>Ga0255334_1000083_pt1 | contig 112879 bp, 123 predicted proteins | sample EtOH5_35cm_T3_12_FD_202080 | JGI IMG/M metagenome (GOLD analysis project Ga0255334, IMG submission 202080) | Sandy soil microbial communities from University of British Columbia, Vancouver, Canada - EtOH5_35cm_T3_129 | ecosystem: Engineered > Artificial ecosystem > Sand microcosm >...
CCGACCTCGGCAGGAGACAGATCATGAAAACAGGTTTTATTGCCAATGCCACGCTGTTGAGCCTGCTGCTCAGTGGTTACGCCCTGGCCGATGACGATTGCAGCGACCCGGTGAGCGACTGGCAACCGCGGGAAACCTTGCGTCAGCAGGTCGAACGGCAATACGGCTGGAGCGTACAACGCATCAAGGTCGACGACGGTTGTTACGAGCTAAAGGGGCGGGATCGAAAAGGCAACGCCATCGAAGCCAGCTACTCACCGGCCTCGCTGCGTTTGCGCACACTCGAGATCCATTTCCGCGACGACGGCGATGCCAGGGATTACCTCGGCAGCCCGCTCACCGAATGACGCCTCACCTGTCGATGAGTTTTCCCTGCGCTTCAGGTTGCTGTCAGCAAGCAGGTCCAGGCTCTCGACCTAACGATCAAAAGGACACCCTCATGAAAAAGATCATCGCAGCCACCTGCCTTGCCGGCGCCATTGCCCTGCCGGGTCTGGCCCAGGCTCGTGAAGTGACCTTGACCACACAGCTCAAGGACTACAACGGCAATGATGCCTATCTGGCGATCTATGTCACCGACGCCAACGGCCAATACCAGAAAACCCTTTGGGTGGCCGGCAAGAAAGCCAAGTACTACAAGCACCTGGGCGACTGGGCCCGTGGCAGCGGAATGAACCCGAGCGAGTTTGACGGGGTCAGCGGCGCCAGTGTCGGCAGTGGGCGCACGCTCAAAGTCAGCGTCGAACTGGCAGACACCCTGATTGATGCCGGGTATCAGATCCGCATCGACAGCGCCGTCGAGGACAAACGCGACGCTCGTGCCGATATCAGCGTGCCGTTGACATCCAACGGCGCCGGCAAGCCGGCGACCGGCAGTACCTACGTCGAGTCCTTTACTTACGATCTGTAGCACCCGCCATTTCTGGAGGCTGAACATGCTTCGTCAGTTCCATTCCCTACCTGGCCTGATCGCCGCCCTGCTGGTCATGTTGTTGGCCATCAGCGGCGCGATCCTGTCTGTCGACCCGGCCCTGGAACGCCTGCACAGCACGTCCACTCATGCCGGACAACTGAACGTCGGTCAACTGGCCGGGCGCGTTTCCAGCCACTTTTCGGGCGTGGAGCAGATCCAGCGCACAGCGTCCGGTTCGGTGATCGTTTACTACAACCAGAACGGCCAGGCCGGGGCGGAACAGGTCGACCCACTGACCGGCAAAGGCCTCGCACCTCACGAACCCTCCTCGTTCACACGCTGGGTGAAAGACCTGCATCGCTCGCTGTTTCTTGGCACGCCGGGCCATGGGGTGGCGGGTGTCGGCGCGCTGTTCATGCTGATGCTGTCGGTGTCCGGTACGCTATTGCTGGCCCGGCGCCTGGGCGGCTGGCGTAACCTGCTGCGGCCGTTGCGGGGCACCTTCAGCCAGCGCTGGCATGCGGAAGTCGGGCGACTGACACTGCTCGGGCTGCTGCTGTCGGCATTGAGCGGGCTCTACATGTCAGCCACCACTTTCGGCTTTATCACCGACGGCAGTCAAAGTGAGCCCGCCTTCCCCGCCCACGTCAGCGCCGGCCCGGCCTTGCCGGTGGCGACGCTGCAAGCCTTGCAGGCCACCGACCTCAACGATCTGCGCGAGCTGGTTTACCCGAGCCCTGGCAACCCGAACGATGTGTTTTCCCTGCGCACGGCCCAGGGCGACGGCTACGTGGATCAGGCCAGCGGCGCCTTGCTGTCCTATCAAGCCCACGACTCGATGCACAACCTCTACGAATGGATCTATCAGTTGCACACCGGCGAAGGCCTCTGGTGGCTGGGCCTGCCGCTTGGACTCTGCGCCCTCTGCGTGCCGTCGATGAGCGTGACCGGCATCCTGTTGTGGTGGCGCCGCCGCAAGGCTGGCCCGAATATCCGCCACAACAGCCCTGCCCACTCCGCCGACAGCGTGATTCTGGTGGGCAGTGAAAATAACAGCACCTGGGGCTTTGCCAAAACCTTGCACGACGCCTTGCACCAGAGTGGTCATCAGGTGCACAGCGCGGCGATGAATGATTGGGTGGGTGATTACCGCAAAGCCCAACGGGTGTTCATCCTCACCGCGACCCACGGTGACGGCGATGCGCCGGCCTCGGCTTCGCAGTTCCTGGCGCGGCTGGCCAAAACCGGCCTCAAGCCCGGTCTGCCTTTTGCGGTGCTGGGCCTGGGCGACCGTCAGTTTGCGCAGTTCTGTCAGTACGCCCATCAGGTGCAGGACGCGATGTTGCAGGCCGGTGGCTCGCCATTGCTGGGGTTGGAAACCGTCAACCGCCAGTCCTCTCAGGAGTTTGCCCGCTGGGGTCATGCGTTGGGCGAAGTATTGGGGCAGGATCTGGTGCTGGTTCACACCCCGCAGCAACCGCGTACCCATCAATTGCAGCTGACAGATCGGATTGCCTATGGCGAACAGATGAATGCACCGACCCACATCCTGCGCTTCAAAGCCTGCGGCGAGCTGCCGGGTTTTCTGGCCGGTGACCTGGTCGGGATTGTGCCCCCCGGCAGCCCGATCCCGCGTTTCTACTCGCTGGCCAGCGGCTCCCAGGACGGCGTGCTGGAGATCTGTGTGCGTAAACACAACGGTGGCATGTGCTCGGAATTCCTTCATGGCCTGAACATCGGCGCGCAGATCGAAGCTTTTATCCAGCCCAACCCGCAATTTCGTCCGGCGTCAGGCGCACACCCGGTGATCCTGATCGGCGCCGGTACCGGCATCGGTCCTCTGGCCGGTTTTATCCGCAACAATAAGGCCAGGCACCCGATGCACTTGTATTGGGGCGGGCGCAACCCGACCTCGGACTTTCTCTATGAACCGGAGCTCAACCAATACTTGTCAGACCGTCGCCTCACGGCACTGCGCGCGGCCTTCTCTCAAGCTCAGGACCGCTGCTACGTTCAGGACCGGCTGATCGGCGATGCCTTGGCTTTGCGCCGACTGATTGAAAAAGGTGCCCAGGTGCTGGTGTGTGGCAGCCGCGAAATGGCCAAAGGCGTGATGCAGGCCTTCGATGAAGTGTTGGCGCCTCTCAACCTGAGTGTGCTGACCCTCAAGGCACAAGGACGCTACCGTGAAGACGTCTACTGAGTTGCAGCGCTATAGCCTGAACGGCGAAACCATGGGCACTCGCTACACCGCCCTGTTTTATGCCGGGGCCGGGATCGATGCCGACGACGTTGGCCATCGCCTGGCGCGCGCCGTGGCCCGAGTGGACCAGCAAATGTCCACCTGGAAACCCGACTCGGACATCAACCGCCTCAACGCCGCCCCCGAGCAGGAATGGGTGTCCGTGCCCAAGGAACTGGCCACAGTGCTGTCTGCTGCACTGCACGTCAGTCATCAATCGGGCGGCGCCTTCGACATCGCTGTCGGAGACCTGGTGAACGCCTGGGGGTTCGGCCCCGGGGAACAGACAATCACAGAGCAGGCGATCGGCACGATGCCGCTGAGCGCACGGCTGTTGGCCAGCGCCGCATTGGTGGTTGACCCGCAACGCAATCAGGCGCGCAAGCGCGTGCCGCTGAACCTTGACTTGAGTGGCATCGCCAAAGGTTTCGGCGTGGATGAACTGGCCCGTTGCCTGGAGGGTTTGGGCATCACCCGCTACCTGGTCGGCATCGATGGCGAAATGCGCGCCCGGGGCGTCAAACCTGACGGCCAATGCTGGGTCGTGGCCCTGGAAAAGCCCCACCGGGGCGTGCGTGAAGTCATGGGCGTGATGGAACTTGGCGATGCCGCTATCGCGACCTCCGGGGACTATCGACATTGGGTGGACGTGGCCAGTCAGTCCTATGCTCATACCATGAACCCGGCCACCGGCGCGCCGCTGTGCAACCCGCTCGCCGCCGTCACCGTGGTGGCGGCCTCGTGCATGCTCGCCGATGCCTGGGCCACGGCGTTGATGGTCCTGGGCGAAACCGAGGGCCCACGTCTGGCTCAGGAACGCGGCATGGACGCGTTGTTCGTGCTGCGCGAGGGTGAACAATTCAAAGAAATATCCATTGTCGGCGGCCAGTTGCAGGCGCAAATTGAAACTCGCTGACACCGATTGCCGGCCCGCTCGGAACCCGTCCGACGTGAACCGCCGAATGACAGGGAGTCCTGTTAAACAATGAAATTCATGCACAGGCACACCGAGGCACACCGAAGCGATCGTATCGGCTGGCTGCGCGCCGCCGTCCTGGGTGCCAACGACGGGATTGTCTCTACCGCCAGCCTGTTGATGGGCGTCGCGGCCGCCAATGCCAGCCACGCCACATTGCTGGTCACCGGAATGGCGGGCCTGATGGCCGGAGCCATGTCCATGGCCGCTGGCGAGTACATCTCCGTACATTCCCAGGCCGATACCGAGCGGGCCGATCTGTCCCGCGAACGGGCAGAACTGTCGAGCGACCCGAAAGCCGAGCACATCGAGCTCGCCAACATCTACATGCATCGCGGCGTATCACCCGAACTGGCCCATCAAGTGGCCGATCAATTGATGGCCCATGACGCACTGGGCTCTCACGCCCGGGACGAGCTGGGCATCAGCGCCACCCTCACCGCCAAACCCTTGCAAGCCGCCCTCGCCTCCGCCGCCAGTTTCGTGGTGGGTGCCGCGTTACCGCTGGCGGTGACGTTTGTCGCGCCGGAGCACAGCGTGGTGCCCTGGATATCAGGCATGTCCTTGGTGTTTCTCGGGACACTAGGCGCCATCGCCGCCAAGGCCGGCGGAGCCAAGGTCATCACCGGGGCCTGGCGGGTGACATTCTGGGGTGCGCTGGCTATGGGCATTACGGCAATGGTGGGATCGCTTTTCGGAGCGGTGGTTTAGTAAGGCGTACACTCTCGAAACGCAAAGGGGGAGGCGGAGGTTGTTGGTTCTTGCCAATCAGCGCCCCCCCTGTACAGCCTTTACAGAAACAACGCGCGACCTAAGATTCCACCCAGAGCCAGCCGTTTTGTAGGGGTAAAAACGCTTTAAAATAAAAAGGGGTCGCGAGATAAAATCTCGCAACCCCTTGAATTATATGGTCGGGACGGAGTGATTCGAACACTCGACCCCTAGCACCCCATCTCCTTTTTCATACTTCTTGAAAGACTCCAAAATTTCACTCTGGATTTTTCTAAGCTAGTATTTACTTGAGCTCCAGCGGTGTTCTGCTCTACGAGAGTCCAGTAACGTCCATCAAGAGCCGACGTTTTTGTGGGGGTAAAAGTAGGGGGAGTCTGATTTATGGCCAAAATTACCATCAAAGAACTCGAGTCGCTGACCGCCAACGATGCCGGCCGCATCCTCCGGGAAGATGGCAATCTCGCAGGTCGAATTTCCCTGCGTAAAGACGGCGTGTCGGTCAGCTTTTTTTATCGCTATCGGTGGGGCGACCAGAACAAAGAATACGCCTGCGGGTCCTGGCCACGCAAATCCCTGACGGACATCCGCAAGGCCCGCAACCAGGCACGGGCACTCATTGATGAGCAGATCAATCCCAACGAGCACAAGAAAACCGCCAAGGCACAGGCATACGCCGCGGCTAACGTAGAGGCCGAACAAGTAAAAACGACGAAGGTGCAAACACTGACGGTCCAAGATTTGGCGAAGGCCTGGCTGTTGGATGGCGTGGCGCGTAAAGATGGCAATGCTGAATTGCAACGACGTTTTAACAAGGACCTTTTTCCGGCACTCGGCAAGACCGCGGTGAGCAGCGTCTCCGAGCACGATGTTCGGGCGCTGATCCGCGCCGTGGTCAACCGCGGCGCTCACCGGCAAGCCATCAGTTTCTTCGCCGACCTAACCCAGATGTTCAGTTGGGCCAGAAAGCGCCAACCTTGGCGAGCGTTATTGGTCGAGGGCGACCCGACGGAACTGGTCGACATCTCCCCCCTGATCCCTGCGGACTACGAGGCCGAAAGAAGCCGGATCCTTTCGCCGGCTGAGCTGTTGGAACTGCACAACCGCTTCCAGCAAATGACCGCCAATTACAACGCCCTCCCCGCCGGGCAAAAATACGAGGGCATACGGCCGCTAAAGAAAGAAACCCAACTCGCGCTCTGGATCAGCCTGGGCACCTTGTGCCGGATTGGAGAGTTGCTCCAGGCCGAATGGAAAAATGTCGATCTGGATCAGCAGACGTGGTTCCTCCCTAGCGAAAACGTCAAAGGCTCCCGGGGCAAGAAGCAGGACCACCATGTCTTCCTCTCCCCCTTCGCGCTGCATTTCTTTCAGGAACTGAAAACCCTCACGGGAGATTCCCAGTGGTGCTTTCCGAACAAGCAGGCTGATGGGCATGTGGACGTGAAAGTGGTGAGTAAACAGGTCGGCGATCGCCATGCCCGGTTCAAAAACCGCAAGGCCCTCTCAAGAAGGCGTCACGACGACACGCTGGTGCTTGCCGACGGCCAAAACGGCGACTGGACGCCGCATGACCTGCGCCGCACGGGCGCGACCATGATGCAGGCGTTGGGGGTCAGCCTGGACGTCATCGATCGCTGCCAAAACCATGTGCTGGCCGGCTCCCGGGTGAGACGCCACTACCTGCATCACGATTATGCCGAAGAAAAGAGACGTGCCTGGAACCTGTTGGGCGACCGACTCAGTGCCGTGTTGTCCTCAACTTACGAGCACACGCCAAACGAGTCGATGTTGTCTTTTCCTGCGCACGCGGCGACAGAGGCGCGGACACCCTCGTAGGGCTGTTGCACCCAGCGCTCTCCGGAATTCAACATCCGCGACACCACCTATTGTGACCTTACATTCGGATGAGCAAAGGTGGCAGATTGCATGTACACATTCGTGAGCTTCACCGTCGCGGAACTGTTCGAAAAAGTGTGGCAAATACCCATGGTCAAACTGGCCAAGACATTGGTGTTTCCGACGTCGCCGTCGCCAAAGCTTGTCGCAAAGCCGGCATCCCTCTGCCTGGGCGTGGCCACTGGGCCAAATCGGAGAAGCAGCGACAACGCAAACCCAAACCTCCCCAGGTCGATGGCAAGGTCCGATTCCAGGTGCTCGACCCTGACAACTCGCTCGCCACGACTGGCACTGATTTGAACTTACCTATAGTCCGGAGGAAGATCGAAGCCCTCTATCAATTACCCGATGACCTTGAGAAATCCTGGCAGAGCGTGCGGCGCGTTCGATTGGCGATAGCAATGTCGTCGATCGAGCCCCAAAGCACTGCGCTGATTGAGGCGGCTAAAGAAGCGTTTTCAGCCGCGCATGAGGTGCAGCTGATGACGTCCTCAGCAATGATGGGAATTCTAGGCATCGTCGTATTCATCATGCTTAGCAGCTACAAGGGAGGAAATAGCCAGAAAGCCGGTTTGTGATAACCGCAGTTGAATAGGTCCCAAGTGCAATCCAAGCAGACATTTTTGGTGCGGCCCTTCGCGACAGGCAGAAAATGGCCGATTCTGTTGAAAAAGTCGGCCATGGTTTACGCGTCAGAAAAGTACGCGTCCTAGATTGAAAATCTTTACTTTTGGCAGCGGCTTCCGGACTCGGATTTCACGTAGCAGCGTGCAAAAAAGGCGTTTTCACCACTCAATGATCAGGCAGTTTGGGCAGACCGACTTTTTCAACAAAATCGGCCAATAGAAGGCACTCAGATTACGAGCAGTAAATTTTGTTACTTTTTTGCGCTCCTGACCTTCCCGAGGTCCTCCAGGTGTCAAGCGAGAAGACCTAAATCTTGGCTTTCATACACGAAACCAAGTGAGAGCCCTCTCTGGGGAAAATAACCCGCTCCTGCGGCGTGTTACCGATCACCTAATGCTTCCAGTAAGCCGGATGAGGGCACAAAAAATAGGGTGCCCGTTACAGCGGTGCTGAAATCCAGCAATCTGTCGTAATTACCCGGAGGCCTACCAACGAACATATTCTCAAGCATCTGTTCAATCGGCTCAGGCGAACGTGCATAACCGATGAAATAAGTACCAAACTCGCCTGCACCAGGTCGCCCGAACGGCATGTTGTCGCGTAAAATTTTCACCTCTTCACCATCTTTGGTGATCGTCGTCAAAGAACTATGCGAATTGCTTGGCTTAACCAACTCATCAAGCTCGATATCGGAAAGTTTTGTCCGTCCCATAACGCGTTCCTGAGCTTCGACGGATAACTGATTCCACGCCGTCATGTTGTGCAGGTATTTCTGCACGAGTACGTAGCTGCCTCCGCTGAATGAAGGGTCTTCATCCCCTATAATCGTAAAATCGACCGCCTCACGACCCGCGGGATTTTCCGTGCCGTCCACGAAGCCAATAATGCTGCGCAGGTCGAAATATCGGAACCCCTGAACCTCGTCGATCACGGTCACGGCACTGCCTAGCGCTGTGAAAAGATGCGTAGCCAGCTCGAAACACAGATCCATCTGATCGGCACGAATATGCAGCAGTATGTCGCCAGGCGTTGATATCGCTCGACGCCCTTCCACACCGAACTCGCGAAACTCATGTAACGAAGCGGGACGAGGATTGCCGAATAGGATGTCCCAGGCGCGGGAGGAAAATCCGCAGACGCACGAAAGACTTCCTGACGGGTCTCGCCTTCCGACTGACCGCGTAAGCGCTGCAATCTCTGCGCACCAACTCCTTACTTTTTTGGCGGACTCGGTACCAGGATTAACTGTTGCCACGATAAAAATCGCGCTGCGGGTTATCGGACTGCACACAGCTTGCGGGTCAGAAACATCGATAGCCATCGCTAAAGGGTGCTCCGTAAAAGCTCCACACGATGCGGAACAGAATAGAAAGATAGCGTAGCCAATAAACGTTAAATGGGGTACGGATTGCTTGATAAGTAAAAAGGAGGCGCAACACGCCTTCTTTCTCTTGAGCATGACAAGTCGCACACCGCCCATCCCGACGCGGTCGACGGCTAGCCGCCTACAAATGCGAGAGATGACATTCCTACTGTGACAATCCTCTGCAGACGGCCAAACCGCTTCGTTACCCACAGGTCCACTTGGATTTGGATCAAGAGAACTTGTTGGCTTCTTCATAGACAGAACGTTGACACACTGCACAGGTGTCCGCGCAGATGATTCACTGCACCGTATCCGTCCGGCCAACTCACCTTCCTGAATCTTGCACCAGTGGCGGTGATGAGCACTTAAATTTAAGTGGACACCATTTCATCAGTGCGATGGATATCGCAGCAATCAAAGCCTACATTGGCGTGTGCGCGAGACGAAAAATTTACGATTCGAAAATCTCTTTTGAGTCATGAAAAGCATCAGGAGATTTCATTCAAATGGTCACAAAATTCATGGTAGGCGATCACGTAAGCTGGAATTCGGAAGCGGGCTGCGTGAGTGGTACGATCATCAAGGTGCATACGAAGGACACCGATTACAAGGGCTACACGCGTCACGCAAGCGCCGACGAGCCGCAGTACGAAATCAAGAGCGATAAGACAGAACATATTGCGATGCATAAGGGATCGGCACTGCACAAGATCAGCTGACGACCCATGTTGCGTTCCGCCGATGAAGGGCGGTATCAGCGAGGTAGTTGTCGCCGGATAAGGGATGCTGAAAGAGAAAGGTCACCGAGAAAATGGCTGTCCCAAAAAACGCGGTCGCGGTCACGAAAGTTGTCAGCAAAACTGCCGTCACGAAGCATGATAGCGTTGTGACGATCTGGACGATCGGACATTCAACTCGGCCAATCGATGAGTTTCTCGGTTTACTGAACGAATACCACATCGAGACAGTAGTCGACGTGCGTCGTTTTCCTGGCTCGAGGAAATATCCGCAATACGGCAAGGAGCCACTCGAAATAACGCTCGCGGAAAACTCTATAAATTATCAATGGATAGAGGCGCTTGGCGGCAGACGACGTGCTTCACCAAATTCGGTCAATACAGCCTGGCGCAACACGTCGTTTCGTGGCTATGCCGACTACATGGACAGCCCCGCATTCGCACAAGGCCTAACTCAGTTGCTGCAGTTCGCTACTAACGCGCGCACTGTCATCATGTGTGCTGAGGCGGTTTGGTGGCGCTGTCATCGTTCGATGATCGCGGACGAGCTATGCGTGCGTGACGTTAAGATCATACATATCCTTGACGCCAAACACGAAGTCTTGCACCCAATGACGTCACCCGCACGCGTCGTGCGCGGACGACTAACTTACACGCTGCCTTGAGCAGCAGCAGATCGACAGTACCAGTCTTTCCAATACAAAACGCCCGATGCGGTGCATCGGACGTTAGGTTGAAAAAAGTGTAACCCTATTTCAGGACTAGACCGCAAACAAATCGGTCCCCTCATCTAGGCAGCCACCACGACTCAGCTCAACCGCGAATAAACGCCAACAAATCAGCATTGATCTGATCCGCGTGGGTCGTCGGCATTCCATGAGGAAAGCCCGGGTACGTCTTGAGTGTGGAATGGTTCAAGAGTTTGGCCGAAAGCGGCGCAGAGTCTGCAAACGGCACGATCTGATCATCCTCGCCATGCATCACCAGCGTCGGCACCTGAATCGCCTGCAAATCTTCGGTGAAATCGGTCTCGGAAAACGCCTTAATGCAGTCGTAATGAGCTTTTGCACCGCCCATCATTCCTTGACGCCACCAGTTGTCTATTACGCCTTGCGAGACCTTGGCCCCAGGCCGATTAAAACCGTAGAACGGTCCTGCCGGCACGTCCACGTAGAACTGCGCACGACTAGCAACCAAAGCCGAACGGAACCCGTCGAACACTTCCAGAGGTAATCCTCCGGGATTCTTTTCCGACTTGACCATGATTGGCGGAACCGCGCTGATCAGTACGGCCTTGGCAACGCGTCCCGGTTTGGCTCGCGCGGCGTAGCGTGCGACTTCACCGCCACCGGTCGAGTGGCCAACATGGATCGCGCCCTTGAGGTCGAGCACATCGGTCAACTCGATGACATCGGCGGTGTAGGTGTCCATTTCGTTGCCCTCCCACGTCTGGGTCGAGCGCCCGTGTCCGCGGCGGTCATGCGCGATTACCCGGTAGCCTTTGAGCAAGAAGAACATCATCTGATTGTCCCAGTCATCCGCGCTCAACGGCCAACCGTGGTGAAACACAATGGGCGTCGCGTTTTTCGGCCCCCAATCTTTGTAAAAAATCCTGGTGCCGTCTTTGGTTATAATTTCGTTCATGGCGTGTATCCCCTCGCGATCTGATGGGTGGGAGTTTGCAGGGTGCTTATCAGCGCCTGCTTCAACCCGCAAAGGCTGGAAACCGGTACCAGAAATGTGCAAAAGACAGTGGGTCCAAGGTCGTGAGCAACGGGTAACGAGCAGGCTTCGTCAGTGTAGAAGACGCGCAGGAACCAACACTTTCAAACGATAGGTGGAGCTTTTCAGATACAAACCGGCCATCAATGGCAGGCAACTATCGGCCAGAACAGGTCATCACCTATCTAGGAAATCTGGGACGATTCATGATGATGAGCTATGCCTTTCTCCTGACTCAATTCCAGCCGCAAAAACTCCACAAACGACCGTTGCAATCCGCTCAGTGCGCCATCGCGGCTGATCAGTGCCAACTCCGTAGGTGGCAGTGGTGGCAAATCGGTACAGATGCTGTGCTCGGGCAACACCGCCGAAGCAGGTAGCACGGAAATGCCCAGCCCGCAGGCCACTGCCGCTTGAATCCCGGTCAGGCTATGACTGCCAAATGCGACTCGCCACGGCCGTTGCGCCACGTCCAGCAGGCGGATCGCCCGTTGTCGATAAATGCAGCCCTGAGGAAATAGTGCCAGCGGCAACACGCCGTCGGCCGAGTCCGTCTGCGCACCTTTAACCCACACCAGCGCTTCCGGCCAAGCTGCCCAACATGGGCCGCTGTCGGGCTCGCGCTTTACCAGCGCAATGTCGATGTCACCGTTGGCGAGTCTCTGCTTGAGGTCAGTGCTCATGCCGCTGATGGTCTCCAAGCGCGCCTGGGTTTTTTCGCGCTTGAACCCGGCGAGGATCGTCGCCATGCGTCGGGCGTCGAAATCTTCAGGCACGCCGATGCGCAGGATTTCCAGGTCGACGTCGCTGGCCAGCGCTTCCACCGCCTCTGAGGATAACGCCAGCAAACGGCGCGCATAGTGAATCAGCATTTCGCCATGCTCGGTGACGCTGATGTTTTGCCCGGTGCGATCGCGGAGCAGCAAGGAATGCCCGACCAATTCTTCGAGTTTTCGCACCTGCTGGCTCACCGTCGATTGAGTGCGGTGCACGCGTTCGGCCGCGCGGGTAAAGCTGCCTTCATCCACCACGCAGATGAAGGTTTTGAGCAGTTCGAGGTCGAGCATGGCGCGCTCCTTTGATATTTGTTTTTCGACTGACATTCTAATATTAATTTAATTTCACACTATCACTGCACACGCTTAATCTGAAGCCAACACTTCAGAGAATGCTGCGATGACACTCAAAGATACTCCGCGCCCCGAATGGCTGACCTTCGATTGCTACGGCACCTTGATTCAGTGGGACGAAGGCTTGAAGGCTGTGGTGGCCGATATTTTGCGTGACAAGGGCGAGCATGCCGTGGATCCCGAGCGCCTGATCGAGGTGTATGACCGGCACGAGCATCACTTGGAGCAAATTCCGCCGCATCGCTCGTTCCGCCAATTGAGCACGCTTGGTTTGCGCCTGGCGCTGGAGGAACTGGGTCTGGCGAGCGTGCCTGAAGACAGTCAGCGCCTGGCCTGGGCGATCCCGCGGATGCCGCCGTTTCCCGAAGTGGTCGCGACCCTTGCGCAACTCAAGGAGATGGGCTTCAAACTGTGCATCGTGTCCAATACCGATGACGACATCATTGCCGGTAACGTGGCACAGCTTGGTGGTCTTATTGACCGCGTCATTACCGCCCAGCAAGCCGGCGCCTACAAGCCCGATCCGCAGCTGTTCGACTACGCCCACCAACAGCTCGGCGTTTCCCGCGAACAGGTGGTGCACATCTGCGCCAGCCCGACTCTGGATCACACCGCCGCCCGAGACATGCATTTTCGTTGCGTCTGGATCGACCGAGGTACCGGTCGGAAATTACTGCCGGACTATCGACCCGACGCAATATTGAACACCCTTGATCAGGTCGTCCCGTTGTTCAAATCCCTTAGCTGGTAAATCACGGAGTTAGCGCCATGGCACATACATTTTCCCTCAGTTCAACTTCTTCAAACCCCATCGAGCAGGTCCGTGCGGCGAAAGCCCGCTATTGCCGATTCGTCGACACCAAGCAATGGGAGAACTTTTCGGCCCTACTCGTGGCTAATCCTCAGATCCTGGTCTATGACGCCGCTGGGCAGTTGATCTTTACGTTCGAATCGCGCGAGGTGTATGTCGATGCGTGCCGAGGTTATCTCGAAGGAGCACAATCCAGCCATCAGGTGCACAACGACGAGCTGGTCCAGGTGTCCGAGACCGAGATCCAAGCGATCTGGTCAATGGAAGATTGCGTGATCTTTCCCGAGGCGGACGTGAACGTCGACCCGCGTCCAGCCCGTCATCACGGCTACGGTCACTACCACGAGAGCTGGGTGCTGGAAGACGGCGTATGGCGCCTCGCACGCATGGAGTTGCGCCGGACCATTCTCGAAATTACGCCCAAGTAAGGAGTTCCCATGAAAGCAATCGAGATGAAGCAAACAGGCGACATTGGTGTGCTGGCATATGTGGAGCGGCCCGAACCCGTGCTTGTGGCCGGACAGGTGCTGGTGCAAATCACCGTCGCCGGAGTCAACTTCATGGACATTGGCGTGCGTCGGGGAATGGCGTGGAACGAAATGCCCAACCCAAAGATCTTGGGCGTCGAGGGTGCGGGGCGCGTGCTGGCAGTGGCTGATGGCGTTGATGGCTTCGAAATCGGCCAACGTGTGGCCTGGGTTTATGCGCCGGGAAGCTACGCAGAGAAGATTGCCATTGCAGCAACCTCCCTGGTGCACATCCCGGACAGTGTCGATGACAAATTAGCCGCGGCCGTGATGATGCAAGGCCTGACAGCCAGCCATTTCGCAACGGATTTCTATCCAACTCAAGCTGGAGATGTTGCCTTTATCCACGCGGCAGCTGGAGGCCTCGGGCTGCTGTTGACCCAGATCATCAAGCTGCGCGGAGGGCATGTGATTGGACGTGTATCGTCGACTGAGAAGGTCGCGGTGGCGACTGCTGCCGGCGCGGATCACGTGATAGTAGGAACCGATGATGGGTTCGTTGAGAAAGTGCGCGAGCTAACTGGGGATCAAGGTGTACACGTTGTATTCGACGGCTCTGGCCCCAGCACGTTTCAGGGCTCGCTGGATGTGTTACGCCGCTCCGGGACGCTCTGCTGGTACGGCCCGGTGCTGGGTAGCCCCGGACCGATTGATATAATGACTCTCCCCAAAAGCATTAAGCTGGGGTACGCAGTTTTCTTCGATCATATCTCCACACCGGAACTGCTGCGTGAGCACTCGGCGCGATTGTTCGACTGGATCTCCGAAGGCAAGCTGAAAGTTCATATCGGCGGCGAATATCGGTTGGCTGACGCTGCCAGGGCCCATTCCGATATGGAAAGCCGCGCCACCACCGGAAAGCTGCTGTTAATTCCTGAAGCGAAAACCGGCACAACCACGAACGACGGATCATGGACATCCTCGACGTAAAGTCATATCCGGTTTCCAGACAGCAAAGAATCTTCCATTGACCGCGAGACTGGTCGAGCTAACGTAGCCGCCTTGCGCACAGAGTCGACCGCGAAATCCAAGCAGCAGAACTTGTTGCCTGGATTTCGCTCAGCAGATCCTCCCAGAATTTCCAAGTACGTATTACCAGATCGGAAAGCTGTATGACACGATTAGCCGGTTTTCATCCAGGTCCGTTGTGTAACTCGACCGATAACTCGCATTGCGCCATTTTATCCCGACGTTTTTCAGTTTTCCGGATTGCACCACGTATCCAAGGTCGGTATTGCGCTCCCATTCATGCCCCGAAACTGTAGAGGTTTTCACCTCCGCTTGTTCGCCCCGGACATATCGGCTCATAAACGTAAGACCCGGCACACCTAGCGCAGCAAAGTCGTAGTCGTAGCGGAGTTGCGCAGAGCGTTCATGCGGTTCGGCGAAGTCGTTGATTTGAACGTAATTGACCAGGTATGGGTCAGTGCCGTTGATGTAGGGCATCGACGTTGCGCCATTCATTTTCTGCACGCCTACACCGAAGGAGTGCCCGGCCAGACTGTAAGTCAACATGCCATTGAGTGCGCCGCTATCGATGTTCCCCCCTCTGGCAGCGCCGGTGTCATTGCTGAGCATGTAGCGCACATCGGTTTTCAACTCACCCAATCCCAACTTTGAATGCTGGTTGACACCGAAGAATTGCTGGCGGTAGACGTTGTTCAATTCCGCGTACTGATAGGTGACTAGCCACTGTCCGCCAATGGCGTACTCAACCCCGCCAATGAGGTAATCGTTGCCTTCCCCGACCCCAGTAAAGCGCCGGTTTTTGTTGTTCAACGTCAGATTCTGGGCATCTGTCGAGTCTCGATTTGTCACTCGGTTGAATCGTGCGCCAGTGAAGCTCAGCGCATCAAACTCCTTGATCGAGAGCAACCCACCTTCAAACGTCTGCGGCAGAATGCGGCCGGTATTGGCTGAAAGTGTGGGCAGTTTCGGAATTAACGTACCGTACTTGAGTTCTGAGCGGGAGACCTTCATTTTCGCGGTCAGCCCTAATCGGCTGAACTCGTTTGCGGCACGGTTGCCGGAATGCACAGGCAATAACCCGGTTCCGGAACGGTCAGGACTTGAATCCAGTTTAAGCCCCAGCATCCCCATCGTATCGAGCCCAAAACCGACAGGACCGGATGTGTAGCCCGAACGAAAGTCGAATATAAAACCTTGGGCCCACTCTTCTTTCTTCGATTGAACAGTGCCATCGCGTAGATCACGATTGAAGTAGTAATTGGTCATCTGCAGTGTCGCTTTACTATCCTCAGCGAAACCATCTGCTTTGGCAATTACAGCGCCCATGCAGAGAACCATTGTTATCAACCTGTTAATGACTTTTTTATTGTTATTCATTTAATTTCTCCGAAACAACAATACAGCACCGTTCTGCCCTGAAAAAAGACAAATACGCTTAAAGACAAACGATAGATAATTAAAGTACGGCAATTTGTCTGCGCTGCGAGGAAATCAGTTCGCGTGGGGAGCGTCTGAATAAAGTTATTAGGTAACCTGAACTCGTAGCGCAGACTAAGTGCGAGATTTAACGACTACTTCTGATCCAAACGGGGCAATAACCAGCCTATGACCAGGCTACCCAGTACCAGGACTGCGGACGCTAGGTAAATACCGGCGGACATGTTCTGGGTTGCACTGGTCAGCCAGCCGATAGCCGATCCTGCCGTTAAAGATCCGATCTGGCCGATGCTGCTGATCAACGCAATCGTGCCGGCGGAAGCGGTGCCTGCAAGGAAACGTGTGGGAATGGTCCAGAAAATAGCCATGCACGCCAGATAACCCGCAGCCAGCACGGTCAGGCTGGCGATGGCCAGGGTGACGTTTGAATGAGTCAGCGCAAGACCGATTGCGCCGACGGCACAGAGTATTTCCAGGCCGCTGAAGTGCAGCACACGCTCTTTACGCAGGTCCGAATGACGACTGGCTAGAATCATAAACAACGCCCCGCCAGCGTAGGGAATCGCTGATAGCAACCCTACATGCAGAAAGTTGGAGATACCCGCATCGCGGATAATTGCCGGTGCCCAGAAGTTCAGAATGCTGCCGCCCCAAGTCAGGGAGAACCAGCCGAATGCACAGATATACACCCGAGGATTTTTCAGCGCGGCGGCAAAACTATGGTCAGCCTTTGCAACGTGCGGCGCAGGGGCTTCCAGCTCACGAATCAACAATTCCCGATCCTTGGCGGACAACCACTTGGCTTCGCGTGGGTGATCGGGCAAATACCAGAAGGCCCAGACGCCCATCAGAATCGGCGGCAGCCCTTCGAGCAGGAACAGCCATTGCCAGCCACGCAGTTCGTTGATGCCGTCAAAATGCCCAAGTATCCATCCCGAAACCGGTCCGCCAACAATGCCTGAAGCTGCAATGCCCAGCACGAAAAACGACATGATCCGTGCGCGGTGACGATCCGGGAACCAGCACGAGATGTAATAAACGATGCCAGGAAAAAAACCTGCTTCAGCAATGCCAAGCGCCAGTCGGGCGATATAGAACTGCGTCTCGGACTGCACGAACATCATCGACAGTGAGATGGCCCCCCAAAGCACCATGATTCGAGAGATCGTTCGGCGGGCGCCGATACGGCGTAGCAACAGATTGCTCGGTACCTCGAAAAGGATGTAGCCGACAAAGAAAATGCCGACGCCGAAGCCATACGCGGCTGCGCTCATGCTCAGGTCAGACTGAAACTGCAAGCGGGCAAAACTGATGTTCACGCGATCAATGTAATTGAGCACGTAGCAGATGAAGAGAAACGGCATGAGGCGCAGGGCCACACGTTTGAACAGTGCATCGGCCGCGGCCGATGACTGCTGCGTATTACCGACCGCGGCATCGGGCAGCAACGCGCTCCCCGGGATGAATTTGGCCTGATCTGTCATTTGTTGTTATCTCCTGCCAGGATTTTTCAGTGTGGAAATGGCATCGCTGTATCGCGATGAACTCCCAGTGAATTGATGCGCGCTGGTGGAGATTCATCATTGCAAATGCAACGGTACATAGATGCCCACCACGCTTGGAAATTAAGTTTTCAACTGTTCCCGATCGGCACTGCCGATAAGGTATTTGTCCTCGATAAAGATCTCCTTCGAAGGGTCGACCCGACGCTGAAAAGTGGTCAAAAAAGCAAATAACAGTTATTGCTCAACTGAACATCCAAGGCTTTTCCTGGCGCCGACTTGTTTCGTAGGCGCGAATCTTGGCGGCATGTTTTAGAGTCAACTCGATGTCACCCCAACCATTGAGCAACTTCTCGCGCGTGCTCGACTCGAGAACAAAATCGAGCATGCCGAGCGAACTTCTGACTGTGCACGCTTGCAAGTCCACATCGACAGCGAAGCCCGGCTGAGCCTTGGCAGCGCTGAACAGCTGATCGATGACAGGCTTATCCAGCGTCAGTACCAGCAAGCCGTTCTTCAGGCAGTTGGCGCGAAAAATGTCTGCAAAGCTCTCAGCGATGATGGCTTTGAAGCCGTATTCGAGCAGAGCCCAAGGCGCATGTTCTCGGGAGGAGCCACAGCCGAAATTGGCCCTGGTCAACAGCACAGGTGCCTGCTGAAACCGTGGCTGGTTCAGTTCGAAATCCGGATTGAGTGGACGCTTCGAACAGTCCATTCCCAATTCACCCGCATCCAGATAGCGCCACTCGTCAAAAGCATGCGGACCAAAACCGCTACGGTTTATCGACTTCATGAACTGTTTAGGCAGGATCGCATCGGTGTCGACGTTGTTGCGATCAAGCAAGGCAAGCGGGCCTTGTATGCTGGCGAAGGGGGTCATGTGACGCTCTCCAGCCGGTCAGTCAGACGTCCGGTCAACGCCGCCACAGCGGCCATGGCCGGACTCAGTAAATGGCTGCGCCCGCCCATTCCTTGCCGCCCTTCGAAGTTACGGTTGGAGGTCGAGGCGCAACGCTCCCCTGCCTCCAAACGGTCAGCATTCATACCCAGGCACATCGAACAACCCGGCTCACGCCATTCGAATCCGGCGTCGAGGAAAACACCGTCGAGACCCTCCGCTTCCGCCTGACGCTTTACGCTCCCCGATCCGGGCACAATCAACGCCTGGGTGACATTACTTGCGATCTTCCTGCCCCGGACGATGTGCGCGACAACCCGCAGGTCTTCAATACGGGCATTCGTGCAAGAGCCGATGAACACCTTGTCGATGTTGACTTCGCTCATCGGCGTTCCCGGATTCAGATCCATGTAGCGCAACGCCCGGGCCATCCCTTCTCGCCTGATCGGATCGGCTTCACTTAGCGGGTCGGGAACCCGCCCGCCGAGGTTCACCACCATCTCCGGCGAGGTCCCCCAGGTCACCATGGGGCGCAAGCTGCGGGCGTCCATGGCCACAGTTCGGTCGAAAGCGGCCGACTCATCGGTGTGCAGCGTTTTCCAGTACGCCACCGCCGCTTCCCACTGCGGCCCTTGTGGGGAAAAGCGTCGCCCTTTCAAATAGTCGATGGTCACTTGATCGACCGCGACCAGCCCGGCTCGCGCCCCCGCTTCGATTGCCATGTTGCAGAGCGTCATCCTGGCTTCCATCGACAATTGCCGCACGGTGCTGCCCAGAAACTCGATCACATGGCCAGTGGCGCCGGCCGTACCGATCTTGGCAATGATCGCTAATGCCAGATCCTTGGCATAAACGCCTTTGGGCAGTTGACCTTCGACCCGAATGGCCATGCTGCGAGACTTGAACATCGCCAGGGTCTGGGTCGCCAACACATGCTCGACATCCGATGTGCCGATACCGAACGCCAGCGCCGCAAATGCACCATGGGTGGAAGTATGGGAGTCACCGCATACGATCGTCATGCCCGGTTGGGTCGCGCCCAATTCGGGCCCGACAACATGCACGATGCCCTGGTCCGCCGACCGAAACGGAAAGTAGGCCAATGCCCCGCTTTGACGGATGTTGCTGTCGAGCGCTTCTACCTGCCGGCGTGCCAGCGAATCTTCGATGCCTCGCTCCCAATGTTCGGTTGGTGTGCTGTGATCGGCTGTGGCAATGATGCTTGCAGGATCCCAGGCACTTCGCCCAGCCGCCCGCAGCCCTTCGAAGGCCTGAGGGCTTGTGACCTCGTTGACGAGGTGTCTGTCGATATAGAGCAGGCTTTCACCAGCGGCATCCTGATGCAGGACATGGCTATGCCAGAGTTTTTCATAGAGAGTGGCGGCCATTTTCTTCAAGCCTTCTGGTTTTCGCCGATGCCGTACTGCTTCCTGATCTCGACGTCGTACTCGCCAAGGACGGGGGGGGCCGTAACGTCCATAGAGCGCTGGCCATCGAACGTCACCGGCGAACGAACTGTGCGCCATTGCCCTTGAACCGGATGCGGGGCACTGATTTCCAGTTGAAGATGCCGGGCCTGAGGATCCTGTAGTGCTTCGCTGGTGTCGTACATCGGTGCATGCGGGACGTCTTCCAACTCCAGGCGTCGACACCACTCGGCACGGCTGAATTGTTTGAAAGCGGCGCCGAGAAGCTCGATCAGCAACTCCTGATGCTTGATGCGCATTTCACGATTGCAATAGAGCGGGTCCTGGAACAAGTCCGGACGTTCGATGGCATTCGCCAGCCCCTGCCAAAACTTCTCGGGTGACGACATGTGCAGTGCAATCCATTTTTGGTCAGCGCACTGCAACACATAGGACTGGGAAACACTGGGGCGGCTGTAAGGCCCCATGACCTCGTCCGCGGCGAAGTAATGGGTGAACGCGTCCAGGTTGAAGTGACACATCGATTCCAGCATCGACACTTCGACGGTGCGGCCGACGCCGGTCTTGGAGCGTTCGTACAGTGCGCCAAGGATGCCGTATGCCGCGTAAAAACCGGTCAGGGAATCTGCCATGGCCGGGCCGACTACCCGGGGATTGGCCGGGTTGATCAACAGATTCAAAAAGCCGCTCGCCGCCTGCGCGACGGTGTCGTAGGCCGGTCGCCCGGACGCAGGGCCATCCTGGCCGAATCCGCTGATCGCACAATAAATCAGTCGCGGATTGATCTCCCGCAGGCGCTTTTCTCCAGCTCCCAGACGTTCCGCCGCACCGGGCCGGAAGTTCTGAATGTAGACGTCGGCATCGCGGATCATCTGGTCAAAAATCGCCAAGTCTTCTTCCAGTTTGGTGTTGAGCGTAACGCTGCGCTTGTTGCGGTTGTACGTCTGGAAGTGCGGACTGTAGAGCCCACCCTGGAAGGCGCGGAACGGGTCGCCGCTGCCGGGCTGCTCGACCTTGATCACCTCCGCTCCCAGATCGGCGAGCAACATGCCCGCGTTGGGGCCGGTGATGAATGTGCCTTGCTCGATAACTCGTATGCCCGAGAGAACCTTGGTCATTGCTGTAACTCCTGGCGCGTCCGAGAGGACGCAAGAATCTGGAAAGACCCGTGCGTGGCAACGTGGTCGCGGCGGTTCACTCGTGAGACTGGAAGCCGACCGGCACTTCGCCGGTGTACTGATATTCACGGGTGGCTTGGTACGACAGGGCAAAACCGATCGGCGTATGGGTTTCTTCATGAAGGTGAGCCACCAGACCAGCGCTGCGCGCCAGGATAGGTACGCCGCGCAAGGCATGGAGTGGGAAACCGGCGCCAAGAAGCACGGACGGTATGGCCGCAGAAACATTCAGCTTCAGTTCCCTGCCGAAGATTTGCGGAATGACACTCTCAATGGTCTTGGCGATGTGCACGTAAGTCAGGTCCGAACCGGCCTGCTCGGCGGTGGCAAACAATGCCGTAACCCGTGGGTCGCGTTCCTTGTGCAGCGGATGGCCATACCCCGGCAGTGGACGTTTGGCCGCCCGGTATTTCGATACGACAACATGCGCCGCCGTGACCATCGTTTCGCCCTGGTCGATGCGTTGCTTGATCTCGTCAAGCAAAACACCGGCATCCGCAGACGCTCCGAGTATCACGGAACCGCAACCCAGTAGACCGGCGGCGACCGCGCCTTGCATGGCTTCCGGCGAAGCGGCCAGCGTCATGCGTGCCGCTTGAACGCTGGGAACCAGACCGTGTTCAGTGATGGCCACCAATGTGGCGTCGAGCACCGCCAGCGTTGCTGCGCTGGGCCGATGACCGGTAAGCAATGTGAAAAAGTATTCGCTGAAGGAAAATTTGCCGATCACGTCACGGCACAAGTCCATGCCGCGAACGACGATGGTCTCTTCGTTGGAGGTACAAATGGCGCTGCGTGGAATCGTTTCTTTACCGATTTTCATGGGGCTGTCCTGAAAGCAGTTGCGCGAGTGATTTCAGATTAATGACTATCAACCGTGCGCAAAAATGATAAATTCCCATCAAAATGATCGATGGCATCACTGGTTGGGTCCCCATGGAACTTCGTCACCTGCGTTACTTTTCGGCTCTGGCCGACACCTTGAACTTCACGCGCGCCGCTGACCGGACACACGTCACGCAGTCGACGCTGTCCCACCAGATCAAGCAGTTGGAGGATGAATTAGGGGTGCGGCTGTTCGATCGCATAGGCAAACGCGTGGTGATCACCGAGGCGGGCGATACTCTGCTGGCGCAAGTTGCGCCGGCGCTCAGGCAGATCGACATTGCCGTGAACTCGCTCAGCATCCCGGCCGGCTCGATGGTAGGCAGTGTGCGAATTGGCGCGACTTACAGCTTCAACACAAGATTGGTACCGCAATGCGTGGCGAGTTTTCTGTCGCGCAATCCCGGGATACGGGTCACTGCCGAAGAACTGTCCCAGGCCAGGATCGTGGAAAGGCTTGAGTCAGATGATCTGGATCTCGGTATCGCCTACCGTCCCGAAGGCAAGCATGAGCTCTGGTTCGAGCCGCTCTACAACGAGGAAATGGTGCTGGTGGTCAACAACGAGCACCCGCTGGCGAAACGTCGATGTGTACGCATGGTCGAATTGCATAACGTGCGCATGACCTTACTGCCCAAGACCTTCAACACGCGTCAGCAACTGGACGAATGCTTCCGCGCTACGGGAGCAGAACCCTTGGTCGTCGCGGAAATGAATACGATCATGCCGATGCTCGAACTGATCCGGCACACCGACCTAGCCGGTATTGTCGGGGAAAAATCGATCCAGTTGCCGGATGGGTTGAGCGTGGTGGCGCTGGAAAATCCGACGCCAATCCGTACACCGGGCTTGCTGTGGAAACGCGGGGGCTCCGACGATATCGCTATCAAAACGTTTGCATCAATTGTACGGCGAGCCACCGAGGCAGGGGCCGGTAAGGGCTTGGATCGCATCGGGCTTCTAGACACCTCTTCGCCCTAAAATGACGCAAATAAGGAGATGCCAAGAGCGAACCGCGTAACGTAGAGGCCGAACAGGTAAAAACGTCGAAGGTGCAAACACTGACCGTTCAGGATCTGGCCAAGGCCTGGCTGTTGGATGGCGTGGCGCGCAAAGATGGCAACGCCGAGTTGCAGCGCCGTTTTAACAAGGACTTATACCCGGCACTCGGCAAAACCTCGGTGAGCAGCGTCTCCGAACACGATGTTCGGGCGCTGATCCGCGCCGTGGTCAACCGCGGCGCTCACCGGCAAGCCATCAGTTTCTTCGCCGACCTAACCCAGATGTTCAGTTGGGCCAGAAAGCGCCAACCTTGGCGAGCGTTATTGGTCGAGGGCGACCCGACGGAACTGGTCGACATCTCCCCCCTGATCCCTGCGGACTACGAGGCCGAAAGAAGCCGGATCCTTTCGCCGGCTGAGCTGTTGGGACTGCACAACCGCTTCCAGCAAATGACCGCCGATTACAACGTCCTCCCCGCGGGCCAAAAGTACGACGGCATTCGACCGCTAAAGATGGAAACGCAGCTCGCGCTCTGGATTAGCCTGGGCACGCTGTGCCGGATTGGTGAGTTGCTCCAAACCGAATGGAAGAATGTCGATCTAGACCGGCAGACCTGGTTCCTCCCCAGCGAAAACGTCAAAGGCACCCGGGGCAAGAAACAGGACCACCATGTCTTCCTCTCCCCCTTTGCCTTGCATTTCTTTCAGGAGCTCAAGACCCTGACGGGAGACTCCCAGTGGTGCTTTCCGAACAAGCAGGATGATGGGCATGTGGACATGAAAGTGGTGAGCAAACAGGTCGGCGATCGCCAGGCCCGGTTCAAAAACCGCAAAGCCCTCTCCAGACGGTGCCATGACGATACCTTGGTCCTTGCCGACGGCCAAAACGGCGACTGGACTCCGCATGACCTGCGCCGCACGGGCGCAACCATGATGCAGGCCTTAGGGGTTAGCCTGGACGTCATCGACCGCTGCCAAAATCATGTGTTGGCCGGGTCCCGGGTAAGACGCCATTACCTGCATCACGATTATGCCGAAGAAAAGAGACGTGCCTGGAACCTGTTGGGCGACCGACTCAGTGCCGTGCTGTCCTCAACCTACGAGCACCCACAGACCGAGTCGATGATCTCGTTTACAGCCTAGGTCGCCCCCTGGATCTCCGACTCCACAGGCCAAATTCTGCACCACGGAGCAGCTCTTGGATTCGTAGCTTTCGCTGGGCGATTGCTTCAGCTCGGCAGAAATCGGCCAAAAACGAACGGCTACACATCAAGACGGGTGAGCCTATTTTTGGGGGCCTAATGGCCTCCAGAGAGGCAGGTCCTACTCGCTAAGCCACTTCTAACTCCAACACCCCGAGCGAGGAAAGCTAGGCGTGATAAGCAACCAGTCCGCGCAGGAATGCGAGTAGTGGCGGATTCACCTTCTCCGCGTGGGTGAGGTTGGCAGCATGGCCGGCGCCCTCGACAAGAACCAATGGTCCGCTGCCTTTTAGGCCGAGGCACAGTGCCTCAGCTAAGTTGAGGGTAATGGCGTGGTCATTGCTGCCATGAATCACCAGGGCGGGCGCACAGATTTCTGCCAAGCGACCACTGATGTCCTCGCGTTGTATAAGGCAGCGGCTGGGGTTGGCAAGTTGCTGTGGATTCATGGCCTTCCATTTGGCGATCCACTTGGCGTTTTCGGTGGGCTCGGAAATGATCAAGTTGGCAACGTACTCAGCCATTTCGGTGGTCAGGCTGCTGGAGATCCAGGCCTGCAGCAGCTGCTTGTGCTGCTCGACATGTTCAACGGCTTCCGGGCCTGCCTGCGTGTCCATGAGCACTAGACCCAAGATACGTTCTGGCGCCAGCAGCGCGGCACGCAACGATAGAAAGCCGCCTTGCGACATGCCCCCTAACACGGCCCGCTGAATATCCAGGTGATCGAGCAGGCCGAGGCAGTCGCAAGCGGAGTCCCAATAGGTAAAGGGCTTGCCATCGTATTGGGTCTGGCCAAAACCACGCTCATCCCAGGTGATCACACGAAACTCAGGGCTTAGGGCAGCAACCTGATGGGCAAACATCTGCTCGTCCATCAAAAAGCCATGGCTAAGGATTATCGGTAGGCCGGCGCCGCCGTGGTCGGTAAAGTGAATCTCTTGCTGGTTGATCGTGGCGAAGGGCATGCGCAGCAGTCCTCATTGTTGTTTTGTGACATGGAATATCTTTGGCGTATCTGACGCTCGCGCGCTGGCAATGCCTATCCTTCACGTGGGATATCGGCGCGATTACCTTGTACATGGGCAGCGCCCGAATCCCCATACACGATAAAGAAGAGCACGAGACTGATCATGATCAGGGCAGCCGCACCATGAAAGGCACCGGTCACCCCTTCGATGGCAATCACTGGAGAAAGCAAGAACGGACCAATGCCTAACCCAAATAAGCTCAGCGGGGTGATGAGCACAGCCAACCTTCGGCCGGGATCGATTTGGATGGCAAGTCGGACCTGAAAGGGCTGTAGTGCAACCCACAGAGTCATAAAGACACATGTGGAAATGACGTAAACATTCACACCGCCTTGCCACGTAATGCCAATTGCGGAAATGGCCAGAAGAAGCGCCCCCACCGTCAACGCAAATCGAAAGGAAAGGCGCCAACCGATGATCGCAACGCCAAAGCTCGCAATAATCTGAAGCGCGAGTGACGCACCGATAGTGAAGCTGATTACCTCGGCAGAATGTTGAAGTATTGAGCCCATGCGTTCGACATAAGTCCACGCTGTGCCCTCTGCTGCACACACCAGCAGGATCGCAACACTGAAGATCAATGCCCCTCCAGTTGACCGTTGGGCGCCACCCTCCTCCTGACCTTTGAGTTGGACATTGCGAGGAAGGAATAGCCCCCCGACCGCGGCAATCAATCCCACGACAGCGATGTAGACCAAACCGCCGTCGATCCCCCAGCGGGGTAACAGGACCAGAGGTAGAAGATAGGCAGCGAGGAGCTGTGGTATGGCGGTGACGGCCAGGAACACAGCGTTCAGCCGATCAGGTTGCGCGGAATGCGTCGTCACCAAGACAGCTGCAGCCATCGCGAATCCTTCACACAATCCCGCAAGTCCACGCGCCAGGTAGATGAACTCTGGTGTCGGAGCCCAACGAAGCGCAATGGTCGAAATGGCAAGAAGCAGACAAGCCCCTACACCCACTATTCGAACGTAACCTCGGTTGATGATAAAAGGCCCAACGCATGCGCCGAAAGCAAGGGCCGTGATCTCCGCGGACGCGGCGTTTCCGATTCCTGCAACGGAGAGCCGACCCATCTGAGCCAGCTCCCCTAAAAGGATGGGAATCACCCCAATGCCGATCAGGCTTGCACAGCCAACGAATAAGGCTGCGACGATCGCCGACAAGTTGTCACGCTCCGGGGCAGCGATCGCGCCTGACGAATCCGGGAGATTTTCAAAGGATCGCCCCGACTCTCGGTTGGACGACGTTACTGTGTGTTCATCCATCACAACCTTCCTCATTTTTATTGTTAAGCACTTCCAGGCGAGACGTTGACGCACGACAGAGTGCTCCCGCGTCACATCCTTAAACGAAGTACGCGGCGGGCCACACTCGGGGACTTACTTGGCTTCCCGCGGGTTAAATGCGCTCAGGAGTTGCTGCTGTTCAAGCTTGTCGCCTGATAACCACACGAACGGCAGCCTAAATCAACCCACCGACGATAGATTGGCAGTACACGCCACGAAATTGCCATTTGCTACACCTCGCCGAAGACGTCGGGGCCTCCAGCCTCCTGGATGGAGTTAGCTGAATTATCCGCCTCATCCCGGTCCGAGCCCGATCACTCGACGCTTCTCGATGGCCTTAGTTCGGGCACGACAGCGGCGCTCCGTCGCCGCCAACACCCACTGGCGGTGATACCCAGGCACTTTTTCACATAGATGGTTACGCTCAAAACGCCAGGAAAAGTTTGTTTTATTAAAAATAATACAGGAACAGTTATACCCACCTGTATGTTTACGCTATACCACCCCCTCAACTTCTTAACGATAACTACAACTGAAATTATTGTAGTTAAAGAATGACGACTGAAGAAAGCGTTATGAGTAATGCATCTAGTGGACTGCAATGAATCTTATGTGCATTCATTCCTGGGGCAATGCCTTTCGTTTAATGTTCCTATTGATCAGCAATAAGATACTCGTATGCGGCCGTTAGTATTGGCTCCGGTTCGACGGCACTGACACAGCTCCAACTTAGGCCCGTACCACCAGCATGTATTGTGAGTGACAATCCGCCAGTAGAGTGATATCTGCGAGTTGGCGTGAATTGTCAACACCATTGGCATGCGCTGCCAAGCGGTCAACCGCTACTGGCGATAGTCTCAGCATCAGATGAGCTAAGAGCGGTCCTGAGACAGGTCCCGCTCACAGTCCGCTCCCGAATACAAAGCGTCTCTTTGGCGCCACCGTCAAGTCATACCCAGAAGCGCAGCAGCAATTCTTTAGAAGAAGTCAATCCATGACAGTAATCTTAAATCGAAAACGCATGACAGCAACTCAAGCTCGAAGCATGGAGCGACGCGAGCGTTTGATTGCTGCTGCCATCACTCTACTTGACATCACACCTATAGAGAACATCACGCTTGCAGTTGTTGCCCATCGCGCCCACGTCCCAATTGGATCAACTTATCACTTCTACCCAAAGATAAACCATTTATTAGCTGCAGTAGTTGCGAGATTACATGATCAATTTCTTATTCAGCTTATGGAACCCTATACAAGGCAAACCCAGGCAAGCTGGCAAGCAATCATTGAGGAGTCTATTAGACGCAGGCTAATATTTTACAATCAGAGGCCAGACGCTCGACACTTGGTGCTCAGCGACAAAGCCCCGCCAGAAATCAAACACGCCGACCGCTTTAATGATCACGCCATAGGCCAAGTTATGATTGGCATCATCCAACGACATTTTAAACTACCTGACTTTCCTGCCCGAGAAGATATATTTTTTTACAGCGCAAAAATCACTTCATTGTTCTTTACGCTTTCAAATATTCAAGACGGAAAAATTACTGAGGAGTTCGCAAGGGAGGCGCAACTTGCAGCGATCGGTTACTTAGGCAATCACCTTCCACACGAACTCTCCCACGCCAAAATATCTAGATTCAGAGTGTAAAGGCCACCCAATACTCACCACCAATGGATGAATACTTCAAATTCATTTTGAGAGACCACCTTGAAAAACTTCAGCGGCATGAACAATGAATTTTATTTGGCCAGGGCCTACCAACGCCACGTGGCTGGCTCTAATATTTTAGACATGCTAACTGGGCTGGTTCGGGGTGAAGGCGTTTGGCTTATTGACACACAAAATCGTAAATATTTGGACTGTTATAGCAAGCTGGCTACCGTGGGCCACGATCACCCGGCAGTCACCAAAGCCATCCGTGAAAAAGCCTGCCAATTCAACGTTAGTCCCTATTTTATTGATGAGCATGTCGCTAACTACGCTGAACGGCTCGCGAACAGCCTGCCTGGCGAATTGAGTCTTTGTTTTTTTGTCTACTCAGAAACTCAAGCTATTGAACTGGCCATGCATATAGCCCGAACGGTGACCAAAAAGTCCGGGGAAATAATTATGGAGAATGCAGGCAGTCACAATTTTCTGCACCGAGAAGAATATTTCGACGAGGGGTGCCCTCAAGAAAAATGGACGCCTCAGGTCGTCGCTGTAGAGCCGCCAAATAGATATCGGCCGCCGTTTACAGTAGCTGACATGAGCAAGCGATATGTACAAATGATTGACGATGCGATCAGCACGTTGAACACCAACGGCAGCGGTGTAGCGGCGTTCATGTGCGATTCGATTTTTGCCAAGGAAGGCTTTTTAGAGGCACCCAGCGATTACTTTCATCGCGTTTACAGCAAAATCCGTCTTGCGGGCGGGCTTTGCATTGCCGATGAAATACAGGCGGGGCTGGGGCGAACGGGCCTAATGTGGGGCTTTGAGCATTACGACGTCATTCCTGACATTGTGATAACAGGACAATCCATGTGGCCCGGACTCCCAATGAGCGTCGTCGTAACCACTGCAGCGATTGTTAAAGCGTTTCAACACAGCGGAGGGTATTTCGACAATGTTATGAACAACGCGTTGTCGACGGCGGCTGAGAACGCGGTGTTCAAGGAAATCGACAAGCTGAACCTACTTGAGAATGTACAAACGGTTGGTCGATATCTTCGTTCAGAGCTCCAATCCCTGGCGGCAAGGCACTCATTAATCGGAAATATTCAGGGTCTAGGATTCGTTTTTGGCATCGAACTCGTCATTGATCGCCACACGAAGCTTCCTGCCAGACAGGAGGCTCGAACAGCTATGGAGTTGATGCGTGAAGAAGGTGTTTTGATCGACGCTGCAGGTCGTCAGGGGAATATCTTGATGATTAGGCTCCCTTTAGTATTCTCAAAAGACAACTGCGATCTGTTGACTGAAAAACTGGATAAGGTATTGAGTAAGATTGCCGCTGGCACAAAAAATTTTCGTATCGAGTCCAGTGGCAAACAATGATCCTGTGCGCGGTTTCCTCAGCAACGAGTAACCGAAGACATTTAAATCATAATAGGGCTCGCTCACGATCGTTTCAGTGGTGTGGCTCACTGAGCCTATCCGAGAGACCGGCTACTGACTTGTTTCTTCAACCTTCTTCAAGAATCGGTCGATGAGCCTGTTAACCTCTGCCGGACTCTCCAGTGCCGCCAAATGCGCTGTCCGTTCCATCATCACAAATTTAGCACCCGGAATCGCCCTGGCCATCTCTCTCGTTTCATCGACCGCAAATGTGCGGTCCTCTTTACCTGCTATTACCAAAACCGACGAACGAACTGCCGCCAATAGTGAAAGTTGATTGGGACGGCTGGGAACAACGCTAGCGACAGCCCATGCAATAGAGTCGACATTGCAGGCCTTCAGCGCCTTGTGGATATGAGCAATAACATTAGGTTTCTCATGTTCAACTGTCGGGCCCACAAATGCACGAGTCGCGGCGTTCAGCGTAAATCCACGAAATCCTCCAAATAGCCTGATAAGCCCTGCCAAGAGCGGGAACTCCACCCGCTGCCTCAACCCTGCCGGCGACCCCGTACAATTCATCAACACAGCAGCACCGACCCTGTCGGGATACATTGCCGCGAAAGTTCCACCAATCATCCCGCCCCAGGAATTGCCAATGAAATGGGTTTTTTCAACGCCCAACTCATCCAGTACCTCTACCACACACTGCGCGCACTCCGAGAACGTAAATCCCCGAGTCAACTTTTCGCTGTCTCCGTGACCGGGCGGATCAATAAGTATGACTCGATACCTGTTACTGAAATATCGCACCTGGGCCATCCACATGCGCCCGCTCATCAGTAGGCTAGACCAAAACACTATCGCGTCCCCCTGCCCAATGCTGCGCACTCTCAAGCGGCCAAGGCAGGTGACGATGTCTTGTGTCGCCAGACCTTCATACGTAATCAGATGCATAGGATGCTCAACTGTCAATCATTCGAATTGGCGCCTCTACCTACCAGGCGCTGACAAAGTCAGGGAAAGCGTCAACTAGGGAGTCAAACTCAGAACGTAAACCGCTTTCACGCCTAAGGATGCTTAAGCGATATCCACTAAGATGACCCCCTCATCAATGGTGAATATTGGCCAGGAACGAAACGCTTTCGCTACAAACGCCGCTACGGATTCGTCCGAGTACTGAAACGTAATGAATGAGTGCCCATCCTTACGTAACAACACTAAAAGTCGAGCGATGGCGTCCGTACCCATTTTGCTTCGTCGGTATTCCGGGAATATAAACAAACGACGGATCTCAGATACCGAGCGGCGAAAAACGCAAGATCCGACGGCCTTGTCATGCACTAGTACGATATAAACAATGTCGAGCGGATCGCTATCAGTCCCATGGAGCCATGCCAACTCCTGAACTGCGACAACCTGCATCGATGCAATCATTGTGATTCGCTGTTCCATGCTGGCTACGACAACCGCTACGGATCCGACCATGCTACATACTCATCTGGAACCAAGCCTTTTGGAAAATATGCGCATAGCTGTTCCATGCACAATCCTGCCTGTTACCCACTGAAGAGCCTGAAGGTGGTACATCTTTGCCGGCCCCAAGGGAGTGAGCGCGGAAGGTGAATCCTTTCGCGCTCACGCCCTTGCTTGGTTAAAGGAGATTAGCGGCCAGAGCGGCGCAATGCCGATGGGCTGAACTCTCGCAGGCTACCTTTCCAGCCGAACTGGCTGGGCGCTTTTTCCTCGTTTTCAACGCCATTGACGATGTACCGTCTGGCCTGCAGGTCGTAAGCAACATCGCTTGAAGGAAAGTTCACGTTGACGTCGTAACGCTGCAACGTATGTGCCTCCTGCACCCGCCACAATTCACCACGACCGTCATACAAGTCCGCCTGCACGATGTTCCAACTGTCTTCGTCGATGTAAAAACGACGCTTGGCGTAGATATGGCGCACACCCGGCTTCAGGGTCGCCTCGACCACCCACACACGATGAGGTTCATAACGCACAAGATCCTGATTCATGTGTTCTTTGCCGACGATTTTGTCGTACTTCAGACTCCGGTCGTTGAGCTTGTAATTGTTATATGAAACGAGCATTTCCTTCTTGCCGATCAGCTTCCATTCGTACTTGTCAGGAGCACCGTTGTACATATCAACGCTGTCATTGGTGCGCAGGCCATCGGCACTGAGTTCGGGTGTGTCGTAAGCCACTTCCGGGGCACGCAGCACACGGCGCTGACCAGGGTTGTATTGCCAGGCCTGCCGGCTTTCCTTCACCTGGTCCAGTGGCTCGTGGACGAGGGTCTGCAGCCCCGCCAGACTCTCGGGGCCGGTGACCATATCAAGGTAGTAAAACAACCGGTTCGGTTCTGGATTCCCTAGCGCCGCGGCCATGATTGTCTTGGCCTCTGTATGGACCGCGGAGAAACTACCGCTACTCTGCACAATCAATTGGCTATAGAACCGCTGGAGACCACCGGCGCGGTAACGCACGATATGGTTCCACATCGCCTCCAAACCGTCTTTTGGAATTGGGAACGGAACAGTACTGCTTTCGTAATTGACCAGGCCCACACCACCCGAGACCAATTCCACTTTCGGCGCTTCTTTGGCGATCTGGGCATATTCTCCTGCAGGTAAAGCCAACGTACGATGACTTGGATAAACGTTCATCTTATAGTCGGGATACTGCTTCATCAAAGCCTTGTAGCCGTCACTGAGCATGGCGGCATACTGCCCAACGTTGGCCGACGTCACAGTGAACAGCGGCTTCTCACCGGCGAAAGGGTCTGTATAACCGGATTCAGGCTTATAACCCGCCGGTATTGCGATGAGGCCGCCATCCCATGCGGGGATGGTGCCGCCGGCGTTACCGGCCTTTTCTGCACCGGTTGGCGTTAAATCCTTGCCCAGTCGGGCCACGTCTTCTGTACTGAGTTTGGCATAGGCCAGGTTGGACCCAAGAGCCATGAGTCCAATTAATATCGCCCTGCTGGCGAGGTTATTGTTCATCTTTGTTTCCTCTATCTTTTAGAAGCTCATTCGCGCACTGAGGGCGACGAAGTCACGATCAGTGGGGGCGTAGCGGGTATTACCACTACCCGACCACGACAGATCGACCGTGTATTTTTTGGCGTAGTCGGCGCGCAGACCCACAGTGCCACGCAGGCGATCCTCGACCAGTTCCGCGTCATGGGACCAGCCCTTGACGTCATGACCGAAGGAAACGTACGGAGTCAGGTTGATCCCGGCCACCGCATTCAAATAGGAAAGCTCGGCATTGAGCCGGTATCCCCAGGCGAACTTGCTGACAAACCCTTCGCCGGAGCACCCGTACTTCTGGTACTGCGGCAATACCGCGGCCTGACAACCCTGTTCGGAGTTGAAGTCGCTACCGTAGTTATCGACGTTGCCATAACGACGTGTATCCGTACCCGGTAGGTCGTGGATGTATTTGAACGCGGCCTCACCTATCAGATTCAGACTATCCGCACCCAGCACCTGCTGATAACTCTTGATAAAGCCCAACGACAACTGAGAGGTTTTCAGCCGGTCGTAACCCTTGAAGTTGCTGCCTGGTGCGGCCGCCAGAACATCATTGGCAAGCGGCAAGCCAAAGTTCGCGGAAATAGTTGCCGGATCAAGGGTCGCAGGCAGCAAGTCGCCACCGTAAATGCTGACGGGCTGGTTGGGACGGTAGCTGTACTCGCCGAAGACGGATGTACCCAATACGTTGGCGCTGAAGCTCAGGCCGAAGATATGAATGTCTTCCGGGTATTTGGCGAAATACTGCGATGCATCCGCGCTGGCGAAGTCGCCAGTGAAACCAGTACCAGCAAGCTGTGAGACCACGAATGGAACAGTTGAGTGCAGGTTCATTGCATAAGCCCCCACCTCAGTGCCCAGTGATTCGATGTAATATCGCGCCGCTACACCGAACTGACCGCCGTTGCGCGCGTCATCGTCTTTCGCCCGGTGGACATAAACGCCGTTGTTGAACGCGGAACCGTCATTGGATTCACCACCGAATGCCGCATTGACATCATTCAGTACCGTCAGGCCATTGCAGCCATCCTGGACGAAGTCGTTCGCTGAGAAATAGGTGCCGCAACCGGGCAATACGGTTTTGCGCCACTCCAGTTTGTAAAACGCTTCCAGGGTCAAGTTATCGGTAATACCGTAGTTGCCATAGAGCATGTTGGTGGGCAAGAAGGCCTCTTTGAGCTGAGAGCCTGGACGCACCAACGCCGCGACATCAAACGGGTTGATCTCATTGATCCCGCTCTGGAAAAACAGGCCCTCCCCCCAACTGATCACCTGGCGCCCTGCGCGCAGGTGCAGTGGGTTCTCGCCCAATTTGAAGTCGCCGTAGACGTAAGCATCCAGCAACGCCAGCCCTTGGAACTTGGCCAGTTCATCGAAGCGGCTGTCGTCGAGTTTGCTGTTCGGTTGATAGCCGTTCGACACATGACCGAAGTCGACGTCTTTGTTCTCCAGGGTGTAGTCGTACCAGGCTTTTCCCCGAATAAACGCTCCGTAGTTTTGGTAGCGAAGTTCCAGCTCACCCAGCAGAGTGGTTGGTGAACTGACCAGTTGGCGCTTCTTGCGGAAGTTCAGCCGGCTGTCGTCGTTTGTCGTCGCGTTGTTCGGGTTATACCCACCCCCGAGCCCGACACTGGTTGCGTTGCCCTGATTCACGAAACTCGAGTTTGGCTGTTCGGCGTTCCAGATGGCACCGACAGCAATACTGCCCCGCGCGTTGCCTGAAATTTCCCCCAGCTCAAACTCTGCTGCTTGAGCCGAAATAGCGATTGTCAGGGGGGCCAAAGTGGTAGCGGCTAGCCTGGCGACAGCCAGGCTCCTCTTCTTGCAGAGTAGATACACGGGCGTTAACTCCACTGTTTGTTTTTATTGAGGCCCTGGCTGTAATGGCTCCAGGTACATCGAGTATCAGAAGATGGCTGGCGCATTACTCGACATCCCGTGCCAGGAAGTCGGCTTGACATGCCAATGTTTAGAGGAGAAAGAGGCGGGGCAAAACCCGTCATTGCAAAAGGAAAAAGGCGGTGCTGAACCGAAGTTCAACACCGCCTTTTCCCTGGGGTTTTAAGGCTTTCGAGAGGCGTGACTGTTACTGGTGAACGTCGTTCAAAATGTAATGCGAGATGGCCTTGATCGTTTCATCGCCCAGATAAGCCTGGGGTGGCATCTCTGCAAAGTCGGCACGCTTGCGCACCGGGTTGGCAACGAACTTCGCCAGTGCCGCTTCATCCTTGCCATAGATGGCCTGGATCGACTGTATGGATGGGCCGTGCAGCACGCTCGAGTAAGTGTGGCACCCGGTACATACCGCCAGGTAGGTCAGGCGACCGCGTTGCTCAGCGGTCATCGGAACGCTCGGTACAGGAGCGTCGAGCATCGCCGTCTTGTAGTCAGCCTTGCTCATGCTGCTGTCACAGGCAGCCCAGCGATTGGTGCCAAGCATGTCGACACCTTCCTGGTTGACCGAACAGCTACCCTTACCCTTACCCGTCGTCACCACTTCGAAGCCCACTCGACCCGCCGGTGCGATGAACTCGGCGATCAGCCCTTCCGGCTTCTCCCCGTTATTGACGAAGGTATTGTTCATGATGCGAGTGTTATCCGGATACGGGTCGACTTTAGGGTCATCCGCCATACCGAACGTGACGTTATCCAGAACGAAGATGCCCATACCACGGTTATCTTTGATCAGGTTGTTTTCGATGGTTGCGTCGTCGTAACCGACCACCAGGATGCCAATGCCCGGAGCGATGCTCGCGGCGATGGAACTCGGCGGAGCGAAGTTTTTGAGGTTGTTGTCATACACCTCGTTATCGCGAATCACCACGTACTGCGAGTCTTTGACCGGCAAACCGGGAATCAGCGAAAGCATGATGCCGGCAGTGTTTTTGTAGACCTTGTTTCCAGCCATCAGTGCATTGCGGGTATTCTCGAACTCCAGCCCCATCACGTTGCCGTGGGCCACGTTGTCGAGCACGTTGATGTTGTCACTCATCCCCACATAGATGCCGGCATCTTCACAGCCATACACTTCGTTACCCTGCACCAGTCCATTCTTGCCGAACTGCGGGAAAATCGCGTAGAAAGCGCCGGACACTTCGTTGTTGATGATTTTAAAGTTGTTGGCACCTTGGGTCATGATCGCGTTGCCCTTGTAGCCCTTGACCATGAAGCCATCGATCACCACACCGTGCCCAGACGCGATGATGCCGTCATTGCGCTTGTTCTCGCCATCCAGAATCGCCCCACCCTTTCGAGTACTTTTGAGCGTGATGTTCTGCTTGTCGATATAAATGGACTCGGTATAGCGGCCCGGCTCGACCAGGATCGTGTCACCGTCCTTGGCTTTCTTTACTGAGTCCTGAATGCTTTGGCCAGCCTTGACCGTCAATTGCTGGGCAGCCACGGTCGTACTCAGACCGTAGGCAGCAAGCAGCGCGACCAGGCAAGTAAACTTTTTCATCTGGATCTTCCTCATTGGATTTTTTCCGGGTCTTGGCCGGTAAACGGATCGACACCACCATGCCCTGCTGCAGCACTTGTCTTGCGCTTGTCGAGATACGGATGCGCCGCCAGGAAGGCATCCCGCTTGACGTCGATCTGCTTGGCGAGATCACGCTGGTCAAGGCGCGTGGCTTGACCGACCATGATGCGCAACGAATCCGCGTAGTCCTGCTCGTTCTGACCCTCATCACTGAGATTGGCGGCCTCGCGCAGTACATCAAGCGCCTTCTGGTTGTTACGTTCGCCCAGCTCGGCGCCGACCAGAGCGGTTTTCAACTGAAGGTTCTGTGGTTTGAGCGCAGTGCCTTGCTCAAACAGCTGGATCGCGCGTTCAGTATCACCACCGGCAAACTCCGGCAGCGTTGCAATCACGCTCCCCAGCGTCAGCAAAGCTGCGCCGTCAAGTACGTCGGGCTTGGCCTTGATAGCCGCTTCCAGATCTCCAAGCGCAAGGCCTGGCGCCGTGAGTTTTTCCTTTTCCGAAGCCTCACGTTGCACCGACAGCAGTGTATTGATCCCGCGCAAAGCCGACACTTCAGCGACCTGACCCGCCAGCGGTGCAAGCCCCTTGAGCAACTGGGCGCTGTGTTCACGGGTCTCGGTCCAGCGCAGGCGCAACTCAACGTCTTTCACTGGACTGGCGGAATAGAGACGGGCATAGCTCTTGTCAAGAACACTGAAGTACTCGACATGAGCGCCCAGAACCTGAAGCTGCAATTCAACATTCTCAGGTTGTGCCTGGGCCAGCTCGAAGCCGTAGCGCACGCCACAACCCATCTGCTGGCGATCCCACTTCATAACCGCCAGCCGAGCGAAGGCCGCAGCCTTTTGCTGGGCATCTTTCAGGGGGGCGCAAACCATTAGCGACTCTGCCTCTTTGCGATAGGCAGCCTGCTTCACCAGGTCTTGCATCTCGGCCTCGAGCGTAGTCGTGGCCGGTGCTTTTGTTTCGGCCTGAGCGTGCGTGTAAGCACCCAGTAAACCGGCGAGTCCTACGAGTGCAGCCACGGTCAGGGGCTTGGGGGGTCTTATTTTCATGGTGTCTCCAGGTTGAGCACAGGTGCAACCGGCAGCCCTGAGGGCGCGGTCTTTGGAACTGCAGGGGCCAGGCTCTGGTCGTCTAGGCTGGCGAGGAAGGCAACAATGTCTTCTTCATCCTGCTTGCTGAGCTCAGGCCCTCTAGTCATGTGGATATGCCAGTGGATTTTCAGCTTTTCATCTTTAGGAGCCGCGTGACCGCGGTTGTCGTTATAGAAGTGCACGACGTCTTTCAGCGTCGTGAACTGACCCGCATGAAAGTAAGGCGCAGTGACGCTGATGTTCCGTAGCGTGGGAACCCGGAACGCTCCTTGCAGATGGGGGTCAGACGACAGCCCTCCAGCACCTGGATCGGGTGCCTTGCCAGGCAGCGATGGGCTGCCGATGACGGCCAACTCACTGTCGGTGAATAGCGGCGGAATATGACATTGCGAACACCGCGCGACGAAACCGCGAAAGACGTTGTAGCCACGGACTTCCTGGTCACTGAGCGCAGTCGTGTCACCGTAGGCATAGCGGTCATATCGGCTGTTAAAGCTCACCAGACTGGTCTGAAACGCTGCCAATGCCCTTGCCAGGTTATCGATGGTGGGCGACGAATCAAACGCCTGCTTGAACAGATCAACGTAAGCCGGCGACGCATCCAGATCTTTCTGAAGCTGGTTGGCGTTGTTGGCCATTTCGTCGGGATTGAACAACGGCAACAACGCCTGTTGCTCCAGATTACCGGCCCGCCCATCCCACATGAGGCGCTTGAGGAATGCCACGTTCCAGAGGGTGGGCGCACCACGGGACAGTTCCTTACGTGAACCATCAGGCTGGCGCGCGCCCAACCCCTGACCTCGCCCGTCAGCGAAACCCTTATCGGGCTGGTGGCAGGAAGCGCACGACAAGTCCTTTTTGGGCGACAGGAGCGGGTCGAAAAAGAGCTGACGCCCCAAATCAATCTGCTGCGGCGTATAGGTGGTCTCTAGCTCGGGCAGACGCACCTTCACCCCACCGTGTTCCTCGGGCGAATCGTAGAAATCATAGAGCGTGCGCAACTTGCACTTGCCGTCCGCCAACAGTTCAAAACTGGGCGGACAGAGCTTGCTTAACTCGACAGAGTCCGCATGAGCGAACAACGGAAAGGACACCAGACCCAAAAACAGGAGTTTGCGCATAGTGCGTTACTCCCCGGCCAAGCCGCCGATGTGGTTGACCAGCGTATCTATCGCCGCGTCATCGCGAATGGCTGCAGCCATGGCGCGCATCTGCTGACCGAACGCGTCATCGCTGTGAGCACCGCGCAACCCGGCACGAAATTTCAACAGCTGAGCTTTCAAGTACCAACCGTACTGACCAGCCAGACGCGGCGCGCCCAATTGATCGAAGCCCTCCGCCTGGGCGCCATGACAGCTGGTGCACCCCGAATACAGACCTCGCCCCGTGAATCCGCCAGACTTTTCCGACTTGGGCGCGGGTTGCCGTGGAAGAAGCGCGACGTACTGACTCAGTTGCTTGATTTCATCGTCTTTTAGACCCGCGACCATGCCGCGCATCATTTGCCCTTCGGCGTCTTTCGCATCACCACCGCGCAAACCCTCGCTGAAATGCTTGAGTTGACGCTGAAGGTAGTCTTGAGACAAACCGGTGAGATTCGGCGCCTTGAGCGCCTCGCTTCCTGCGCCACTGGCTTGATGGCACGCCACGCAGCGCTGTTCAAAAAGGGTTTTACCCGCCTCTGCACCCCAACTGGGGCCACACAGGAGAGCAAATGCCAAACCCAGTCCCGCTACCGACTTGTTCACTTCCAACCCCTCTTATTGTTATGGCCGTACCGTGCGAGCGTTCCATGAGCAGCGCGCGTGCGATGACCCCATGGCGGATACCTGCCAGGCTATGCAACGACGATAAGGAGAGAGAGAAGGACCAGCTTGCCAGTACGCGCCAACAAAATTGTCATTTGCAGCGCGCAGCACTAACGGGAAGGATTGAACACGAAATGAATGCCTTTGCAGGCATCAAGAAAGAGATTGAACGCAACGGTTCGAGTCAGGACAGACCTGACGTCTTGCGGTATTCACGAGGGGTCAGATTGGTCCAGCGGCGGAATGCCCGGGAAAACGAACTGGCCTCGGTATAGCCGAGCATCAACGCCACATCGGTCAGACGGAAGCTACTGTTGCCGACGTATTCGATGGCCAGCGCTCTCCTGACATCTTCGACAACCGTACCAAACTCAAGATCGAGGTCGCGGAGCCTGCGCTGCAGCGTTCGCACACTAAGATTCATGGCCTCAGCGACCTGCACCACGCCTATCCGTCCTCGCCCCAATTCAGTGGCAATTGCACGAGAGACGTCGATGAGCAAACTGGCGGACTGGCTGCGTATCTTGCGCTGCTCTTCAAGGTAGGGTTTAAGAGCCTGGAGCAAGCGCCGATTGGAAGTGCAAATCGGCAAATCGAGTACCGACCTGTTGAAATACAGCCGATTACAATCCTGACCGAATCGTATCGGGCAATGAAACATTTCCCGGTGACAGGACAAGTCCACGGGGGCGGCGTGCTCGAAATCCACTCGCACAGGTGCAATCGCGCACCCCGTCATTTCTCGCATGCACGACAACATCGCCGCAATACTGAACTCTGCATCCTGGCGCTTCTGCGTGATGCTGGGGTCCGCAATCTGGTAGGAGACAATGACCTGTCGATCCGACTCGACCATCTCGATCCGTTCGGCCTGACTTCGCGTCACCATGTAGCGACTCAAGCCCTTCATCGTATCGCCGAGCCGATCCATGCTGCGAAGCGCTTGCCCCAATACCCCCATGTCGCTGGATTGAACCTGCGACCCGAGGCGCAGGCCGATGGTGTCACCGAGGGCACGTCCGGCCAGTTCCATCAGCTTCGCCAGACTCGCCGCTGAAACCTCCAGGTCTGGGTCGGTAAAAAAAGAGGTACCCAGACCCGCCTCTTCAAGAAATGGGGAAAGCTCATTAGCGAATCGGCTGAAGAGCAGCTCTGTCTGAAGGGTATTTTTTTGCGCAAGTGCCATCGATCTATCTCAAAGGTCGTCAGTACAGATAACTCCCCAGGAATACCACTCTCGGGCTACGCCGGACGGCGCACAACCTGGTAAAGAAAGACCGGGCCGACCTGCGCAAAACACGCATTGTGCGTTGCATGCGAAAGTCCAGGGCCTGGCCATAATAATGCACCAAAATTGCAACAAGGCGTAACAATCCTGATGACCAACGGGACTGCATAGAGCACACAGGCGATGCCGTTCGTCAAGAAAATTGCTTTCCGTGAATGCCTTCCCAGTGGCGCCAAATAGCAAAACTCTGGCACGAAACATCCAGTTAAGTCCCTCTCGCTCACTGATACTCGAAGCACCTTCGACGGCTTCGCTCAGCGGTAAACATTACGCGGCTAACCCAACTATAAGAAAAACCAGAGGGATTCCATGAATGACATCCAGGGTTCCACTCATTCTCATCACGCTCGTGTGACCGGTGCAATTCGCTTCACGATCCGACCTCACAGCGCCTCGCCACTTCCCGCTCAATGCACTGCCCCAAAGTCTGCAGACCTGCAGCACAAACGCTGCTGGTCTTCACCGGCGGCCCCGTGACGTCAGGGCATAAGACTTACTCCGCCTGAAACCCTTTTTTCAAGAGTATTTCGCATGAAGACCCTCACTTTCTGTGCGCTTACGCTACTGCATTTTGCGGTTAGCGGCACAGAGCCTCTATCTGCTGCACCTCTACCGGATCGCTTGGAGCGCCCCTCGCTTCTAACGCCTGTCGCAACCCATGCTCCACTCACCGATGTCCAATCCGTAGGACAGGGAATGGTGATGGTTGGAGAAAGCGGCCATATCTTGATACGGGATGCCGAAGGCGAAATCAGTCAGTCCAAGGTACCCGTGGACCTGCTCCTGACGGCGCTGCATTTCGTTGATTCGCAGCAAGGCTGGGCCGTCGGCCATGATGGGGTCATTCTGCACAGTGCCGATGCAGGGAGAACGTGGACGAAACAACTCGACGGTAGCCAGATCAGCCCCCTGCTCCTCGAAAGGGCCCAAGCCGAAGTAGCTCGCCTGGAAGAGGCCAGCAGTGCAGCACTGCACGACGAGGACATGACAGCAGCTCTGGACAACGCGTACTTCGCGCTCGACGACGCGAAAGCGAGCGCCGCTTCGGGTCCGTCACGCCCCCTGCTGGATGTTTGGTTTCGCAACGTCAATGAAGGATGGGCGGTCGGTGCGTACGGCATGATCGTGCACACCAAAGATGGTGGCCGAAACTGGGATTACGCTTCTGCTTTGGTCAACCCCGACCGGTTGCATCTGAATACCGTCCTGGGCCTACCCGATGGAACGCTGCTCGTAGCCGGAGAAGGCGGCAATCTTTACCGCTCTGAGGATGATGGAGCGCACTGGCTACCCGCTCAGCAACTGAGTCAGGCCTCTCTATACAAACTGATGCAACTCGCCGACGGTCGCCTGATCGCTTTCGGCTTCGGCGGCACACTTCTCTCGAGTCAGGACCAGGGCAAAACCTGGAAGAGCATCAAGACTCCAGCCTCGATAGGTCTCTACGGCGGAAGACAACTTGTCGATGGATCACTGGTGCTGTCCGGCCAAGGAGGAGTGCTGCTTTACAGCCGCGACGCAGAGCACTTCAGACTCTGGCAAGGAACGGAAATCGGTTCCTTTATGGGCATTGAGCAAATCAACGGCGGACTACTGGGATTGGCCGGCAATAGCGGGTTGAAAATCATTTCCCTGGACACAGTTAAGGAGCAGTTGCAATGAACGCACAATGCGAGCTGCACTGCACATCAAAACCGACCGTTGTACAACACGTCGTGGATATCACCGAAAGGCTGCTGTTCAATCACCGTCTGGCGGTCATCCTGCTATTTCTGCTGGCTTCGATAACACTAGGCATCGGCGCTCTGTCGTTACGACCGGATGCCAGCTTTACCAGGATGATCCCCACAGACCACCCGTTCGTGACCAACTACCTGAAGTTCGAAGAAGTGTTGCGCCCTCAAAGCAACGTGCTGCGAATCGTTGTGGAGAACCCTCAAGGCGACATCCTGACGAAAGAATACCTTGAGACGTTGCGTGAAGTGAACGACAAGGTCTTCTACATACCGGGCGTGGACCGGGGCAATCTCAAATCACTCTGGACACCCAACGCGATGTGGTCCGAAGTCACCACTGAGGGACTGCGGGCGGGACGAGTCATTCCAGATACCTATGACGGAAGTACAGGCGCGCTCGCGCAGGTAAAACACAACATACAACGCGCCGATATGATCGGCAGTTTCGTGGCCAATGACTTTAAATCGACGGTCATCCGAGTCCCCCTTCTTGAAAACGACCCTGAGACCGGCAAGCCTCTGGATTACGGAGCCTTCAGCCTCGCATTGGAACGGGATGTTCGTTCGTACTTCGCCAGCCAGGGCGTAAATATTCGAGTCATCGGGTTCGCCCAGATCATTGGTGATCTTCTGGCCGCAGCCAGCGATATCGCCGTGTTCTTCGCCATCACGGTCGGCCTCATCAGTCTATTGCTATACGCCTATTGCCGCTGCTGGCGAAGCACTGCGGCGACCGTGCTGACCTGCCTGCTCACAGTAGTCTGCCAGCTTGGCTTGCTCAATCTGCTGGGTTATGGCCTGGACCCTTATTCAATCCTGGTGCCGTTTCTGATTTTTGCCATCGGCATTAGTCATGCAGTACAGAACATTAACCTGATGATGAGCGAGATGGGCGAAGGCTCCACTCCGCTGGAAGCCTCCCGGAAAACCTTCCGGGCGCTGTTCATCCCGGGCTCAACCGCGCTGCTAGCCGACGCTGTGGGGTTTCTTACCCTGCTGGTGATCGACATCGGCGTGATCCAGCAATTGGCGATCACCTCGAGCATCGGTGTATTCGTTGCCATCTTCACCAAAATGTTCCTACTGCCCGTACTGATGTCCTACTGTGGCGTCAGCGCGAAAGGCTTGCGCCAGCAACAAAAACGAGCCCGATCCTCCTGGCCGGTATTCCGTCGTTTGTCGGCCGTGGTCGAACCGCGAGTAGCCATACCGCTGATTCTGGCAAGCCTCGTATTGCTCGGGGTCGGCTACCATCTGCGCCAGGATCTAAAGATTGGCGATCTCGACAAGGGAGCACCGGAGTTCCGTCCCGAGTCTCGTTACAATCAGGACAACGCCTTCTTGCTGAACCACTACTCGACCAGTACCGACGTCTACGTGGTGATGTTCAAAACGCCCCCGGAACAATGCTCACGATTTGCTGCAGCCGACCTCGCCAACCAGTTCGAGCAGACCCTGTTGCAGGTCAGCGGCGTCGAATCAGCGCAATCGCTGTATCAGGCCATGCGCTTCGACATCCTGGCGCACAACGAAGGCAACCCGAAGTGGGCGGAGCTGTCGCGGGATCAGTTCGTCATGAACAATGCACGCTCGGGGGTTTCCGCCGAATTCGTCGATCCCCATTGCAGCGTTGCACCCATCAGCCTGTATCTGGCCGATCACAAGGCAGAAACGCTCAGTCGCGTAGTCGATGCGGTAGAAGCATTTAAAAAGCAATACGACACCGGTGAGTTCGAGATCCTCCAGGCAGCCGGGAATGCCGGCATCGAAGCGGCGACCAACATCGTCATCAAGGACTCCGAAAAGCGCATGCTGATTCTGGTGTTCGTCATCATTTCGCTGGTGGTGCTCTGGGAATTTCGTTCACTCAAAGTGACCTTCGCATTGATGGCGCCGCTTTACCTTTCTACGGTGCTCTGCGAGGCCGTAATGGCACAAATGGGACTTGGAGTGAAAGTCGCCACCCTACCGGTGATAGCCCTTGGCGTCGGCATCGGCGTGGACTATGGCATCTACTTGTACAGTCGAATGGAGACGTTCCTTCACCGAGACCTGAACCTGCGCGCTGCATACTTTGAAGCGCTGAAAACGACAGGCACTTCAGTGGCGTTCACTGGCCTGACGCTGGCAGTCGGTGTCGGTACATGGACCTTCTCCGCCTTGAAATTCCAAGCTGACATGGGCCTGCTGCTCATGCTCATTTTCATCTGGAACATGGTCGGCGCCCTGCTACTGCTACCCGCAATTGCCTCAATGCTGATGAGCAAAAAACAACGCAATTAAGCAAATGCCGTTGCCCGTGCAATACGGGCGACGGCTGATTCCAAAACAATCATCGCCGCCACGGCTTAATAGGAATTCAACGATGTTCAACGTGCTCCGTCCTGGCAGCCGCCTGCTCGATCGTCTATCCCTGAGTCGCAAATTTGGCTTGATCAGCCTGTTTATCTTTGTTCCCACGCTGACGACAAACTACCTGTTACTCCACGAGCGCCTTGGGCAAAGCGCTGCCATCCGTAACGAGATCAACGGGATGGAGCCGATCAAACAGAGTCTTGAATTGCTCAGTTCACTGGAGACATTGCATGACTTGAACCAGGCGCAACGGGCCACGCAGGTCGGGGCCGAGACAATAGGTATTGAACCGCTACGCCAAAAAACACTGGAGCAACTGCGAGCACTGCAGGCGGACTGGGGCGAGCCGGTCAGTGTGGCGCGTTTTGTCAAACTGCGAGATGAATTGGTAACCACGCTTGAGGGGGTGATGCAAGCATCGGTCAGCACCCGGCAGAGCCAACTCAAGCAGGCACTCGACCAGGCACCCACGCTGATCGAATTGGCCGCCAGTGGCTCGGGACTGACCCAAAACGCCTCGGCACAATTAAGGCAGCTTGTGGCCCTGCTGGTCAGGAACGGTCCAAAGACGCGCTGGATTGTTGGTCAGAGCCGCGCCATCAGCGCCGAAGCGTTACTCCTTAAAAGTCTCCCTGCCGCCGCCAGCGACCAACTCGACCAACTGACTGTCGAGCTGGAGAACCTGGGCGGTGAATACCAGATCCTGCGACAGAATGGGGAGTTGGATTCGTCGCTGTACGGCTCTCTCCAAACCAGCATCAATAGCTTGTCATCGATTCGCGACCTATTGGAAAAGCAGATTTTGCTGGCCGATGAGCTGGACCAGCCGTGGCAACTGTTCTTCGACAACACCACCGGACAGCTTGAGTACACGTTGAATATCGAACAGGACATTCTGTCGCTGCTACGTACACAGCTCGAACAGAATCTGCAGAAAAGCCAGCAGAGAATGTGGCTACAAGCTGGGCTGACGTCTTTCGGCCTGCTGTTGATCGTCTATTTATATAGCGCGTTTTACGTTTCTCTGCGCCGCAACCTTAACGGACTAGCGGCAACGTTGCGACAAGTCGCAGAGGGTGACCTTACTTGTGAGTACACAACCAATAGCCGAGACGAAATCAACGCGTTGAGCCAAGTTCTGAATGGAAGCGTGCAGCGCATACGCCTGCTGATCAGTGAGATCCATGCAGGGATCGAGCTTGTCGAAGCCCAAGCCCGGCAAGTCGAAGCAATCGCCGGTGATACCAACTCGGCAATGAGTAGCCAGCGCGAAATGATCGGCCAAGTCGCCACGTCGATGAATCAGATGACCATGACTGCTCAGGAAGTGGCGCGCAGCGCAGCGGTGGCCTCACGCGGCGCAGAACAGGTTAGCCACGAAACCGCCCTTGGCAACTCCCTGGTCAGCAATCAGACAGTCAGCACCCAACAGTTGGCCACAGGAATTGAGGAAGCGGTTCAGGTCATTGAGCGTCTAGCGGATGAAAGCAAAGCCATCGGCCAGGTCCTGAACGTGATCAAAGACATTGCCGGGCAAACCAACCTGCTTGCCCTCAATGCAGCAATCGAAGCCGCACGCGCTGGCGAACAAGGTCGCGGTTTCGCCGTCGTGGCTGACGAAGTTCGCAATCTGGCAAGGCGCACGCAGAACTCCAGTGGCGAGATTGAACAGATGATCAGCCAATTGCAAAGGGGTGCAAACGCAGCAGTGGAAGCGATGGATAAAAGTCAGACGAAGGCAACCGGCAATGCCGCAGACTCGATCCAGGTCCAGCACAAGCTCGGAGGCATCCTGCTGACCGTCGACCAGATCGCTGAACAAAGTCTGCAGATTTCGGCCAGTGCGGAGGAACAAACCACCGTGGCAACGGAGATAGATCAACACATTCTGCAGATCAATCAGGCGGCTGAACTCACGGCACAAGGCGCCGACCGAGCTGAGCAGGCAAGTCGGGAGCTGGGCCGATTGGTCAGCAGGCTCAATGGATTAATCAGCACATTTAGAGTGTGAATCACCGATCAGGCAACAACAGCGATTAGAGATGCGCACCACCACGATGCACCTGGCATCAAAAAGCAACTTTTTGGCGCGAGATATCCAACAGATCCCACCCCCTCCGGGGATACTCGAGCCCTGCCTCTATTCGACGAATGCAACAAGGACTCTGCCCAATGAACTCTAAGCCCTGGTTCGCCACCTACCAACAGTATGGAATTCCTTCCGACATCAGCCCGAGTCGGCATCACTCGGTGGTTGACTTGCTCGAAGAGGCCATGAGGACATTCGACAACAAACCTGCCTTCCGCTCGTATGGTCAAACGCTGAGCTACAGAGACGTGGACCGTCTCTCAAGCGCATTCGCCGCATGGTTGCAGCAAAAGCTCGGGGTCAAGAAAGGCGATCGCATAGCGGTGATGATGCCGAACCTGCTGGCTTTTCCCATTGCACTGATCGGGATTGCGCGAGCAGGGGCAATACAAGTCAGCATCAACCCGCTTTACACCGCACGCGAACTCGAGCACCAGCTGAGTGATTCAGGGTGCGAAACCATCGTCGTTTTCAACGGATCGAGCCCAACGCTGACGTCGGTGATCGGCGAAACCCGGATCCGGTCGGTCATTACCGTCGGCGTCAGTGTCGAGCAGGAGGACGACGATTACCTACCCCCGCCTCCCCTGCCGATGGGCGACTGGCTGACCGATACGATCGCATTCGAAACGGTACTTCGGGAAGGCGCGAAGCTACGGCGCACCGCAGTGGAGGTGGGAGGCGATGACCTGCTGTTGCTGCAATACACCGGCGGCACCACTGGATTGTCCAAGGGAGCGGCGCTTTCGCATCGCAACCTGCTGGCCAATACCGAGCAGTTTCAGAGCATGATGCCAGGGAGCTTGCAACCGGGGCAGGAAGTGCTGGTCACTGCCTTACCGCTGTACCATATCTTTGCGCTGATGGTGAATTTCATCACCTGTTTTTCATCTGGAGCAGATAACTGGCTGGTTGCCAATCCTTCCGACATGGACGGGTTCATCGACATATTGATTCAAGCCAAACCAAGCGTGTTTATGGGGGTCAACACCATCTATTCGAATCTGGTAGCGCACCCCCGTATTGGCGAAGTTGATTTTTCAAGATTGCACCTGGCAGGTGGAGGCGGCGCAGCTGTCCTGGAGGTCACCTCAAAAAAATGGCAAAAGCTGACCGGTACCTTTATTCGTGAAGGCTACGGCCTCTCGGAAACCGGACCGATCCTGTCCTTCAATCCCCTGAAGATCGAAGAGTTCACCGCAACCACCGGTCTGCCGGTACCCGGTACTGACATTAAATTGCTCGACGAAAACGGGTTGGAAGCAGGCGTGGGGGAAGCGGGGGAGATATGCGCCAAGGGGCCTCAAGTCATGCGGGGTTACTGGAACAAGCCTGACGCCAACGCTTCATCGTTCACTGCCGACGGCTACTTTTTGACGGGTGATATTGGCAGGATCAATGAGAACGGCTTTTTGACCATTGTCGATCGAAAGAAAGACATGATCATTGTGTCCGGCTTCAACGTTTTCCCCAATGAGATCGAGGCCTATGCATCCAGTTGCCCGGGCGTACGAGAATGCGCATGCATAGGGGTACCTAATGAGAAAACGGGAGAAGCCGTAAGGCTCTATGTCGTCAAAACCCCAGGAAGCTCGCTGAAACCCTTCGACGTCATTTCCCATTGCCGGCTTGGGATGACTGCCTACAAGATCCCTAAAACCGTCGTCTTTCTAGACGAACTGCCGAAATCTCCTGTCGGTAAAATCTTGCGTCGAGAACTTCGCAAACTGGCAGACCTGAGTTAATAACTTCAGCCCTGAAACGACACGCCCCCCTCTTTTCGACCATTGATCAAATGGTTTGAGTTCAAGCGCTGCCAAGGGACATGGTATCGGCATGAAAAATGATGATGCCAGCGAATGCGCATTGAGAGACAGGTCACTCATCAGCGATTTCAGCCTCTTGATTTCACATACGAAATCAAAATCCACCCACCCTGCCAACGTGCCCGTTGGCGTGTCTATGAAAGGTTTGGCGGACCTATGAAATCCGGGACAAGCAACCGGCTGTTCGAGTGACACGATTTGCTTATTTTGTGGCACGACATGCAAAGCATTCCACCCCGCCTCTAACCAAAATCAAGGTCCCAAATAATAAAAAACTGCGTTCGGCTTCGGCCGGGCGACGGAGGTTTCCATGCGCCCATTCTACTTCGTGTGCCTGAGCATGGCCCTGGCCGCAGGGGTCATTTATACCTGCGAGTCAACGCCCAAGGTCAATGTCGTCAAGGTGTACACCGCCTACCCCACTGCCAGCTTTGGTGACCTTTACAAGCACTGAGATTGAGTGCACGGATACTGATGATCATCCGGTTTGTCATGGATCATGAGCATCGCTGAACAACCGGCACAGTGGAATTTCGACACACATTTACGGCGGGTTTTCGAGCACCCCGCCTCAAGGTGCACATGATCACCCCATGCTGGTAATCGACAGGTTTGACGTGCAATGCATTCATCCTTTCTCTCCGAGGTTCACCTATGAGCAACAGTTACGCCCAAAACTTTTCCCTCGCCAATCGCGTCGTGCTGGTTACGGGTGCATCCAGCGGCATTGGGGCACATCTGGCACGCGTAGCGGCCAGGGCTGGCGCTCGCGTGGTATTGGCCGCGCGCCGTATCGAACGGCTACAGCAACTCTCCACAGAAATCGAACGGGCAAAAGGTCAAGCATTGGTGGTGGCGCTCGACGTCACCGATCGGGCCAGCGTGGAAGCGGCTTTTGACGCGGCTGAGGCACATTTCGGTGTCGTGGACGTAGTGCTCAACAACGCCGGCATCGGTGACGGCAAGCGCCCTCTGGAAATCAGTGAAGAGGACTGGCGCGCCATGCTGTCGACCAATCTCGATGGCGTCTGGCGTGTCGCCCAGGTCGCCGCCCAAAGGTTGGTCAAGGCTGAACACGGCGGTAGCATCGTAAACATCGCCTCGATCCTCGGCTTACGCGTCAGCATGGGCTACAGCCACTACAGCACAGCCAAGGCCGGAGTCGTACATCTGACCAAATCGTTGGCGTTGGAGCTCTCGCGCTTCGGTATCCGTGTTAACGCCATCGCTCCAGGCTATTTCAAGACCGAAATGAACGAGGCCTTTTTCGAGAGTGACGACAGTAAACAATACGTCCGTGGACTGATACCCATGCGCCGCCTGGGAGAATTGCACGAACTAGAGGGGCCTTTCCTGCTTCTCGCCAGCGATGCCGGTTCGTTCATGACAGGCAGCATCCTTGCGGTCGATGGCGGTCACTTAATCAGCGGCCTATGAGCAACTGTATGTGGTAGAGGGTGCTGAACCTGATCCCGAAATCCGCTCCAAAAACCTGTTGCCAGGTCGCCCTTGACGCCCCTCACAAAGTGAAGTCCCGCGCTCGGAAATCAACACCGAGCCGGGAGTGAAACGGCGCACCTCTTCTACCCCGCTGACAACCAAACTGTATTCCGGTCTGCGCAGGGGAAACCCTGCGCAGACGATTCATCAGGAATGACCCAGAGCGCCAGCAATCACTGCGTCAGCCAGTTCGCCGTAGGGCGCGAACATTGCAGCCACCAAATCATTCTCGCCACGGTAGAAGATCGCACGCGCGTTGGAGAACTCCTGGAAGCCTTCATACCCATGATGACGACCGGTGCCGCTTTTGCCGATTCCACCAAACGGCAGGCAAGGCATCGAAGCATGCAAGGCGGCCGAATTGACGCAGGCACCACCCGAAACCGTATGTGAAAGCACCTGTTCGGCAACGGCGGGTGTCTCGGTGAAAACGTAAATACCCAGAGGGCGCTCGCCACCGTTTATATACGCAACGGCCTCGGAAATTTCCCCGTAGGTCTTGATCGGCAATATCGGACCGAATATCTCTTGCTGCATCACCAGCATGTCGTCGTTGACATCAAGAACCAAGGTCAGTGGCATGCGACGGTTGTGCTCATCCACTGGACCACCCAGTTGCACCAGCGTGGCACCTTTGGCAACGGCATCATCCAGATAACTTTGCAGGCGCTGGAGGTGACGCTGGTTAATGATGCCGGTGGTGTCCTGTCGCTGGGTGTAGTTGGGTAGATTGGTTTCGACGTGCTTGCGCACCAGGGAAACAAACTCATCGCGTTGCGCATGAGTCACCAGGGCGTAATCCACCGTGACGCACATCTGACCGCTTTTGAAAGTCTTGCACCCGACAACCTGCTCGATCGTGCGCGCACTCAAACCATCTGCGGCAATGAGAGCTGGGCATTTTCCACCGAGTTCCAGAGTGACTGGCACCAGATTCTGAGCTGCGGCCACTGCAATGCTGCGCCCCACTTCAGTGCTGCCCGTGTACATTAGGTGATCCCATTCAAGGGTCGGGAAGAACTTGGCCAGTTCCAGGCCGCCCGCGACAGCTGCTACCTGCGAGGGATCGAAGGTATTACTGATCATCTCCAGGGTTAGCTCGCTGCAGGCTGGTGTCAGATCTGAAGGTTTAACGATGACTCGGTTACCCGCCGCGAGCATCTCCACCAAAGGGCCGATGCCAATGTCGAACGGGAAGTTCCACGGTGCCATGTTTCCCACAACGCCTTTGGGCTGTGCCTGTACGCAAGCCCGTCCACTGCCGAAAAAGCTGGCGTCGGCAACACGCTCCTGAGGTCGCATCCACTCAGCTAGATGTGTAGCTGCATATTGGACGCGCCCGGCTATGTTCAGACATTCCACCATGTCGGAGAGTTGGCGCGGGTGTGAGGAAAAGTCCGCAGCAACAGCCTCCTGAATCTTTTGGCGGTTGGTCAGCATCATGTTGGCCAAAGCGCCTAGCAGTTCCAGGCGTTGTTCGAGACTTGGCATGGGGTTTTCGAGGAAAGCATGCTTCTGCAGCGCGAAGACGTGGCGCAACTTGGCAATGGATGTACCGTCGGAGCCATCTTGTTGTTCGCGTTCTATAAACGTCATGTTGTTTTCTCCGGTCAGTTTGGAGCATCACTTGGGCCGCGAGGCCAGGGCTGTCAAACGTATGGACTGAGGCACTGCGCTGTAGAGAAAAATCAGCGACTGAAAGGCCTGAGGCCACGGTTTATTGAGCGAGTGAAACTCGATATCAAGGTGCTGGCGCAAAATCCCCGGATCAACTGTTGATCCGGGATGTGGTAAAGCGGTCGCTTATCCGAGCCGGACCAGCATTTTTCCGATGTTGTCACCTGCGAACAGGCCAATCAGCGCATCGGGCGCGTTCTCGAGGCCATTCACGATGGTTTCCCGTGTTTTGATCTGCCCTTCAGCAATCCACTTGATCATCTCGTGCGTAAATTCCTCCCAGATATCCAGGTGGTTAATACCGACGAACCCTTGCAGAAGCAGACTCTTCTGAATGACTGCGTAGATGTTGCTCGGCCCTTCGGATTCACCGTTGTACTGGGTCACCATTCCGCAAAGCGGGAAACGAGCGAAATCCTTCGCCACCGCGATAGCTGCCTTCAGATGAGAGCCGCCCACGTTGTCGAAATAGATATCGATACCTTCGGGTGCAGCCCGGCGCAGGGCCGCTTCAAGATCAGGTTCTGCGTTGTAGTTGATCGCGACATCCACGCCTAACTCATCTCGCAACCATTCTGCTTTCGCTTCCGAACCCACCGAACCGATGACACGGCAGCCCTTGAGTTTGGCGATCTGCGCGACAAGAGACCCAACGGCGCCAGCGGCTGACGAGACAAAAATGGTCTCGCCCGCTTGAGGTTTAGCGATGTGCACCAAGCCGTAGTATGCGGCATGACCGGGAAGGCCCAAGGCGCCCAAAAAAGCCTGGATAGGTACGTGTGTTGCATCGAGCGGCGTGACGTGGTCGTCGCCATCCAAAAGAGCATGATCGCGCCAGCCAGCAAAGTGAGCGACCGCATCCCCGACGGAGAATCGGCTATCGGTCGACTCGATCACTTCACCCACTGCCGTGCCTTCAAGCACTGCGCCGATCTGGAAGGGTTCGATGTAGCTTTCAGCTTCGTTCATGCGCCCGCGCATGTACGGGTCGACCGACATGAACAGGTTTCGTACCAACACCTGGCCAGGAGCGATGGCAGGCAATGGCCGCTCGACCAGAACGAAGTTCTGCGGCTCTATCTTGCCGGTCGGCCGGCTGTTGAGGTGAATTTCTCGCGCAATTACTGACATAGAGGTTTCCTTTTTATGAAGGGTGCGACACAAACTTTATGAACAGGAACAAATGCACTGACTCTTGCCTCCGTGGCAGAGCGTGCAGGTGTGACCAGCCCGTTGCCTATGAAGTCGGGCGTGCTGATCGCGCTTTATGAACAAATCAACCAACGTCAGATCACCTTGTTGCAGACTGCATTGGAGCAAGCGCCCCCCCGCGGTTCGATAACACTGCGAATGTGATTGCCGCGGCTTACATGGACTGCAGTACATCGGTCGGGCCGGAGTGGTACGCGATAGCGGCCGCACTCAAGGGCGACGATCAGATGGAGGTTTATCAACAATCGCCCGACGCCCGGCACGCAGATTTTTGTGCAGCCGCGATACGGCATGCTGCACGAAAGATGACGTAACACTGCGCTACCGGTGTGTCGGCATTGTCAGAGCCGCTGAGGCGATTTCCCGTGAAATGGCTCGCGGCCGGGTGACCGAAGCCACTGCATCCGCCGATTTAACCTCGCTGATCCAGCACTGGCTTTTCATAGGCCACGAAACACCTCCGTTTTCATCCAAGAGCACGCGGCTACTTGATTGCGTAAGTACCCTTCATGATTCGCTCGAATAGCCAGGCGGGGATGATGCGTTTCAGCACCGTGCTCATTCGCTGGTCGAAACGACCGACCGTGTAGCGAACACTCACCCGTTGCTGCATCACCAGACGCGCAACAAGATCCGCGACTAAGGCAGGGTCCGCGCCATTGTTTTCGTCGCGCTCGTACATGCCAACGGTGGTTGTCAACTGATTGGCATGATGTCCGATCAGCGCTTGACGCGTGAACACTCGCGCAGCCGTAAAGCCCGTCTTGAAGTCTCCGGGATTGATGTTGGTTGAATCTATACCGGTTCCTGAGAGTTCCATCCGCAGCGCTTCATTCAACGCCTCGACGGCAAACTTGCTGGCGCTGTAGTAAGCCTGAAAAGGCAAGCCGATCAGACCCGCCAGCGAACTGACATTTATGATGCGACCCGCGCCACGGGCGCGCATATGCGGAATGACGGTATGGATGGTCCGAACCGTTCCGAAGAAATTGGTTTCCATCTGCCAACGGGCTTCATCCAGACTGGTGTCTTCGATTGCGCCACAGATGCCCACACCGGCGTTATTAACCAGCACATCGATGCGACCTGCTGCGGCGATCACTTCGTCGATCGCCCTTCTCACCGAAAGATCGTCGGTGACATCAAGCGCAATCATTCGAACCTTCCCAAGGTTGCCGTTGGGCTTGCGTGCGGTACCGAATACGGTATGTCCCTGCGCAGCCAGTCGCTGGGCAATTGCATGCCCAAAACCGGATGATGCGCCAGTCACTAATACAACCTTACTCATGAATTTTCTCTCGCTGGATCTTGCCGATTTCGCCAACCTCACGTGCACCGAGGCGCCAGATCATTGCCGAATCAAAGGAATGAGCACGGAAGATGAATCCTTTCGTACTCCACAACTTTTAAAGAGACCTCACGGCCAGAGCAGCACAATTACGAAGTACCAAACTTGCACGGGCTGCTTATTGGCCTTGTTGTCTAGGAGCCATTTCGCAGTTGTCTTTTCTTTCAATTGAGGGCCTGACTACGATGACTCGGGGCAAATCGAGTATCGGAAGATATCCACCGTTTTACTCGACATTTTGTGCCAGGAAGTCGGCTTGACATGCCAATGTGCAAAGCGGAAAGACGCTGTATCCCATGGACGTTCAGGACCGCATCGGTGCTAAAACGATGTTTAACGCCGAATAAGCCGCACCAGGCAACGTATTCGCTGATTGCTCGTCATTGCGTGCTTTTTCCAGGCAAACGAACACTAGGGATTTCGGCGCCGTAACGCCGAAACCTGTTTTGATTGAATGATTTTTTGGGTATTACCGATGGCGACCGGTCACCCAGTTCTGGCCACGATCACTTCGATTTCCACCAGAGCGCCGGGTAACGGAGGATTACCACTTGCAGGGCAGTGCGCGCAGGTTCGTTGGGTTGTTCGTCGATGCCAAAGAGCTGCGTTTAGCTGGCATGCGGACCCGCGAAGTCGAGCCTGCTGCCGGTTTCTTCAGCGCCTACCAGGTACACCCGCAGTTGCACGAAATCTTCCAGATCCAGGTCTTGTTGCCGCAAGATGGTACGCAACGTGTTGAACGCCACACAGTTTGCACCTCGGTGTCGCCGTAGGCCGCCCTGCTCGGTCAAGCTTTGGTAAGACTCGCCCTGATGATCAAAGCGAAGCTGACGTTGCGGATCAAAAAATACGCCCACTCTGCTTGTCGCGCGGGAATACATCGTCTTCAAAGTAATCCAACAACCCCTGCACCACCCGCATATGTACAGCGGCCGGGCGATAGCGTTCGGAGTGGTCGAGGCGCCTGCTGCTTGTGCCTCCTGGACGAACTCTGGCCTTTGTATCAACTGAAGACTCTACTAAGAGCCAGGCGTTTTGTAGGGGTAAAAACAGCAAACAATAAAAAGGGGTCGCGAGATAAAATCTCGCAACCCCTTGAATTATATGGTCGGGACGGAGTGATTCGAACACTCGACCCCTAGCACCCCATGCACGCAGTACCCCTGTAAGACCTTGTGAAATGGCCGTTTTTACTGGCGCTCGCTGCAATCGAATGCCCACAAGTGCTTACAGATGCGTGAGAGAGTCACGCAAAAGTCACGCACCCTTCTCCGGCGTCATGCCGAGTGATCACCATCCCCAAAAAAGCAAGTTCTGCTGGTACGCTTAAGCGTCCACGGAGGAACCACAATGCCAAATTCAGACCTGCTCCCTTCCCTGCTCTACAAGATCAACGAAAACCAATTGGCCCTTGAGGCCGCCATCCTTGAGCTGTCCAACTGGGTCGAGCAGCGAGGCGCCGCCGAAGTCGCGGACAACGTGCGCGGCGCCCTGGACACCATCGACAAGAACGAAGAGTTCATCAAGCTGACGCTCGCGGTGCTGATGTCGCCCGAGTGAGAGCAGACGGACAGAAATCGGCCAAAAGCAGACGCGCAACCCCCATGACCGCAGGTGCTAGTAGTGGCGGCGCCTAGTTCTATAGCTCGGGTTTTGCTAGTGCTCCTGTGCTGGTAGGCAGTTCAGGGTTGGACTATGCTCAAAAGTTCTGGACGGAGCAGCACTCACCTTCGCCAGGGTTCCGATTGTGAGTGTCTTATGGGAGATGTGACTATGACACCAGAACAGATAGAGGCCATGTGGCGAGAGCATGGCGAACCCGCAGCCAAAGTAGCTTTCACTGCCGGCTATGCCCATGGCTACGGGGATGGTGAGTCCAGTGGTTACCTCAAAGGGTTGGCTGTAGGAAACCTGATCGGCTATAGCAACGGTCATCGAGATGGCGTTGACTCCTGTAAAGCCGCGATTTCTGATGGCCTCAAGAACGGTTCGTCGGCATGCGGCGATATGATGCAGAGCTTCCGCAGCGATCGCGCTGGCGCTGATGACTTCGTCACCGACGCCGAATATGAACTCGAATTGCTGGCAAGCTTCGATCAGTAAAAAAGGAAGGCCAGTGCAAGCTGGCCTTTCCAATATGACAATAATTATAGCGGCCGAAAATCAGGACGTTCATCATCCATAATTACTTTAGCTCTGACCTTGGATAACAGCTGAGAATTTTTTTCATCCTGAGTTTTGTAAAGCGAAGCAAGTCTTTGCTCTAAGCGGGGGCTCAATGGCTGATAACCACCCAAGATATCTAAAGGCCGCCATGTACGAACAGCAATTACTACAGGACGATCTTTTGGAAACACTAACCTCATGGTGGACGAACCCTGATCATGGTTGATTATTACTTCATCTCTTGAGTAACCACCAGCCAATCCTACGCGAAATGCACCTATCCAGAACCCCACATCCGCCCCAGCATTTATATGATTTTCATATCGATCCAAAGTTTCACTACTACATTCGACAGTTACCTCAACCCCCCGAACAGCAATTACACTACGAGGAATAAGATTCAACTTACCATTAGCACCCCAGAATTCTTCAGCATCGACATCAGACATATAATGCTTCAAAATATTCTCGTCGTACCATGCCCCACGATTAACTATAAACTCTTGAATACCATCAATATGGACTTTTATAGAAGTTGTATCAGCCCGCAGCTTCTCATTAGTTTCAGTTTGACTTGCATCTACCCCGCCACTTCGAAAAACCCCCAAGAAATTTACGCTCCCTCCTAAACTCCAGCGACTTTCCAAAAACTCGGACTCTCGAACAGTCTCATTAATTTCTAGTGTTTCAGATAGCGGTGCTTTAGCCTTGAACTCCAAAACATCTTCCACAAACTCCTGCCTATAGAATTGCTCCCATATTGCTGGATCTTCATTGGCTTGCCGACGCGTTTTAGGAAGCTTAATTTTTTGAGTCGGGTCATCCATTGCCGTTATTTGCTCAGATATCAGAGTTGCTTCGGCATGGCCACTATCAGCTAATGCAACTACATAATCCGCAACCGCGCGCTCTCTATCTGAAACTTTAACTCTGCGACGGTCAGCTATGTCTAGATTTTCGCTCTCCCAAACATCTCTTCTCAGGCCAGGATCCGTTTTACTAGCCAAATCCCACTTCTCGTCTATCTCTTTTTCAAACTCGCTTAATGCCTTACTTGCACTCTCCATGACCTTTGCAGCAGCGACAATCTGCGCTTTCTGCTCTGGAGTTGCTGTTTTCACCAGAGATGAAGACAATGAATACAGAAAAAACCGATATCCTTTCGCCAAGCTCGCCCCCGAAGCTACATACTCCGGGCTAAGATCTGCCACAGCACTCCACTGCGGCACTCTATCTGAGTACATATTTTCATAATACCGTCCAAGTGCTGCTGATGACTGATCGAAAAGTGCTGGGGATGCAACAGCTAAAGGTTGAATAATATCTCCTCCGCGACCATCACTATTTCCTAAACGACTGACAAGTAGTTGATGCCAACGTTTCCAAGCTGGAACTCCATGCCCTGCAAATACGCCCATGACTCATCCCTCAAGTGAATAACAGTTAGGTTATGAGTGCATCACCCTCACAAAACCGACTTTCTAGGAAGAGCGCGACACCCAGTAGCCAGTGTCGCTCACAAATCCAAAATGTCAAAAAACAAACGATATAGCAAATCAGTATGTAATTTATAGTAAGTAGAACTATAAGCAGAACTGTCTCGCATATCTTACACTTGGTTCCCAATCAAATAGCGCACTGATTGTTAATCTACGACTGAATTGCCTCTGGCTTTTTAGACACGCTTCAGACTCAGAAAATAGCGTCGGACTCGCTCCCGATTTAAGAGTTGTAAAATGCTCTATGCAACTCCGTTGTTGTGACAGTTTGCGGGATTATTTCTACGGGTAGAAGCTTATCCCTCAATGGCTGTTAAGGGTCGAATGCGGCCGCTTACATCAGCTCAAATCATGCAGCTCGTCGCCCTACCCTCGCCCAATCAGCGCGCCTCAATTACTGTATATCCAAACAGTATTGATATAGGCGTTACCGTGGACCCGCACGAAATCGAAGACACCAGCGACTGGTTGGGCTGCCCAACCGAGTTGGAAACCTGCCGCCAGTTCCTGCGCATGTACGAGAATGAAGTCCAGGAACTTACCCTGCAAATGCGTAAAGCCCGGGAGGACATCTTCGGCCTGGTGCAAATGCATGCCGACGTATCCAAGGAACGGGACCAGCTTCGGCTCCAATTATCCCGGCTACACGACGAAAACACCGAATTGTCCGGCCAGGTCCGCAGCTTGCTGATAGTGTCCGATCAGCGTGAGCACCTCTTCAGAGAAAACCAGAGGTTGCTCAAGGAGAAGAGGGATCGGCAATAGCTCGGACGTAAGCCTGGCACGCGGCCAGTGCAATCAATCCTTGATCGCCGGCGTCGGTGATGGCGACAATTCGTTGAGCATGCGCTGGGTCAAGTCGGGCGCGCGCTCCTCCATGAACCACGCCGACGGCTTCGGTACCGGCTGGCACTGAACAGCCACTGGCTGGATCCGTGGCGTCGAGAAGGACTGACAACCGCAAATCAGAAGTGGCAAGGCGATCGCGCAGGCGAGCCTGGTTGGTTTGAGCATCGCTCAGTTCCTTGTGGTGGGTTTGGTCACTGACCGACAGGCGCTGCTCGAGCGCAAGCCGCTTATCTTGATCAGCGCGGACCTGGGCAGCGGCGCCGCTGCTGATGGCCGACAGGTCATCGACGTGCAGGCGACTTTGCTCGGCCAACTGCTGACCGTAGCGCCAGCCTTGCACCTTCCATGCTCCCGCCGCACTTCCGCCCATCAACAACACAATCAACACCAGCAGAGCTATCAGCTTTTGCGCCGGCGTCATCACGGCACATCCTTGAAGAAGATGTGGCCACCAATCTTCAACGTTTGCTTGGCGTCCCTCGCCCAGATCGGCGCCTTCGGCATCGCAGTGGCGTAGTAATGCGTGGCACCTCCGGTCGGATCTGGCACCTTTCCGTCAATCACCTGGTCAGCGGCGATCCGCGCTTGCGCAAGTTCGCGGAACGGGATCCGCTTTATGCCGATCAGGAAAGCATAGTTCGGGTCGCTCTTGTTCCAACAACTGAACTGAAATGGCTTCTGGCACACGCCGGCGTAGCCCTCGCCCCACCAAGATGTAACCTTGCCATCCTCCACACGGTTGCGAACAGTCCAGGCCACGGCGATCTGGCCGGCCGTACTTTCGCCGCGTGCCTCGCCCCACAACGTGCGGGCGAGAATGTCGCGGTCCTTTTCAATCACAGGCATAACTTTTCTCCAGGCAAAAAAATACCCGCTCGATGGCGGGTGGCAGTGATCCGGATGGTTGGGGTCAAGGCATAAATCAGTAACCGGTGACGTCCAGAATCAGAAAGCTGTAGTTGTAAAACTCATACGATAGAGTTGGCTGAGTGCCCGGCGTGGATGATGCGTTTATAGTGTCCAGCGTGTACTGCCATGAGCCGCCTGAGCATATCCCCCTGCCACCCTCTACCACCACTGTGACAACTGGCTGCCCTTGGCTTACGGTTCTCCTCAGCCAAAAGTAAGGCCGCATCTGGACGGCCACAGCGATAGTCTTTCCGCTCACGCTGCCGCTGATAATTTCTCTGCGGCCGAGGGTGCCAGACCTCCTGTCTAGAATCTTCATGTACCTGCGTTCGGAGCTGTAGGCGATGTTTCCGGTGGCCGGATTACGTACCCGCAACCCTATGATTCCGCCCGCGCCGGTACTGGTTGGTTTGGGGGTACCAAAAACGTAATAGTTTATGGGTGGGGATATGCCGCCGGACACGATGGCGTAAACCCTGCACACGGTACCGCTGATCATTACTGACCAGCACGAATAAGCACCGGCCAGAGCCACCACGGGGAACAGCTCGCCAGATGGCAACGAGAAGTCCGCGTAGCGCCCCTCGGTCCCGCCTGAAGTCAAGTAAACGGTCCCTGACGCAACAAGCTCGAAGTTGCTGTAGTTGGAGTCGATTTGCGCCGTCCCTAGCGCCCCTTTTACCCTGAATCCTGCATTTGCCATTTACTAAACCCCGTAGGTTATCCAGCAGCCGACCGGTAGATTTCCTGTGCCGGTTCCGGGGAATGACCACGACATGCCTGACAATGATGTGACGATCAACGGCGCGGGCGTAGGCCTGATGGCGGCTTGCTCAATCACCAGCGGAATAGCCCATCCGGTGCCGTCTGCAAACTCAGGAACGCTGATGGCTCCCGGACCTGTCCCCGTGTAAACCCGGCCGATGATTCGAGTAATCCTATCGGTGATCTCAAGGGTTACGACGCCCGTAACCCTGTCCCTGATCCTCAGCCCGACAGTCAACTCAGCACCCCCAACTCCACCACTACAACGCCAGTTGTCGTATCGGTGAGATAAAAGCCCTGGTTGTTGAGCTTCAACCTGTACCCGACACCGGTGCCGTTAAACTTCAATGTGCCACTCTTATCGAGTTGCCAGCCTTTGGTATTTTCCACGTAATCGGTCGATTGAATGACGTTGCCAATCTTCGCGTTCGTGATGGATCCGTCTTCGATGAACGCCGCTTTGATGTAGGCAGTGTTGTTCTGGACCACGAACGGATAGAAGATCTCGGCGGCGTTTGGATCGACGATTGCAAATCGGCTGGCTGCGATCAGCACCTGGCTGGTGATGATCCCCTCGTCGTTCTCCACACCTACACCGATTCCAGCCAGGTAAGGTTTTCCATCAACGGTGAGCTGAGTCTTGATGCTGTACATCGCGGCCAGCTCGCTTTTCATGGCCTCAATCTCAATCGACGCCCCTCCCCCGGAATCGATCTTCTCCAGAAGGTGCTGGCTCAATTGCGTTTCGGTAATCTGGTCGTTCAGATAGTCCAGAATCGGGCCGGCATCCGCAGAGGACTGACCAAACACCGGACCAAAGAACGCCCCGACGTTGCCGATTCGATCCACCAGGCGAGCCCAGAAGAAGAACGTTTTGCCGGAGGCCAAGCCCATGATTGTTAGATCGGTCTGTGGATAGGCGTAATCCCCGAACTTGATGGCCTCGGCAATCTGGTTGGTTTCGCTGTACCAGATCTCGGTGCGCTGCAGGTCGGCGGTGCTCAGCTCCTGGGGGATCCACCACTTGAGCTTGATGCCGAACACGATCGACTCAGCGGTGAACGATGAAACCACTGGCGGCGGCGTAGTCTTGCCGTTCAGCACCGTCTCCGCGGAAGTCGCGAACACCGACCCGATGTCGAGCGAGTTGATCGCCCGGACCTTGGCCACGTAGCGACCGGCATAAATCCCGCTCACATCAATCGAGGTGGTGCCGGTGCGCCCCGCAAAGATCCAATCCCCATCGTTCTTGCGCCAGTAGACCTCGAAGGCGATCGCGCTTGGCGGCCGATCCCATTCGATGGTCATCACGCTGATCGCGCTGCCCTGATCGACAAAGTGGTCGTTGCTGACGGTGACTGTCGACGGCGGCCGCTGCACGCTCGGCGGAATGACCGTGATTGGCGGTCGCTCGATGCGGGTGCCGTTGTCGATCGCGCCGTATTTGCTGGAGTTGTGACGGACCGCGCTGATCGTGAACTTGATTTCTGAATCGGAGAAGTCCTCCGCAACAGACATCACGCGGAACTGCTGAACAGCCAGCGTCGGCGAGTCAATCGCCCACATCGAATGGCGCGGCGGCAGGTCGTCGAGGTCTTCGGTCAGCACCACCTGTTGCACTTCAGCGGGGAAGCCCGTGGTGTCAAAGGTGACATTGCCGTTATCCCAGGTAATGCCGGTGCTGTCCCATGTCAGCGGATAGCCAGAAGACTTGATGATGCGAGATACCGCTTTGCCGTTGGGCATGATCAGCGTAATGGTGTCGCCCGGGTAGGCCGTCACGTCAGCATCGAGGACCAGGGTGTCGAGTGTCGACGAACGCAGGCGGCCGCCAATGCGGCGCCCTGCCCGGTCGTTGTCGGCGACGCGAATGATTTGGCCCGGCCTGGCCAAGGTCCCATCCAAGCCGACGGAAAAACCCACGCTCTCCGTTTCCAAGCGGTTGGTGAGCAACGCCCACTTACCGATTCGATGGGCTTGGGCTTGCGAGCTGCAACCAGTGGCAGTGATCTCTGTTTGCTGAATACCGTAGCGAGTGATCCCAGCCTGGTCGTCGACGTACTCGACCTTCTGCCGATAGAAATCTGCCGGGTCATTCCAGCTCACCAGTGCGACGGTATAGCGGGATTTTTTTGCCGAGCCGGAGTATTTGAACTTGCCATCGATCACGTTGGCGTTCGAGTAAGTGAAGACCGGATCTTCAGGAATGTCGGCGATGGCCATGACCGAGCCGGCCGCCCAATAGGCCATGCCGCGGAACGTGGTGGCCAAATCCTGCAGCACCTTCAGCGCATCAGCGCGCACCGACAGATACAGACTGCAAGTGAACCGCGGTTCACTGCCGCCCTTCCCATCAGGCACGGGCTGATCGCAATACTGGCCGATCCGATACAACTCCCACTTATCGACCTGGCCGGCGTTCAGCAGATGGCCAAGGCCATAACGGAAGTGGAGCAGCAAGTCGTAGAAGATCCAGGCAGGGTTATCGGTCCAAGCACTCTTGAAGCTGCCGTCCCAAACTCCGGTGTAGACCCGGGTTTCCGGGTCGTAGTTGTTCGGCACCCTGATGATTCGGCCAAACAAGTCAAACGAGCGCGAAGGAATCGACTGAAACTGCGAGGCGTCGAATTGCAGGCCAATAAGGGCTGAACCCGGGTAACGCAGTTTCGCGTCGATGACCTCTGTGATGGCTTCGACGTTGATGGTGTCTGCGATCGCGCCACTGGTGGAGTTCGGAGTCAGACGAACAACACGCACCGTCCAGCTACTGCTGGCCTCGGGAAGGTCAATGCGGTGAGACCTTTCGTACTTCGTTGAGGTTTTGCCAGTGAAGGCTGGAGACAGGATGGGAACGAACGGGCCGCCGTCAGTCGACAAGTCAATCCGATAGGCAACGGTGAAGCCGCCAGTGTCGCCGTTTGAGGTATTGGTCTGAGCCAGGCGCGGGGTGGAAAGCCTGATACGGACTGCCGACAACTGCAGGTTGCTTAGGGACCGTACCCACGGCTGGCTGCTGGTCAGTTCAACACCAATGGCGGTTTCACTTTCAACAGCAGGAAAGCCGGCGATGTGCGTTTGATCTTGGCTACCAGTGCGAGCGTCGAGCGTCACGCCGCTGAAGTTAATGCTGCCGTCAGCATTCGCCAGTGTGGTTTCGTCGAGAAAAACCGAGCGCATGCCACTGGCCAATCCGCGGATCTCTCCTTCACTTACCAAATCCAAAATACGGGCGTAGGCGATGCTTTGAAGGCTATCCGGAGCCTCAACTGAGGGGCGCGGTTTCGACTCCCCACCTTTGCTGCCGGCGATGGCTAGATTGGTCATGGCTTTCCTTCAGGCAAAAAAAAGCCCGCTCACGGCGGGCACTTCGAGATCAGGTTTTTCAGGCCGCATCCAACCCCAGTGTCAACTGGAGCTGATCGCGCCAGTACTCGACCTGGTGAACGAGTCCTGGTTTTTTCCATCTGAACTTAGCGAGTTCTTTACCGCTAAGACTGGCGACGGCTTGAGCCTCACCAAGCATCTTGCATGCTCTATCAAACTGCTGTTTTTCGTTCAGCTCACCGCGTAACAAGGCGTCGATGTGCAGGTCGCACCAAACAGAAAACTTCATATCCAGCCAGCGAGCGAAAACAACAGCTAGCTTTGGATGAAGCCATGTCCCGGGAGCTTTACCTCCGCGCGAAGTCCTTACCAGACCAAAGTGATCCTGAGTCACTTTGGTTTCGAGACCTAACGCCTCCGCCATAACAATCATGTAAAGCTTCGTCTCATCTTGCTTGAGCCAGTCTACTGGCCGTTTGCTGAAACGCTTGGCGACATCAGTCGCGTTGATCCATCCATCGCTATTGAAGCGGACAGCCTGGCCTTCGTAGTGAAATGGGATGACGTTGTTCATGGTGAGCTCCTTCCGCCTGAGAAAGATGTGCAAGCAGGGGCGTAGGCGGAGCGAAACCGACCCTTTTCGGTAGCGAACCTAGCCTGCACGGGATATCCCTTGCGGGATTCGCGGGCACAAAAAAGCCCCAGTGCGCATAACGCATCCGAGGCTCATTTGCTGCCCGGACGACCTTTCGATCATTTCCGGTTATGGGTGTCGGTTTCCCGACAATTTGGGGCGAAGGCTTTTCAGCAGGCACAAAAAAAGCGCCGTGTGGGCGCCTGCTTACTACTTCGTCAAAGTAGCTGAAAAATACCTGCTGAAGCTCGGGCCGTCAACAGGTCACATCTGATCTTCGGAGTAAATCCCAGCGCTGATCACCGCACTGCCGACGATCATTCGACCGTAGAGAAGCGGTACGCAGCCACCTTGAACGCTCGTGTTCACGGCTCCGTTGAAGCTGTAACTGGGGCGATTGTTTGGAGAATCTTGAGTGCCGAGCCCTTTGGCTTGCGGACTGAGCATTTGCACTGCACCGCCGATCGCAAGACCAACTCCCAACTGCACTGCCCAGGGTTGCTGGAAAAATGCACCGGCAACAATCAGCACCACACCAACGATGGTTTGTAGAAGGCCGGTACGCTTAGAGCCAGACAAGACAGGAACGATGCGGATGACATCTCGGCCAGTAGGCTTCTCCAAATCTTCCTCACCGATGTTCTCTTTACCGTTGAAAATCGCGTATCGAAGTCCCTTACTGGAACTCTCCATCATGTGTTTTTCGAACCCCGGAAACTGCGACTTGAAGTATCCGATAATGTCGCGAAACCCACCCGAGGTTGTCAGACGGTGCTTACGCCCAAACAAACGAGCGAGTGATCCTGACAACAGAACAATTTGCATTTTTTCTTGAGTAATCATCGACGACATACTTTTCTCCGGGCAGCAAAAAGCCGCCCTAAAAGGCGGCTTCGTGTTGTCTCTTATTACTGGATGCGGGTAAGCCTCAGATTTCCATCTGATGGCAGCAATATTCGGTAAGCCTCATGGCCGCCTGGTTTCAATTCAGTGTTCTCCGACGTCGCTATGTTTGGGCAAATACCGCCGCCGGTTTCAAGCCGAAAAAAATATGAACCTGCGGTCAGAGAAAGACGAATGAACTCGCCTTGCCGTATCGAAAAAACCTTCACATTATTGACGAACATGTCATGGCTACACCCAGAGCCAAACACGCCCGCATCACGTAAGAACACAACGGTAGCGGCTTCCTGTGCGTTTGCCGATGTGGCTACCATCTCCGGCTGATAGACCCGATCGGCAGGTATCGTCTTCGCTGTCTGCTCGGTGACTGGGGATGTAGAACACCCCGCCAACAACGCCACCACCAACGCCCCCATCAAAATCCGCATGATTCTTCCTCGTCCTGAAAGGGGATGACTGTAGCATTTACCTTTACTTGGATCGGATCACAATCGTAGATGCGAGCATGTCGCCTAATCGTTTCCGTGAACCAAAAAAAATGAATATCCAGTCAAAAATACTTAAGAACGGCGTCGTGATGTTTCGCATGAAAGATTGATAAAGATTACAGCTGAGGTAGCTGCGCTCATCAATCACTGACATGCCCAACAACTTTTTGCCAAGGCTTTGACCGTTCGGCATTGCATCGGAAAACAGGTAATACGCCACGCCTGAGCCGACGGCGAGCGCGCCGACCACACTAGACGGTAAACCAACAAAATCAGCTGATCGCCCCACGAAGAAAAAGAGAAAGACAGTGATTATGGAGTCAATCATTTGTCCTCCCCATCGCCGCCCCAATCCGGCTAGGTTTTTGGGCTTCTGATACTCGCCTTGGGTATTGTTTACTTCCATGCGTTGCCGCTCCGTTGGTATATGGATCAGAGAATATCGGCACCGGCCAAAAAATATTTAGCTCACCCCAAACCGAAGCTCTGAAAACCCTTGGGCCAAAGCATCAGATCAGCCTGTACGAATCCTCAGTAACGCCCTATTTACCGTCGTAGTAGCCTTCTGCCCCCAGACAGTCCAAGGAACGGGTCCCTTCCTAGAGAAATGTACAGAGTCGGATAACTTCCAGACCATCATGCACAGGCTTGATGCCAGAAAACCGAATGGGCTTCGATTAATGACCGCGTAGTCACCGACATCTGCAGCTCAGATGACTTTAGCGTGAACTAAGTCTGGACCAGGCAAACCGATTTCAAGGCGCCTGCCCACCACTACAAGGAGTTTCAAATGCTTGACATACTTTTCAAAATTTTCGGCTCACTGCTCCAGATTTGGTCTTCCCTCTCAGAAGATCAGAAGGACGGAATCTGCAAAGCTCTCACGGACCTTATGGAAGATCTATTCCGGGGTTTCTACAAAGCGAACTCGGGAGATGCGCAATGAAGTCGCTAGTCGAAATCATGAATGCGCACAAAGAATCCAATTCACTTGCAGCAACTACCAAAGCCGGAATAGGACTTGCGACAGCCTCGATCCTAGGGTCCACATTGGGTGCAACGAAAGCTAAACAGTTTTCGGATGACGCGGCGAGTCTCGTCACGAGTGACGATTTTCTGAATGAGCTCGAATCAGAGCTGGGTCTGCCACAGAACGACGAAACAGAAGACGAGTTTGTCGCTCGTGCAAAAGCAAGCATGTTCGAAATGCTTAGGGCTAAACTCAAGTAACCAAGCCCAAGCCCGGCACGCCGGGCTTTTTGATGCGAGGCCCCTCGATCCACCCTCCTTCAAGGATGAATATGAAAAGAGAGTTATTCTCGAAAGATATAGATAAGAAAATAAATCTATTTCATCGGTCTTTTGATCGAGATGACAACCTGCTAACGGCGGTGCTACGTGGGCATATGATGATTGAAGAGAGATTGCATGACGTAATCTCTGCTGGCGTGGCGAGCTATTCGAGGCCACACAACAAAAACGACATATTCACTTTTGGTACAGCCACCGAACTAGCCAAGGCGATTGTGGGCTCCGCAAGCGGAGCTGAGCTGTGGAAAGCCATCAAAGCCTTGAACAATCTACGTAATGCAGTCGGGCACAGAAACGAACCAGTCCGATTGGATTCGCTATTAGTGAAATTCTTCCAAGACAGCGAGCCTACTGCGCAGGCAGTCTTTAAAAAGAGCTTTGTCACATATAACCCTCAGGGGGAGGAAGAGGATACTCACGCGATAGTCGTGCGAACTCGTACCATGGCGATTTGGACCTTACTCGGGATCCATGCCGACAATCTCGCTCGGGAGTTGGACACTGCTCTTGAGCACCGAAGGTAAGTGAAAATCGGCTGCCATTTACCGTATGCAATGACCACATTGCTAGCTGAGCGTCAAAGAAGTCCATTTCTCGAAAGTCATTGCGCAAGGGAGCGATATGTCAGAGCCCACTCACAGCTTCAAATGCCTCGGCCACACCAAACGAGATGACTGCTTGATTGAGCGCTACCACCTAGAAGTGACCGATACCCAGAGCGGCAATACCGTGACGATCTCTGTCGAGCCAAGACACCTTGCGTCAGCCCGGAGCATGAAACGGATCCTTCTAGATCGGTGCATGTTCTATAGGGCAACACGGGCGTCACACGACCAGATGCTACTCGAGATTTTTGATCCGCAGGCTGAAACAATCAACGAGTAGTCCGGCCCGCCGGACTTTTCACAATCGTATGGCGGACCAGCTAACAAGGAGCGCTGAATGTCGTGGTGGAGACGTATCTTTTCGCCAAACTCCAAAAGTGAGCCGAAAACAAATCATCAACATCCTCAGGCCTCGAGAGCTGGAACTTACGGCATTCATACGTTACAGCCTACGGTAGCGCTGCCCAAGCCGCCTGCTGAACCCGTAGCACTAGAGCAGAAAAAGACGCGTACCAAGAAAGCCACTCCCGTCGAGGCAGATCTACCACCACTGACCGGCAGGATTACTGGAGGGCATGTGTGTGCGTTCGACGTAGTTGGTGAATCCCATTACCAGGCTGCCCTTCGAAAATTACGAAATAGTCGCCACATGGCTACCGACAATGACTTCATTGCAGACATTGTCGCGGAGCCAGAGAACGCCCATGACCAGACTGCATGCGCCGTCTATATTGAAGGGTTCAAGGTAGGGTACCTACCTCGCGACGCAGCTGCAGACTTTCACCAGCAAATCGCCGACATGGGCGTCACCGGTCTTTGGAGATTCGAGACCAAAGCTAAACTTTCCGGAGGCTGGGATGATCGGCCAATGATCGGCGTGCTGCTGAGCCTTCCGAAATCCTAGACAGATGCAAAAAGCCCAGCGCGGGGCTGGGCTCTGTTCAATTGTGACTGGAAAGCGTGATGAAGAACTTTCTATCGCAATGATGCCTTACTGGATAGCCCGTGAAAACGGCTTGCCAGAATGACTCAGCCCCCTCAACGATATCGATCATTATCTCATCGACTCCCTCTTGCTGAAGGAGGTTGATGAATTGCTTCATAGCTTTTCGTCCTACACCTTGTCGGCGAAAAGGTGAGAAAATGACTAGTGGGAATATCTCAGCGGGCACAGCTCGGTACGTACAAAACCCCGCAATCTCACAGTTTGATTTGATTATGAAAACATTCTCACCGAGAGAATCAACGGGCCCCGATTGACTAGTAACCGAACCGATCGACTTGTCAGGGTCAGCCAGAGCTTTCAGCTGAAGCAACTTAATTTCTTCGGTCGAGGCAAACCCAATGCTTACATCTGCTCCCATCTCGCTACACCTATGAAAAAAGGCCAGTCTAGCAGGTAGCACTTCTCTACCCAGTAGAACCATATCGCGACCAAGCAAGCGCGGAGCATCGATGCGGTCCACGCCCTAAGCGATGCTTGGGAAGAATGTGTCAGGTCAAAATACCCAGACTATGCCGAATCGATTCTGGCAAACGTGGTATTAGCTTATCGGACGTTTTCACTCCGTGGAAGCGAGCGGCAATATCTGATAACCGCCTACCATCGCGCGTCGGATGAAGCGATCCATCGTCAGCTTCTGGATTTTTTTTCATTGTTTCCTGCGTGAGTTTCAAGAGCGTTCCGCATTTGAACCTCCAGAATAATCAATGATTTTTCAGTTCTGGACATCTCGCTGCCGCCAGTAGCTGACGGTTACCTCTGCCCAGTAGCCGCCGTACACGTCGCGCTTGCTGTCCCGGTTGTACAAGTGATGCAAGATTGACCCGGGCGCCGGGCAATGCTCCGGCTCGGACTTCAGCGCGCCGTCAGCCAAGTAGATCGCGGCATGGTTCGGCACTGGTGAGCGGATCTGCATCAGCACCAGGTCCCCATGCTGCAGGTTCGAGACCTTCTCGAAGCCAGCGGCGGGCAGGTTTTCCAGATACAGGTTTCCGCCCTTGTCCCACCAGCCATCCTCCCGTTCGTAGTTGCCGAGATCGATGCCCATCTCCCGGCGGTAGAAGTCCAGGATGATGCTCAGGCAGTCGTGCACGCCGTGGGCGAACTTGCGGCCAATCAACGGGGCTTCGTAGCCGACGGGGGCAAAGCTCACCAACTCGCCGGCGCGCACCTGGTCGTCGTCACCTTTCCTGACTTCGAGAATGTGCCAGGGCAGACCGGATGCTTCGCAGGAAACGCGATCGGCTTTGCTCGGCGCCGCCGGATAGTCCGGATGACTGTGCACGACCGCCAGCACCGGGCCGCGATCCTCGGCGGTGGCATAGTCCTCCGGCGCCAGCCTGAAATGCTCGCTGGGCGTCGAGGCGGTGTTTCGGCAAGGGACATAGATTTCCTTCCGCCCATCTCGCACCAGCAGCCCGCAACACTCCTTCGGGTACTCGGCCAGCGCGTGACGCTCGATCGCAGCGCGATTTGCTTTGTTCATGGTCAGTTCCGGATCAGGCCGGCGGCCGGGAATGAGCCGTACGGCAGAGGATTGTTTTCGCCGAAGCGCAGCTTGCAGCTGGTCAGGCGCCCGCCGCATTTGTCCTTGGCTGCGTCCGTGACAATGATGTCGTTTTCATCAGCCACCGGCGGTCCGTTGTAGCCGCAGTACGGTCCACGGTATCCGCCGCAGCTCAGCCACCAGCAGACGTTGGCCACGATCTGCCGGCGCGGCAGTTGCACGCCGGCGAAGTCCAGCGCCGTGGCTAGTTCGAACTGGACCGTTTCGTTGTCCTCCGCAGCCTTGCGCTCGACGTACCAGATATCCGGTGGCAGCTCTTCGTCTGGATCCGCTTCAGGCTGTCCGTCCAGGTACTTGCCCAGCGTGCGGTGTCGAATCAGCTTCGCGCCCACCAGATCCTCGAAATACAGGACCAGAGCCGTGATGAAGCCGCCGACGTTGCCCACGGAAAGCGTTGGTGTTGGCTGGGCGCCCTGCCCGGTCATCTCGAAGCCTTCGGCCTTGATCGGCCACGGCGAATACTCCTCGCCCTGCCAGAAGATCGACGACTGCTGCGGGTAGCCGTGGAAGCGGTACAGCTCGGCGCCCAGCACCGTGGCATCGAGCTCAAAAAGCTCCACCCACGCGCCAGGCTCCAGGGTCTGGATATCGGCCGTGATCGGCATCGTGTTTCCTCAAAAAGAATTTAATCCGCCAAAAGGGGTTGGCAGCTCAGGAGGTTTGACAGTTATGGGATGTGAGCTACGTTCATCGAACCTCAGGAGATCCTATGAACAACACCGATGAAGTGGAGCTTTGCAAACAGTTAGTGGATGCTTTCGACGCCCACATAAAACCGTCAAATATTCCGCGGTGGATCAGATGGCGTCATACCGACGGATCGAGTGACGTTGTGAGCGGCATGAACTTAAAGCTCACCGCCGTGGGTCCTTACGTCAAAATTGAACAGCCGCCATCGGAAGTCTGGTTGATCCGAGCAATCTATATCGACTCGATCAGCACAAAAGAATTGAAGCCGAAGATTTAGCACAAGATCAGGCCGGGCGTGGCGGTCGCTTCGTGAGGTCCGGGTAGTCGGGATTGCCATCCTTCCAGTTGCGCAGCGCGATCCAGTACGCCTTCCATTCGGCTTCTGTACCAGGTAATGCGTCGGGGTCCTCAAATTGGATTGCAGTCACATTATCCTTGGCGATTGGCAACTCAGAGTCGCGCCACACGTCTTCCGCACGTCGAAGCTGGGAAGGGCTCGCTGTCCATCCAGGAAACAGCCAAACTTGATCAGCATACTCAGGCGGATCTACTGCGATCGCACTATCCGGCGGGTTCTCATTCCACCCGCCAAGATAAACCCCGTATTCGTCGATGTAGTGAAAAACCGGCGATCCTTCCAAAATATCAAGATCACTCATGCCCAAAGCTCCACTATCAAATCCGCTTGCGCTGGGGTCAATACTGCGAACGCGCCGACAAGGCCGCTTGCTGAGCTGCCAGCTGGAATACCATTGCTAGCTACTTGAATCTCAATTGCAGTTGAAGTCGCCTTTCTTGCGGCGACACCGAAGTTGCCGGAGCCAGCAATAGACGTAAAATTACTCGAAATTTGCTCTACCTGCCCGACTGCCATGCCATTTATGGCTGCTTTATAAACCATTTTGAGCACAACGAACGCCGGGATAACCCCCAGTGTATGCGTGATGCTCAGTGTGCCCGCATTTGTCCAGGCAGCCGCCGCACTAACCCACTTCTTGGTCAGTACCTGCTTGGCTTCGGCAGCCGTAAGGCGAGCGTCGACCGCCGTCACGTTCGTGGCCAACGCCGTGACATCAACCGTTCCGGGGTTGCTCACGCCAGTGGCACCGACAGTTACCCAGATAACCGTTACGTTGGTGCCTCGTGTTTCGCTGCCTACTCGCGGTGCTCCATTAGTGCCGTCGCTTACGGGCGTGGCCCAGTAATCGAGCCCCCCGAGTAGCGAGCTGGAAAAGTAGGAACCCCTGCGCCCCGCGTCCGTTGCGTTTGGAGCCGGGAACTGTCCGTCATAGTAGTTCAGGCGGAACGCGCCCCGGCCAAAGCTGTACCCTTGAAACTGGTCAAGTTGGAACAGCCCTGGTGTGGCCGCCGAATTCTTACCGTAGCCACGTAGTACGGCAGCGGCAGGTGTTAGGCCGTCAGAATATTTACCATTGGTATCAGGCATGCGGAACGTGCTCGCGCCGTTACCTGTGGACGCCTTGCCGCGCTGCAACGGATCGGCAATCCAGGTTGCATCTGAAACCGCCTGCGAGGAATACAGCGCCCACAGGTCAGGCCAGGTTGCGCGGTCTACAAGTTGCCCGTTGTCCGGCAAACCACCGCCTGGAATCGAAGCTTCGGAAAGCGGCCAAGCGATCTTCATCCCGACCCACATCCCCCCAGTTGCAGCGCCGCCGTCAGCCGCCAGCAACTTGCCGGTGCAGCGCCAGTTGCCGCCGCCCAGGGAAGTGAACTGCAGTACATCGCCTACCGTCGTTGTGATGTCCGCGCCTTTTGGAAGAATCAACGACGCGGCGTTGTGGGTCAGCGTTACTGCCCCGGCGAACACCAAAGTCCTGACCGCGCCGCTCGCGATGGAGTCGAAGCCGGTGATGCCCGTTGTTCCCGTGATCGTGATCGTGTTCGCTGCGGCGGCGCCGATGGCGGGCGTCGCAGAGCTGGCCAGGGAAACGATGTCGGCGTTGTTCAGGGCCCCGGTCAGCTTTCCACCGGTCTTGTCGAACTTGCCTGAGAGCGTGGATACCGCAGCGCTCACTTGCGCCTGCAATTTGCCAATACCGGAAAGTACGCTGTCGGTAGCAGCCACAGCTTCGTTGAGCGACGTGCTCAGGCCAGTAAGCGTAGTTGCCCGGACACGCGCGGCAGTGTGGTAGAGATTGAACGACCCTTCCGGCACCTGGTCGGTAGAGCCTGGGGACGAAGGGATCATCACGTAGGCAGTACCACTCCAACGATACTGCCGGGTTGGGTTGCTCGAGCTTTCACCGTCGTTGATCGCGATGTAGATCTTTCCCGTCTCGCCTTCTGCCGGGAAGTCCGCCAAGGCCGGAAACTCCAGCACGTCATCAACGTAGCTCGGCAGCTGAGAAGACGGGACCAACCCCTCTACGAGCTGAGCAACAGTCACCCCAACCGCACTACCGGGAAGTGCCGCATCGGCTTTCGCTTGAGCAGCAGCCGCGTCGGCTACGCCCTGCTCCGCCTTGGACTGTGCAGCCGTGGCGCGGGTATCAAGCTCCGCGAAGTTGGCGTTGATGATCTGTCCGCCCGACCGCAACGACTGGCCATTACCATCGTTCGCCGCTCCGCCAATATTGATTGGGACAATGCTCATGGGTGGAATGCCTGTTCGAAGGTTGCGGTCAGCATGTAGACGTCACCGCCTGCGTGCCGGGGCTGGTATTCGGCGCACTTGAAAAGCGCTGTGTCCCCCAGCGGCTCAGTCCAGTAAAAAGGGGTCGCGCCTTTTTGCCTGTCGAGGAAGGCCGCGATCTCCTTGATCCTGGCCTTTGGACCCGAGAAGGTCAGTGGCCACGACTGTGTTTTGTTGTTGATACCGTCCTCCGCGGTCTGCTCGTAGCCATCGCCAAATTTGGCAGACTTGGTGCGAAAGGTGACCGTGCCGGCGGGCTCCTTGTTGGGCACCCAGGTAAAAGTTTCCGTTGCCATGATTTTCCCCGGCAAAAAATAACCCCGCCGAAGCAGGGTCTGGATTATCCGCGGCCGTTGATGGCCGCCCATATTTGGCCGCCAGGCCGCAAGTCTCTGGCGATCTGCTCTTGTGCGCCCTGTTTGGCGGCACGCGCATATGCCTGTGCAACTGCTTGGCCGCCCCCATCGTCAGTGGCAGCCCCCTGACCTTCAGGCACGGCGAACGTCTGCTGGATTACCACCTGGTTGCTGCTTGAGCCCTGCTCTCCACTGCTGCCGATTGACATGACGCCCAGCTTGCCATTCGCAGTGCGGGTCAGTGGCATGATGGCCTCGTCCCCCGCCTCACCCATCACCCCAGTCTTGCCGTTGGCCATGCCGAATGCCGTCGGCTTGCTGACGATGGAATTGGTGAAAGCTCCGCCCTCCGCAAACATCTGCACGCCAGATGACCAGGCACCACCTTTGGCCTGAATACTGCCGGGAGTGAAACCTGAAAGGTCTCCCGAGTACCCACCCTGGGTCGACCCCGCCGACGATGCTCCGCCACCGAAATAGCTGGTTGCAGCACCAAACAAACTGCTGAGAATGGCCGAGCTGGCCTGCCTGGTCGCAATCCGCGCCATATCAGCCAGGATCGACTTCGCAAAATCCGCGAACGACAGCTTCCCGGTCATGGCGAAGTTGACGACCGCGTCTTCCATCGAGCTGAAGGCGTTGGCAAACAGGCTTTTCGTCTGCCCGGCAACGTCCCTTGCTGACTCCAGGTAGTTCTGCCACGCCGACGATGCGCCGGCGCTCCAGTCACCCTGAGCCGCCGTCATGTCGTCGTAGTTGGATTGCACTGTGTCGTGCAAATCCTGTTGCGTGGCTTTAAGCGCTGCCAGCTTCTGGGTGTACTCGTCGAGGCTCATGCCGCGCGATCCATCGCCATACTGGTTGGCCAGTTCAAGGCTTTGCTGGTTGAAGCGATCGTCGATGCCGTTTTGCTGATCCGTCAGCCCGCGCTGTCGATCACCCTGGCCAAGGCCAGAAGCCGCACGCAACCCCTGCTGACGGAGCGTATCGACCTGCTGCTTCAGGGCGCTGGTGTAGGTATTTACGGCCAGGGTCTGCTTACGCAGGCGGCCTTCTTCGTTCGTGGCAATGATCGACAGTTCACTGTCGCTATCCTGCTGCGCCTTGACCATAGCGCTGCGGGCGTCGGCAATCTTCTGGTCGATCTGAATCAGTTGCGCTGCAGTCGTGCCCTTTTTTGTCTTGGCGGCTTCCAGCGCATCGATTTCTGACTGGTAGCCGTGGGCAACTTCCTCGGCCTGCTGTTGCAACAAGCTAACGCGCTGTTCGGTATAACTCGCCTGCGAAATGACGCCGGCACGCTGTGAAGCTTCGAGCTCCTTGTCTGCGTTTTTGTAGTAGGCCAGGGTTTCAGCCAATGCGTTCTTTGCATCATTGAAGCCGGTCAGGTCGACGCTGCCCGCAGTACCCTTCGGCCCCTTGAACTTGTCGTTGATGTTCGCCAGGTTCTTGTCGATCGCGGACTGATTAAGCCGGGAGTCGTTCGGGTCGACCTTGCGAATATCGTCGAGCTGTTTCTTGTAATCCTTGATGGCCTCGGCGCGTTTCTGCTCATTGGTCAGCGACGACTTGGTGAGCGCGTCGATCTTCGACATCGCTGTCACTGCATCGCGCTGTGCCTTGGCCTGCTCACCATCGTATTTGGCGATGTCGGCCGCCGCGGCCTTCTGGTCCTCCAGCATGTTGAGCTGGTTGCTGTACAGCTCAACCATCTCTTGCTGGTTTTGGAAGGCGCCAATATCTCCAGCCTGAGCTGACGCCAAATTGCGCCGGGCCTTCTCGATATCCCCGTCAATATCGGGACGACCGATATTCTTCAGGTTGTCCGCAGCACGTGCTACAGCGTTGTAACCCTTTTCCCAGAAACTCAGGTTTTCGAGAATCTTCGGCGTGCGCTCATTGATTGCGTCCGCATATTCCTCGGTCGCGAGCTTCACCGCGCCAGCATGATCGCCCTGCTCTTCCAGCGCCGCGATTTGCGAGTACACCGAGGCTGTCAGGTAGTGGTACTGCTCGTTTAGCGCGGCCGATGCTTTGACCGGCTCATCAGCAATTTTCTCGAACTCAGCAACCGTTTCTTTGATAGCCCTGCCCGTAGCCTCCTGCATGGAGACTGCCGCTTGGGCGATGCCAGAAAAGCTTTCTCCTGCGATCTTGCCATTGCCGGCCAGCAGTGCGAGCACTTCGGCTGCTTGCCCGGTTGAGCCCACAGTTGCGCCGACTTGCCGAGCCAATACACCCAGCTGCTCTGCGCTCACTCCCGCAGAATTGCCAGTCAGAATCAGGCCCTTGTTGTACGCGTCTTGCTCCTCGCTGCCCTTGTAATAGGCGTATGCCAATGCGCCCACAGCAGCGGTTGCCAGGGCGATTGGACCGAGGACGGCAAACAAGCCTGCGGCGGAAGCGCCAGCTCCGGCCCCCAACTGTGCGACCGCCCGAACACCGCTCCCCCAATCCCCTGACGACAGAGCGTTGCCCAACTGAACAACATTTTCCTGCGCCTGGCGGCTTCCGAGCTTCAGCCTGTCAAAGCCTGTGGCTGTTTTTTCGAGGGCTGCGTAATTGCCGTTCAGCTTACCCAGCGCCGAGTTGTACTGATCCTGACTAATGCGGCCGGCATCGAGGTGCTTGCCCAACTGCTCGACCTGGCCGTCTAACTTCGCCATGGCGGCGCGGGCCGGATCAATCGCACCGAGCAGGCTGTTCAGCGCCTTCTGTTCGTCCAGGGTGGACTTGGCCAGCGACACCTGTTGCTTGTCGAGCTGCGCGGTGATTCTGGTAAATTCGGCTTCGCCATAGGCGCCGGTCTTTGTGAGCTTCGCCAGACTCTCGCGCTGTTTGGCCAGTTCCTGTGTAGTGGTCGCGCCTTTCGAAAGCGACTTTTCCAGCGCTTCCATCTCCTTCATCAGGCCGACGGCGGATTGCTCGGCGCGATCACCAGCCTTGGTCAGCTTGTCGAGATCGGTCGCAGCGTTGGCGGCATCAGCCGAATCGACCTTGATGCCGAGTTCTGCAATGTTCATCGACTCACCTTGAATAAGTGCCCGCCATCACGGGCTGTTGTCGCGTGCTTCGGCCATGACCGCGATGGCCTCCGATTCCATGACGCGGATGTCCTGGAACACGCGCGGGCGATCCTTGACAGGAACGCCGACGAGTTTCATCACATCTGGCAGTACGCCGTAATCGAGGCCGGTCGCGCCGCATGCGCCTGTGCGCCACTGAGTCCACATCGAATCCATGACGAGGAACGACTTCCAGTTGTCCGGCCAGACTTCGAAAGTTTCGTCGTAGTCCTCGGGCGAGAATCCGAACATCGCCATTTGCTCGGCAGAACTATCGGCCTCATAAAGGGCACGGGCAGCGGCAGTCAGTTTCCCAAGCGGGCCTTGCCGAATGCTTCGCTGTACGCCTTCACGACAGCGTCCGACACACCGATGCAGCTCTTCACCAGAGCTGTTATTGAGTCATCGTTGAGCTTGTCGCCAAAGTCCCACGACACGACCAGATCCTTGATCTGATCGACGCCTTGCTCGACTTCTGCCGCAGTAATCTCGGTGAGTGTCGGCTCAGTCCCTTTGAAGCGTTCGCCGATGACTTCTGCTTTCGCCTTCCAGGAGTCGAATAACTCAGCCAGTTCAGTGCGGTCGCGGTACTTGAACGTGAATGGCACCATTGCCGGTTTACCGCCGACCTGCGGGATAGCCACATCGACAGTGAACGTCGGCTTTGGCGCGATGGAAAACTTTGCCATGGGAACCCCTTAGGCGTTGTAGCGGGTTGGGCGGGAGGCGAACGACAACGTGATGGTCCGCGTCATGATGTTGTTGCGGCTCAGTGTCGGGGTCGCGGTGATCGACACGTACGCGTAGTAGTAAATGCTCGCGCCGCCCGGCAGGTTTGCGCGCACCAGGCGCGGCTCTTTGTCTTCGTCGGCCGCCTCAACGATCGCGACATACGCCTGAGCCGGATCATCAGCGACTGGCAGCGTCATGCTGCTGGCCGACTTGTTGGTCGGCAGCTGACGGTCGTCGTCGTCTTCAAGGAAGCCGTAAGTAAGGAACTGCTGCTCGCCGCCGTTGGCTGTGGGCTCAGTGATCTGTGCGATCTGCGTCCAACCAGAAGCCGCACGCACCTTGCCCGCACCGGAGCCAGCCGGGTAGTTCTTGACGCTGGTGGTGTCCACGCCTTCAGCCGCGAACTCGCCGACTTCCGAAGAGATGACGCGGGCCGGGCGGCCGTTCAGCTTGGCCCAGGCAGAGTCGATGACAATTACCTCGCCATCAGTGAGACCGTGCGCTGCAGCAGTGAGGACCGCTGGCTTTGCGTTGCTGATAGCGGTGAAAGGTTTTGCAAGGCTCAGCGTTGCCGCGATCTCGAACGTGGTGCCGTTGGGAATCCTGACGCTCATGGGTTTTCCTCTTTGTAGAATGACAAAACCCGCTCAATGGCGGGTTCTGGGTTTGCCCAACGGGCTAATTCAGTTGGTGTCGGCGCGGTAAAGGAACGACACGGGAACCGTGAACGTAGTGTCGTCTGGGATTCCGGGGCCAGGATCGACCGGGCTCATCGTCACTACGGTCAGCGCGCCGTTGGTGTTGCGTTCGTATAGCGGGAACAGCGCGGCGATCCGGTCAGCCAGCGCGCCGGCCGCGCCGCGGTACTTGCCGGAAGGCGTCACGATGCTGACCTGAAACACGCCGGTGTACAGCTTGTGGTCACCGCCGAGAGTGTTGCTTGCGGTATCACCCGGCAGCGTGAAGGCCTTCAGGTACGTGGTGCCGTTGACCGGCGTATATGCCTCGTTCTCGACCACAACCTTCAGTGGTGTCGGCAAGGCTTTCGCCCAGGCGATCAGCTTGGCCTCGTAGATCGAGGCGATGATGTTATGGCTCATGCCTGGTTGTTCCTGATGGCGTCATCAACGATCTGCTGGAAGCGGGCCACGGTGATACGGACCATGCCTCCGGGGGCCTGGGTCGAGTGCCCGAACTCAAGCGGGATCGCGTACGGCAGGTTGTTTATGAGGTAGGCCGTCTGGCCGGCGGTGAAGTCGCTGACTGCCGAAACAAGGGCGGCGATCGTCTCTTGGCCGCTCGGGTCGACATCGTCGAACGTTACGTTCTCGACCACATCGATGGATAGGTGCCAGTTCGCCCGGAACCGCCCACCGACGTAACCGTCAGGGGCGCGGACGTCCATGCCGTCGTTCAGCTTGCGCCCGGGCTTGAGCCGGCCGGCCTTGGTCAGGTTGGCCGGATCGCTACGCAAGTCGCTGTTGTGATCGTCCACGGCCTTGTTGTACTGGCTCGCTACCACGTTCTGCGCCCAAATCTCGGGATTCCCCACCGGTGACATGCGGATGACGCTGCTGCCGACCTCGATAATGATCTCGCGCAGACTGGCGTCAATGGCTTCCGTGGCTTGGTTGGCAAACTCGGCAAGGCTCAGGGCGAAGCTGCCGGATTGTCCGGAACCGGCGCGGCTCATGACCTCACCTGCAGCTCATACAAAATCGGAGTGCCGGCCGGGTTGATCTCTTTCAGCGGCGGGACGATGGACCAGGCACGACCCTGGACGATGACCTTGTTCAGCAGCTGCGGCGCCCACGCCAAATCCTGCGCGGCGATCTTCAGCTTCTTGTCGCCCTGCTTGATGAGGCTGTTGTTCTGGAATTCTTGGCCGGTGAAGTCGAGCAGGATGCCCTGGGCGGTTTGATCGGTGACAGTGTCAGGGGGTGCACTGCCCGTGTCCGGGTCGTACTCGCCAACGGTGATTGCCCGGATGGTCACGGGCTGGCCGAACTCTGTGATCATCTCAAGGGCCATCACGGCCATTTCGTCGTAGAAGGCCATGAGCACCTCATAAAAAAGCCCGCACAAGGCGGGCTTAACGGGACTGAAAATTCATTCGCTGGCCAGGGTAACCTTGGCGAAACCGCGCTTCTTCAGCTCTTCGATAATTTCCTCGACAGATGCCTCGCCAAGAGCAATCTCAGTGAAATCATCCTGAATAATTGCCTCCAGCTCGCTTTCATTTACTTGAGGGAAAAGGGCTTTATTCAATTTTGCCCAAGTGCTCATTTCTGGGCTGTGCATGCCACGTTCGTAACGACCAGCCATTACGTTTGAGATATCAGCGGCGATGGATAATTCCGCCTGGGTCATGCCAGCTGCTTTGCGAGCATTACGAAGAGCTTCAGGAAAATTTTTGTGTTTAGGGTTAGGTAGCATAGGAGGTCTCTCGTTGGTTTGTGCAGGCATAATGCATCACCAATGAGTAGCATTCAAGTATCTTTTATATCGGAATAAGATATTTTTAGATCACGCACGGATAACAAACAACCCACGCCTCTGCAAGTAATCTGCGAATTGTGTAGCACTCGGCCGGTCCGGCGCTGCCGGCAACAGTCGACCGCTGGTGTTTGGGATCGTGGCGTACTCGCGAGTTACTGCGCCTTCGACACGCTCCAGCGTTACAGCACCTTTGCGCTTGTCGATCGGGTCGATGTCGTCCGCGTGGATCTCGGCGGCCAAAGCCATCTGGCCGTACTGGATGCGCGCCGGCAGGTAGTTGTCGGGCTTGATCTGGCAGTCCAGTTCAACGCCTCGGCGCGGCCAGGCCAACGCCTGATCGCTGTCCGTCTTGCGCCCCTTCCAGGTCTTGCCATCCATCGCCAAGGCGGCCCGGCGCAGCAACGCTTCTTGCGCAGGCACTTCTGCGGGAATGACCACGCCGAACTTGCCGGCGTACATGACCAGGTCCGCGGCGCTCGCGTAGCTTTCGGCGTCTGGCTTGCCGGTGCCGTCCTCGATGATGAGTGTCATGGATCAACTCGCTGGATTGAGTTTTGAATGATTGGCCACCGGGTTACCGGTAGCCAGCAGTATCAAGCCTTGGGCAGATCAGCGACGAGTTTTTCCAAGGACTCTTTCGAGGCGTTGGCCCGGTAAGTCACGCCAGCAGCGTCGAGTTTAGCCTTCAGGACTTCGACTTCCACGCCTTCACCTGCCTTCAGTTCGGCGAGCTCATTGCGCAACGTCTCGTTTTCCGTTGCGAGATCGCCGCGCGCACCGGCCAACTCGATCATTTGCAGGCGAATGCCGTCGAGCGCATGAAACAGCCGAATTGCGAGTTCACCAGCTTCCGGCTTTTCAATCTCGCCGGCGTCCAGGCCGTCAATCACAGCGCGGACCGTGTCGCTTTCGATCTGCAGCTTTCCGATCAGGGCTTCCAATTCGACGCGATTGGCACCCGCACCATCGACCGGCACTTGGCGCGACTCAGCGTCTATCGCCGTCACTTCGACGCCGACATGCTCGTAGGCTTCAACCACCTTCGGCCATGCGCCTACGACCACAACACCGGTCACGCCCGCTTCTGGGCGATCGAAGTGCTCCGGGTTGCGATAGCGCTTGTCTGGATCAAAGCCGGAGCTTTGAGTGGAATAGATGAGTTCCATGGAAATCTCCGTAGCGGCCATTACTGGCCGCTGTCGTGGGTGAGCCTTAAGGCGTGGTCGTCAGGGTGATCATCACGCCGGCGGTGACTTTGTTGCTGTCGGAGTGTTTGACCCAGTTGGCCGCCGAACCTACCGCCGCCAAAGTTGGGTTCGCGCCGCCGACCGCGTCCTTCCAGCTGTAACCCAGCACGTCGATGTTAACGGTGCCCTCGGCGCGGTAGCCGATACCGAGGTTTTCTTCGTCGTCCACGTTGTACGAGCGGAAGCCAGGGGCCTGGGACTCGGTGATCACCACGGCATTCGGCAGCAGGCCGAAGATCACATCCGCCGGAGCGGTGTCGGTCACCAGTACTGGCTTGCCGAGGGTGCCCGGCAGGCCGCCGTAAATCACGACGCCGGCTTCTTCATAGACCTTGTTGGCAATTGCCTCGTCAACGATGTCGAAGTAAGCGCTGGAGTGCATGACCCACAGAGCAATGCGGCCGAACTTGTCGCCGAACTTGCGCATACCGCGGGTCAGCGTCTTCTTGCCGTCGGTTTCGATGTTGGCCGTGACCACCATCCCGGCGTTGGAGCTGATAGCAGCACGCAGCGCTGCGGTGGCGTACTGGATGAAGCCTTCCAGGGTAGCGTCGGCCACATCGGCGCCGATGATCTGGGAGAACTCATCGACTGGACGACCGCGGCGCTTGAACGCCTCTTCGGTGGTCTGGTACGGGCCGTACTTCCACGGAGCCTTGACGCCCACGGCTTCGCCGGCGCCGATCTTCTTGGCGGTTACCTTGCCGACGGAGTTGACGTCGCGGTGCTCAAGCGAGCCGCCGATCTTGTAGAAAGAGCGCTTGCGGAAGTCGCCTTCGATCAGTTCGTTGTCGAGAACGATCGCCCCGTTGGACGAAGCGTTGAAGACGTCGAGGTTGTCCTGGACACGCTCCAGGTATGCGGTTTGCGCCTCATCGTTGTAGATGATCAGGTCGCTATTAACGGTTGTAGCCATGGGTTTATCCCCTTACTTGGGCAATGCGAGGTATGCGGTTTGGCCGTGCTTGCGCTGAAAGTCGCGCTTTTGCTCGGAGGTCATTTCGGAGCGTTTGAATGCAGCCTGGCCGCCACCCCCGCCCGGGGCTTGTGTGCCTGAAGCCCTTGGCCACAGGTGAGGTGCGCTTTCGCGCAGTGATTCCGCCCATTCGAGCGGAGTCAGTGGGGTTTTGCCGTCTTTGCCGAGGATTGTCTGGCCAGACTCATCGATAGCGACGGCTTCTCCCTCGTCATTCAGTGTGAACACGCCCTTGGCGCGCAGGATGATGTCGTCGGTTGCTTCAGGTAGAGCACCAGCCTTCAGGGCTGCACCGCGCACCGAGTCGCCCAGGACTTTGCCCTGGAACTTTACGGCGAATGCTTCGGCCTTCTCAGCGCGGCCGGTGACAGTCTTCAGTTGCTTGTCGTAGTCACCGCGCAGGCGCTCGGTGCGGCGGTTGAATACTTCGTCTACCTTGCCCTCGGTCAGCAGCTTGGTTTCTTCGTCCTGACCGGCCCGACTGAGTAGGCCTTTGACGGCATCAATGTCGATGCCTTCAAACTGAGTCTCGAACTGAGAGAGCTTGGTGGATGTGTCCTTCAGCTTGCCCAGCAGCTCAGTGTTCTTAGTTTTCAAGCCCGAGACGGACGCTTCAACAGCAGTCGCGATAGCGGCCTTGATTGCCGGGTTTTCCAGGTCGATTTCGTTTTCTTCTGCCACGTTGATGCACCCCTTGGGTTTGGTCTGCCCGCTTTGCAGGCATAAAAAAACCGCCCGGAGGCGGTGTATTCATAAAAGATCTGGAAATTAATCGAGTGAGTTTGGACTTAGTAAAAAATTAATCCTTGGATACGTTTTTTCGAAGTTCGGCAAAAAACGCTCCGTCGCGCTCTTTCTTTTCTCGTGCGTCTTTCTCCGCATCCGCCCTTTGTTTAGCTATCACACTGGAAAAAAAATCAGCTATCAGAGTCGGAGCCAGCTCATGAGAAATATCGTCGTGAGCCAACCTGATAACCAGCTTAGCTTTTCCGATCCGATAAGACTCTAGAGCAGCGAAGTACTCTTCGTTTACTCCATAATCATAGTCACGTGGGCCAACGCCTTGATCCTGCAGGGAGGCAACAATGGGGGATACCAATCCCTTTGCAAACTCTTCGAAGTTGTCATCATCAACCTCAATCAACTGCTGTACGTCTCCACGCTCCAGCCGCTGAGGAAATCGCACGTTGAGTCGTTCAGTTACCGAGAGAGGGAGCTTGTACCTAAGCTCCTTCAGATGAATCTCAGCTCCCAATACTGTGACAGGTATTAATCCCTCGGAAACGATACGTAGCGACCATGAACGCTGCGCGCTCTTATCGATGATTAAAGTCCTGATTCGATCTTTCTGAGACTGAGTAAACGATTGCCACAACGCGACACCGACAGCAAAAAAAGCACCAGTTCCCGCAACCCAATCACCCAAGCTCCCCCAGTTCAGCACATACCTTGTAGTCGAACTCGGGTTCATATTTATGCCCACGGTCATACCTAGAAGACCGCTTATTACGCTGGTTACGAGCAATCCAAGCCCAATGAAATATCTCATACTGCCTCCGTTTGAAAGGAGGCGTTATACCAATCCTGCACGCTCGAACGCCAGCGGCTCTAGCCCCTTCATCTGCGTCAGGGTCAGCGGAGTGAAGTTGCGGTCAAGCTGCAGCTCCGCGAAACGCTGAACGTTCAGACCACCTTCACGAAACAACTTCGCCCGCACGGGACCGATCGCCACATCCTGAAACGTCGCGGGCTGCTGCTGAAGCCAGTGGTAATAGTCGAGGCTCGCGCTGACCTGGCCCGCGCCATCTGCCCCTACTGAGGCCCGCGTGGCGCCCTTGACGAACAGCTCGCTGAGCTTGGTCAGCAGAATGAATGTGGTGCGGCAGTTCGGGTGAAACGGCGGTCGAGGGCCAGAGGTAACTGGGAAGCGCCGCTTGTCCATCGAGCGACATTGCTGGCTGGTCTTGCTATCCAGCGTGGCGACCATTTCGATTTCGGAAACGATATCCGTATTGGCCTTGGCCACTTCCATGCGCGCCTGTGATGACACATGCTGAATCGCGGTGTGCACGACCGTGCTGGCATTTCGATTGGTCGTTGCCAGGACGCCGTCCTTGTACCCCGCCGCCTTGGTGCCGCGAATAATGCGGATGACCTGGAAGTTCGTCTGCCCTTCAAAGAAACCCTGCCGGATCGTGCCCGTGACACGCTCCCGCTCGGCAGTGGCCCAACCTTTGATGAACGACTTCAGCAGCTTCCCGCCGCCGGTACCGCGCACGCTGAGTGGATTCGTCAGCACCGCCGCTCTGATAGCTGCAGCCGTCGGCGCCGTAACATCAAACGACACGCCGACTGGCGCAGACCTGGCCAGGCTCGTAGCCTCAAACTCAGCTTCGTAGTTGGCAATGTCGATCAGATCGAGATTCAGCTGCACGCTGTAGCGGTCGAAGATGCCCAGCAGTAGGCTATCAACTTCCTTCAGCAGTGCTTCCAGGCGCGTCGTGTTGTACTCGGTCAGGTCCGACTGGGTGAGCCGTCCGCGGATCGAGCGATCAATCTCCTTGAGGAAAGGTGCGAACTTGCCGGCCTCCCCCGCCTTCAGCTTTTCGAGGAAGACCGCATGCCGGATCGTGGCGTCAAGGATTGCTTGGTTTGCCGCCATTCAATATGTCCTCGTCGTCCAAGCCCAGGCCGTCGCTCTGCTCTTGCAGCTCGCCATCGATCTGCTGGTCTGTGCGCTCCGGGGCAATCAAGCCCAGTTTGCGCAGGTAAGACCGCAGATCCGCCTTCGCGAATCCGCCGTTTTGCCACAAGCCAACCAAGGCCGTGATCATCTGTGGATCAGCCGTCAGCTCGACGAATTCCTGATTGACCTGGTACGCAACCTTGTCGGTGATGCCCATGTAAAGGCCGCACCACATGATCGCCCGGGTGTATGCCTCGCTGACGTTTGCCACGCAGCCGGCGAGCACCGATGTCGACGCAGATTGATCGCCACGTGACTCGGTAGCCGTTTTGGCAGCCAGAGAAGCGACGACCATGCGAGCGCCCAGTTCGATCATCATCTGGTTCTTGTCGGCCATAGCCTCTTTCACCAGCGTGTTCGGTAACGGCTGCGCGTAGCCGAACGCGCCACCGACCGGTAGCAACATTGGCGCCCGGGAGCCGACGTAGACGCCCTTCTCCTCTAGCAGCTTCACCCACTGCTCGGTCAGCCCGGAAATCCAAGGCTGAGCCTGTCCACACCAGAAGACGCTGTCTTCGTAGTCCGCACTGTTGCGGTAGTGCCCAAGGTTGATCATCGCGATGTCGTATAGGGGCGACTCGTCGATAGTCGGATCGTTGTTTTGTGCGCCGATGAAGGTGAACGGGATTTCCTTGAGGCGTCCGGTAATACCTTCAGGCGTGAATGTATCCGTAACCTCAAGTGGGCCGCCGCCTCTTGGGCCAGAACGGCGCCAAACCCGACAGACAAACCCTTCCACCTCAAGCGCAAGCTCGCGGAACTGTTCGACGGCTTTGAAGCCGAAGCCGTCCTCAACTTCTATCATTTCGCGCAGCACAACCAGGGTTAGCACGTTATGGCCGTTCACCATGCCGGTACGCCAGTTGATGATGTCCTCGGCGCAGTAAGACAGAATCACCGAGTGACCTCCCGCACCATCATCTTGGTGGTAATCGACGTACAGGCCGTGACGACCCGCCTCAAGAACCTTTTCCAAGGTGCCTTGCGAGTGCTGGTAGATGCTCACCCCGGACCCGTTGGCGTTGTCCTGCAAGTACTCCAGCTTTTTCGGCACGGTGAGCGTCGGGTCTTTGTGGAAGGCCAGGCCCAACAAGCCGTTGCGCGTGTGGCCAGTAGCATTCTTGAACACTGCTCGCTCACGGTAAGCCTTGTTTCGATCGGCGTTCTCCGGCGACTTGTCGTGCGCGTTGATGTACGGCAGGCGAGAAACCACCCGGTGCTGGCCGGCGCAGACATCACGCACGGTTGCCCAGCGGTCCAGCACTTCGATGTAGTCCGCCCGTTTGAAGGAAACGTCGTTGCTCATCGGGCGTATCCCATTTTTATAGAGGTGGCCGGCTTCCTGGCGCTCTTCGCCACAGCGAAGTACCGGAATCCGTCGGAGCCGTGAGAGGTCCAGTCGTGAAGCGGTTTGTCTTTCCAGCAACCACGCTTGTCGTCCCACTCCTTGCGATAGTTCTCCAGACAGGCGATGCCCTTCTCGCATTTCGACTCATCGAAAACGCAAAGTGGGAGGATCTCCCGGACCTGCTCAATGCCGTCATTGATGCCAATCTTCGGGACCACCTGGAACGTCATGCAGTACTTCTGCCCGTCGATCTCGTATCCCTCGCGGGCCAGCTCCCGGCGGGTCTTAGCATCGCTGCCGAACTCACGGTTATCGATGTCATGCGGCCCCCAGTGCTCGGAATAGGTGTAACCCTTGTCCTTGAGTACCTTCATGTAATGCCGCAGGCCTTCGCCGCTGTTCTCGTAGTAGTCGATGACATGGAATTCTTCGCCGACCTGACGCACGAACCAGATGGCAGTGGAGTCGCCAACGCCGATATCCCAGAAGGTCATCACCGGTAGGTGACTGTTGTTCGGTATCGCGCCGATGCGCTGCTGGGCGTAAAGCTTGGTCAGCTGCTGGGCGTAATAGGCGCCTTCAACCGACTGCTGGAAGGCTTCGACAGGTATCGACGGGTATTCCCGCTTCATGTCGTCGCCGAGCGTCTTCTCCTTGGCCGAGTACCAGGCGCGCTGGCCGTCGTTCGTGACTATGCCGTGCTTGGCGTGCAGCTCGTTGAAGTAGTCGGTCAAGCGCTGCGGGATGACCACATCAGTGGGGTCAAGCCGATAGGCTTTGTTCTTCCACCAACTGAAGAAGAAGAATTTCCAGTCCAGCAAGCCCAAGGGCACGCCAGCCAGTTGCTGGCGCTCAGCACTCTGCGAATAATCGAAAAAGTAGCCGGCCCGGCCTTCCGCCGTCGATTCAATCGTGACGAAGCAGTCGGTGGCCACAGCCTCGAAGGCGCCGGTGACAATCTCACGGGCCTTGTGAGGGAACTTGGCGCAGATCTTCCCGAACTCGGACACGTGCAGATAACGCAGCGTGCCGCCCCGGAACGACGTGGAAACGTAAATCGAGCCGCCTTTGCTGAACACCAGCTCGCCAGCCGCATCGTTGCTCGCCGGGTTGGCAGCGCGGATTTCAGCAGGCAGGTTGTCGTAAGCGTACTTCACCTTCTCCCGGAACAGTCGCTTGGCGTCGTTCAGGGTGTGCGCGATGAGTGCGCACTTGGCCGACTCGAACAGCGCCGCGTCCAATTGGATGATGCAGCACTCAGTGGTAAAGCCGAGTTGCCGAGCCTTCAGGATAATGTTCCGGGTGTGCATCCCATCGAAGTACTCGATCTGCTCGTCCGTCATCCGGAAGCGGACCTTCTTGCCCGCCTTGTCCGTGATGAAGTAGAGATTGTTCAGGCGCCAACGCTTGTCCCGGAGCAGCTTCAAGTGCTCGGGCTTCATGTCAGGCTTCCTTCGATAGCTCGTCCATCAGGGTAGAGAGTTCATCGGCATCAGCGGATTTCTCTTTTTCGTCCAGGCCGAACGCTTGGCGTTCCAGAACTTGGAGGTTCTTCATCGCCGAGGAAAGCTGGAACAGGGTTTTTGAGTTGCTTGGTAGCGCTACGGCGGCAAGCATTGAGGCGCGGCGCATGCCGTTGTTGTCCTCGTCCGTCTCATCGATGATCGCGTCTTCGATCTCTTCGCGGCGCTGGATGGTGTTGAGCAAATCATCCATAAGCAGGTTCGCGAGATTCGTAGCCTTGCGAATGTCTCTGCGATGGCTGCGAACCACCCGAGCGCCCTCTTCTGCTGCCTCTTCGATGATCTCGGCATCAAGTTCGCAGTTCGCGCCTTGGTCGTTGCGAACCTCGCCGCGAACTAGCTTGCTGCGAACCTCTTTCCGCACCTGGTCAGAAAGGTCTCTCTCCCATCCGTGAGCCTTCGCTCTCTTCCGGATTGCGGTGTCACTTACACCCTGACGCTCTGCGATGGTTCTGATGGAGAGCGACCCAGCCCGGTAGGCGCGCTCGATTGCCTCCCAGTCGGGTTGCTTGGTGCTCATAGATCTATCTCTTGCGCTTGAAATAGTGGCTGTTTGCCGGTATTGGTGCTTTTTTATCTAGGAATATTTGCATGGCGCTTTCAATACCTGCAGCCGCTCGATCCTTCATTCGTATCTCAGTTCAAGGAGCCGGGGTCGCAGCGCTCATCACCATTGCTTACACGATGTGGAACGACTCAAAAGTGGAGTCATCTGCTAACGGGGAGACCAAAGCGCTACTTACTATCACTACTAAACAGCTTGAAGAGAGCAAGGCTGAGAACCTGAAGCTACAAGATGAGAAAAAACAGGCGCAGTCAACGGCGGATAATCTCTATCAGCAGTTACTCAATGAGCAGGTCGATAACAAATACACCAAGAAGCTCTTGGGGGAGGCGAACACAAAGATCAGAACCCAAGAACTCCAACTTGAGCAATTAGCCAGGCTAGCGAAGTCAACTGACCCTTGTGCCGAAGTAAAACTTCAGATCTCAGAAATAGAGAAGCTGCTTCGACGCCCGAGCTACGATGCGTTTGCTCCACAAGGCGAACAACGAGACCAGCTGGCTGTGACTCTTCACGAAAAAAACAATACATTGAATATCTGCTTGGGCGCTCGCGGATGATCATAGATGGCGCGACACGATTTGATGATTCGCGAAACGTGTCGCTGACTACTCAGGCTTGCGGCTCGGCAACTTGAAGTCAGTCACCCGGTCAGCGATGTCGCGGATCTTTTCCACACCCAGGAAGCCAACCCAGCCACCGGCAAAGGTGGCCATGCTCTGGGGTAGACCGAAGAAATCCAGACCACTGATGATCGTCAGGGTCAGGCCTCCGCAGATCGCACCCTCCACCAGCATCTGACGCCGAGTGCCACCACCGTATGTGATTCGAAACACAGCCATGGCACAGGACAGTCCAGCGGCGAAGAGAATCGGCGAATGCTGGCTCAACCACGCAAGCGCAATCGCCCAGGTATCTGGTTTGTCTGGCATGTTTGGCATCTCGGTTCCTCCCCGTCAGGGAGCGGTGATCTGTTGGCAGGCGATTGCCTGCGGATTTGAATCAGCTCCAACAGCACTCCCAGCTCAGAGCGATGGGTGTGGTGGAGCCGAAAACGAAAAAGCCCCTGCAGATGCAGAGGCTTGAATGAGGCGCTCTCTGAGGGGGTCGATTGCAGACTTAAGGCCGTTGGAAAAATTTGCATCGGGGAAAGCGATATCCAAGCTTATCTAGCAGACGATATAGAAATTCCATGTGGGATTCCGGTTGAGCAAAAAAGCTCGCCGCGATGAGCCTGAAGCATTTCCCGCGCAGCTACACCGCCAAGTGGTTCAGAGAATAATGGAAATACGACAGCTTGCTGCTACCGTCAAATCGGCAGAGTAGTTCGTCTGCGAAATTAATACCTAGATCAAGGGGACTGCAATGAAGCCAGACCTGCTAGATTCAGAAATCCGCGCCGTAATGTTGGCGATTGATCAAGAACAACTGTATATCCATGCGTCTTGGTGCTTCTGGCATGAGGGAGTGAGACTTTTCGACGATTCTTATCCTGGTAACTTCCAACCGACAAATGGGAAGTATGGACTTAGAGCAGTATGCGCAGATAAGCAGTCGCACAACGGCTATGCCCAAAGCCTTATCAATAACTCATCCAACAACGAACTCCAAGGGGCGTTTTTCCGTACATCACAAAGAGTTGAAAGCGATCATCAGCTTTCAACACACTTTCGCTGGGTTGCTTACCACGAGAGCATGAGGCGCAGTTTTTTAGATTTGGCCGCACAGATGAACTTTTCCCAAATTAGAAGCGACTACCACGATTACCAAGCTCACAACTCTAACGCTAAAAACTTGCTTTCGTGTATAAGCAATTATCAGCTAAACCTAATGATTGATGCCCTTTAAAAAATAGCCCGGCACAGTGGCCGGGCTCTTAATTAGAAGTAATCATCAGGGTTTAGGATGCTTGCTTACTACCGAGTTGGCGGCATCCACATCTGCCATCTCTTCGTCGATAAGTGCATCGTCATCCGCAGGAAACGGAACCTCGGCCTGATTACTTTTAGGTTCACTGCCTATTTCGTTGTGCGTGCTGCTCGTTACGCCCTTCTGAGAAATGTTGCCCGGCGCATTTTCATCAATGTCCATGCTCGCTCTCCGTTCTGACGCGCGGAATGCCCGTGCTTGAACTTGAGAGGTGGCAGAGCATTGCAAGTGCCGAGCTTTGGACCAACGGCGGACACAAAAAAGCCCAGCGGTTGAGCCAGGCTTCAAAATCCATTATGCGATTTCACGTCGATCTAGCGAAAGAGTTCCACTCTTCAATAGCGTCGTCTGCCGCAGACTTATGCTTTCGGATCGCATTTTGCTGCTCGTCAACAAAGTCGCTGATGCAGGTTTTGTACTCTTCGGTATCAGCAACGAACTGGTCGCGCTGATACTGATCTTCAAATTCGTACGGAACATCTGGTTGGTCACAGTCATGAGATGGCGGGTATGAGTCCGCGTATGCGAGGGGCGAGAGCAGTGTTCCAATCAATAGGAGGGTTCGCATCTTCCATGCCTCACATAAAGAAGCCCGACTTCGTGCCGGGCTTTACTGTGCAACCTCAACGCGCAAGATCGACAGGATGGGTAAATATTCTCTCACTTTCTCACTCATTGCAATGGCTATTTGCTACGCCGCGCAACTTTCGATCAAGCCCTCTGTATCCAGCAGTTCTTGAGCCGCTGTGAGCGCTTCATTTACCTGGTCGTCCAGCGCCTTGCGGATGTTCGAGCGCCACCGATAACGGGTCGATTCCGGCTTGCCGTCGTTGTCCCAATTGGTGATGTCGTACCACGCCGCAGGTAAGACTGCGACGGAACGCTTGCCCTCTGCGCCAGCCACTTGCGGGATTGCCCAGGTCAGCACCGCGCATTCACGGAAGCGCTTTGGTGCAGGCGACTGGGCCGTCTTGATCAGCTCAAGAATCGCCCCATGCTTGCGCTCGTCATGCGTTGAATACTTCGCGACCAGTGCCCGCCAGTGCACTGCCGACAGCGACTTGTGCAGCCGGCCGAACACCCAGCAGTCGGTAAGGAATGCAGCCTCTTTACCGACGATCTCACCCTTCTGTTTGGTGCACTGCACCTTGGGCTCAAAGTCGCAGCCGCCGGCGGAGTTGATGGTTTCGGCGGCGAGCGCCCGGACAACTGCGGATACCACATTGCGATAGGTCATGCTGCTCTCCCCTTCAGCTCTCTTGTCTTTGCCCGATACTCGGCGGTCATCGCCTTCAGTTCTTCGACGGTGTACTTCTTCGGCTCATGCGGGCCTTCCAGCCACTCGACCTGCTCGGCGCCGATCCGCTTAACCAGTGCGATGCGGTAATTAACGATGTTTCCGGACAGCTGGGTGTTGCACGGCGAGCACTGGCGGTGGCAGTTCAGCGGCTCGAAGCGCAATGCAGGGTTGCTGCCCACGGTGCGGTAATGCCCCGCGTCGTATTTGCCCTGGTGGTGGCGACCGCAACTGATGCACGGCAACTCGGCGTCTCGCTCGCGGACCCAGGCATTGAAGGCAATCTGCGTGTCCTTGAGGTGCTCGGCCCGACTCTTCAGCTTCTCCTTGCGAACCTTGATCTCTTTGCGCTCGATCTGGGCCAGCGACTTGCGTGCCTTCTCCTGATTCACATCCTTGATCGCCAGGCCGCACTTTGGGCTACACACCGCCTGACCCAGGCGTTGGGGCGAGAAGCTGACGCCGCACGCCGGGTTCTTGCACTTCTTCGGGCGGGGAGGTTTTGGATTGATGCTCATGCGTAACTCCCCAACTGATCAGCGGCAGACAGCGCGTCAGCTTCATTCTCGAAGTGTGCGGACAACACCAACCGCCAGCAGGCGTTGAAGACGTCGCGGTAAAGTGGTTCGAAAGCGGTATCGTCCATGTTTGCCCAACTGATCGACTTCGCCTCTTTGCGGATTCCTTCAGGCGTGTGCACCAAGTGGAAGTGGCCGGCCTCGATCGTCACCCACTCACGGAAAGCTTCGCGGGACTTGTCCACGGCCGGAAAACGCTCGGCACGAGCCGACTCAAGGCCCGCGACGTATGCCGCGACAGCGTCCGACAGTTGCCCGGGCTTGCCGCTTTGCGCTTCGAAGAACTTGGCCAGTCCTCGAATGCCCCGCATCTCTTGGCGCGGAATCAGTCCGCCCACCGGCTCCCAGTACTCCCAAGCCAGGTCGAGCATCGAGAAGAACTTGCCGTGGAACTTGCCGTTGCGCATGCGGGTGAACTTGCCGTGAATGATCTGTCCAGCCTTCCACCTCTGGACTGTTTCGCGATCGGCTTCCGTGGCCGGCACCAACCCCTGGGCTGTGCGGATCAATGCGAGTTCAGCCATGGGATGCCTCCTTGCGTTGTGCTGCTGCGAGGGCTACTCGAAATCTACGTTTACGCAGGTATGTGTCGACTCGATCTGCTTGGGACTTCTTGAGTCGCTCGCGCTTCTGTTGGGCCTTCGCCGCATCGACGATCTGGCGCACTTCAGCGAGCTTCTCGCGCAGGTGCGGTGACGCCTTTGCTTCGGAACCGGTCAGCAGCCCGGCGATAGCTTGGCCATCGTTCGTGATGGGCGCGATGCGCAGTTCAGCCAGGTACTGGGTGCCAGCCTGTTGAGTGATCAGTTGCATACGGACCGCCGACTCGATCGCAGTTACCCGGCGGGCGGGATCAAGCCCGAGGGAAACACTCCAAGTGGTCGGTTTGGCTTCAGCCCTAGCCGCGGACACCAGTCGCTCGTATGCACTGTTGAACGCCATCCGTGCACCAACTACGTCTCGACGACTCAAGATCGGCTGCGCAGCAACCATCGCTTGGCGTATCTCAGCGGTCATCACCACTGTTTCTGATTCGTCCCCAGCGGTAAGCGCAATAGACCACGCCTCGTCTTTACCCGGACGGCCATCGACGGCCTGTACCCGATGCAACACCGCAGCCAGTGTCAGCTTGCCTGTCAGTTCTCGGCGGCACGCCTGAAGCGCTTTGCGGATGTCAGTCGGAGCGAACACGGCGAGATCTTCAGCCATCAACTCCGCAGCCGTGGCACTGATGGTCTGGCCTAAGGTCTCGGCGGTGGCGCAGATTGCGCCGGCAAGTTGTGCGCGGTCGTCAGAGGAAAGCATTGCGCGGCCCTCCCTCACGAATGTTGCGCGCAGCTTCCTGTGCGGCGTTGATGTTGGCCTGGGTGTCTTCCAGTTGGCGGGCGGTGCGGCCGTTAATCTGAGTTTGGGTCACCCACTGGGTGTGGTAGCTCTCGGCGTTGGCCAACAGCTCGCTGACGCTGTGGCACTTGCGGATTAGTTGGGCGTCGTTGATGCCGAGGTAATACGCAGCCACGCTGTGAGAAACGTCGATGCCCAAACGGCCGATCAACGAACCTATCTGCCCTCCCACCTTGGCGTTCCACACTGGCCAGGCCTTGTACCGCTTGCGGTAGGACATGGCGTAGTTGGCCCAGGTCTTGAACGTCTTGCAGGTCTGGTCCTTGGGTCCGGGCATGTCGGCTGGGATCTCAACTCGGGGCGCCTCGGTGCGATCAACAACCAGCACCAGCCCGCCGGATCGGTTCGGCTTGTCCGAGCCGTCCTGCAAATCCTGATTACTGGTTACCTGATTGGTACCCTGATTATTGGTACCCTGATTTGTCGGAGATTTTTCCGACCCTGCATCGGATTTTTTTCCGACCTTGCTCGGAGATTTATCCGAGGTAGATCGGATTTTTTTCCGACCATCGAGCGCATCAGAGGTCGGATATTTTTCCGACCCATCCAACTTGCGATTCCACTCTTTCGCCTTCTCAGTGAGGCGGATCAAGGTGATGCTGGAAGTGCTGGAAAGCTCGATTAAACCGGCATCCCTCAGGGCTTTAAGAAGTCGGTAAGCGGTGTCCGCCTTGTCAGTGAGCAGCGGCAGTTCTTCGACGATTTTGCTCTTGCTCAGCGCGAAGTAGATCCCGGTGTCCGTCTTGATTGGGTTGGCCCAACTCGGGCTCTCGTAGACGAAGGCGAATAGCAGGGCCTGCTGAGAATTCAGCCCCCACTCCAGCGCCTTCACCTGGTTGATCGTGACGGTGTATTGCATGTCAGGCCTTCCCGACCAGTTTGGCCAGTTCGAGGAAGCGATCCACGTACCAGTGAGGTTGCGTCTCGCGAGGAGATTGAGGATTGGTCAAATTCTTGCCGAAACGAAGGCCCTGCTCAGTCACAGACCAGAAGTCGACCATTTCCTGCTTGGAGTTTTTGCGCTGGAGCTGCTTGAGGAAGCCCTTGGCAGCTAGTGCGCGATTGAACGCTGCCGGCGCGTAGCGGATGTCGTTGTCCTTCAGCAAGGCCGTGGCCGACTTGGTAGGCATCGAAGAACCGCCAGCAGCATCTGGCGCGGCGTCGACGGCGTAGCCTGGGAGAAACTTCGGGTCCAAGCCGTTGTTCTGGGCGATCTTCGTGAGCATGGCCATCTGGCAAGATGGCGCGGGCTTCAGTAGGCGCGTGAAGCACTCCATGATGGCGATCTCGCCGACGACCTTGGTGCCATTGAGCAGAACCTGCTCGCGGGCGCCCTGCTGCTGTTCCAGCTCGCGCCACCGGCGAATCACCTTCATGCGCAGCGGCGCGCTGTAGCCGGTGAGCAGGCAGTCGGTGTGCTCGCGATCCAGCATGTACTCGACTTGCTCGCGGTTCTGGCCATCCAGATAGATGTGCTCAAAACTGAGTACATCTAAATTCAGTTCTTTTAGCATCGCCGTGATGTCGCGCTTCACGTTGGCGTGCCGCTTACCGGTGACGTTGGCGATCTCACGGGAAGACATCGTGGTACGCGACACGTTTTCCGAATTAACAAAACGTGTCGCGACATTGAAAGGGGGATTGCTTGAATTAGGTTGGCTCTGCATAATCGGCCTCATTGAGTGGTGTCGAATTAGCCGGGGCGCAATCCCGGCTTTTTTGTGCCTGGGTTTCAGGCAGCCTTCACCGATGCATCCATCACGTCCAGGCTCTGCCGGACATGGTTGATCTCTTGGCGAATCAAAGATTTTTCGAACGTGCTGACGTGGTCATCGCCGAGCGCTTCGTGCACGGCGATAGTCAGATCAGCCACTTCCTTGCCGACATTGATCAGCGAATTGGTCAGCGCTTGAGGCTGGGGGGCAGACTTGGCGATCAGGTCGAAACCGAATTCATTTGCGAGCGCTGCCAGAGGGCGCATGTCGCCGGTGTGCAGCAAGATCCCAAACAGGTGCTCCACGGTCAGGTGGTGAGCATCGTTGTCGGGGTTGGCGCGCTGGAGCAGGCCAACGTGTGGCACCCCCATCTTCGCCGCCAATGCTTTGGCCTCGTTATCCAGAACAGCGCTTTGGCAGGCCCGCAGAAAATCTTCCATTCGTAAAACCTCAAATTTGTTTCCGTGGTGGCGTTACGCCAACAAAGCGATGATCTGGTCATCAACTGATCAGGGACTCATCCATGACCACTCATTCCGAATTACAGGGCGAGATAGCCGCCCTTTGCTGCTTGGTGGTTGCCTTGGCGTCCACCCTTCCCTTGTCATCACAACTCAGGCTGTGGCGAGCGTTTGAGCGAGCTGCCGGACCATTCCGGGAAGTGCTTGGTTGCGAAGAGTTGCGCGGTTTTGAGCGCGCAACCGTCTTGCTCGCGTCGAGGCGAGCAAAGTTGAGTTAGGCGGCCTGCTCTTTTTTAATCGCTTTGAACTTTCCCCTGGAGAGGACTTGAATTTGGTACTGGCGGGATTCGGGAATAGTTTCCCCCCACATAGTCACTGCACTCGGACGGATGCCCAGCGCCAGTGCCAGCTTTGTTTTGTTGCCGAAGAATTCGGCCACTTCATGCGTATTCATTGCGCATCCTCGTTCGAGCCTTATGCAATTTCAGCATGCTTAATTTAATGAGTCAACGAGCTTTTCCGACTACTGCATGCTTAAATTCAGTTAACTTAATATTGGGTCCATGGAAAGACACGAACGTATTGCCCGAGCCATCAAGCTCAGCGGGAAAAAGAAAGGCGAAATCGCTGCGCTTTGTGGCGTCGCAAATTCGGCCGTCACTCAATGGATTTCGGGGGAAAGCAAAAGTCTTCGGCCCGAGAACCTTTACGCACTGGCAAAAGCGACCGGGTTCAGGCCTGAGTGGCTTGCGATCGGTGAGGGAGGTGAGCGTGAGTTGGCGGACTCAAATGTCGGCGAAGCCCGGCAGCCCGTAGAATCCTTCCGCTACCCGGTTATCAGTTGGGTCGCCGCCGGTGCTTGGGCCGAAGCAGTCGAGCCCTACCCTACTGGCTTCTCAGACCGCTATGAGTTCTCCGAGTACGATTCCAAGGGTCCGGCCTTCTGGCTGGAGGTTCGAGGAGACTCGATGACCTCGCCGGTTGGCCAGAGCATCACGGAAGGAACGCTGATCCTGGTCGACACTGAGGCCGATGCGACTCCAGGCAAACTGGTGATCGCCAAGCTTCCAGAAAGCAACGAGGCCACATTCAAGAAGCTGGTGAATGACGGCGGTCGGCTGTACCTCAAGCCGCTGAACCCTAGTTACCCGATCGAAGTTTTCGACGAGCGCTGCCGGATCGTTGGGGTGGTGGTGCGAGCGCTTCAGAAGTTTTAGTTGGGCGGAAGGCTTAGTAGGAGCGTGGATCTCCGAGTTGGAGAGTCATCAGGAGTGCGGCATGGCAGATCAAGAAAATCCCGAGGCGATAACCGAAGCGGATGTTACGTTCACGGTTCACGAATTTATGCAGTACCTGGCGAACGTTGGGCGATCCGACAAATGCCCTGTCTGCCCCCACCAAGGAGAGTGGGTGTTTCACACGACCCTTGAAAATGAGGAAGTGCTCATCGTCCACCTCATCCAAAAAGCAAGCAACAGCCAGGAATACACTCCTGTAGCGACAATGGAATGTCCCAGGTGCGGATTTATCTCCCAAACGAGCCTGATCGCAGTGAAAGATCATTTTGTCACGGTGAGGGCGCGATAAATGACTGAGCTGAAGCTTGTATCTGATCGCACCAAGTCGGGAAGCTGGACCTCTACAGCGACGACGTCCAGCTACGCTCAGTTTTCATCCATTGGGCCCGAGGACGCAGCGATGCTCAGGAAGTTCTTAGCTGAGAACGAGGCGCCTAACGTTTTTCCTGAGCCAACTGATCAGATCAGCGAAGACGTGGACACCTTATCCGGTCAGAGCCATAATCAGCCGATGACAGACATCACCGATTACCGTAACGAACTCAAGTTCAGAGATGAATCTCTTCGCCGGGAGCTAGACTTGCGCCAGGAGTCTTTTCGGTCTGAGCAAGCTATCCGCGACAAGGCGCTTGATGAAAAATTTGCCGGTTTTCTAGCTGTTCAGGCAGAGCGCGATAAGCGCCTGGATGGCTCACTTACAGCAATTCATGATGACATTTCTCGGCTTGGCAGTCTGAAATTGAGCATCTGGGGTGCGATGTTTACAGGCCTTGCAATCACTCTTACGGTTATTGGGCTTGGAATTACTTCTTACCAAGCAGGACAGACAGACAGGCGTCCTCCTGTGGATGCTCCCCGCGCAGAGGCAAGTCAAGCGCCCCCAGTAACACCAAAATGAAGAAGCCCGCCGAGTGCGGGCTTTTTTACGTCTGCAGAAAAGACGTGTGCGTTTTGTTTACATATTTCTAGCGACTGCCCTTCGACTATTGCGCAATTCTACCTAGCCAAATACTGTATATACATACAGTAACAGCAAGGAGCTTTGCATGCCTCAACCCACTCCCCGCACAACAATAAAAACATCGTCCTATGAGCTGGCCGGACGTCGTATTCAAAAACTCATCGCCGCACCAGGTGTGCAGAAGGCTCAGGCCATCACAGTATCCAGGCTTGAGCATGAGTCCGCCGAGGATTGGCAACGCCTCATCGATGAGATCAGCGAGACGGCGGGCGTAATGGTTGAGGCGTTAGACGGCGGCGAAGTCAGGATCGGATGGCGACAATACTGCGAAGCGTGAGAAGAGCCCGCCCGCCAGTGAGCGGGCTTTTTATCGATCATAAATTTCAGCATTCTGAATTTATTTATTCAGCATACTTGACACAATAATTTCAGCTTGCTTAAATTTGTCTCAAGCCAACGCATCACCGGCCCAGCAGCGAAAGCTGCGCCGCTCTTTAACAGTCAGAAATCTTCGCGGATCGATCCCCGGCAACGGGAAGCCCTTAAGGCATCGCTGGCAACAGCGAACAGCGCGAAACACAAATTTCGATCTCCATGCAGGCTCTGGAACCTGCCGGACTCCCCTCATGGGAGGACGCCAAACCATGCAAGCCAGCCGGCGAATAACACCGAACACGAAATGTGTGACGCCGGCCAGGTGGGGAAACCGCGGCGACGCGTATGGGGCGGATAGCAACACGGAATTTTTCACTGATGCACCCAGCTGCAGTTCGGTCGGGTGCATTGGGAAAACAACCGGAGGCAGAAAGATGGCCTGCAAGATTTGCGATTCAGGTAACACAGTCTCACTGGGAATGCGTACCCCGCACATTTACTGCCGGTCGTGCGGCGCCCACGAATATGAGGGGCAGGTGATCGACAAGAACGCCTGGAACTCATGGATCAATGGCGACACAAAACGACCAATAGGAGATTCGCATGCTCCACATAATCTTGATCGGCGCAGCGCTCAGCCATGCGCGGCCAGAACCTCCACCTGATGACGGCCTGCCAACCGATCCACTGCGCTCCCATCGTGAGCACTGGCGATGTACGAGCGGGGTCGCGGCGTTCTGGCGCTGACCTCCCCGCCCATAAACCCCGTGTGGCGCAGCAAGCCTGAAGGCTGTGCCCAACACCCATACAGGCAGCGGACAGTAGGTCGTCGATGTAACCGCGCATCGGCCGGGTTTCCGGTAGGCCACCCCATCGCGCCAGGACAACTTGATGCTGCAAACCCAGGCCGTCGCCAGTAGCGGGCCTGGGCAACATTCCCGACCAAACCCGCATGCACTCCCCTCCGTGCCCAACGGCAACCAGAGGAACGGATGAGCGCAGCCGAGTTTTGTTGGATCAGCACCGCCGCTCTTGGAGGCGACACGATGGCAACCACCTATGCAGACAGTGCGCAGGCCCGAGAGTGGGACAGGCGCTACGACGCTTGGGGGCGAGAGAAGAAATCTCAGCCTGAAGAATTCCACGACTACGAAGCTGCCGAGCAGACGCGCACTCAGGCGCTGGCTGATCGTGCCGCTCGTGCAATTGAAGAGCGTAAAAGCCTGAAGCGCCGCATTGGCCTGGCAATGGCGCAGATGGAATTGGTTTGTCCGCCAAAAGGAGGCGCAGCGTGAACGTTGAAGAGCGCGACCACGAGACAGCGGTCACCTGGATCGAAGGCGAGATCAATAACATGATCCGCGACCTCGGCAAACCAAACGCCAGCTCGGCAGCGACATCAGTCATCACGTTGGCCTACCTGCTGCGCGTCATCGACGACGCAGAGCAGCGCCACTACCGGGCTCGCATCGACCAGATATACGCCTCCTACAACAACTCAACCAAGCAGGGAGCCGCAGCATGACCACACCGCCAGTTAAATCACTGATCGACGATCAGCTCGACGAGATCGAATCGAAGTTGATCATGCTCGGCTTCGGCCTTCCGTTTAATGAAGTCATCGGCCAGCCGCGCGAGCGCGCAGTGGCCAGCCTGCCGCAACGCTTGGCGGCCACCATGAAGGGTGGGCGAATCGCGGTTAGGGTTCGGCCATGACCTCCTACCAGCGCGCGAAGCGCTATTGGTTCTGGCGCGGCTCTGCCGTCACCCTGCTCTTCTTCACTGCCTGGATTCTGGCAAGCGCTTACTCCGGCCAGATCACTCAATAAACCTCTCACCTTCAAGGCTGCGCACCGCGCGGCAAGGAACTGTCATGTCCGCAAATACCAAACAAGCACCCGCGCAAGACTCGCTGGAAGTGGGCGACACCGACGACGCGAAAAAAACTGTAGCCCCTGCAGTTGCCGTCACCGACATCGCCGAATACCGGCCGCATGAGGAACAGATCGTTCGTCTGGAAACCACCTACGCAAAGTTGGTCGTTGACTGCTCGACCAGCGAAGGGTTGGCCAATGCGAAGGAAGTTCGCGTCGATATCCGCGATGTGCGTTACGCCTTGGCGAACACCACCAAGACGGCGCTCGTGCCTTATCAGCAGGCGGTTAAAGACGCCCAGGCGCGCGTCAATCAGGTGAAGGAGTTCGGCGAGTCATTGAAGGATCGCGTGCTGGCAATCGAAGCGCCCGTTGATGAAGCAATCAAGGCCGAGGAAAAACGCGTAGCTGACGCCAAGGCCGAGCGCGAGCGTGTCGAGGCTGAACGCGTCGAAGCCATCCGGGCAAAGATTACCCGTTTCAGCTCTGTCGCTGCCGCATATGCAAGCCGTAGCGCTGCCGATATCGCCGACATCCTGCAAGGCGTCAAGGTGTCGGTAATCCTGCCGGAAGAATATGCCGAGTTCGAAGCTGAAGGCACCATCGCTCGCGACAACGCTATTGAGCAGTTGGAAACACTGCACAAGTCTGCCGTTGAACGAGAAGAAGCTGCGGCCAAGCTGCTGGCCCAGCAGAAAGAACTCGACGAACTGCGCGAGAAGCAGCGCGTTGCCGACGCTGAAGCTGAGGAGCTGCGCAAGCAACGCGCCGAGGAAGACCGCCTGCGATTGAAGAAGCAGCAGGACGATTTGGACCAGCAGCGCCGCGACATGGAAGCACAGCAACGCCAACAGCGTGAGCAGCAGGAAGAGCAACAGCGCCAGCAGCGCGAACGCGAAGCTCAGTACCAACGTGACCAGGAAGAACTGGCCCGTCTGCGTGCCCAGGCTGCCGCACCGGCCCCGGTCATTGCCGCGGCCGCGCCACTGATCGAAGAGCAGGCCGAAGTCGCCCCCGTCAGCGCCAACGCGATCACCACTGAATCCGACGACGTGACCACGACCGCGCCGTCGGTTGACGACATCGTCGAGGTTGTAGCTCTGGGCTTCGACGTGGACCTTGACACTGCTCGCGCCTGGCTTCGCGCCATCCGCTTCTAACTCCCCTTTCCATCTTAAGGCCGACCGACTCCTTGCCGGCCACGGAGAGCGTAATGAACGACTCAGACACTCAAGCACCAACTGGGATCGCCACCTACCACGACCCATCGCACAACGCTGCAGCGCTCATTCTCGACCCGGGCACCATGAAGTCGATGAGCGACCTCGCGTTGATGATGTCGAAAGGCGTGACAACGGTTCCCAAGCATTTGAAAGGCAATCAGGCTGACTGCATGGCGGTAGTGCTGCAAGCAATGCAGTGGCAGATGAACCCTTTCGCGGTTGCGCAGAAGACGTTCATCGTCAACGGCGGAGCATTGAGCTACGAGGCGCAGCTTGTCAACGCAGTGATCACCGCGAAGGCACCAGTCAAAGGTCGCTTGAACTTCGAGTGGTTCGGTGCCTGGGAAAACGTCATCGGCAAGATGCGCGAAGTCACCAGCAAAACCAAGAAGGACGAGGACACCGGTGAGTTCAAAAAGTACCGCGTTCCGGCTTGGAGCTTTGACGACGAAAAAGGTCTCGGGATCAAGGTCTGGGCAACTTTCAAAGGTGAAGACGAGCCGCGCACTCTAGAGCTTCTGCTTACCCAGGTGCGCACGCGGAACTCTACGCTTTGGGCTGAAGACCCGAAGCAGCAGATCGCCTACTTAGTGACGAAGAAATGGGCGCGACTCTTCTGCCCTGACGTCATCCTCGGCGTCTATACACCCGATGAATTCGAAGACTCGTACGGTGGAGAAATCGACATCACCCCTGTGAAGCAAGCTGCGAACACTGCGGCCGCGTCCAGCGTTTCCTTCGGCCCGAAATCCCCATCGCCGGAAATCGACGGGGTATTCGTAGACCTTTTGGCCGTGGCGAAGCAGCAGGACATTGAAGCCTATGCCACTGCTTGGGCAGGTCTCAAGCCGAAGCAGCGCGCGGCGATCGGCCTAGAGTGCCATGAAGCGCTCAAGGCCATGGCGGCAACTGTTGATGGCGACTTCACCGAAATCACTGGCAACCACGAAGGCCTGTCTCAGGCCGAGGAAGCGGCGTAGTGAGAACGGAACTTCAGGGCACTGAAAAGTGGCATGCGGACCGATCTGGCCGAGTGACAGCCAGCCGGTTTAAAGATGTGATCGCCTGGGGGAAGCCTGACAAAAATGGGAAGCGCGAGCCGATGGGGGCTCGCACCTCATACATGCGCGAGCTTTGCTTCGAGCGACTGGCGAAGAAGTCCAAGCACAACGTCAGCAGCGCATCCCTGAAATGGGGTCACACAGAGGAGCAGAAGGCTCAGGATGCCTACGAGATGTTGACGGGCAACATCGTCGTGCCGTCAGAGTTCATCGTCCACCCGAAGTACGACTGGCTCGGTTGCTCACCAGACGGCCTTATCAACGATGACGGAGGCACCGAGTCGAAGTGCCCATTCAATGAAGCGATTCACGTCAGGACATGGCTCGAAGGCATGCCTGAGGAACACATGCCTCAGGTTCAGGGCTGCATGTTCGTTACGGGCCGGAAATGGTGGGACTTCCTGTCGTTCGATTCTCGCCAAGATGAAGAGTGTCAGCTCTACATCGAGACGATTTACCGCGACGAAGATTACATCGCCAACCTGCACAGAGAGTTGGTCCAGTTCAACCTGGAATTGAATCGCATGGTTGATGAGGTAGCGGACAAAGCCAGGGCGCAGGCCCACCGTTTAGGAGCTTGAGCATGATCAGTAACCACACCAATCTAGTCGAACAGCACCGGCCACAGGCCGAAGCGATATCGGACAAGATTGCGCAGTACCTCGCCGCCGGCGGGCGAATCGATGAACTCAAAAGCCCGCCACGCAATCCGCTGCCACCTCCCCGCTCGGAAAAAATAGACCCTGAAACGGTCCTCAGGCGGCGCCCAAAACCGATATCGGCTGCTGACCGCAAGGCGCTGCGCAAAATGGCGGACTCACTATGAGCAAGCGGAAGCCTAACAATGGATTCGCCCGCGCCGAACGCAGCTGCCGGGCACTCCTTCGGACCAATCACGTCGCGGTTGTGAACATCGACCCGAGCGGCGCACAGATCATGGCGAACTGGAAAAGCTGCCGGCAGATTCGGAGCTTGGCGATCGCCAATGCCTTGTTCGACTTCGCCTACCACTGGACGATCTACCTCAGCGCCATGTGTCGAGACGAGCGCGGCGTTGAGTACGTCAAGTCGGTAGAGATATCGCCCGAAGGCATCTACAAGGTCGAGCGCCTCACGGATGCTATCGAGCATTACTACCTGGAGCTGCGAAACAGCTGCAACCCGAACCATATGGTCGCGTCAGGCTGGATCGCCGTCCCAGCGGAGGTATCGCTTGATGAGGCGCAGGCCGCGAAGCTGTTCTACGCCGCCGGCGCTTGGCATCAAGTGAAGGTCGCCGCATGAGACGAATCAACCACCAGGTGCGCCAGCGCCGACGACAGACATGGCTGGATATACCGGCCCACGGAATTGAAGAGGCAGGCCATGGCCAAGAGCAACGCGGACGTTCAGAAGGACAAGCGAGCCAGGGAGAAGGCGCTGCTCGACAAGATCGGCGCCGAGAAGCGCACGCTGATTGTGTCGAAGGCGCTTGCTGATGCGCTTCAAGTGCTGGGCGATCGCCATGACTTCGAGGAATGGCAAGAGACGGTGTCGACTTTCCTGCTCAACCTCGCCGCCGCGCCAGCCGAAGTTTCTGCCCGCTTCGCCACTATGTCGCGACCTGAAATCGTGATCACGAGAAACCAGTCGCGACAGCTTGAAGAGTTCGCGAAGACCGGTATTGAAGCGCAACCGGTCCCGGTAACGAGCGTTTGTTCTTGCAGGTGAGCAAGGCGCTCAACCCGATTAATCTATGACTTTTGGTGAAAATACCGCTTTACCGAACATGTCAAGGTCATGTTGAAATGCAGCCAGCGTTCCTGAGGAGGCTGCACGATCTGGATTTTTGGCTAAAGCTTTTTCAATCACAGCCTGCTGGCTTGAACTGATTTCCTTATACATTTCTGAAATCTCTCTCGCCTTACCGAACATGTACTGTGCAAATCCTTTTGGCCAATAATAACTTCGCGGGGAAATCTTCCCTCCATTTAAAGCCACCCTACTAGATCTCATTTGCCTCGATTCGGAGTGTCCTGAAAGCCCCAATATTATAAATCTTGGGAGTTTTGTATAAACCATTATCTGGCCATTTCCGATCAAGACGTCCATGTGCATGTTTCTAAGAAAATAGCGGTTAATATTCTCTGGCGCATCCGCATTAGTGCTACTAATTGGCTCCAGCGGATATAAATGTTGCTCATAAACACCAAGGGTCTTCGTCTTTCCGAGAAGGAATGATGCTAGACCTTCTAGTGTTTTCAGCTCCTTCTCATCAAGGGCACTATCTGATCTGGAGCTCTGTGAGCGAATGTAGCTCAGAGTACGCCAACTGAGCGACGCGCAAAATTTTGCGAGCCAATCGCCGTAATACGCCGTGGCGGCTTCATCATTTACAAACGGATAGAATATTTTATTCGCAAACTCCCTCTCCCAACCTGAAAATAACTGTTCGCAGTTGCCGCAAAGCCAGTAATCTTTAGCAATGTCCTGCGCTCTTTTATTTATATTCTGATTGAGTCGAATATAGCCGGTAGCAGAAGAGTCCTTTACCCACTTCCCTACAAACTTTGGAATGAAGTGGCTGAGTTTTAGCTCACCGAGTGAACCACATAATTTACATTCTCCTTCCACCATAAACCCACCCGCTAGCTAGTCGTCCAGACATCTAATACCCCACTTCAACGAATCACGCCAGCCAAGTCAGAACCCTGAAGTCCTGCCCCTACCCTGAAGGCTCCATTTGTCCGGTTCGTTACCGACAGAAAGATGAATCCGGTCGTCGTAACTGCACACGAAACGAACCCGATCCTCTGTCAGGTTGTTGTGGCTGGCAATCGCCCTGGTAGTGCGATACCTCTCTTTGCCTGCCTCCGACTCTTCCTTCATCCATTTATGGACTCGGCAAGCATCACGTTTAACGCCGATCCAGCCGAACAAAGTCTGCATTCCATAAAGCGCTAATCCCGCGGCTGCGCCTCCGAACGACGTCGAGATGATGTCGTTTATCAGTTCCTGATCCATCGGAAACCCTCACAAATTAATCCGCTGTATATACCCGGCGAGGATCCCCTATGCCTACTCACAACATCGTCAGCATAAGCGGCGGTAAAGACAGCACGGCTACGTTGCTGGTCGCCCGCGAGCTGGAGGTGCCGAACCTCAGCGCTGTAGTGGCTGACACCGGGCATGAGCATCCAGAGACGTACGACTACATCCACTACCTGGCTGAAGCTACCGGTGTTCCCATCCGGTGGGTGAAGGCGGACTTCTCCAGACAGATCGCCGGAAAACGCAAATTCATCGAGACGAAATGGCGCGAAAAGGGTGTGGCGGAATCCGTGGTGCTGGGTGCTTTGGAAGTTCTGCACCCTACAGGCAACCCGTTCCTGGACTTGTGCCTGTGGAAAGGCCGATTCCCCAGCACCAAGGCGCGCTTCTGCACCGACGAACTCAAGCGCAACCCAATCATCGAGCAGGTCTACCTGCCACTCATGGACGGCGAGAACATGCTGCTGTCTTGGCAAGGTGTGCGGGCTGATGAGTCGCCGGCCCGGAAGTACCTACCAGAGTGCGATGAGGTTGGAGGCGGTCTATTCAACTACCGGCCGATTCTGAAATGGACTGTCGATTCGGTGTTCGAAGCTCACCGGGCGGCAGGCATCAAGCCTAACCCCCTGTACTTAAAAGGCTGCAATCGAGTGGGGTGCATGCCATGCATCATGTGTGCAAAAGATGAACTCAGGCAGATAGCCGCCAGGTGGCCAGACGAAGTTGACCGGGTGCGTGAGTGGGAGCGACTGGTGAGCATCGCCAGCAAGCGCGGAGCGGCTACGTTCTTCGCCACCGTCACCGACCCCACCGTCCGGTCAGATGACAAGGTCAGCGCCGTCACGCACGGAATTGACCGGATAGTCGATTGGAGCAACACCGCTCGCGGTGGCCGCCAGTTCGACATGGTCGACCTGATTGCGCGCACCGACAGTCAGAACAGTTGTTCTTCGGCCTACGGGCTTTGCGAGTGACCTAGTTAATGAGCTTAGGCCTCAGATAGGCCTCGACAGTGGCCAAAGCAGCGTCAAGCTCCGACTTGAAGACGTCATCACCGTCAAGCGGTGACTCGTACAGTACGTCTCGACGTTTCGCCAAGATGTCCACATAAGCCTGAGCCATATCATCCTTCTCGTCCGGGTTGATCGTAATCAAATAGCTGCGAACGTTCATCAACAGTTCATGCTGAAGCTTAAAAATAGGGGTGAAGCGTGATTTCACTTCCCCATCCCACACCGCCTCGCTTTCTAACAGCGATGTGTTCAACCGTGCGCGCACTTCATCAACCAGAGAGAACCGTTTTTCATACGCCCGAACCGTGCTTCTGTAATTGCTTTGTAAGAAGTTGAGATTCTGGCCCTGCTCCTCTGCACCTCCCTCGCTACCCAGCATTACTGGATTTCTCACATTACCAATGCCATCTCGAAGCCTGTACAGATCCATAAGCAACCTGCGGGAAAGGTCGTGATCTGACGTGCCCTTGTTCTGTCTGCGCCATGTCGCCAGACCGGAAAACCCAACCCAGGCGGCCAGCCCCACACCGATCCCGCTAATGATTGTGCCAATAACGCTGAACACATCCTTCGTAAGCGCCCAGTCCGCATCCGTGATCGCGAAGCAAATTGACATCATCATCCCCTCAAAAATTGGCTGAACTATAGCCGCGAGGTTTCCCCATGCCCACAGCAATCGATTTATTCGCCGGTCTCGGCGGATGGTCAACCGGTGCCCGCAATGCCGGCATCGATGTTATCTGGGCGGCCAACCACTGGCCGGTCGCCGTCGAATGGCACAGCGCCAACCACCCGCAAGCGATACATATCTGCCAGGACCTGCACCAGGCTGATTGGTCGAAAGTGCCGGCCCACGACATCATGCTGGCATCGCCGTGCTGCCAAGGTCATTCGAAGGCCCGCGGCAAGAAGTCAGGCAATGCGCAGCACGATGCATCCCGCTCGACAGCATGGGCCGTGGTTTCTGCTGCTGAGTACCACAAGCCGGAAGTAGTGCTGGTCGAGAACGTCGAAGAATTCACTGATTGGGCGCTGTACCCGGCCTGGTCGCAGGCCATGGCGGCGCTTGGCTACATGATTGCGCCGCACGTAGTTGACTGCGCAGACCTCGGCGTTCCCCAGCACCGCGTGCGGCTATTCCTGGTCTGTACCCGCAGTAAGTCGCCGCTGATGCTCGAGCTGCACCGTCGCCAGCACGTTCCGGCCGCCAGCTTCCTTCAGTTCGATGCGGGGCGCTGGTCTGCGATAGAGAAACCCGGCCGGGCGCAAGCAACCCTCGACAGGGTACGCAACGGCCGAGAGCGCTTCGCCGATCAATTCATCATGCCCTACTACGGCAAAGGCTCAGGGCTGACCGGCCGCGATATCAACCGCCCGATCGGCACCATCACCACGCTTGACCGATGGGCGCTGGTCCGAGGCGACGAGATGCGAATGCTGTCGGCGAATGAGGCATTGGCCGCAATGTCATTCCCGGCCGACACGAAGCGCCCGGACAATCACCGGCTGACCATGCACATGGCCGGCAATGCAGTGCCACCGCTGGCCGGACAGCGGATTATTGAGGCACTGAAGGCTGCTGCTTAGTCTGATCCAGGCTCACGCCTAGGTGAATGAGAAAGTTATCCGAATGCTGACGATTCAAATAAAGCTTTAGCAAACTTTTGATTCTGTCGATCCGGGAGGTGCTTCAGAAGTCCATATTTCTCGCAAAGACTTTTTAAGTCTTTGCCTTCTGGAGTCAAACAATACAGCATTATGCATTCTGATTCATACACACTAAAGGTCGCTGCAACGATTCCGGCATATGTTTTTTTGGTAATGGAGTCTGGCGTTTCAAATCCTTTAATCAAAACTGGATTAACATAAAGAGGACTGCGACGCTGTGGAACCCCGTAATTATCTATATATAAAAGAAACTCAAATAGCGTTCTAAAATACCGCCCCAATGCCTCCCGAGACTTCTCATGAAATGATTGGGCTCTATCCATAATATATTTAGCAGGGATATCAGCGGATCCAATTGTAACCGCCACGGTGTCAACATTGTATTTTTTGGAATAGGATTCAAACGCATCGGCCCCAATAACAGCTGTGGCCATGTGAAAGAATTTCGCTGTTTCGGAATTTTTAGTGTGGAGATCTAAAAGTCCGAAGAACACCGTCTCGAAACTTTGACGCTCGATTAATTTACTTTGTTCTTTAAAAATTTTTGTCTGTTGAGCCTGAGTAATTTGAGATGCTTTAGCCTCCGCTCTTGCCGCTTTTAGCTCAGACGCCTGAGATCTTAGGCTTAACACTACTGCAAGCAAAGCTATAAAGCTCAGAATCGGATTTAGAACTCCTCCAACAAAATCTCCAATTTGGCCCCAATAAGTAGCAGACGCCGGATTAACCACTTTTAAAAACGGGATGTCAACACCAAACTGAAAATGAGAAATCAAAAGTAAAGAAATGCAGGCGATAGATATAAGTGCCAGTAAAACAAGCCACGTGCCATTTAAACTTGATCCGCTTTCTTCAACAGCTTTTTCATCGTCCATGTAACATTCCTGTTTGTTTTTTTCGACAATCAAATCGTACCAAAAACTTCGAACTTTAGCCGCCCGGGCATGACCCGGCATAGGACGCCCCATGCCCACAGAAAACAAACTCGCTCTGAAGCGCCAGCGTGCCGAGCACGTCAACCAGGCTATCCGGGTCATCGCCGACCACGGACGCCGGTTCTTCTACTGCCAGGCCGTTAATCGCTACGCCAGCATGGAAGTCGATCACCGCGGCAAGGTCTGGCTCATCGATGACTACAGCGGGAAGCGCGTCTTCACGCATGCAACGGTCTGTGGTGGCCGGTGGCGCGGGTTCAGTCACGGCGGCACGCTGAAGGATATGGTCAAAGCCTTCCGGGACTACATCTGCACCGGCGAACCGCTGCACCCTGGCTATCTCGGCCCTGAGCGTTTAGACGACAGCAACATCTGGGGTTACGACGAGGCCGGCATGAAGGCTGTGCGCGAGCAAGCCGGCGCCCTTCCCGTGTTCCGCCAGCCAGACGCGGAGGCCGCATGAAGCGCATCTACCACAGCGGCCCCTGTCCGACCTGCCCGGCCCCAGAATCCCTGCTCAGCGAAGTAGTCGGATTAAGAAATTACTCAGTTGGGCGTTTACCCTCAAAAAAAACGTTCACTATTCGACCTTCATCATTCAGAAGAAGCGTCACTCGTCCCTCCTCGTTACCTGTCGGCGCCTCATCACCAATACTGATCACGCGAACCTTTCTTTCGAGTAGCTCCTTGATTGCCGTGGGACTACCTGGCCGGGACATCGGCCACGGAGTCCAATCGTCCCCTGCTACCTCAGCCCAGGGCCAAGGAACATCACCTCCACCGTTTCCACCTTTTTTGCCCATGTGCCACTCCCGAATCCGGCCCCATGCCGGTTTGTAACGAATAGTCCACTTCAAACAATCACGCCACTTTCTCGGCCCCCCCTTTCAAAGTCAGCCGCTATAGCGGCAAAGGAACAGTCATGCCTGAAATCAAGGAACGGCCGATCTTGTTCTCGGCCCCGATGGTGCGCGCCATCCTGGAAGGCCGGAAGACGGTCACGCGGCGACCGGTAAAAGGTGGGCAGATTCCTACCGAGGACACCTCCATTCCCGTCGGTGATCGCCAGCGCTGGAGCGCAATCGGCCAGCGCGACCCCCGCTATGGTTTCTGCGTATTCGGAGCTACCGAAGCAGAATGCGCCAAGGAGTTGGAGGAGTACGCACCTTGCCCGCATGGACGGCGCGGCGACCGGCTGTGGGTGCGCGAAACTCATGCCGATATCGGCTGCCGACTGACTTACCGCGCCGACACCGACGACGGCGCCCACTGCCAGGTGAAGAAGTGGACGCCAGCCATTCACATGTTCCGCCGGCACAGTCGCATCTTGCTGGAGATCACCGAGGTTAGGGTCGAGCGGCTGCAGGACATCAGCGATGAGCACGCACGGGCCGAAGGAATAATTTCGGTACCAAAAACCACGGAAGACTCACATCAGTTCTGGCGCAACTACCACCTGAGTGGCGACGGCACGTTCTGCGTGCGCACTCCCAAGGAGTCGTTCAAGTCGCTCTGGTGTCACGTCGCCGGCGGGTCTTTCCCAAAGGGCGAGGCTGCGTACAAGGCGTCACCACATAGCTGGGATGCCAACCCGTGGGTTTGGGTCGTCGAGTTCAAGCAGGTGACGCCATGATCATCCCACTCTCTGCCCTCGCCTACATGGCCTGGCTCATCTACAAGGGGTCACGGCGATAATTCACTTCCAAAGCAAATAGTCGGGAAACCGACAGTTGCTTCGAGCAAGGCTGGAAACCTCTAAACAGGAGGTTCTCCATGAAGCAAATTTTGATCAACTTAATCGTCGGCATTTTCTTACATCTGCTTTTCCCTTCGGCTAACTCGTGCCCATGCGCGATCCATGAGCCGCCCGCGTATCCAAGCCATCCGGTTTTAAGCGTTACGACGAAATCCCAATAACCACCCTTCTGCCGCCACGCGCGGCATGGAGCACTTATGTCTGCAGAACTGGCGCAGGCGCCCTCCCGGCCCCGGCGCGAAAACATCCTTCCCCGATTCATCCGCGCCGGTGCCGCGCCTATCTACTTGGGCATGTGCCGCGCCGAGTTCGACAAAACAGTCCGCCCTTATGTCAGCGAGTTCCCGATCGGCGAGCGCGGTGTTGGCTTTGACCGGGAAGAGCTCGACGACTGGGCCACGGCCTACGTCGCAGCGAAGGCAATTGATAAACATGGCGCTTCGGAGCAACAATCGCCCCGCAGCGAGCGCCAGAAAGGAGATAAATCATGGCGCGAAAATCGATCACAGGCCTCTCCGAGAGGAAAGGTATCTGGCATATCGACAAGAAAATCAACGGAGAACGACTTTACGAAAGCACTGGAACTGGTGACCGGGAAGAAGCGGAGCGCTACCTGATCTACCGGCTGGAGCAGATCCGGCAACAGAAGGTGTACGGCGTAAAGAAGGTCAGGATCTGGCGGGAGGCGGCAACTCGCTTCCTGCTGGAGTTCAAGGATCAGCCTTCAATCAAGCTTTCGGCGCACCACCTTTCCCAGCTGGACCCGTTCATAGGCGACATGCCGCTGACCCACATTGATGACCAGGCCCTCGTGCCGTTCATCAAGGACAGGTTGGCCACCAAGAAGCTTGATGGCGGCAAGGTGAAGAAAGGCGTCAGCAACAGGACGGTGAATATCTCGATCGAGCGTGTGGTTCGGGTGTTGTCGTTGTGTGCCAGAAAGTGGCGAGATGATGAGCGCAGGCCGTGGCTAGAAAGCGTGCCGATGCTCACGAAACTGGAAGAGAAGAAGTCGAGCCGCAAACCGTACCCGATGTCATGGCCAGAGCAGTCGATTCTATTTGCGGAATTGCCGGCTCACCTGCAAACGATGGCACTGTTCAAGGTGAACACCGGCACGCGAGAGCAGGAAGTCTGCAAGCTGAGATGGGAATGGGAGATTTCAGTGCCAGAGCTCGGGACTAGCGTTTTTCTGATCCCGGCGGACTTTGGCGGCAGACACGAACGGTCTGGAGTGAAGAACGGTGATGAGCGACTGGTCGTGCTCAACAGCGTGGCCAAATCGATCATCGAGCAGCAGCGCGGCCTGAGCAAGGATTGGGTTTTTCCTTACAACGGCAACGCAATGCACCGGATGAACGACTCAGCCTGGAAGAAGGCGCGGGTGAGAGCGGCGAAACTCTGGCAGGAGGAAAACCTTCGCCCCGCTCACCCAGGTTATGCATCCATTAGGATCCATGACCTCAAACACACATTTGGCCGCCGGCTGCGCGCAGCAGGCGTAACCGAAGAAGACCGCAAGGCGCTTCTGGGCCACAAGAACGGCAGCATCACCAGTCATTACTCCGGCGCTGAGCTCGGGCATCTGATTGAAGCTGCGAACATGGTATCAGCAACCGATTCGCGTGGACCGGTCCTGACAATCTTGAAGAGGAAGCAGGCGTGAAAAATAGAGAAGTCACGCAAATGTCACGCACATGAAAAAGGCCAGTGCTGTGAACACTGGCCTAAGACATTGAAAAATATGGTCGGGACGGAGTGATTCGAACACTCGACCCCTAGCACCCCATGCTAGTGCGCTACCGGACTGCGCTACGCCCCGACTAGGCGTGAAACTCGTTCTTCACCTCGAAGAACGCTCAAGAAT
>Ga0255334_1000084_pt1 | contig 111298 bp, 94 predicted proteins | sample EtOH5_35cm_T3_12_FD_202080 | JGI IMG/M metagenome (GOLD analysis project Ga0255334, IMG submission 202080) | Sandy soil microbial communities from University of British Columbia, Vancouver, Canada - EtOH5_35cm_T3_129 | ecosystem: Engineered > Artificial ecosystem > Sand microcosm > Unclassified...
CCCGCCGCCTCCTCCGCCCCCGCCGCCGATGCCGGCCGCTCCGGCCTATGAAGCGCGCGAGTTCGTGGTCTACTTCCCGTTCGATCAGTACGTGCTGACGCCGGAAGCTCAGGCCGTGGTCCAGCAGGCCGCCGAATACGCCAAGGGCGGCAACGCGACCAAGGTCGTGGTGACGGGTCACACCGACACCTCGGGCTCGGATCGCTACAACCAGAAGCTCTCGGAACGCCGCGCCAAGGCCGTCGCCGATGGCCTGGTCAGCCAGGGCCTGGCCGCCACCGCCGTCGCGGTCGACTGGAAGGGCGAAAGCGCTCCGGCCGTCGCGACTGGCGATGGCGTCAAGGAACCGCTGAACCGCCGTTCGACGGTCTCGATCAACTTCCAATAAGGAAGTCCGGATCGGTGGAATTGGGGCTGGCCGCGAGGCCGGCCCCTTTTTCTATGGGCGGCGCTTTCTATGGGCGGCGCTCGGGACGCGTGGCGCTCAAATGGAAAGACGCTCCCGATGGGGCGTCGGGAGCGTCCGATCCGGCGGACCAAGAGGGCGGAGGACCGCCGTCATGCGGCCGGCAAGAAGGGGGCGCCGGCCTCATCGGTAGATTTGAGCGGATAGGAAGCACGGGCGGCAAAGGGTCCGTCGCGCGCTCCGATAACCGTGTTCGATTATACGCCGATACCCGTGTCAGGCGAGTCGAAACGGCCGGACTCGGTCAGGTGCGACAATTGGCGCGGCAAGGGCGAGGGATGGCCCAGGAGGCTGGCGATCAGGTGCTCGGCCAGCAGCGGGGCCAGGCAAAAGCCGCGCGAGCCGAGGCCGGTCAGGACCAGCAGGCCATCGTCGCGAACGCTCGCCAGCGGCAGACGGTCCGACGTCGTGGCGCGCACGGCCGCGCGGCCTTCGAACGTCTTGCCCGCCAGGCGCGCGGCCAGGTCCGGCAGACCCTTGGCCAGGATGTCGAGGTTGCGGGCGTGGTCCTCGGGACGGACGTCCACGGCGGTCTGGTCGCGGTCGTGGGTGGCGCCAAACAGGACACCATCGCGGGTCGGCACGGCATAGCCGCCGAAGGCCGTCGCCTGGGTCGTCTCGCCTGCGGTCCAGCTGGCCTGGCCGCGTACGGGTTTCAGGCGGATCTGGGGGAGAAGTTCAGCGCTCGCCGCGCCGGCGGCCAGGGCCACGCGATCGGCGGTCAGGATAAGGTCGCCGGCCTCGTCGAGGAGTCGCCAGGCCCCATGGCGTCCTGGGCCGGCGCGCTCCAGGCGGGCGACGCGGCGGCGGATGATCTCGCCGCTCCAGGCGGCGGTGACCAGGGCCGGCTCGATGACCAGCGCGCGGGTCATGGCCAGGGCGTCGTCGCGCAGGAGCATGGCGCCTGGCTCGAACAGGTCCTGTCCGGCCACGGTGGCGAAGCGGGCCGGATCGCGTTCACTGGCGGGCAGCTGCAGCACCTCGCGGGCGATGATCGCGCCGGGCTCGGCCTCGTACAACGCCGCCGCGCGGGCGAAGGCCTGGGCGTAGAGGGCGGCGCGCGGGCCGCCGCCGGCGTCGAGCGCGGGGGTGACCAGGGCGGCCGGATTGCCCGAGGCGGCGACGTGGTCCGGATCATCGACGACGGTGACGCTGAGGCCTTCGGCGCGCGCGGCGCGCGCCAGGGACGCGCCGGCGATGCCGCCGCCGATGACGGCCAGGCTCAGCGGGCGCGGTGGCGGCTGAGGTGTCCCGGGCAGCCAGGCCTCCAGCCGCTCTCGCTTGCGGCCGAAGCCGGGGCGCTTGGCGATCTCGAAGCCGGCGGCTTGCAGGCCGCGCCTTACCGCGCCGGCCACGGTGAAGGTCGCCGCCCGGGCGCCCGGGGCCGAGCGGCTGGCGACGGCGGCCAGCACCTCCTCGCGCCACATGGCCGGGTTCAGCGCCGGGGAGAAGCCGTCCAGGAACCAGGCGTCCGCCGCGCCGTCCCAGGCCTGCAGGGCCGGGATCACGTCCATGACCGCCAGGTCCAGCACGGCGTCGAAGCCGGGCAGGTCCACGCGGTGGAAACCCCGGGCGCGACCGGGCCAGTGGTCCAGCAGCACCTGGGCGGCGTCGCCCAGCTCCGGCCAGTGGGCCAGGATCCGGGCGGCCTCGTCGCGCGCCAGCGGGTGGGCCTCGATCGAGAAGACATGCAGGCGGCCGCCTTGCGGCTTTTCACGCCGCCAGAGGTCGAGCAGGGCGGCGATGTTCAGGCCCGAGCCAAATCCAAGCTCGCCGACCGTGAAGTCTGGCTGCTGCCCGAACCGCTCGGGAAGGCCGCAGCCGGTCAGGAACACCGCCTTCGTCTCGGCCAGGCCGTCGACGCTGGAGAAATAGACGTCGCCGTACAGGCTGGACTGCGGCAGGCCGTCCTCGCGCCAGACGAGGGGCGAGCCTTCGGGAGGGTTGGTGACGCTCATGGGGCTGCTAGAGCGCTGGGTGAGGTCAAACGTCAAGACCGCTCTCCAACCCGATCTCCCCGGCGAAGGCCGGGGTCCAGATTCATCCTGAGCGTCAGATGTGAAAGCGCCCTCCGCCGAGGTTCGACGAAGGGCGCTCTGGGCTCGACCTGGGCCCCGGCCTTCGCCGGGGAGATCGGATCTTGAATTTTAGGCGAGACCCCTAGTGCCCCGCCTTCTTCTCTTCCGGCTTGGCGGCGGTCGCCGCGTCCGCCGCGGCGGTGGCCGAGGTCTCGGACGGCGTCGAGGTGGCGCCCGTGGCGGCGGCGTCCGCGGCGGTATCCGCCGGATCGGCCGGCGCCGCGGCCGCGTCGGCGGCGGCCTTGTTGGCGTCGGCGGCGGCCTGGTCCTTGGCCGAGGCGGCGTCGGTCACGGTGCTGGCGTCGGCGGCGGCGGCCTTGGCGGCGGCGCTGTCGCCCTCGGCGGCTTCCTGCTTGCCGCAGGCGGCCAACGACAGGGCCGAGACGGCCACGCCGGCGATGAGGAGTTTGCGAAGCATCGTGGTGTTCATGCGGATTTCCCCTAGCAGCGGACGCCGTCGCCTTGTCGACGACGGCTTTGCGCAGAAGGAATACCGGTTCGAAAGCGGGCGCAAGTTACGAGGCGCTAACCTCCCGCGCGCGACGGCCTTCGGAAGGCGGCTATTCGTTCGGGATTTGCGACAGCGCCTCTTCCAGTTCGGCGAAGCTGGGCTGCGCGGGCGAGGGCACATTGCCGCGGCCGATCTCGACCGAGATCTGAGCGGCGTTGCCGTGCAGGTGGGCGACCAGGACGGCCTGGATGATCTTGTAGAAGGCGCCGTCCTCGTTGACGACGGCCTGCAAACGCGTGGCCATGGGGCCGACGATGCCATAGGCGATGAACACGCCGAGGAAGGTGCCGACCAGGGCGCCGCCGATCATGCCGCCGAGGACGGCCGGCGGTTCGGTAATCGAGCCCATGGTCTTGATGACGCCCAGCACGGCGGCGACGATGCCCAGCGCGGGCAGGGCGTCGGCCATGTTTTGCAGAGCGTGAGCCGGCTCGAGCGCCTCGTGGTGGTGCTTCTCGAGCTGCTTTTCCATCGCGTCCTCGACCTGGTGGGGGTCCTCCAGGTTCATGGTCATCATCCGCAGGGTGTCGCAGATGAAGTCGACGGCGAAGTGGTCGTGGGTGATCTTCGGGTAGCGGGCGAAGATCGTGCTCTCGCCCGGCTTTTCGATGTGGCTTTCCAGGGCGATGACGCCCTTGGACTTCATCGTCTTGGTCAGCAGGAACAGCAAGGACAGCAGGTCGCGATAGTCAGACGGCTTCCACTTGGGACCCTTGAAGATCTTGCCGAAGCCGCCGGCCGTGCCCTTGATGACGACCATCGAGTTGGAGATCAGGAAGGCGGCGACGGCCGCGCCCAGAATGGCCATCAGCTCGTGCGGGGCGGCGTGCAGGATCACGTCCATCTTGCCGCCACCCATCAGGTAGCTGCCAAACACCATGCCGAAGAGCATGACGATGCCGATGATCTGGAACATGGCGGAAGACCGACCCCGAGAATGAAGCCGCATGATCGCGATTAATGATTAAGCCAACGTTTTCACGCGCTCATCCAAGCCGTCTGTGATCCGCGACACATCGCGCGTGCGACCTAAAAATCGCGTCTTTCCGGTTCTGATGCTTCCCTCGGAACAGGAGGGGGCCTAACAAGTGTTTGATGACTGGGGAGTCCAAAGAGGCCCGGGATAACCGGGCGCCGTTCGCGATCCTCTTTGGCGTGTCCGTGGCGACCGCCATGGGGAACAACGGCATGCTGTCGGTGCTGCCGGCCATCGGCCGCCAGATCGGCATCCCGGACGCCATGGTCGCGGCCATCTTCTCGCTATCGGCCGTGCTGTGGGCCATCACCTCGCCGCTGTGGGCTCGCCAGTCGGACCTGCGTGGGCGCAAGCCGCTGATCCTGCTGGGCCTGGGCGGCTTCTGCGTGTCGATGCTGCTGTGCGCCCTGGTGGTGTCGGCCGGCCTGCATCACCTGGCCCCGCCGCTGGTCATCTTTGTCGCCTTCCTGCTGTGCCGGGCGCTGTTCGGGACCTTCGGCTCGGCCGCCAATCCGGCCACCCAGGCCTATATGGCCGAGCGCACCAGCCGCGAAGAGCGCACCCAGACCATGGCCACCCTGGCCGGAGCCTTCGGCCTGGGCACGGTGGTCGGTCCGCTGCTGGCCCCGCTGTTCGTGCTGCCGGGCGTGGGCCTGGCCGGGCCGATGTTCGCCTTCGCCCTGCTGGCGGCGGGCATGATGGTGGTCGTGCATCGGGGCCTGCCCGAGACCTTCAAGCCCGGACGCGGTGAGACCCCGCCCCGCCGCTGGATCGGCCTGTCCTGGCGCGGCGGCGATGCGGCCCTGTGGCGGGATCCGCGCCTCAAGCCGTTCCTGATCTTCGGTTTTCTCGTGGCCGCCTGCCAGACCGCCCAGACCCAGACCCTGGGCTTTCTGATCATCGACAAGCTGGGCCTTCCGCCGATCAAGGCGCAGGGCTTCATCACCCTGGCCATGGCCGCCGGCGCGGTGGCGGCGCTGCTGGCCCAGTGGGGCCTGATCCGCATGTTCCGCATGGGGCCGCGCGACCTGATGCGCTGGGGCGTGGGCTGCGCGGCGGTTGGCAATATCGTCGTCGCCTTCGCGCCGGACTACGCCGCCGTGGCCATCGGCTACGCCATCGCCAGCCTGGGCTACGGCTTCGCGCGCCCGGGCTTCACGGCCGGCGCCTCGCTGTCGGTCGAGGCCAAGGACCAGGCCGGGGCGGCCGGGGCCATCGCCGCCATCAACGGCCTCAATGTCGTGGTCGCGCCGCTGTTCGTGCTGCTTTACGAGCGCATCGGCTGGGGGCCGTTCGTCCTGAACGCGGCCATCCTGGCGGCGCTGGTCGTCTACGCCCTGCGCCAGGCGACCCTGCGCGCCATCGACAAGACGGGCGCGCGGGAAGAGGCGACCATAGCGGGGCTGGAGCGGACGGACGAAGGCGGGGTTTGAGCGGTCTTAAAGCCTAGTCGACCATCCGCTCCAGCGCCCGACGATCCTGCAGCACCACGCATCGCACGCTGGGCAGGGCGATCAGACCCTCGTCCTGCAGGGCCGTCAGTGTCCGCGACACCGTCTCGATCGTCAGGCCCAGATAGTCGGCCATGTCCTGGCGGCCCATCGGCACGTTCAACTCGGCGCGGGCGTGAGTGCGTTCAGCGATATCCAGCAGCAGGCCGACGACCCGCTCCTGGGCCGAGCGACGGCCCAGCATCAGCACGTGGTCCTGGCTGCGCTGCAGGACCTCGGCGGTCAGGCGGAACAGAGCCCGGGCGGCGTCGCTGCGCGTCGCGGCCAGATCGCTGAGCGCCCCGCGCCGGATCATCCGGATGCTGGCGTCGGTCAGGGCCTCGGCCGTGATGCGGTGAGCATCGGCCATCTCCAGGCCGAAATACTCGCCAGCGAAGTGGAAGTCGTCGATCTGGCGGCGACCGTCGCGCAGGATGCGGTAGGTCCGCACCGCGCCGGTGACGACTTGGTAGACATAGTCGGCGGCCTCGCCCTCGCCGAAAATCTCCTCGTCGCGCGAGAAGCGCGAGCAGGCGCCCGGAATGGCCAACACGGAATCGAGGGCGCCCGGAGCGGCGTCGATGCGAAGCGGAGACAGCATGGAAAGACCCTTCTGATAGTGGGGTCATGCGCCTATTCCCGACGCCGCGATATTCGGGAGCCGCGCCTAAGGAAACCCCCTTACGCGGGCGTGCGGGTGGCGAGTGTTTGAGGCGGATCAACCCGCGCGGACAGGTGTCCAGGCAAGATGGCGCCATGTCGGATCGTCCCCTCATCCTGCTGCTCGTCGAGGACGAGCCCCTGCGCGAGGCGCTGCGCTTCTCGCTGGAGACCGAGGGTTATGCGGTGGGAACGCGGCCGGATGGGCGACCGGCGGCGGCGGTGGTCATCGACGATGATCGAGAGGACTGGCCAGCCGTGGGGGAGAGCCCGACGATCGTGCTGACCGGCGACGCGGAGCGGCTGCTGCGGCGAGGCGTGCGCGGCGTGTCGCTGGTGGAGAAGCCGCTGCTGGGGGATGCGTTGAGCGTGAGGCTGAGCGAAGTCCTGAAATTCAACCAAAGCCTGTTATCGCGGCCGTAGCGAGGCGGACAGGGGCATCTGGAGCCCTTTGCGCTTTGGATGTTCCATCCAACGCTACAGGGCCCTAGGTCTGCCCCCGCACCGACAGCGTCATCCGCACCAGCGCCGCCAGGTTGTCGGCCTGCATCTTGGTCATCAGCTTGGCCCGATAGATCTCCACCGTACGCGGGCTGATGCCCAGTTCGCGGGCGATGACCTTGTTGGCGTGGCCGGCGACGACGCCGTCCAGCACCTGGCGTTCGCGTTCGGACAGGGTCTCCAGGCGATGCAGGATGGCGGCCTGGTCGTCGGTGACCGGGGCGGCCTCGGCGGCCTTGATGGCGCGACCGAGCGCATCCAGCATGCGGGCGTCCGAGAAGGGCTTCTCGATGAAGTCCACGACACCCGAACGCATGGCCTCGACGGCCATCGGGATGTCGCCGTGGCCGGTGATCATCACGATCGGCATCTTGACCTTCAGGGCCGCCAGGCGCGCGACCAGCTCCTGGCCGCTCATCTCCGGCATGCGCACGTCGGTGATCACCACACCCGGCTTGGCGTCTGGCAAAGCCTCGAGGAAGGCCGGGGCGCTGGCGTAGGCGACGACCTCGAAGTCGGCGGACTCCAGCAGGAAGGCCAGAGACTCGCGAGCGCTCTCGTCGTCGTCGACCACGTGCACGACGGCGGTCGGGGTCGCCAGGGGGGCCTCACTCATCGACGGGTTCCTTCTTGTGATCGGCGGGCGGCAGGGTGAAGCGGAACAGCGCCCCGCCGCCGGGATTGGCCTCGGCCCAGATGCGGCCGCCATGGGCTTCGATGATAGAACGCGAGATCGACAGGCCCACCCCCATGCCCTGCGGCTTGGTGGTCATGAACGGCTGGAACAGGCGCTCCAGCACCTCGGGCGCGATGCCGGGGCCGGTGTCGGCGACGCTGACCTGCGACCAGCCCTGGTCGGTCACGGCGCTGGTGATGGTCAGCGCCTTCCGCCGCGCGCCGTTCTCCTGCATGGCGTCGATGCCGTTGCGGATCAGGTTCAGCAGCACCTGCTGCACCTGGACCCGGTCGGCATAGACGGCGTCGGCCGCCGGATCCAGGGAGAGGCGCACATCGACCTGGCGGTCGCGCTCGCCGATCAGGGCCAGGGCCGAAGCCTCCTCGATCAGCTTGGACAGGCTCTCATCGACCCGCTCGCTGGCCCCGCGGCGGACGAAGTCGCGCATGCGGTGGATCACCTCGCCGGCCCGCAGCGCCTGGGCGGCGGCGCGGTCGATGGCGTCGCGGACCTTGGCCTGGTCGGCCTCGCGGCCCCGGTCGATCAGGCGGCGCGAGCCGGTCAGGAGGTTGGCGATGGCCGACAGCGGCTGGTTCAGCTCGTGGGCCAGGGTCGAGGCCATCTCGCCCATCGCCGTCAGTCGCGAGACGTGGACCAGCTCGTTCTGCAGCTCCTGCAGGCGGGTCTCGGTCTCCTGGCTCTGGGTCAGGTCGCGGATGAAGCCGGTATAGGAGGGCATCGGCCCCTTGGTCTCGCCGACCGCCAGCTCCATCGGGAAGGTCGAGCCGTCCTTGCGCAGGCCGACCACGACGCGGCCCACGCCGATGATCCGCTTGTCGCCGGTGCGGTGGTAGCGCTGGATATGGTCGTCGTGGGCGGCCGCATGCGGCTCGGGCATCAGCAAGCCGACGTTCTTGCCGAGAACCTCGGCGGCGGTCCAGCCGAACATCCGCTCTGCTGCGGGGCTGAACGAGGTCATCAGGCCGTCGCGGTCGATGACCACCACCCCGTCGGGCACGGTGTCGAGGATCGAACGCAGGTGGTCGTTGACCGCCGCCTCGCGCCGCCGCGCGGCGTGGAACCAGCCGCCGCCCACGGCCATGCCGAAGCCGACCGACAGGAAGATCGCCGCGCACAGGCCGCTGACCAGGTTGAACGGGATCTCGCGCGTCACCCACCAGACGCTGGCCCAGGCGAAGGTGGTGGCGAAGGCGCCAGGGCCCAGGCCGCCGAGCGCGGCGCTGACCAGCACCGCCGGCACGAACAGCAGGAATGACGAGGGCGCGGTGAACGCCGCCGGCAGGTACAGGCGCGCCACCGCCGTCGCCATCACCGCCGCGAGGGCGGCCAGGTAGGCGGTGGGATGTGGATCGCTATAGAGCGTCGAGGACAGGCCCCGGGCTGGCTTCATGGGTGTTCTCAGTCTCGAAGTCCTTATAGCCGGACGGGTTTGAGCCAGGTCAAGGCGCGGTTATTGCGTAGGTCTGAGGCTGGACGTTCCAAGCAATCGGAGCGCTTGAATGTCTGACGGGCAAATGGCGTACCTGGGTCTGGTGATCGCGGCGTTCTCGGCGTTCGCCGTGGTGCTGTTCGTGACCTACATCCGCGTGAACATGAAGTAGAGGATCCCAAGTCGAGCTGGGAGTTCCCCCAAAGCCCGATTTCCCCGGCGAACGCCGGGGCCCAGATTCATCCGGAGCCTTTGGGGTTTTCGCGACAGCGCTCGCGTCCAATCCTCAAACCTTGGTGAGTTCGATCTGGGCCCCGGCGTTCGCCGGGGAGATCGGGTTTTTGTTTGCATTCATCTCCAGCCGCCGCCCGCAGATCGCCGCCGGCGCCGCGCGGTGGCTGACCAGCACCAGGCCCTGGCCGGTGCGGTCCAGACGCTCTCGCAGCCGCTCCACCACCATCATCTCGGTCGCCGCATCAAGGCCCTCGGTGGGCTCGTCCAGCAGCAGCCACGGCGCGTCTCGCAGATAGGCCCGCGCCAGGGCCAGGCGCCGGCGCTCGCCGCCGGACAGGCGTTCGCCGTCGTCCCCGAGATAGGCGTCCAGACCCCGCGGCGCGGCGCGGATGCGATCGGCGAGGACGGCGGCTTCCAGGGCCTCCCACAGCTGCGCGTCGGTCGCCTTGGGCGCGGCCAGGCGAAGGTTGTCGCGCACCGTGCCGGCGACCAGGCCGGCGTCCTGCGGCAGCCAGGCGAAGGTCGAGCGGGGGAGGGCGGCTTGGCCGCGCAGGCCCAGTAGGGCCTCGATGGCGCTGGTCTTGCCGCAGCCGGACGGGCCGACGACGGCCAGACGTTCGCCGGGACGCAGGGTCTGGCCGAGGATCGTCACGCTGGGCGGCGTCTCCGGCTTCGGCGTGATCGCCTGAGGGCGATGCCGCAGGATCGCGTCCAGCCGGTCCCGAGCCTCGCGCGCCGCGCCGTCCTGGTCGAAGGCGTGGGCCAGGCCGGCCAGGGCGTCGACGCTCATGGCGGCGGCCAGGCCCGCCAGGGCGGCTAGAGGCGCGCCGGCCGGGGCGGCGCTGGCGACGGCGGCGGCGACCGCGACGCCCAGCAGGGCGGCCTGGCTCATCAGGATCAGGCCCTGGGCGCGGGCGGCGGCCAGTCGCGCGGCGTCGAGCTCGGCGGCCTTGGCGTTCAACGCCTCGCCGGCCCAGGCGTCCAGGCCGTAGGCGCGCAGCTCGGCCGAAGCGGCGACGAGGGCGGCGGTGGTCTCCTTCAGCGCTCCGACCTTGGTTTGAATGGCGGCGCGGGCGGGCGTGGAAAAGCGCTTGGCCAGGGCGCGGGCGATCAGGATCGCGGCGCCGGCGGCCAGCAGGATCAGGACGGCCGGGAGCCAGCCGGCCAGGGCGGCCATCACCAGGCCCGAGCCCAGGCCGGCGACCGCGCTCCAGGGGGCGGAGAGACGGACGAAGCGGGTCTCGATCGCGTCGACGTCCTGCACCAGGCGGGCGGAAGCCTCGCCGCGCGACAGGGTCAGCGACTGGGACGGCGGGGCGGCCGCCAGGCTCTCGAACACCGCCGGGCGGATGGCGGCCAGGGCGCGCAGGGCGGCGGCGTGGCCGCTCAGGCGCTCGCCATAGCGGGCGGCGGTGCGCAGGATGGCCAGCAGCCTGATCATCGCGCTGGGGATCAGCACGTTGAAGGCATGGGCCGCGGCCAGCCCCGCCAGGCCGGCGGCGGCGCTGGCGACGATGAACCAGCCGGACAGCCCCAACAGGATGGTCGAGGCCCCGCCCACGACCACGGCGCTGGCGATCGCCAGCCGCAGGGCGCCGGCGCGCTGGCGTTTCTGGGCGCGGATCAGGTCGTCGAGGGGGCTGGTCACAGGCGGATCACTTGGTCGGCGAGGGCCGCGACGGCCTCGGAGTGGGTGGCGATCAGGGTCGTGCGGCCCTTGGCGGCCACGCGGATGGCGGCCAGCATCTGCTCTTCCGCGACCGCGTCGAGATTGGCCGTCGGCTCGTCCAGCAGCAGGATCGGGGCGGGCTTGAGCAGGGCGCGGGCCAGGGACAGGCGCCGCCGCTCGCCGCCGGACAGACCGCTGCCGCGCTCGTCGAGCACGAAGTCGAGGCCGCCCGGACGGTCGAGGGCCAGACCGACGGCTTTCGCCGCCGCCTCGATCTCGGCGCGGGTCGCGTCACGGCGGGAGAGGGCGATGTTGTCGGCGATCGAGGCGGGCAGGATCAGTGGCGACTGGCCGGCCCAGGCGATGTCGGCGGCGCGGGGCGCGGCGCCGTCGATCAGGATTTTCCCGCCGGTCAGGGGCGCGAGATCCAGCAGCAGGTTCAGCAGTGAGCTCTTGCCCGCGCCGCTGGGACCCACGAGGGCGGTGATGGTTCCGGCCTCGGCGGTGAGGTCGAAGGCGTCCAGCGCGGGGGCGTCGGTGTCGGCATAGCGGACGGTGACGCCCTCGAAGCGGATGGTGGGGGCCTGGATCAGCGGCGTCGTGGCGGGCCTGGCGGCCGGGGGCTTGAATGTCGCGAGACTGGCCGAGGCCGCCTCGGCCGCCTGGCGGTCGTGATAGGCCGCGGCCAGGCGGCGCATCGGGGCGTAGATCTCCGGCGCCAGGGCCAGGACGAAGAAGGCGCGCTTCAGATCCAGGGTCTCTGGGACCGGGAACGGCAGCAGGCGCAGCAGGTTAAAGCCGCAATAGACCGCCACCAGCGCCACCGACAGGGCCGCGAAGAACTCCAGCGCCGCCGAGGAGACGAAGGCCACGCGCAGCACGCGAATGGTGCGCTCGGCCAGCTCGGAGGCCGAGCGGCGCAGGGCGGCGGTCGTCGTCCCCTCGGCCTGGAAGGCCAGGACCACCGGCAGCGCGCGAACGCGGTCGAGGAACAGGCCCGACAGACGCTCCAGGGCCAGGAACTGGGCGCGGCTCTCGGCGGCGGCGGCCGTGCCGGACAGGATCATGGCGGCGATGAAGGGAATGAGCGTGGCCAGCAGAATGCCGGCGCAGATCGGGCTGGCGATCGCGGCCACGGCGATCATCACCAGCGGCAGCACGGCGGCCGACAGTCGCGCGGGCAGGAAGCGGGCGAAGTGGCCGTCCAGCGCCTCGACGCCCTCTACCAGGGCGGTGACGGCCTGGCCCGTCGGGCGACGCGGGCCAGCGAACACGGAACGGGCCAGGTCGGCGCGCGCGGCGGCCTTGGCCTGGGCGGCGGCCTGCGCGCCCGCTTCACCCGCCGCGCGGGCCAGCCAGCCCCGCAGGGCCCCGGCCACCACGATCGCCAGCAGGGATAGGCTCAGAGCCAGCGTTCCGCGCTGACTGGCTATCGCATCGACGCTGAACGCCAGACCCGCGGCGAAGCCGATCGCGGCCAAGCCGTCCAGCAGCACGAACGTCCGCGCGCGGCCCCTTGCGGACCCGCCGCGCCGGCTGGCCTGTTCGAGCCACGTTCTTGGTTCAACGGAACCATCAATCTGCACTATGTCGGCGCCCATCGGTTGAGTGTAGGCTGGTTTCGTCCGCGAGCCTTGATCCCGATCAAGGAGTGGGCGGTCGCGGCGGTCTAGGGAAGAGTCCTCGAACGGCGTGATCATCGGCCGTTCGTCTCGGAGCTGTCCATGGACCCCGCCGTCATCGACCTATCGCGACTTCAGTTCGCGCTGACCGCCCTATACCACTTCCTGTTCGTGCCGCTCACCCTGGGGCTCAGCTTCATGCTGGTCATCATGGAGAGCATCTATGTGATGACCAAGCGACCGATCTGGCGGACCACCACCCGCTTCTGGGGCATGCTGTTCGGCATCAACTTCGCCTTGGGCGTCGCCACCGGCATCACGATGGAATTCCAGTTCGGTATGAACTGGTCCTACTACTCGCACTATGTCGGCGACATCTTCGGCGCCCCGCTGGCGATCGAGGGCCTGATGGCCTTCTTCCTGGAAGCCACCTTCGTCGGGCTGATGTTCTTCGGCTGGGACAAGCTCAAGCCCGTCGGCCACCTGTTCGTGACCTTCATGGTCGCCCTGGGCACCAACCTGTCGGCCCTGTGGATCCTGGTCGCCAACGGCTGGATGCAGAACCCGATCGGCGCGGCCTTCAACCCCGACACCATGCGCATGGAGGTCTCCAGCTTCCGCGACGTGCTGTTCAACCCGGTGGCCCAGGCCAAGTTCGTGCACACGGTCAGCGCCGGCTATGTGATCGCCTCGGTCTTCGTCCTGGGCGTCTCGGCCTGGTACCTCCTGAAGGGCAAGTACATCGGCGTGGCCAAGCGGTCGATGACCGTCGCCGCCGCCTTTGGTCTCGCGTCCTCGCTGTCGGTCGTCGTGCTGGGCGACGAGAGCGGCTACGCCCTGACCGACAACCAGAAAATGAAGCTCGCGGCCCTGGAGGCCATGTGGGAGACCGAGCCCGCCCCGGCCGGCCTGACGGCCTTCGGCATACCGGACCTGAAGGAACGCAAGACCCACGCCGAGATCAAGATCCCCTACGTCCTGGGCCTGATCGCCACCCGCAGCTTCGACACGCCGGTGGAGGGCATCTTCCAGCTGGTCGCCAAGGCGCAGGACCGCATCGAGTCCGGCGTGATCGCCTATGGCGCGGTCGAGACCCTGAAGGCCAATCCCAAGGACATGACCGCCCGCGCCACCTTCGAGGCGCACCGTCGCGACCTGGGCTACGCCCTGCTGTTGAAGCGCTATGTCGCCGATCCGCGCCAGGCCTCGCCCGAGCTGATCCAGAAGGCGGCCTGGGACACGGTGCCGCCGGTGCCGGTGATGTTCTGGGCGTTCCGCATCATGGCCGGGATCGGCTTCCTGATGATCGCCCTGTTCGCCACGGCCTTCCTCCTGGTCACCCTGCGCAAGCACGACACCAAGTGGTTCCTGGTCATTGCCGTGGCCGCCATCCCGCTGCCGTGGATCTCGACGGAGCTGGGCTGGGTGCTGGCCGAGGTGGGCCGTCAGCCCTGGGCGGTGGACGGCGTGCTGCCGACCTTCCTGGGCGTCTCCAGCCTGTCCGTGCCGCAGCTGCTGACCAGCATCGCGGCCTTCACCCTGCTGTACGGCGCGCTGGCCGTGGTCGAGATCGGCCTGATCCTGCGCGCCATCAAGAAAGGCCCGTTCGCTCAGCACGATCCCGTCCCGGACGGGGAATCGGCCGAGCCTGAACCGGCCGTCGCCTAAAGGAGCGCTGAGTCATGGAACTCCCAATCGACTACGCCACCCTTCGCGTCCTCTGGTGGGCCCTGTTGGGCATCCTCCTGATCGGCTTCGCGCTGACCGACGGCTTCGACATGGGCGTGGGGGCCTTGCTGCCCTTCGTCGCCAAGAACGACGCCGAGCGGCGCATGGTCATCAACACCGTCGGCGCGACCTGGGAAGGCAACCAGGTGTGGTTCATCCTGGGCGGCGGGGCGATCTTCGCGGCCTGGCCGTTCGTCTACGCCATCAGCTTCTCGGGCTTCTATCTGGCCATGTTCGTGGTGCTGGCCGCGATGATCATGCGGCCGGTCAGCTTCAAGTACCGTTCCAAGCGGCCAGACCCTCGTTGGCGGTCTTTCTGGGACTGGGGGCTGTTCGTCGGCGGTTTCGTGCCGGTGCTGGTGTTCGGCGTGGCCATGGGCAATGTGCTGCAAGGCGCGCCCTTCCGCCTGGATACCGACCTGCGGGCCTTCTATGAGGGCGCCTTCATCGGCCTGTTCTCGCCCTTCGCCCTGGTGTGCGGCCTGCTGTCGGTCTCGATGCTGGTGCTGCACGGCGCGGCCTGGTTGACCATCAAGGCCGAGGAAGGGCCGGTCACCGAGCGGGCCCGCCTGTTCGGCGAGATCGCGGCCCTGGCCAGCATCGTGCTGTTCGCGGCCGGCGGCTTCTGGGTCGCCTTCGGCGGCCTGGGCTTCCGGATCGAGGGTCTGGCCGATGCGGCCGGTCCGTCCAACCCGCTGCGCGGCGCCGCCGCCGTGCGGGCTCCGGGCGCCTGGCTCGACAACTACGGCCGCCATGGCTGGATGGTCATCGCCCCGGTCCTGGGCTTCGTGGGCGCGGCTCTGGCCCTCTACGGCCTGCGGTTCAACAAGGCTTGGGCGGCGTTCAGCGGCTCGTCGGCCTCGGCGGTCGGGATCATCGCGACCGTGGGTCTGTCGATGTTCCCGTTCATCCTGCCCAGCAGCTTCGATCCGCGCTCCAGCCTGACGGTGTGGAACGCCTCGTCGACCCACCTGACCCTGTTCGTCATGCTGATCGTCACGGTGATCTTCCTGCCGCTGGTCCTGCTCTACACGACCTGGGTCTACAAGGTCCTGTGGGGCCGCAGCACGACCGGCGCCCTCGCCACCAACCCCGACCTGTACTGAGGAGCTAGAAAGTCATGTGGTACTTCACCTGGATCCTCGGTCTCGGCCTCGCCGTCGCCTTCGGCGTGCTGAACGGCGTCTGGTACGAGTTCAATCTGGCCGACGAGGGCGACGAGGGCCTGTCGGAGGAACTCTAGCTTTTCTTGTCATCCCGGAAGCGCGTAGCGCTGTCCGGGATCCAGGGGCCAAGCCCAGTGCGGTTGCCCCTGCGTCCCGGCTCTCCTCTTCGCTGCGGCCGGGATGACAAATTTTAAAGCCGCGACAATCCGGCGCGCTCCCTCAAGCTCAGACTTAACGGTTGTTAAAGACGGATGGGCTCTTGTGGCAGGGAGCCCGAGAGCGCGTCGAACACGCTGCCCCGGGCCCGCTGAATTAGACCCGGGGACACCGCCATGACCGACACCACCGCGCCCGCGCTGGAGCTGATCTCGTTCTGCATCGGCGAGCAGGAATTCTGCATCGACGTGAAGACGGTTCGCGAAATCCGCGGCTGGACCCCGGCCACCCCGATCCCGCACGCGCCGGCCTATATGCGTGGCGTCATCAACCTGCGGGGCGCGATCATGCCGGTCATCGACCTGCGCAACCGCCTGGGCCTGGGCGTCACCATCCCCGAGACCCGCCACGTGATCGTGGTGGTCGAGTGCCAGGATCGCCTGGCCGGCATCCTGGTCGACGCCGTGTCGGAAACCTTCACCGTGCCGCGCGACAGCCTGCAGCCGGCCCCCGATGTCGGCGTGGAAGAGCTGCGCTACATCCAGGCCATCATCTCGATGGAAAACCGCCTGATCACCTATCTGCGCATGGACGACGTGTTCCCGGCCGTGGTTCGCGAAGCCGCGTAGGCTTCGTCTCTCCGGACAAAAGAAAAGCCGCCGAGGGTGACCTCGGCGGCTTTTCTCTGTCTGGTGCTCGGCGATCAGCCCTTGCGGACGATCCGCGCCGCCGCGGCGTGGAAGCCGGCTTCGGCGGCGGCGAGGTCGGCCACGGCGCCTTGGCGCTCGGCCGCGACGCCCATGTTGCTCGCCGCGTAGCTCTCCGAGACCTTGCGGGCCCCCTGGGCGCGCAGGGCCGCGTTGGAGGCGGCGGTCTCGTGCCACTGCGCCAGGCTGTCGACGGTGACCTCGGCGGCGGCGTCCGGGTGCGGAGGGACCTCGCCGAAGCCGATGGCCACGAAGCCGTGGATCACGCCGCCATAATCCTCCTCCGACAGCAGGAAGGTGATCTGGCGCTCTTCGCTCTGGCCGGTATAGGCGTCGTCCTCCGGATCGAACTCGCGCAGCACCAGAATGTCGCCGACCTTGAAGTCACGGTCGTTGCGGCGGATCTCGAAGCGCTTCTGGCCCGAGCGCACGGCGGCGAAGTATTTAGGCCAGGTCTTGAGTTCGTGGCGGGTCATGGGCGGCGGACTTTCGAAACTAGAAAGCGGGCGGTTCTGGCGGCCGAAGCCTAGCGCAGGGTTAACCGTCCAAACATATCCCCAAATTCCGATTTCCCCGGCGAAGGCCGGGGCCCAGATTCATCCGGGCCGGCTGGGGTGAGCGCGCCATCCGCCTCATCAGCTTCCGACGCGCTCGTGGGCTCGATCTGGGCCCCGGCCTTCGCCGGGGAGATCGGATTATTGTGGTCTCACTCGTCGATACACAACCGGACGATCTCGGCCCGCAGCTCCGGCATGCCCAGGCCCTTTTCGGACGAGGTGGCCAGCACGCGCGGGAAGGCGGCGGCGCGCTTGGAGATCGCCTTCAGCGTCTCGGCCACGACCTTGTCGACCTCGTGCGGCTTGATCTTGTCGGCCTTGGTCAGGACGATCTGATACGAGACCGCCGCCGTATCCAGGGCGTCTAGGGCCTCCAGGTCGACCTTCTTGAGGCCATGCCGGGCGTCGATCAGCACATAGACGCGCTTCAGGTTCGGGCGGCCGCGCAGATAGGCCCGGCCCAGGTCCTGGAACTTGTCGGCGATCGAGCGCGAAACGCGGGCGAAGCCGTAGCCGGGCAGGTCGACCAGGCGCACCTGCTCGGCCAGCAGGAAGAAGTTGATCTCCCGCGTGCGGCCCGGCTCGTTCGAGGCGCGGGCCAGGTACTTCTGGCCGACCAGGCCGTTGATCAGGCTGGACTTGCCGACGTTGGAGCGGCCGGCGAAGGCCACTTCCGGCAGATCCGCGGCGGGCATGGCGTCCATGCGCACCGCGCCCATGATGAACGAGACCGGCTGGGCGAAGAACACCCGCGCCGTCTCGATCTGCTCGTCCGTGAAATCGGCCGCGCCCGGCAGGACGCTGGGGAGTTCGCCGGGAAGGTTGGGTTCGTCGCTCATCAGGTGGCGTTAGCAGGTTTGCCCTGCAAGCGGGCGATGATCTTGTCGATCGGGTTCTCGACCTTGTAGCGGCGCATGATGATGTACTGCTGGATGATGGTCAGGATGTTGCTCCAGCACCAGTAGATCACCAGGCCCACGGCGAACTGCGACAGGGTGAAGGTGAAGACGATCGGGAACAGCTGGAAGATCCGCTGTTGCATCGGGTCGCCCGCCGGCGGGTTCATCGCCGTCGTCAGCCACATGGTGAAGCCGTACAGCAGCGGCCAGACGCCGATGTGCAGGGTGGTCGACAGGAAGGCGCCGATCAGCGGGGCGTGGGCCGGGTCCCAGGGGATCAGGCCGAACAGGTTGAAGATCGTCGTCGGGTCGCGCGCGGACAGGTCGTGGATCCAGCCGAAGAACGGCGCGTGGCGCATCTCGATGGTGACTGTCAGCACCTTGTACAGCGAATAGAAGACCGGGATCTGCACCAGCATGGGCAGGCAGCCCATCATGGGGTTGATCTTCTCCTTGGCGTACAGGGCCATCATCTCCTGCTGCTGTTTGGCGGGATCGTCCTTGTGCTTGGCCTTCAGCTTCTCGACCTCGGGGGAGATCTTCTTGATCTTGGCCATGCTCTCATAGCTCTTGTCCGCCATCGGATAGAGGATGAGCTTGAGCAGGACGGTCAGCGCCATGATCGCCAGGCCGAAGTTGCCGACCAGACGATAGAAGATCTCCAGGATGTTGAAGATCGGGCGCGTGAAGAAGCGGAACATGCCCCAGTCGACGGCGTCGTCGAAGCGCGGGATTTCCGCCTTGGCGCTGCTCCAGAACTCCCAGATGGCCGGGGCGGGCGTCGCGCCGTACTCGTACTTGCGCAGCAGCGGCACGGTCTTGGCGCCGGCGAACAGGCGGGTCTTCTGGGTCAGGGTCGCGCCCGGGTTCAGGGCCTGGGTCGGGCCGACGAAGTTGACGTCATAGATATCCGTGCCCGAGGCCTGGGTGACGCGGTACTGGGCCTTGATGGTCTGGTCCTGGTTCGGGATCAGGGCCGCCAGCCAGTACTTGTCGGTGATGCCGGCCCAGCCGCCGACCGAGTCGAAGGTCGAGAGCGGCTTGTCCTTCTTCCACTTCTGGTACTTGGCCATTTCCAGCTTCTGGTCCTTGCCGGAACCCAGAACACCGATGGCGCCTTCGTGGACGATCTGGTTCTTGCCCAGGTGGTCGGTGATGCCCTGGCGCTGAACGGTGGCGTAGGGGGCTAGCTGGAAGGCGGCGGTCCCGTTGTTCTTGACGCTGTCGGTGACGGTGAACATCGCCTGGTCGTCCACGCCGATCACGCGGGTGAAGGTCAGGCCGACGCCGTTGTCATAGGTCAGGGTGACCGGGGCGTTGGGACGCAGCACCTGGCCCGGCGCGGCGGTCCAGACGGTGCGGCTGTCGGGCAGGCCCGGCAGGTTGGCGCCGGCCCAGCCGAAATCGGCGAACCAGGCGTGCTCGGCGCCCTCGGGGCGGAACAGCTCGACCGGCGGCGAGCCCTTGTCGGTGGTCTCGGCGTACTTGCGCAGGAACAGGTCGTCGATGCGGCCGCCCTTCAGGGCGATCGAGCCCGACAGGGCCGGAGTGTCGACCACGATGCGCGGGCTTTGGGCCTTGGCGGCGTCGCGCGAAAGGCGCAGCGGGGCCGGATTGCCGTTGGCGTCCAGGGTCACGCCCGGCTGCGTCGCGGCCTGGACCTGGGCGGCCTTCTTGGCGCGCGCCTCGATCTCGGCGCGCTTCTGCTGCGGACCCAGGATGAAGAACTGGTACCCGATCAGGATCACGAACGCGCTGACAATGAACATCAGCGTGTTTTTGTTGTCGTTCTGCATGGAGCGCTTAACCGGAAACTTTGAGATCGGGTTGTTGGGAAGAGGCGTCTTGAGCGGATGCGCCGGATGACGGGCGGGGAACCTTGGGTCCTCCGCGATCATGCTCGGCGGCGAGGCTTATCAGCGCTGTTTTAACGTCGTCAAGCAAACGCCCCCATTCGCGCGTCGTGGTTCCTCCGCGCGCGATGAACACATAGTCGTGCGAAGGGCGCGCATGAAGGGGCAGGACCAGCCGGGCGGCCTCGCGGAGGCGGCGCTTGGCGCGGTTGCGATCGACGGCCCCACCGACCTTCTTGGTGGCCGTGAAGCCGACCCGGACCGTGGGATCCTCGTCGGGGCGCTTGCGCATCTGGATGAAGACGGCGCCGCGCGACAGGGCCGGGGCCTTGGCCGCCAGCAGGAAGTCGGGGCGCTTGCGCAGCCGCTCGAAGCGAAGGGGGGCGAACTTGAGTTCAGGCATGAAAAAAGCCGCCTTTCCGGCGAGAACCTGAAACCAGGTCTGTGGAAAAGGCGGCTTTGATCATCGTCTAACCTCCCGAGGGAGGAAGAGAAATTAGGCGGTCAGGCGCTTGCGGCCCTTGGCGCGGCGACGCGCGACGACCTTTTGGCCATTCTTGGTGGCCATACGCGCGCGGTAGCCGTGACGGCGGGCGCGCACGAGCTTCGACGGCTGGAAGGTGCGCTTCACGACGTGGCTCCGAAATGCAAATACGTTGAACGCGGTGACCAGGTCCCCGCGAGTGAGGGGCGGTGGATAAAAGAACGGACGAGGGATGTCAACCTGAGTCGGTTCAATCACTTGCTCGTGGGGTCACGGAACGATCACCGCCTTGCCCACCACCATACGCCCCGCCAGCAGCTGGAACGCCTCGCGCCACCGCTCCAGCGGCAACTCGGCATGCACATGCGGCCGGATGACCCCTCCGTCGGCCATTTTCCAGATGGCCTCGGCGTTCCCGCGGCCTTTCTCGGGAAACCGACGGCCGTACTCGCCGGCGCGCACGCCCATGACCGAGAAGCCCTTGATCAGCGGCATGTTGACCGAGACGTTCGGGATCCGGCCCGAGGTGAAGCCGATGACCAGCAGCCGGCCGTCGAAGGCGATGCAGCGGACGCTTTCGTCGAACACGTCGCCGCCCACGGGATCATAGATCACGTCGGCCCCGCGGCCGCCGGTGATCTCTTTCACGCGCTCGCGGAAGCCTTCGGTGACGTTGACGATAGCGTCGGGAGCGTAGAGCGCCTGCACGGCCGCCAGCTTGTCGTCCGAGGCCGAGGCGGCGATCACCCGCGCGCCCAGCGCCTTGGCCAGGTCCACCGCCGCCAGGCCCACCCCGCCGGCCGCGCCGTGGACCAGCACCCACTCGCCGGGCTCGACCCGCGCGCGGCGGACCAGGGCGACATAGGCCGTGAGATAGGCCGCGCCATAGGCGGCCGCCTCGGCGAACGATAGGCGCGCGGGCTTGGGCTTCAGCGCCTCGGCCGACAGCACCGCGTATTCGGCGAACCCGCCCAGCCGCGCGCCGCCGACCACGGCGTCGCCGATCTGGAAGCCGGTGACGCCCTCGCCCAGGGCGACGACCTCGCCGGCCAGGTCGAGGCCGGGCGTGAAGGGCAGGGGCGGTTTGAACTGGTACTCGCCGCGGGTCATCAGCAGGTCGGGGAAGTTGACGCTGGCGCCGCGCACGCGCACCAGGACCTCGCCGGGGCCCGGCTGGGGCGTGGGGACGTCTCGGACGGCGCAGCCGGCGAAGTCGGGGGCGAGGTCCTCGACGACGAGGGCGCGCATGGTGGGGGGGATAGAACTCACGCCATCTCCTCAATCCGGTTTCCCCGGCGAATGCCGGGGCCCAGATTCAGCCTGATCGGTTGGGGCTGATCCGAAATGCGCCCCTTCAGCGTGTCAGGCGCTCATGGGTTCGATCTGGGCCCCGGCATTCGCCGGGGAGAACGGATTTATTGAGAAGCGCGCTGATCAAACGCCTGCCGAACCAGTCCCGCGATTTCGCGGCACGCGCCGTCCGCGGCCGGGATCGCGCCGGTGAAGGCCGTGAACCCGTGGGCCAGGCTATCGTAGCAGCGGTACAGCACTGGCACGCCGGCCGCCTGAAGGCGCTTGGCGTACCCCTCGCCCTGGTCAACCAGCGGGTCGAAGCCGGCGGTGGCGACCACGGCGGGCGCCAGGCCCGTCAGGTCGGCGGTCCTGTCCGGCGACAGGCGCGGGTCCGCCGGGTCGGCGTCGGCGCCCATATAGTGGCCCATGAACCAATCCATGGTCGCGCGGGTCAGGGGATAGGCGTCGGCATAGGTGGTCATGGACGGCGTCTCGCTGGCCACATCCACGGCGGGATAGATCAGGATCTGGGCGGCCGGCTGTGGCTCGCCCTTGCGCTGCATGTCCTGGGCGACGATGGCCGCGAAGTTGCCGCCCATGCTGTCGCCGCCGATGGCCGGCGGGACCGGCGCGGCGCCGAAGCGGCCGGTGTTGTCGCGCGCCCAGCGATAGGCGGCCAGCACGTCCTCCAGCCCAACCGGGAACTTGTGGTCCGGGGCCAGTCGGTAGTCGACCGAGATCACCGCCGTGCGGACGATCCGCGCCAGGATCGAACAGAAGGCGTGGCAGGACTCCAGGTCGCCGATCACCCCGCCGCCCATGTGGGCGTAGACGATCAGCGGCGCGGTGCTGTCCTGGTTCTCCGGCCGATAGGCGCGGGCCGGGATCGGACCGTTCGGGCCTTCGATCGATAGGCTTTCGGTGCGCACGCCGGGCTCCAGCGGCCCCTGGACGGCGGCCAGGCCCCGAGCGCTGCCGGCCACGGCCTCGGCGGGGCTCAGCGTGGTCATGGGCGGCAGCTTCTTGGCCGCGTGGGCGAAGAACTGGAAGCGGGGGTCCAGGGTTCGCCCGCCCTTATAGACGACCCCGCCGCCCGACATGGCCCGCAGGATCGGGCTGGGCAGCGACAGGATCAGCTTCAGGATGGTCTTCTGGGCGGCGTCGGAGGCCATGGTTTCCCCACTCTCTGCGTTCTTGTTGTTCTGATTATCTGGAAGGCTCTAGAGCCTTGGCAAGGCCGGCAGCCCGCCCAGGATCAGCTTGACCGCGAAATCCGCGGCGCTCTCTGTGTCGACGGGCCGCCGCTCCAGCATCTTGTCGCCGATCTCGCGGGCCACGGCGATGCAGGCGGCGGTCAGGTAGTCCAGGTCGACAGGCGGGGCGTGGGTCTGCTCCAGCACCCGGGCGAAGGCCTCTCGCACCTCGTCGAACACGGCGGTCACCTCGGGCGATGGACGCGCGTGCGGGATCTGCTCGCCCGGCGGCCGGTTGATGCGCCAGCTTTCCTGCTCGGTGGCCACGAAGTTGAAATAGGCCAGGATCGCGCCGCGCACGAACGACTGGAAGTCGACGGCCTTCTCGGACTCGGCGCGCAGGAGGGGCCGGAAGCGGCGCGCGCCGTCGTCGGCCAGGGCGTCGAATACCTCCTCCTTGGACTTGTAGTAGTTGTAGAAGGTGCCCGAGGCCAAACCCGTGCGGCGGATGATGTCGCGCACGGTGGCGGCGTCATAGCCCAGCTCGCCGAACACCTCGCGCGCGGCGTCCAGGATCGCCTGGCGATTGGCGGTCTTGGTGCGTTCCCGCTTGCCCGGCCGCTGATCGACGTGGGGCTTGGGGAAATAGGCGATGTTCGACATGGACCGCGACTCGGAGATGGAGCGATCTTGACGCTCCGTCAGGATCACAGCCTTAGTCGGGCGCGAGACGCAAGGGGTTGGCTGGGGGCGGCTGAATCCCGCCCCCCACCCCGACCTTCCCGGCGAAGGCCGGGACCCAGATTCAGCCAGAGCGGTTTGGGATGATCCGAGATGCGCCCGGTCAGCTTGTCGGGCGCCCATGGGTTCGATCTGGGCCCCGGCGTTCGCCGGGGAAATCGGAATAGAGGGGATTTTCACAGCGGCTTCACCGGCTGCTCGATCTCCCACACGGCCTCGCTGATCGCCTCCAGTTTCTCGCGGTACAGCGCCGAGGCGTCGTGGAGGCCCTGGTTGTAGTAGTAGGGGCCCAGCCGCTCGGTGATGAAGTCGAGCAGGAACTCGGCGTCGAAGCCTTTCACCTCAAGGTCCAGCTCGGTCCGCAGATAGTCCGAGAGCCCGCCGACCAGCTTGGCGCGGGTGTCCTTGTCGAAGGTGATCTTGGCCATGGTTGCTTTCTTCTCGCTTCTCCCTCGATGGGGGAAGGGCGGGTGTGGGGTGATGCGGCGGTGGCGACACCTCGCCCTTTTCGGAACGCGTGTCACCCCCATCCCAAACCCTTCCCCTATCAAAGGGGGGAAGGGCTTAGCTCGCCAGCAAGGGCTCCATCCTGATCTCCGCCAGCGCCGGCACCGGCAGCTTGCCGCCCTGGCTCCGCGCCCGCGCCTCGCCCTTGGCGATCTCCTTCTTCAGGTCGGCGCAATAGACGTTGAAGTCGACCTGGATGGTGTGCCGCGCGGAGTCATAGAATTGGCCCGTGTGGCGCGCCTCGTCCTTGGTCATGATCCGGACCATCTCGGCGTCCGACGGCGGGGCGTACTTGCCCGCCAGATAGGCCGCCGCCAGTTTCGCCTGCTGTTCGGCGAAGTTCACCAGGGTCGGCAGCGGCTGGGCCAGGCCCATGAAGAACAGGTTCGGAATCCCCGGCTTCATCATCCGCTTGAACAGCGGGAAGCGGTGGTCGGCGCCCGGCAGCAGGGCCGGGTCATCGAAGAACGGGAAGCTGATCTTGTAGCCGGTGGCGAAGACGATGGCGTCGACGTCCTCGACGCTGTCGTCGGCGAAGCGCACGCGCTTGCCCTCCAGCGCCTTGATCGCCGGCTTGAACTTGATGTCGCCGCAGCCGGCCCGGGTCAGGAACTCGCCCGAGACCGACGGGTGCGCCTCCAGCGGCTCGTGATCGGGCTTGGGCAGGCCGTAGTCCTCCATCTTGCCGATGGTCTTCTTGATCACCGAGCGGGCGAGCGAGAGGCCAAGCTTCCTGGGCATCCAGGCGGGCATGGCGGATTTGTCCGCCGGCTTGCCATTCAGGTACTTGGGAAACACCCAGACCCCGCGCCGGGCCGAGACCCACAGGTTTTTCGCGATCGGCCGCTGGGAGAGTTCGCTGGCGATGTCCATGGCCGAATTGCCCATGCCGACCACCACGACGTTCTTGCCGCGCATGTCGACGGGATCGAACGGGTCGCTATAGGCGTGGGCGTGAAAGGCCGGACCTTCGAACTCGCCCGGATAGTCGGGAATACGCGGGTCCCAGTGGTGGCCGTTACAGACGAACAGCACGTCATAGAGCCGCGTCTCGCCGGTCGACAGGGTCACCGACCAGAGACCATCGTCGGTGCGGCGAGCCTTCTCGACGCGGGTGTTGACGGTGATCGTCGGACGCAGGCCGAAGTGGTCGACATAGTCCTTGAAGTACTGGAACAACTGGGCGTGGTGCGGGAAGTCGGGCCAGTCCTTCGGCACGGGGAAGTCCTCGAACGCCAGCCGCCACTTCGAGGTATCGATGTGCAGGCTCTCGTAGCAGGCCGACATCCCGTTGGGGTTCTTGAAGTACCAGTTGCCCCCGATCTCGTCGGACATCTCGAAGCAGTCGTAGGGGACCCCGTGGTCCTTCAACCGCTTGATCGTGGTGAAGCCGCTGCAGCCCGCGCCGATGACGCACGCCTTGGGGAGCTTGGCCGTCATTCCATCCACCCTGACTTATCGTTGTTCAGGAGCGTATCAGCGTTATGCGGAGCGGCAAGCGGCCGTTGGGGAAACTCAGCGGCCGAAGCGCGCCGGAGAATAGGTGGCCGTGCAGGCGGCGTTGCACTGGGCCCAGCGTCCGCCGCACCCGTCATCGTCGCCGCCCGCCTGGCAGAAGTAGAGCGTCTTGGAGCAGGTCGTCTTGCACTGCTGGGTGTCGCCGGCGGGTCGGCCCTGGGCCAGCGGGATCGGGGCGGGCAGGATGAAGCTGGGCGCGTCGACCGGCGCGGCGAGAACCGCGACGGGCTTCTTGGACTTCGGCGCGGCCGGGACCGTCGGCTGGCCGGCCAGGGCCGGGCCGGCGATGGCGAGGGTCAGCAGGACGAGAAGGCGGCGGCGCATGAAGCGACCCTAGGCGGCCGGGGTAAAGGTCCGATTAACCATGTTTCTCCGGTTCGGACCCTATCGGCGGACCGCCGTCGAAGGGCCGCTCATCAGGATCGGCAGACACAGCAGGCCGATCGCCGCGCCGGCCATCCACACCAGGCCCGGGAACCAGCCGCGACTGGCGAAATAAACCTGGGCGATGACCACGGGACCGATCACCGAGGCCAGGCTCGCGAGACTCGCCAGCACGCCTTGCAGGCGGCCCTGCTGGTCCTCGCCGACCTGGGCCGACAGCAGCGACTGGATCGCCGCGTGGCCGATCCCGCCCAGGCAGAAGAACGGCAGCAGCGCGAACGCCATCCAGCCCTTGGTCGCCAGGCCGATGGCGACATAGGCGAAGGCGTCGCAGACGATGGCGATGGCCAGGGTCTTGCGCTCGCCGAACCGCCCGGCCACCGGACCGGCCACGAAGGCCTGGGCAAGGGCGGTGAAGACGCCGAAGCCCGCCAGTGAGAAGCCGACCGTCCAAGGATCCCAGGCGAACTTGTCCTCGCCGTACAGCACCCAGATCGTGCCGCCGACCTCGCCGACGATCGCCAGCATGACGAACGCGGCCATCAGCGGCAGCAGGGCCGGGAAGGCGGCCGCCCAGCGCAGCGAGCCGAACGGGTTGAACGCCGCGGGGGCGAACGGCTTGGCGCGGGCCTCATCCAGGCTCTTGTGCGACTCCGGCAGGATGAAGACGGCCATCAGGAAGTTGACGCCGTTCAGCGCCGCCGCCGCCAGGAACGGGGCGCGCGTCCAGACCTCGCCCAGGAACCCGCCGATCACCGGGCCCAGGATGAAGCCGACCCCGAACATGGCGCTGAACAGGCCAAAGCGGCGGGTGCGCTGCGTCTCGGGCGTGATGTCGGCGATATAGGCCTGGGCCACGGCCATGTTGGCCCCAGTGATCCCGGCGATGGCGCGGCCGACGAACAGCCAGGCCAGCGAGGGCGCGAAGGCCATGAACACATAGTCGATCGCCGCGCCCGCCAGCGAGACCAGCAGCACCGGGCGGCGGCCGACCTTGTCGCTGATCGCGCCCAGCACCGGCGCGCACAAGAACTGCATCAGGGCGTAGAGGCCCAGGAACGCCCCGAACGGCCAGCCCAGGTCGCCGGTATGGCCGACCTCGCGCAGCAGGCGCGGGATGATCGGCATGACCAGGCCGATGCCGACGGCGTCCAGCATCACGGTGGCCAGGATCAGGGGAAAGGCGAGCTTAGCGCGGCGCTGAAGAAGATCGGACATAAAATTTATCATCGATAAAGTTCCTTATCGGCGATAAAGTCCGGATCGGCCGCGAGGTCAAGATGATTCAGAATGGGACTCTCATGAAGGTCGATCGTCGGCGAATCCTGGAGACGGCGCTGGAGGTGCTGAACGAGGTCGGGGTCGACGCCCTGTCCACGCGCGCCATCGCCGAGCGTCTGGGCGTGCGGCAGCCGGCCCTCTACTGGCACTTCAAGAGCAAGCGCGACCTGCTGGACGCCATGAACGGCGAAATCCTGGGGAGGGCCCACGAGGCGCGTGTACCCCGGCCAGGCGAGACCTGGCAGGACTTCGTGCGCCGCAACGGCAGGAGCTTCCGCGCGGCGCTATTGAACTACCGCGACGGCGCGCGGGTCCATGCGGGCACCGAGGCCGATCCGGGCGGCCTGACGCATGTCGAGGCCCAGATCGCCTTCCTGGTCGCGGCGGGCTTCACGCCCGGCCAGGCCATGCAGCTGTTCGTCGCCGTCAGCCGCTATGTGGTCGGCTGCGTGCTGGAGGAGCAGGCCTCGCCCGCGGACGGCTCGGTCGAGCAGAGCCAGCTGGACGCGGCCGCCAAGGCCTATCCGGTGCTCTCGGAGGCCATCGCCTACTACCGCACGAGCGGCCATGCGGGGCTGTTCGAGCGCGGCCTCGAGCTGATGGTGAAGGGCGCGGAGGCGGAGCTGGCTACCGCGAGGGGCTGACCCTCCACACCGCGTTGCCGACGTCATCGGCGACCAGCAGCGCGCCGGAGGCGTCGACCGTCACGCCGACCGGCCGGCCCTGGGCCTTGCCTTTGGCGTCCAGGAATCCCGTCAGGAAGTCCTCGACCGGGCCCGCCGGCTTGCCGTCGACGAAAGGCACGAAGACCACCTTGTAGCCCGCCTGCGGATTGCGGTTCCACGAGCCGTGCTGGCCGATGAAGGTTCCGCCCCGATAGTGAGCCGGGAAGCTCTTGCCGGTGTAGAAGGTCAGGCCCAGCGAGGCGGTGTGGGCGCCCAGGGCGTAGTCGGGGACGCTCGCGCGCTCGACCAGGTCGGGGCGGCGGTCCTTGTCCTTGACCCGCTTGTCGACGTGGCGGCCGTAATAGCTGTAGGGCCAGCCATAGAAGCCGCCCTCGCGGACCGAGGTCATGTAGTCGGGAACCAGGTCGTTGCCTAGTTCGTCGCGCTCGTTGACGGCGGTCCACAGCTGGCCATTGGCCTGGTTCCAGGACAGGCCGACGGGATTGCGCAGGCCCGAGGCGAAGACGCGCTGCTGTCCCGTGGCGAGGTCGATCTCGTGGATCGCGGCGCGGCCCTCCTCGGCCGGGATGCCGTTCTCGCCGACATTGCTGTTCGAACCGACGCTCGCATAGAGCTTGGAGCCGTCCGCGCTGGCGATGATGTTCTTGGTCCAGTGGTGGTTGATCGGCCCGCCCGGCAGGTCGGCGACCTTGCGCGGCGGCGCCGAGATGCGGGTCGCGCCGGTCGTGTAGGGGAAGGCTACGACGGCGTCGGCATTGGCCACGTAGAGGGTGTCGCCGACCAGGGCCATGCCGAACGGCGAATAGAGATTGGTCAGGAACGGGACCTTCATCTCGGCCACGCCGTCGTGATCGGCGTCACGCAGCAGGGTGATGCGGTCGGCGCTGGGCGAGCCGGCTCCGGCCTTTTTCATCAGCATCTTCTCGAAGAAGCCCTTCAGGCCGCGCGGCGGTTCCTTCTTGGGCGGAGCGTTGCTCTCGGCCGCCAGCACGTCGCCATTGGGCAGGACGAGCAGCCAGCGCGGATGGTCCAGGCCTTGCGCGAACGGCTGCACGCGGAAGCCCGCCGGGGCGCTCGGCGTGACGCCCGCCGGCCAGCCGACGACATCCGAGACCTTGACGGTCGGGATCAGGCTCCTGCTGGGCTTGGGCAGCCGCGGGTCAGGGCCGTAGCCGACCGCGCCGTTCTGCTGGCCGTTGCTCCGCCCGCAGGCGGCGAGGGCGGTCAACGCCACGCCGACGATCAAGATTTCGCGAAACCGACGCCGCATTGAACGCTTCCCTCTTCATCCTGCGTTCAACGCGCAGGGTGTTTGATCTGTTCTGGTTATGGATACGGTTCGACGATGGTGAAGTTCCAGTCTTCCGCTCTTGATCGCCGGTTCCTGCTGGCTGGCCTCGCGGCGCTCGTGACGCCCGGCGGCGCCTCGGCGACCGCGCGGAACGCCAAGCCTTCGCCGCCGCCCTTGCCGGTCGTGACGGTGCTGGGCGACTCGATCACGGCGGGCCTTGGTCTGGCGCAGGACCTTTCCATGCCCGCGCGGCTGCAGGCGGCGCTGGAGCGGATGGGCGCGCCGTCGCGGGTGCGGAACCTGGGCGTGCTGGGCGACACCAGCGCCAACGGCCTGGCGCGCGTCGATCGCGTGCCCGTCGAGAGCGTGGTCTGCGTGGTGGCGCTCGGCGGCAACGACCTCCTGCTCGGCCTCGCCCCAACGATGACCAAGGCCAACCTGCGGGCCATCGTCCAGCACCTGAAGTCGAAGAACATCCGCGTGGTGCTGGCCGGGGTCCGCGCGCCGGGCCTGCTGGGCGTCGACTACGCCCGCCGCTTCACCCAGCTCTATCCGGACCTGGCCCGCGAGCAGGGGGTATTCTACGCGCCGGACTTCCTGACCGGGGTGATCGGCGTGTCGCGCTATATGCAGCGCGACGGAATCCACCCGAACGCGGACGGGGCGAGGATCATCGCCGACCGCCTGGCGCCGGTGGTGGCGCAGGCGCTGAGGGCTTAGGACTCAACCCCAACACCGACCTCCCCGGCTTTCGCCGGGAAGATCGGGATGGTGGAGGATCTACTCCACGATCGGCTTCTTCGGCGCCACGTGGTGGTGATTGCCGAACAGGCGGCCCATCAGGCGCTCGGAGCGCGTCTTCAGGCCGTCCATCAGGATGAACACCACCGGGATGTAGAGCAGCGACAGCAGGGTCGAGGTGATCAGGCCGCCGATGACCGCGATGGCCATGGGGGCCCGGAACTCGACTTCCGCGCCCAGGCCGATGGCGGTGGGCAGCATGCCCGCGCCCATGGCCACGGTGGTCATCAGGATCGGCCGGGCCCGCTTGTGCGCGGCGTCGATGATCGCCGTGCGCTTGTCCATGCCGTGCTCCTTCATGGCCATGATCGCGTACTCGACCAGCAGGATCGAGTTCTTGGCCGCGATGCCCATCAGCATCAGGATGCCGATCAGGGTCGAGATCGAGAAGCTGGAGTGGGCCAGCACCAGCAGGCCGAAGGCGCCGCCGATCGCCAACGGCAGGGCCACCATGATGGTGATCGGGTGGGCGAAGCTGCGGAACAGCAGCACCAGCACGACGTACATGAGCAGGATGCCGGTGATCAGCGCGCCCAGGAAGCCGGTGACCATCTCCTGGATGAACTCGGCGTCGCCGGCGGCCACTTCCTTGACCCCGTTCGGCAGGGTCTTGACCGAGGGCAGGGCGTGGACGCGCTTGGCGGCCTCGCCCACGACGATGCCGTCCAGCTCGGCGGTGATCGTCGCCACGCGCGCGCGGTCGCGGCGGTCGACCTGCGAGGGACCCGCGCCGAAGCGGACGTCGGCCACGGCGTTCAGCGGCACGGGGCCGTTGGGCGACGGCACCTGCAGGGTCTGCAGGACGGCGATGTCCTCGCGCGCGGTCTGGCTGAGGCGCAGGCGGATCGGCACCTGGCGGTCGCCCAGATTATACTTGGGCAGGTTCTGGTCGACGTCGCCGATGGTGGCGACGCGCACGGCCTGGGAGATCGCGCCGGCCGAGACGCCAGCGCGGGCGGCCTGGTCGGGCTTGGGCGTGACGACAATCTCGGGACGGGCGATCGAAGCGGTGTTGACCACGTGGGCCAGGCCCGGGACGCCGCGCATCTCGGCCTCGACCTTGCGGGCCGCCGCTTCCAGGGCCGGGCCGTTGTCGCTGACCAGGCTCAGGGTGTAGCTGCCGCCGCTGGACGGGCCGCCGCCGTTGTTGCTGCCCGAGCCGATCCGCGCGCCGGGGATGGCGGCGAACTGGTCGACCATCTGGCGGCTGAACACCTTCTGGCTGATGCGTTCCTTCTTGTCGGTCAGGTCGGCGGTCAGCTCGGCCTTGTTGACGGCGCTGTTGCTGCCGACCGCGGCATAGACGCTGACCACTTCCTTGCGGGCCCGCAGTTCGCGGGTCACGCGCTGCACGATGGCGTCGGTCTCGTCCAGCGTGGCCCCGGGCGGCAGCTCGACCGAGAACTCGGCGCGACCGCGGTCGGCCTGGGGCTGGAACTCGAACGGCAGGCGGGTGGCCAGCAGGATCGAGATGGCGAACATCGGGATGCCCATCGCCAGCACCTTCCAGCGATTGCGCAGACCCCAGTTCAGGGCCTTCAGGTAAGGCCCCATCCACGCCGGATCCTTGTCCTCGTGGTTATGGTCGGCCTTCAGCATGTAGGCGCCCATCAGCGGCGTCAGCAGGCGGGCGACCACCAGCGAGAACAGCACCGAGATACAGGCCGCCAGGGCGAAGGCCTTGAAGAACTGGCCGATGATGCCGGGCATGAAGCCCACCGGCGCGAACACGGCCACGATGGTGAAGGTGGTGGCCACGACGGCCAGGCCGATCTCGTCGGCCGCCTCCATCGCCGCCGCATAGGGGCTTTTGCCGCCGCGCATGTGGCGGACGATGTTCTCGATCTCGACGATGGCGTCGTCGACCAGGATGCCGACGGTCAGCGACAGGGCCAGCAGGGTGATGCCGTTCAGCGACTGGTTCATCGGCGCCAGGACGGCGAAGGTCGGGAACAGCGACATCGGGATGGCCACCGCCGCCAGCAGCGTGGCGCGCCAGTCGCGCAGGAACAGCAGCACGACCAGCACCGCCAGGATCGCGCCGACGATCAGGGCCTCCATCGAGGCGATATAGCTCTCCTCGATATATTTCACGTTCGAGGTGATTTCCTGGATCTGGATCTCGGGGTGATCCTGGTCGAGCTTCTCGACGGCCTTGCGGATCTTCTCGGCGGTCTGCACCTCCGAGGCGCCGCGGCCGCGGACCATGTTGAAGGTGACGACTTCCTGGCCGTCATAGCGGGCGCGCGAGCGGGGCTCGGCCCAGTGGTCGGTGACCTGGCCCAGGTCGGCCAGGCGCACGGCGCCGCCGCTGGAGACGGGCACGCGGGTCTCGCGCAACTGCTCGACCGAGCCGGCCGCGCCCAGGGTGCGGATGGCGCGCTCGGCGCCCGAGATGGTCACGCGGCCGCCGGGCAGGTCGGCGTTCGAGGACACCAGGGCCTGGCTGACGGCGGCGGCGGTGACGCCGCGCGCGGCCAGGCGGTCGGGATCCAGGGCGATCTCGATCTCGCGGCTCACGCCGCCCTGGCGGTTGACCTCGCGCACGCCCTTGATGGCCAGCAGGGCGCGGCTGACGTCGTTGTCGACGAACCAGCTGCGCTGCTCGGGCGTCAGGGTCGGGGCCTTGACGACATAGGTGATCAGCGGGTCGCCCGAGATGTCGATCCGGGTGACGATCGGCTCCTGCATGTCCTGGGGCAGGGAGCCGCGCAGATTGGACATGGCGTTGCGCACGTCGTTGGTGACGCGCTCGTGGTCCACCCCCAGCTCGAACTCGATGAACGTGGTCGAGGCGCCGTCGACGACGGTGGAGTTGATGTGGCGCACCTGGCCCAGGCCAGCGATCGAGTCCTCGATCAGGCGGGTGACCTGGGTTTCAAGCTCCTGCGGCGCGGCGCCGGGGCGCACGGCCGTGACGACGACGAACGGCAGGTCGACGTCGGGATTGTTGTTGATCCGCATGCTCTTGAAGCCGGCGATGCCGGCGAAGCAGAGCAGCACGAACAGCATGATGACGGGGATCGGGTTCTTGATCGCCCAGGACGAGATGTTGCGCATCGGTCTGTCGTCCTCAGCGCGCGGTCTTGGAGGCGGCCGGCCGGGCGGCGGCGCCGACGCGGACCAGGTCGCCCTCGCCCAGGAAGCCGGCGCCCTCGACCACCACCTGCTCGCCGGCGTTCAGGCCAGTCGCCGCCACGCGGTCGCCCGTCGTGGCCAGGATGGCGATGCGGCGGAAATGGACCTTCTTGGCGGCGTCGACCACGAACACGCCGGGGCGGTTCTCGCGGTACAGCACCGAGGCCGACGGAACGACCAGGGCGGCCTGATCGCCGGCGTCGATCGTGGCGCGGGCGAACATGCCGGGACGGAAGCCGCCCATCGACGACAGGGCGATGCGCGCCGTGCCGATGCGGGTGGCGGGGTTGACTTCCGAAGTGACGATGCGGACGCGGCCGGTCGTTTCACCAACCTTGTCGGAATAGATCTTGGCCGACATGCCGGCCTTGACCGAGCTGAGGTCGGTCTCGGGGATGTCGGCGTCCAGCTCCAGTCGGCTGTCGCGGACGATGCGGAACAGTTCCGAGCCGGCCGTGACGATCTGGCCCTTGGTGACGCTGCGACGGCTGATCAGGCCGCCGACCGGCGCGCGGATCGAGGTCTGGGCCACGCGCGCGGCGGTCTCGCCCCTGCCGGCTTCGGCGGCGGCCAGGTTGGCGGCGGAGGTGCCCTGGCGGGCGATGGCGGTGTCGAGGCCGGCCTGGCTGAGATAGCCCTTGGCCTGCAGCTCCTTGGCGCGGTTCAGGGCGGCGCTGGCTTCGGCGAGGGTGGCCCTGGCGCTGGCGACGGCGGCGTCCTGCTGGCGCAGCTGGGCGGTGATCAGCGCGCTGTTGAGCTGGACCAGGACCTGGCCGGCGCGGACGGTCTGGCCTTCCTCGGCGTTGACGGCGACGGCGGTCAGGCCGCCGGTCTCGGCGCCGACCGGCACCTCTTCCCACGGCGAGACCGTGCCCGTGGCGTTGATCTGGCGCGCGATCGGCTGGCTGGAGACGGTGGCGAGGCTGACGGTCGCCGAAGCGCTCGGCGCGGCCCGCGTCTTCTTCTCCGGCTTCTTCCCGCATCCGGCCAGAGCGATCGCGCTCACGCCCAGGACCAAGACCAGCGCGCTCAGAGTCGGGCGGCGCCCATTGATCCCGTTAAGCACGAACATTTCCCCAGCAACAATTGAGCCCGACGGCCTTCTAGCCGACAAACCTCGGGTCGCTGAGTTAATTTGCCGTAAGACGATAAGAAGCCTGGAATTCCTCCCCTCTTGATGCGGGAAACGTGAACCGGGCGTTGGTAGCGCTGTCAGCGGTGAGGCGGCGTCACGGGGTTGGGCGTCAGGGCGCGACGGCCTTGGGCGTCGCCGGGCGCCGGCGCGGCAGCGCGCCGCAGAACAGCGCCGCCATGGCCAGGTAGCTGAAGACTCCGCCGCCCGCGATGTAACCGGCGCGGTTGGAGAGCTTGTGATCGGCCAGGTTGGCGAGAACCAGGATCAGGGTCAGGCCGTGAAAGCCGCAGGTCCACATCGGCCACCAGCGATCCGATCGCAGGGCGATGAACAGCAGCACCAGCATCAGGGCCAGGTCGACCAGGATGACCGCGGTCTGGGGACCGAACCTCTGCAGGCTGTTGTAGAACAAGGCCGTGGCGAACCAGGCCAGGATCATGGCGACGGCGGCTACGCGCTCGGGCCAGCCGCCACGCCACAGGGCCACGCCGGTCGCGATCAGCAACGCGGCGAGACTGGCCCATTGATAGAAGAAGCCGAGGGACATCGCGCCAGGGTGGCGCCATTCGTCCAGATTGCAACGCCTCTCGCCGATCGAGACCGGCGAGAGGCGCGCTCGTGTCTAGGCGGCGACGGTCAGGCGGCCGCTGGGGCTGGTCTCGATCAGGCCGGCCGGCTTGACGGCGCCTTCGCCGAAGGAGACGGCCGATAGGCCGATGTCGTGCTGGGCGGTCGACAGGTGCTTGTGCGTGACCACGATGCCCTCGCGGGCCGCGCCCAGGGCCTGCATGGTGTTGATCGCCGCCATCAGGGCGTCCTGGCCGACCAGCGCCGAGAGGTTGGCGTCCTGGCGGGTGGTCGGCATCAGCCCGGCCAGGGCGGCGGTGCGGGTGATGGCGGCGTCGATGGCCTTTTCGGCGGCGAACAGAGCTTCGGCCACGGTCTCGGCGGCCAGGCGGCGTTGCTTGAGCATGAGAAGTCTCCTCGCGCCGAGAGCTCCCGGCGCGTTGCTGAGGTGAAAATCTGGGCGGATGGACGCCCCGGCTCCCCGGAGGCGGAAATCTTACGGAAACAGGCCTTGCAGTGCGTGGAGCCCCGCCAGGATCGAGCCGAATGCGAACGCGGTCACGATCATCACGGCGGCGATGAAGGCCAATCGCAGGGGCAGGCTCAGATGATTGGGCCGTCCTCCTCCGAGTCCGAAGAGGACAAGTCCGACAGGAACGTCTCGTCCATCACCGCGCTGGCGATGCACAGGATCTCCCGCATCACCAGCTCGCTGGGCTTGAACGAAGCCTGCTTGCGGGTGGCTTCCACCAGGTCGTGCACCATCGAAGCGCCCGCCGGAGTCACCGACAGGTTCTGAAGCTGGCGCTCGAGCTCGCTCCACGTGATCGGGGGCATGGTCTCGGCCGAATTCAGCAGGGGCCACGCGTGCCGGAAGCTCGACACTTCCTGGCGCAGGTGCGTGGCTCGGCCGATCGCGTCCTTCTGGTGGGGGGTCAACTCGTTCACTGGGAACTCCTTCCTCGATGAGGTCAGCAGACCGCGAGGAAGGATGTTCGCCTAGCCGGGCCGTGTCGGACCCCGACGCGATAGGAGGGGGGGGCGCGATAGGAGGGGGGGCGCCCCCCTGATGGGGGCCCTGATCGCCCGCCTGATACGCCCGGTCGAAGACGCGGCGCGCCGCGTCGTAGCGGTCGGCCGCGCCCAGGCGCTTGCGGGCCTTGTCCAGGTGCCAGTCGACGGTGTGCTTGGAGAGGCCCAGTTCGCGGGCGATCTCCTTGGAGCTCATGTGACGATCGACGAGTCGGAGACACTCGCGCTCACGTTCGGTGAGGCGTTCCAGGCCGTCGGCCTGGTCAGGCAGGGTGTGAGCGCCCTTATCCATCACCGAGAACCATATGCAAACGCGACAGGTCGGCCAAGCGCCGGAACATTAAACCTTGGCTATCAGCGACGCGGCAAATCGCCGTCTGCCAAGGTCGACGACACTTTCCACAGGTCGACGCCGCCTTCGGAGGCATGGCGATCGATCAGCGCCAGCTCCTCGGCCGAGAAGGTGACGCCCTTCAGCGCCGCCAGGGAATCCTCCAACTGGGCGACGGTGCGGGCGCCGATCAGGGCGGAGGTGACGCGCGGATCGCGCAGGGTCCAGGCGATCGCCATCTGGGCCAGGGTCTGGCCACGACCTTGGGCGATCGCGTTCAGGGCCTTGATGCGATCCAGATTGTCCTGGGTCAGCAGATGCCCGCCGAACGAGCCGTCCCGGGCCGCCCGCGAGTCCGCGGGCACGCCGCCCAGGTACTTGCTGGTCAACAGCCCTTGGGCCAGCGGCGAGAAGGCGATGCAGCCGACGCCGAGGTCGTCCAGGGTGTCCAGCAGCGCATCCTCGATCCAGCGATTGACCATCGAATAGGACGGCTGGTGGATCAGCAGCGGCACGCCCTCGCTCTTCAGGATCGCGTGGGCCTTGCGGGTGAGCTCGGGCGAGTAGGACGAGATGCCGACATAGAGCGCCTTGCCCTGCCGGTGCAGGTGGGCCAGCGCCCCCATGGTCTCCTCCAGCGGCGTCGTGGGATCGACGCGGTGCGAGTAGAAGATGTCGACATAGTCGACGCCCATGCGCTTGAGGCTCTGGTCGCAGCTGGCGATCAGATATTTCCGCGACCCGCCTATGCCGCCATAGGGGCCCGGCCACATGTCCCAGCCGGCCTTGGTCGAGATGACCAGTTCATCGCGGTGGGCCCTGAAGTCGCTCCCCAGCACCTTGCCGAAGTTCTCCTCCGCCGAGCCGCAGGGTGGGCCGTAGTTGTTGGCGAGGTCGAAATGGGTGATCCCCAGATCGAAGGCCCGGCGCAGGATGGCGCGGCCGGTCTCGAACACGTCGGCCCCGCCGAAGTTCTGCCACAGGCCCAGAGAGATCGCAGGGAGATCCAGGCCGCTGCGGCCGGTGCGGCGATAGGGCATGGCCGCGTAGCGGTCGGCGGCGGCGACATAGGGAGTCTGCATCGGGTGTTCCTTGGAGCGCGTGCGAATACAGCCGCCCCGCGCCGGTTCGGCAAGAGTGTTCAGGCCATAGGTCTGACCAAAGCGCGGCGGGCGGCTCAATTGGCCTGGCTGCGGAACCGTTCGATCAGGAAAGCGGTGGCGGGACCGGGCGGGGTGTCGCTGCGATAGATGGCGTGCAGCGTGTAGACCGCGTCGCTCAGGTCCGGCATGTCGAGGCGCTTCAGGCGGCCGGCGGCGATGTCCTCGCGGACCATCGGCTCGGGCATGTTGCCCCAGCCGAAGCCCTCCTTCATCAGCAGGTGCTTGGCGCCGAGGTCGGCCAGCCGCCACGTGTGGACGCTGCCGACGGCGAAGTCGCGACCGTCGGTCAGCTTCGAGCGGTCGGTCAGAACGAGCTGGGTATGGCCGCGCGCCGCGCCCGGCGGATTGCGGCCCAGGGCCAGCGGATGGTCCGGCGCGGCGACGGGAATCAGCAGGGTCGAGCCCACGGCGATGGTCTCCAGGGCGTCGCCGCCGTTGACGACGTCCAGCGGTCCGGCGACGCCGATCGTGGCCCGGCGGTCCAGCACCATCTGGGTCACCGCGCCAAGGCCCTCGACATAGAGGCGCAGGGTCACGGTCGGGAAGGCCTCGCGGAAGGCGCGCAGGGCGTCGACCACCCGGGCGGTGGGAAGCATGACGTCCAGCACCAGGTTGACCTCGGCCTCCAGCCCCTGGATCAGGCCCCTGGCCTGGGCCCGGAGGGACGCGACGTCGCCGGCGATCACCCGGGCCTGGGCCAGCACCACCCGGCCGGCTTCGGTCAGCACCGGCGTCTTGGCCGCGTCGCGGTCGAACAGCGTCAGGCCCAGCTGGGCCTCCAGATTGGCGATCGCGTAGCTGACCACCGAATTGGCCCGATTCATCCGCCGGGCCGCGCCCGCGAAGCTGCCCGCCTCGACCACGGCGAGGAATACGGACAGCTGGTCGAGGGTGGGAAGGCCGGGCTCGGCGGTCATCGGGCTCTAGGACCTAAGATTGGCAATCGAAAATCTCGAACATAATAGACGATTTTATTCGGCTGCTTCGCAAGCCCAAGCGGCGCCAAAAGGCGCGTCAACGACGGGGCATGACGCTTCCGCCAAGCAAGACACCGAGGGTTCGCCGTCATGGCCAAGGTTCTGGTTCTCTACTATTCGTCCTACGGTCACCTGGAGACGATGGCCAAGGCCGTCGCCGAGGGCGCGCGCGAAGCCGGCGCGAGCGTCGACATCAAGCGCGTGCCCGAAACCGTGCCGCTGGACATCGCCAAGAGCGCCCACTTCAAGCTCGACCAGGATGCTCCCGTCGCCTCGGTCGAGGATCTGGCCAATTACGACGCGATCATCGTCGGCGCGCCGACCCGCTTCGGCCGCATGGCCTCGCAGGTCGCGGCGTTCTTCGACCAGGCCGGCGGCCTGTGGGCCCGCGGCGCCCTGCACGGCAAGGTGGCCGGCGCCTTCACCTCGACCGCCACCCAGCACGGCGGCCAGGAAACCACCCTGTTCTCGATCATCACCAACCTGCTGCACTTCGGCACGACCATCGTGGGCATGGACTATGGCCACGCCGGTCAGATGACCCTGGACGAAATCACCGGCGGCAGCCCCTACGGCGCCACCACCATCGCCGGCGGCGACGGCTCGCGTCAGCCCAGCGAGAACGAGCTGACCGGCGCCCGCTACCAGGGCCGCCGCATCGCCGAAACGGCGATCAAGCTGCACGGCTGATCTCAAGCCCCGGCTTTCGCCGGTCACATCGCTAGCGACCGGCCGTGAGGGGCCGGCCGGCTCCTTCCCCCTCCCGGGGAGCCGGTCGGCCCCTTCTTTCGTTGAACTGGAAAGCAAGGAGTCTCGTCATGCGTCGCCGCAACGGCCTTTTCGCCGACCTCTGGAGAGGTTTCGTCTTCATCGTGACCATCCGGGCGATCGCCAGGCCCTATCGCTCGCGCCGTCTGTACCTGGCGGGCCGCTGAGAGCCGGCCGCCGGTCCGCCCCAGCCTCCCGGGGAAGCCGGGGAGGCTGAGGCGGGGCCTGGGCGATTACCAAGTCATCGTAGGCAATACCTAAGATGTGCCATTTTGATACAAAGTGTTATCGCTCGTTAATTCAAATTCAAAGTTGATCTGGCTTTAATAGTAAACGAAATAGTTTGAATTGTTAATTGTGTAATACTGAAAATTAAACGAAGCCGTAAGCTCGTTGTGCGAGGTTCGTATTGGGCAAAACGCCCACCGGTCGTCAAAATGACGCCGGAATACCTCGAATAGGAGTTTCTTCGTTATGGCGCTGAACAGCATCAACACGAACTCGGGCGCTCTGATCGCCCTGCAGAATCTGAACTCGACGAACGCCGAGCTGGGCTCCGTCCAACAACGCATCAACACCGGCAAGAAGGTTGGCTCGGCCAAGGACAACGGCGCGATCTGGGCCATGGCCAAGACGCAGACCTCCAACTCGTCGGCGCTGAACTCGGTGAAGGACTCTCTGCAACGCGGTCAGTCGACCATCGACGTGGCCCTGGCCGCCGGCGACACCATCACCGACCTGCTCGGCAAGATGAAGGAAAAGGCTCTGGCCGCTTCCGACACCTCGCTGAACACCGCCTCGTTCAACGCGCTGAAGTCGGACTTCGACTCGCTGCGCGAACAGGTCCAGAAGGCCGCCGACAACGCCAAGTTCAATGGCGTCAGCCTGGCCGACGGCAAGGCCTCGAAGATGACCTTCCTGGCCAACTCGGACGGCTCGGGCTTCACCGTCAAGGCCCAGACCCTGGGTCTGGCCGGTCTCGGCCTGAGCACGACCGCGACCTCGACCTTCGCCTCGGCCAGCTCGGCCAAGTCGATGATCGCCACGCTCGACAAGGCCATCGGCACCGCCACCAACAAGCTGGCCTCGCTGGGCACCGCCTCGACCGGCCTCGACACCCACCTGACCTTCATCGGCAAGCTGCAAGACAGCCTGGACGCTGGCGTCGGCAACCTGGTGGACGCCGACCTGGCCAAGGAAAGCGCCAAGCTGCAATCGCTGCAGACCAAGCAGCAGCTGGGCATCCAGGCCCTGTCGATCGCGAACTCCTCGAGCTCGTCGATCCTCAGCCTGTTCCGCTAAGTCGGACGTCTTCGACCTAAAGGTCGTCGAAAGGGCGAGTCCCCGGACTCGCCCTTTTTCTTTTGCGCGCAGTCTCTCAGAGTCTAGGTGGGAATCATCAGGTAGAGTGAGGGGTGTTTGAATGTGTGCCAATTTGGGACACTTTCGGAAATATAGTAATGAGTCCTAACGTCCGGGCCTTGTTTCTTAAGGAAAAGGTTCGATGATTCAGTCGGGGGCTGTCGCTCATCAACAATATTGAAAGAGCGGGTGGCATAGTGTCGCGGCGGGCAAAACGCCCGCCGGTTGTCAAAACGACGCCGGAACACCTCGAATAGGAGTTGTTTCGTCATGGCGCTGAACAGCATCAACACGAACTCGGGCGCGCTGATCGCCCTGCAAAACCTCAACACCACCAACAGCGAACTGGGCGTCGTCCAGCAACGCATCAACACCGGCAAGAAGGTCGGTAACGCCAAGGACAACGGCGCGATCTGGGCCATGGCCAAGACGCAGACCGCCAACTCGTCGTCGCTGAACTCGGTGAAGGACTCGCTGCAGCGCGGCCAGTCGACCATCGACGTGGCCCTGGCCGCCGGCGACACGATCACCGATTTGCTCGGCAAGATGAAGGAAAAGGCCCTGGCCGCTTCCGACACCTCGCTGAACACCGCCTCGTTCAACGCGCTGAAGTCGGACTTCGACTCGCTGCGCGAACAGGTCCAGAAGGCCGCCGACAACGCCAAGTTCAACGGCGTCAGCCTGGCCGACGGCAAGGCCACGCAAATGACCTTCCTGGCCAACTCGGACGGCTCGGGCTTCACCGTCAAGGCCCAGACCCTGGGCCTGACCGGTCTCGGCCTGGTGAGCGGCAGCAACACCTTCACCTCGGCCTCGACGGCCAAGTCGATGATCACCACCGTCGACAAGGCCATCGGCACGGCCACCAACAAGCTGGCCTCGCTGGGTACGGCCTCGACCGGCCTCGACACCCACCTGACCTTCGTCGGCAAGCTACAGGACAGCCTGGACGCCGGCGTCGGCAACCTGGTGGACGCCGACCTGGCCAAGGAAAGCGCCAAGCTGCAGTCGCTGCAGACCAAGCAGCAGCTGGGCATCCAGGCCCTGTCGATCGCGAACTCCTCGAGCTCGTCGATCCTCAGCCTGTTCCGCTAAGCCGGACATCTCGACCTAAAGGTCATCGAAAGGGCGAGTCTCCGGACTCGCCCTTTTTCTTTTTGCCGATCTCTAGCCGAGGCGTGCCAAAGTGGCCTGACCGCCGCCTCGGCGACCTCGGTCGTCCGCGACAGCTTCCCGCGTTACGGGGGGCTTCTCGCGGAAGCTCCAGCACGAAAGCCTGGTTACCCGCGCGTTAACCAGCAACCCCTTGTTCCGCCGAGCCATTTGAACCCCCGAAAGGAGTTCGCCCGGTGGAGTACGAAGAGCGTCAAGCGTGGATCGCCCTGTGGGCCGCCGTCTTCGGCGAGCCGCCGCCCGTGCAGCCCGATCGGGAACCGACGTCGCGGATCCTGGTCCAGCATCTGCCGCCGACGCTCCCTTACGAGATCAAGTCCCGAACTGGGTGAACGGCACGCGGTTGAAGAACGCGCGCTCGGCCCCGCGCGGGTCGTCCTCCAGCCGCGTCGTGGTGTCGAACACCATCGTCTGGCGGCGGGGCAGGGTGTAGGGCTCCCACTTCGGCAGGGCGCCGCCGTTCGGGTCGCCGGTGCTGGCGAAGCGCACGAAGGCGTCGCTCATCGTGTTGGACATGGCGACCGACTCCGGCCCCGTCCCGACGATCGAGCCCTTGGCGTCCAGCGTGCCGAACACCAGGCCGATGTCGATGGTGTGCGGCGCGCCGAAGATCCCGCCGTCCTTGGGCGACTTCCAGTTGACCTGGTAGGCGAAGGCCGGAGCGCCGGCCTTGGCGCGTTCCTCGTCCTGGACGATCGCGGCCTTCCACGAGCGGCCAGCCGTCGAGGCGGCGAAATAGACGTCCGACGGCGAGTAGTTCGGATAGGTCGCGCGGTAGAAGGCCACGACCGTCTCGGGGTCGATGTCGATGCGGGCGTTGAACTGGCCCGGCAGGCGGGCGATCACCTCGTCCCAGCTCTTGGGGAACGCCCCGGCGTCCCAGCCGATGAAGCCCTTGGTCTCGTCGTGGGTGTTGCCGCACATCATCGGCACGGACAGGCCGACCGGCGCGGCGTCGGGGAAGAACGGATGGCGGTCCAGGGTCCGCTCGTCCAGCGCCGGCCCCATATAGACCCCGCCCGAGCCGGCGATCGGATCGACGGCCCGCAGCCCTTCGACCATCTTGTCGGCCGAGAGGGCGCGCAAGGACGCCAGGTCCTGGGCGCCGACCTTCTCCATGAACGCCTTGGCGCGCTTCGTCGCGTTGAACGGGCCGCCGGCGGTGACCTGCTGGCCGCTCATGGTGGCGGCGCGATGGAACAGGCCCTTGGCGTTGGGCTGGGCCAGCAGGGTGGCGATCTTGGCCCCGCCGCCGGATTGGCCGAACAGCATCACCCGGCCGGGATCGCCGCCGAAGGCCGCGATATTGTCGCGCACCCATCGCAGGGCCAGGACAAGATCCAGCTGACCCGCATTGCCGCTGTCGGCCACCGACGGATCGTTGAACAGGCGGGCGAGATACAGATAGCCGAAGGCGTTCAGGCGGTGGTTGACCGTGACCACCACGACGTCGCCGCGCCTGGCCAGCTTGGTCCCCACGTACCAGGGGTGGCTGCCCGAACCGGTGTTGTAGGCGCCGCCGTGGATGTAGACCATCACCGGCCGCTTGCCGCCATCCGCGAGGCCGGTCTTGCCGGCCTTGGCCGGGGTCCAGACGTTGAGGAACAGGCAGTCCTCGGACTGCGTTTCTTCCTCGCCCTTGCCCTGGGGGCAGGACGCGCCATAGGTCAGGGCGTCCTTTACGTCGGTCCAGGGCTCGGGCCTGACGGGCGGCATGAAGCGGCGCGCGCCGCCAGTGTCCTGGCCGTAGCGCAGACCCTTGAAGACGCTGACCCCGTCCTCGACATAGCCGCGCACCTTGCCGGCGGTGGTGGCCACGACGGGGGAGCGCTTCTGCGCCGCATAGCCGGCGCGGGGCAGGGCGCCATAAGCGGCCAGGGCGGCGGCCCCGGTGATCAGGGTGCGGCGGGTGGCGGTGTGCACAGCGGTTCCTCCGGCGCCTTCCTGGCGCGCTTTGCCGTAGCGGTAGCACGAATGACACCGGTAACAATCCACTTTCGCCCGCTCGATTCGGTGAGCGGCGACTTTGTGGGGAGTGCTTTAGGCCACGCTATCCAGGAACGTGCCGGGTCCGTAGACCCCCACCAGATCGATATGGAACTGGGCGCTTCCGTCGGCGAGATCCAGATAGAAGTTCTCCAGCGCGCGGGCATAGATCCCCGTATTCTCGGTGACCGCCGCCGACAGGAGGAAGCCAACCATCGCCGCTTTCGTGCCGATGCCGTTGGCACCGTCGCCGCCGTAGTACGCAAGGTAGTCTACCCGGCTATCCAGCAATACGTGCAGTTTCTCGTCGGTGGGTGTCGTACCGAAGATGGTCTCGTAAGCGTCGCGCGTCGTGTCGAAGAGCGACATGGCGCCGTACTTGGTCGCGAAGTTGTCCTTAGCTTCGCCGTTCTTGCCCAGGTTCACCGCGAAATTGATGAAGCGGTTCACCGTATTGAATTGGGCGTAGTAGGCGCTGTTCAGGTTGTTCGGGTTCGGGCCCGCGGCCGAGATCAGGAAGTCTATGCCGCCTTGGGTGGGGGTCTTGCCGGTGAAGAACTCATAGGACAGTACAGCGACCGAAGTCGTGGAGGCTGCGAAGGGCTCGATTGCTTGCACGGTTTCACGGCTCGATCGGCTAGCGAGGTTCAAGTCCAGCGTCGCGATGGATTTGGTGTCCTGGCTTCGGACCGCATCGAGGAAAGTCAGGTGTTTGTAGGTGTTTTCGGCCGATCCGGCATAGACCGAGAAGCCGTTCACGTCGTTGTCCAGGATCTGGATCGTTTGCGTGCCCGCGCCAGGGCGTGGGTCGATGGTCGCGCCGGTCGTGCTTAAGCTGATCTCGTAGCTACCCGCGCCGGAGGTCGGATCGTCGTAGGCGGCGAACGTGTAGTTCGTCTTGGTCTGGCCGGCCGCGATACTCAGGCTGGCGCTGGTCAGCGATGTCGAGCCCGGACCTTTTCCGTTGATCGTCACATAGAAGGACGTGGCTTGTGTGGCGGGCGCCGACAGGGTGATGTCGAGGGAGACCTTCGAGCCTTCGAGAACCGGGGATGGCGACACCGAAAGAGCCGCGAATGTGAGCGTTTCGACCTGGGGCGCGAAGCCGAGTTGCGCGGCGGTAAGGCTTGTCGCCGTCGCGCCCTTCAGCGAACCTAGCGTCCACCAGCCCACCGTGCCCCAGTTGACCTGCAAGACGGTATCGGAGCCCAATTGGGCGAGCCGTGCGAAGTTCGTGGCGAAGGGGTTGGTCCCATCGACCCAGCCGGTGCCGATTTTCAGGAACGGTGTAAGATCGATCCGGTCGTCTGTCGAAAAGTCGGCGATGACGAATGGCTTACCGCCGCCGGCCAGTCCGTTGATCGAGAACGTGTCCGCGCCGGTGTCGCCGTACGCCACGCCCCCTGAGATCAGGTCGAACAGGTCATTGCCTGCACCGCCGTGGGCGGTGACGGATTGCGTGCCGTAGATCTGGATCGTGATCTTGTCATTGCCGTCGCCGGCATCGAGCGTGATCGTACCGGGCTGATACGATTGCTTGCGCAAGGCGATGAGATCGTCGCCACCTCCGGCGAAGACTTCGAAATCGCCGGCTCCCTGTACCTCCAGATAGTCGTAGCCATTCGTGCCGTTGATGACGGTCATGGCCCCCCCCCTAGTCTACAACCTTGACCGTTCGATAGCTACTTGAGGTATATTTGTCGAGCTATGCAATCGTTAAGTTTGTGCGCGGCCGCTAGCTAAAGCGCCCGCACCGCCGCCGCATGCTCGGCGATCACCGCCAGGGTCGCGGCGTCGGTGTCGAAGACGCCGTAGAGGCCCTGCTCCTCCTGGGGCGGATCGCCGACGAAGCTCTTGTCGCCGGGCGCGAACCAGGCGTCGCCGTGCTGGGCGCGGCCTTCGCCGTTCCACGCCCAGAAGTTGGTCCCGGCCGTCGGGCCGCCGGCCTTCATATCGTCCAGGGCCAGGCCATAGATCGTGCGGTAGAAGCGGTCCTTGTCGGCCGTCGCCGAGCCGGGCGCGAAAGCGCGGGCGTCGCGGATCAGGCCGAACTCCTCGATGACCAGCGGCTTGTTGAGCGACTTGGCCAGGGCGATGTGGCGGGTCACGTACTCGCGGCAGCGGGCCTCGCCCTCCGCATAGGTGGCCGGCTGGTTCTTGGGATCGATCCAGCTCCAGTTGTTGGGCCAGACGTGGGCTGTGACATAGTCGATGGTCGCCGGCCGGTGAGCCTCCAGCGCGCAGGCCTCGCTGCGCAGGCACCCCATGCTGCCCTCGCTGCCGGTGCAGACCAGGTGGCGCGGGTCCTGGGCCTTGATCAGGGCCGAGGTTTCGCGGATCCACGCGTAGTAAGGCGGCAGAAGCGTGTCGGCCTTGGCTTCCGTCCCGCCCGGGCGGGGTTCGTTGGCCAGTTGCCAGGCCATGATCGTCGGGTCGTCGCGATAGGCCTTGCCGGTGACGCTGTTGGTCCGCTGGACCAGGCTGGTCAGGTAGCGGCGGAACAGGGCGTTGGCCTTGGCGTCGGCATAGAAGCGGGCCGAATAGTCCGGATATTCCGGCCACGGATGTTTCGGATCGCCGGCCTCGAACCAGGGGCCATTGCCGACCCAGTTCAGATAGGCCGGCATGCCGCCCGACCAGTCCCAGAAGTTGTTGACGTAGATCACCGCCTTCATGTCGCGGCGGGCCATTTCGGCCAGCAGCCAGTCGAGGCCCTTCAACAGGTCGGCGCTGTAGACGCCGGGCTCCTCCTGCATCGTCGGCGAGACGGCGGCCTTGGCCGGCGAGCGCTCGCCCGCGCCCAGGACCCTTAGGTTGGTGACGCCCAGAGCCTTCAGTCGGTCGAGCTCGCGCGCCAGGCGTGCGCGATCGCCGGTGGGGCCGGGCGAGCCAAGCCAAGCTCCGTACCAGAGGTTCGCGCCGACGAAGCGGTAGGGCTTTTCGTCCAGCGCGAGGCGGCCGTCCTTCACGGCGACGAAGCCCTTGGCCGGCGCGCCGGCCGCGCCCAGCGCCGGCAGGGCGGCGAGGCCCGCCAGCAGTTGGCGCCGCGAGGCGGTCACTTCTTCGCCGCGTGGGCGACCGTCCAGTCGACGACCGTGGTCAGGGCGACGGGAGCGATGGTTTCCTCGATCTGGCCGTAGTCGGTGGGCAGGCCGGTATCGGCGGTCTGCATGAGGTGGTTCAGCCCCGGCAGCTCCTTGACCGTGACGTCGGCGTCGCCAGCCAGGGCCGCGCGGATCGCGGCCAGGTTCGTCTTGGCGTCCACCTGCAGGTCCTTCGAGCCGCCGATGGCCAGGACGGGGATCTTGATCTTGGCCAGGGCGTCGGCGGGGCGGGCGTTCAGCATATAGTGTCCCGCCGCGCTGGAGAGGGCCAACACCTGGGCGCGCTGGGGCGAAGTCGCTGGAAGGCCTTGACGGTCGAGCACCGCGTTCAGCCGCGCGCGCCCGTCGTCGACGTCCTGGGCGTCGCGGGCGGCCTGGAACCATTCGGCCCGGTTCTTCATCATGATCTCGACCTGATCGGCGGGCAGGCCATTGGCCGTGAACAGCGCCCGGTTCTGCGCCAGCAGCAGCGCGGTTCCGTCGACGCCCGGCGCGGCCATCAGCACCAGAAAGGCGATGCGGGGGTCGTCGGCGGCGACCAGCGGCGCGATCTGGCCGCCCTCGCTGTGGCCGATCAGGCCGATGCGGGTGGGATCGATGTCCGCGCGCGCGCGCAGGAAAGCGACGCCGGCGGCCACGTCGGTGGCGAAGGCGGGGATGCCGGCCGTTGCAGGATCGCCCTTGTCCGAGCCGCCGGCCCCGCGATCGTCGACTCGCAGCACCGCGACGCCCTTGCGCGTCAGGGCGTCGGCGATGACCAGGAAGGGCTTATGGTCGAAGATCGTCTCGTCGCGGTCCTGCGTGCCGGAGCCACTGATCAGCACTACGGCCGGGAACGGTCCCGGTCCCTCGGGCAAGGTCAGGGTTGCGGCCAGTTTCAGGCCCGAGGCCGGATTGCGGTACGAGACCTCTTCCGCCCGATAGGGGAAGGGCGGCTTGGGCGTCTGCGGACGGCTCACGACCGGCGCGGCGCGGCTCATGGTCAGGGGCAGGGCCGCGCCGCCCTGGGACCATTCGCCCTGCACGGCCTGGCCATCGGCCGAGACCGTTCCCTCGAAGCCCACCGGCGCGGCGCTCAGCGTGAGGGTCATCTTGCCATTGGCCAGGGTCGCGCTGGCCGGCATGCCCTTGACCATCTGCCGGGGGCTATCCAGCGTGGCCGAGCCGTCCGGCTTGATGTGGAACACCACCGGCAGCTTGCCGCGCGGGGTGTCCAGCGTCCCGTACCAGTCCCCGACGATCGGCCCGACCTGGGCCGAGGCGACCATGGGGGCGAGGCAAGCGGGCGCGAACAGGGCGGCGGCGACGACCGCGCGAGGCAGGAAACGCATGTGATCCGAAACTCCCCTAACTCTTGTCGGGAAGCTTAGGCGCTACGCGTGACGGTTGTGAAGATGGGCGGTCGCAGATTCGGCGGTGGCGTCTACCGACGTTGCAGGCTGTGCAAGATACGGATGACGTTCACTTGCGAGCCATCGACGCGATAGCGGACGATGTAAGCATGCTGGCCAAAGGGAATGTTGATCTCGCGGACAGTCGGACCGGCTAGGCGGCCTCTCAAGGGCGCTTCCGCCAAGCTGTTCACGGCCTCTTCGACAAGCGGGCCAAGTCTGGCGGCAGCACGTGCGTCGCGGACTAAGAGCCAGACGACAAGACTGTTGAAGTCTCGTTTGGCGCGGACCGAGACCGAAACCGTGAAGGTCAATCTAGGGCCGCGCTCACGCGGCGCAGATGCGCGCGGAACTCGTCGAGGGTTATGGTCGGCTCTTCGCCGCGTTCGATGGCGTCGGCGATAGCCTCGTCGATGGCTGGATCCGGATCGATACTTTTCGGAAGCGCGCCCGTTAAGCCAGCGTCTATGAGAGCCAAGGCGTACTCGGACACCGACATGCCGAATCTGTCCGCCCCAGCCTTCAGCTGGGCAGCCTGCTCGTTGTCGATATGGATGTCGAAGCCATCGGCCATGGGCGCAGAGTCTCGCCGACGGCCGATGGCGTCAAGTCCTACAGATTCAGCAGCGCCGGGTCGCCGCCCTGGGCGGTGATGTTGACGCTGACCGCGCGCTCGACCGCGAAGCGCAGCAGGGCGTGGGGGCCGCCGGCCTTGGGACCGGTGCCCGACAGGCCCTCGCCCCCGAACGGCTGGACGCCGACCACGGCGCCGGTCATCGAGCGGTTGACGTAGGCGTTGCCAGCCGGGACCAGGCGCTGGACGTCGGCCGCGAAGCTCTCGATCCGCGAGTGGACGCCCAGGGTCAGGCCGTAGCGACGGGCCGCCAGCGCGCCGGCGACCTGCTCGAGGTCTTCCGGCTTGTAGCGCACCACGTGCAGAACGGGTCCGAACACCTCGCGCTCCAGGAAGTCGGCGGCGGGGATCTCGGCCAGGACCGGGGCGAAGAACGTGCCGCCGTTCGGAGCGGTCAGGACGTGCAGGACCTTGGCGTCCTGCATCAGGCGGTCCTGATGCTTCTTCAGCGCGTCGCGGGCCTCGGCGTCGATGACCGGGCCGACGTCGGTGACGGCCAGGGCCGGGTCGCCGATGACCAGGGCGTCCATGGCGCCCTTCAGGCCGTCGATGATATGGTCGGCGGTGTCTTCCGGCAGGAACAGCAGGCGCAGGGCCGAGCAGCGCTGGCCGGCCGAGCCGAACGCCGAGACGATCACGTCGTCGATCACCTGCTCGCGCTGGGCCGTCGTGTCGACGAACATGCCGTTGAGGCCGCCGGTCTCGGCGATGAACGGCACGATCGGACCCTGGCGGGCGGCCAGGGTCTGGTTGATCCGCCACGCCGTGTCGGTGCCGCCGGTGAAGGCGACGCCATCCAGGCCTTCGTGGCTGGTCAGGGCCGCGCCGACCGTCTCGCCACGGCCGGGCAGCAGGGCCAGCAGGCGCGGGTCCAGGCCAGCGGCGTGGTAGAGCTTCACGGCCTCGAAGGCGATCAGCGGGGTCTGTTCGGCGGGCTTGGCCAGCACGGCGTTGCCGGCGGCCAGGGCCGCGGCGATCTGGCCGGTGAAGATAGCCAGCGGGAAGTTCCACGGGCTGATGCAGACGAAGACGCCGCGACCGGCCAGCTTGAGCGTGTTGGTCTCACCGACCGGGCCCTTCAGCACCTCGCCGTCGCCGAACTGATCCTCGGCCAGCACCGCGTAGTAGCGACAGAAGTCGACGGCCTCGCGGACCTCGGCGACGCCGTCGCCCAGGGTCTTGCCGGCTTCGCGGGCCAGGATGGCGATCAGGCGGTCGATGTCGGCTTCCAGGGCGTCGGCCATGGCGCGCAGCACCTTGGCGCGAGCGGCGCCGCCGGCGCGGTCCCAGGCCGGTTGCGCGGCGCGGGCCAGGCGGAAGGCCTCGTCGATCTGCGAGGCCTGGGCTTCCGAGACCGCGCCGACCACCTTGTGGTCGTCGGCCGGGGCGACGACCGGCAGCGGCGGGGTTCCGGCGCTGACCTTGCCGTCGATCAGCGGGCCAGCCGCCAAAATCCCACTGTTTTGGGTGGCGCCGTCCAGCGCGGCGACGGCCGCTTGCAGGCGTTGGCGGTCGGCCTTCACCGACAGATCGAGGCCGGCGCTGTTCTTCCGGCGCGGGCCATAGACCTCGATCGGCGTCGGGATCTTGGCGTGGCGGTCCGGGTGGGCCTCCACGGTGTCGATCGGGTCGGTGACGACCTTCTCGACCGGCACTCGCTCGTCCAGCAGGGCGTGTACGAAGCTGGTGTTGGCGCCGTTCTCCAGCAGGCGGCGGACCAGATAGGGCAGCAGGTCCTCGTGGCCGCCGACCGGCGCGTAGGCCCGCAGGGTGACGCCGTCATAGAGGTCGTCGGCGGCCTTGTAGAGCGCCTCGCCCATGCCGTGCAGGCGCTGGTGCTCGATCTTGACGCCGGCGTTCTTGGCCATGCGCACCACCGCCGCCAGGGTGTGGGCGTTGTGGGTGGCGAACTGGGCGTAGAGATGCGGGGCGCCGGCGATCAGGGCCTTGGCGTTGACCAGGTACGACAGGTCGGTGGCCGGCTTGGTCGTGTAGACCGGATAGTCCGGGCGGCCGGCGACCTGGGCGCGCTTGACCTCGCTGTCCCAGTAGGCGCCCTTCACCAGGCGGACCATCAGGCGGCGTCCGGTCTCTTCGGAGAGGGCGCGCAGGCGGGCGATGACCTCGCCGCAGCGCTTTTGATAGGCCTGGACGGCCAGGCCCAGCCCCTGCCAGTCGCCCAACTCCGGCTCGCGGCACAGCTTGTCCAGCAGCTTCAGCGACAGGGCCAGGCGGTCGGCTTCCTCGGCGTCGATCGTGAAGTTGAGGTTGTGGTGGGCGGCGATCTTGGCCAGGCGCAGGGTGCGGGGATAAAGCTCCTCCCACACACGGTCCTCGTGCGTCGCTTCATAGCGCGGGCACAGGGCCGAGAGCTTGACCGAGACGCCGTGGCCCTTTTCCGGACCGGCGCCGTTCGACAGCTTGCCGACCGTCTGAATCGCGTCGGCATAGGACTTCTCGTAGCGCTCGGCGTCGGCGGCGGTGCGGGCGCCCTCGCCCAGCATGTCGAACGAGCACATGGTGTTCTCGCCGGCCGCGCGCTTGATGGCGGCTTCAATCGTCCGCCCAAGGACGAACTGCTCGCCCATGATGCGGATGGCCTGGCCGACGGCGGCGCGGATGACGGGTTCGCCCAGGCGACCGGCCATCTTCTTGATGAAGCCGGGCAGGTCCTTCTTGGCGTCGTCGTCGGGCTCGACGATCTTGCCGGTCAGCATCAGGCCCCAGGTCGAGGCGTTGACGAACAGGCTGTCGCTGCCGCCCAGGTGGCTGGCCCAGTCGGCCGAGCCGATCTTCTCGGCGATCAGCTTGTCACGGGTGTCGTCGTCAGGGGTGCGCAGCAGGGCCTCGGCCAGGCACATCAGCGCCAGGCCCTCGCGGGTGCCCAGGCTGAACTCCTGCAGGAAACTTTCGACCACGCCCTGCTTGCGGACGGACCGACGGGCCCCGCGGACCAGGGCCTCGGCCTCGGCGCGGACGGCGGCGCGGTCCTCGCTGGACAGGGGCTTGGCGGCCAGCAGGTCGGCGATCACCGCGGCTTCGTCGCGATACTTGCCGTCGTCGAGGCTGTCCCAGTGGGCCAAGTCGGTCATGGTCGTTCCCTTGGTTTAGGATATCATCGGTCTAACTCGGCTTCGGGCAAAGGTGCTTCGTTTGTCGCGTGGTGGCGCTGTATCTTCTTCGGCAAAGTCGTGGAAAATGATCATCCGCTCCAGCATGGCGGAAGGCGCGCGCCGAAGCTTGCTCCAGAAGCGAGAATGAGGACATGGGGAGGGAGGAAGGGGCGCGTGCTGGGGGAGTATCGCGCCCCTTCCTCTCTTGCGCGACGCCCGGTTAGGGGGAGAGGGGCGAGCGTCGCGTGTGTTCCACCCCTACGGGCTGGCCGTTTTCGCCGGGCGCCTTTTAAGGGGGAGGGCGCGGGGCGGGGCTGGAACGATCGGAGGTGTAACGCTAGACATTACGAATGTGCTACGTTTGTATCCGCTGATTTTCGAAGCTTCTTCGGCGAAAGTTCAATATGGCCATTTCCGCTCTGGATGACACCGATCGCCGCCTGTTGAGGGTTTTGCAGGCCGACGGCCGTGTCACCAACGCCGAGCTGGCCAAGCGCTGCAACCTGTCGCCGGCGGCCACTTTCGACCGCGTCCGGCGACTGCGCGAGCGCGGCTACATCACCGGCTACGCGGCTCTGCTGGATCCGGCCAAGGTCGACCGGGCGCTGCTGATCTTCGTCGAGGTGGTGCTGGAGCGCACGACGGGCGAGGTGTTCGAGGACTTCGCCGCCTCGGTGCGCCGCGCGCCCGAGATCCTGGAGTGCCACATGGTGGCCGGCGGATTCGATTATTTGATCAAGGCCCGGGTGCGCGACATGGAGGCCTATCGCGGCTTCCTTGGCGACATCCTGGTCAAGATGCCCGGCGTGCGCGAGACGCGGACCTATGCGGTTCTGGAAGAGGTCAAGAGCACGGTGCAACTGCCGCTCTAGACGCTGGGCTGAGGGGGCGAGAGACCGCGCCAACCTGTGGGGCAGTGGCGCGGCCTTGCCGAGACGACGCGGTTGGATGCGTCGGCCTTGACGTTCGTCACAAGGGTGGACCTTGGGAGAGCCGCCTTTGTGTCGATAGGCCTACATTTATCGCAATCATCTGTCGGGTCACACAACCTCTGGCATGATCCGCCCCATTCCGGGTTGGCCGGTCCGTTCGCGTGCGCGCTGAAGGGGGCGGAGCGGGCAAGTCCCACCACAAGGGTGGAAGGGCGCCTCCAGGGATGGGGGGAGGAGAACGCCCTTCCGTTCGCGACCATCGGGGTGGGGGATGATGGCCAGCGAACCACCCCGGCTCTCGCCGGGGAGCTCGTGTTCGTTCAGCCTCAGGCCGCCGGCGCGCCGCCGCCGAGGGTCTTGTAGAGGGTGACGAGGTTGGTCGCCCGCGCCAGGCGCGCCGTGATCAGGCCCTGCTGGGCCGAATACAGGGTGCGCTGGCTGTCGAGCAGGGTCAGGGCGCTGTCGAGGCCGGCGTCGCGACGCTGTTGCGACAGGCGCTGGCTGTCGGTGGCGGCCACGACCAGGCGCTCCTGGGCGGCGAGGCGGTCGCCGACCGTGTCGCGCACCGACAGGGCGTCGGAGACCTCGCGGAACGCCGTCTGCACGGTCTTCTCGTAGGTCGCCACGGCGATGTCGCGGTTGGCCTTGGAGACGTTCAGGTTGGCCACATTGGCCCCGCCGGCGAAGATCGGCAGGCTGATCTGGGGCGTGAAGCTCCAGGCCTTGCTGCCGCTCTTGAACAGGTCGCCCAGTTCGGTGCTGCTCGAGCCTAGCGAGCCGGTCAGGCTGATGCGCGGGAAGAAGGCCGCGCGGGCCGCGCCGATATTGGCGTTGGCGCCCTGCAACTGGTGCTCGGCCGACAGCACGTCGGGGCGACGCGCCAGCACGTCCGAGGGCAGGCCCGCCGGCAGGTCGGCCAGGATCCGGGCCGACGCCAGGCTACCGCCCGGACCATTTGACGGCAGCAGGTCAGCGGGCACGTCCGCGCCGACCAGCAGGGTCAGGGCGTTGCGGTCCTGGGCGACCTGAGCGGTGTAGACCGCCATGTCGCTCCGAGCCGTCTCGGCCTGGACCTGGGCGTTGCGCAGGGTGGCCAGCGAGCCGACGCCGCCGTCGACCTGCTGCTGGGTCAGGCGCAGCGTGTCCTCGCGGGTGGCCAGGGTGTCCCTGGCCAGGGCCAGGCGCTCCTGGTCGGCGGCCAGGGTCAGCCAGGCGTTGGCGGTCTCGGCGATCAGGCTGATGCGAACCGAACGGCTGGTCTCCTGCGTGGCGAAGAAGCTCTGCAGGGCCTGGGCGTTCAGGCTGCGGACGCGGCCGAACAGGTCCAGCTCATAGGCCGTGAAGCCGATGGTGGCGCTGTAGACCTCGGTGTCGATCGACCCGCCGGTCGCGCCGGGGATCTGGCCGAACTGCGAGGCGCTGGCCGGGGAGTGGCTGCGTTGCTCGCTGAGCACGCCGTTGATCCCCGGGAACAGGGCCGAGCGCTGGACGCCGTACTGGGCGCGGGCCTTCTCGATGTTCAACACCGCCACGCGCAGGTCGCGGTTCTGCTTGAGGGCCAGGTCGACCACGCCTTGCAGGCGCGGATCGACCAGCACCTGGCGCCAGTCGAGGTCGGCGGCCGTGACGGACGCCGTGGGCTCCGGCGTCGGCGTGGACCAGGCCTGGGCGACCGGCAGGGCCGGACGCTGATAGCGCGGGGCCATGGTGCAGGCGCTGACCGCCGTGGAGGCCAGCAGGATCAGGGTGAGACTACGGAACATGATCAGTGGGCCTCCGTCGACGGCGGTTCGCCAGCTTGGGCGACCGCTTCGTCATGGCCTTTGTGCTTGGGTTTGAAGATCTTCTCGACGACCACGAAGAACAGCGGGACGAAGAAGATCGCCAGGAGGGTGGCCGAGATCATGCCGCCGATCACGCCGGTGCCGATGGCGTGCTGGGCCCCGGAGCCGGCCCCGTTGGAGATCGCCAGCGGCAGAACGCCGAAGACGAAGGCCAGCGAGGTCATGATGATCGGTCGCAGGCGCAGGCGAACCGCCTCCAGCGTCGCGTCGATCAGGCTCATGCCCTTCTCGTACAGGTCCTTGGCGAACTCGACGATCAGGATGGCGTTCTTGGACGCCAGGCCCATGGTCGTCAGCAGGCCGACCTGGAAGTAGATGTCGTTGCTGAGGCCGCGGACGAAGGTCGCCAGCAGGGCGCCGACGATGCCCAGCGGGATCACCATGATGACGGCCAGCGGGATCGACCAGCTCTCGTAGAGGGCGGCCAGCAGCAGGAACACCACCAGGATGGAGATGCCGTACAGAGCCGGCGCCTGGTTGCCGGATTCACGTTCCTGGGCCGACAGGCCGGTCCACTCGTAGCTGACGCCGGGCGGCAGTTGCGCCGCCAGCTTCTCCATGGCCGCCATCGCCTGGCCCGAGCTCTTGCCCGGGGCGGGCGAACCCTGGATGTTCATCGACGACAGGCCGTTGTAGCGCTCGAGGCGCGGCGAGCCATAGGTCCAGCTGGCCGTGGCGAAGGCCGGGAAGGGAACCATCTGGCCTTGGTCGTTGCGGACGTACCAGCGGTTCAGGTCCTCGGGCGTCATGCGGTAGGGCGCGTCGGCCTGCAAGTAGACCTTCTTGACCCGGCCGCGATCGATGAAGTCGTTGACGTATGAGCCGCCCCACGCCGCGCTGAGCGCGCTGTTGATGTCGGCGGTGGTCAGGCCCATGGCGCCGGCCTTGGCCTGGTCGACCTCGATCTTCAGCTGCGGGGTGTCGTCCTGACCGTTGGGGCGCACGCCCACCAGGTTCGGATCCTGCGCCGCCATGCCCAGCATCATGTTGCGGGCGTTCATCAGCGTCTCGTGGCCGACGCCGCCGATGTCCTGCAGCTGGAAGTCGAAGCCCGACGAGGTGCCTAGCTCCGGCACGGACGGCGGGATCACGGCGAACACCATGGCGTCGCGGATCTGGCTGAAGGCGCCCATGGCGCGGCCGGCGACGGCCTGGGCCTTGAGTTTGGCGGCCTTGCGGTGCTCGAAGTCCTTCAGACGGACGAAGGCGAGACCGGCGTTCTGGCCGGCGCCGCTGAAGCTGAAGCCCGAGACGGTGAACACCGACTGCACGGCGTCCTTCTCGGCGCCCAGGAAGTGCTCGCGCACCTGAGTCAGCACGGCCTGGGTCTTCTCCTCCGTCGCGCCGGCGGGCAGCTGGACGAGGGTGATCATGATCCCCTGGTCCTCTTCCGGCAGGAAGGCGCTGGGCAGGCGGACGAACAGCAGGGCCATGACCACGATGATGGCGGCGTAGATCGCCATCCAGCGGCCGCTCTTGCCCAGGATGCCGCGGACGGAGCCCTGGTAGCGCGAAGACAGGTCGTTGAAGCTACGGTTGAACCAGCCGAAGAAGCCGGTCTTGTGCTCGTGGTGGCCGGCCTCGACGGGCTTCAGCATGGTGGCGCAGAGGGCCGGCGTCAGGATCAGGGCGACCAGCACCGACAGGGCCATGGCCGAGACGATGGTGATCGAGAACTGGCGATAGATCACGCCCTGCGAGCCGCCGAAGAAGGCCATCGGCACGAACACCGCGGCCAGCACCAGAGCGATGCCGATCAGGGCGCCGGTGATCTCGTTCATCGACTTGCGGGTGGCTTCCTTGGGGGAGAGCCCCTCTTCGGACATCACGCGTTCGACGTTCTCGACCACGACGATGGCGTCGTCGACCAGCAGGCCGATGGCCAGCACCAGGCCGAACATGGTCAGGGTGTTGATCGAGTAGCCGAAGGCCGACAGCACGCCGAACGTACCCAGCAGCACCACAGGCACGGCGATCGTCGGGATCAGGGTCGCGCGCCAGTTCTGCAGGAACAGGAACATGACGATGAAGACCAGCACGATGGCCTCGATCAGCGTCTTGACCACTTCCTCGATCGAAAGCTTCACGAACGGCGTCGAGTCGTAGGGGACGACGTATTTGTAGCTGGCCGGGAACGACTTCTCGAGCTGGGCCATCTTGGCCTTGACGGCGGCGGCGGTGTCCAGCGCGTTGGCGCCGGGGGCCAGCTTGATGGCCAGACCCGCGGCCGGGTGGCCGTTGAACTTGGCGACCGAGATGTAGTTCTCGGCGCCCAGCTCGACGCGGGCCACGTCGGCCAGGCGCACGGTGGCGCCGCCCGTGCTGTTCTTGATGATGATCTGGCGGAACTCTTCCGGCGTCTGCAGGCGCGACTGGGCCGTGATCGTGGCGTTCAGGCCCGTGCCCGGCAGGTTGGGCGCGCCGCCCAGCTGGCCGGCCGAGACCTGGGCGTTCTGGGCCCGGATCGCGGTGGCGACGTCAGCCGGGGTCAGGCTGAAGCTGGCCAGCTTCTGCGGATCCAGCCAGATGCGCATGGCGTACTGGGCGCCGAACAGCTGGATGTCGCCGACGCCGTCGACGCGGCTCAGCGGGTCCTGGATGTTGCTGGCCAGATAGTCGGCCAGGTCGGTGTTGGTGGTCTGGGGATCCTCCGAATAGAGGCCCACCACCATCATGAAGTTACGCGCCGACTTGGCGACCGTCAGGCCTTGCTGCTGCACTTCCTGCGGCAGCAGGGCGGTGGCGGTCTGCAGCTTGTTCTGGACCTGGACCTGGGCGATATCGATGTTGGTGCCGGCCTTGAAGGTCAGGGTGACCGTGGCCGAACCGGAGCTGTCGCTGGTCGACGACATGTAGTCCAGGCCGTCCAGGCCCTTCATCTTCTGTTCGATGACCTGGGTGACGCTGTCTTCGACCGTCTTGGCCGAGGCCCCGGGATAGTTGGCCGAGATGGCTACCTGGGGCAGGGCGATCTCAGGATATTGCGCGATCGGCAGGGTCCGGATGGCGAGCGCCCCGGCCAGCATGATCACGATGGCGATGACCCACGCGAAGATGGGCCTGTCGATGAAGAAACGCGAAAGCATCTGAGGCCCGCCTTAGTGTTGGGCTTGCTGCGGAGCGGCGGGCTTGCTGCCGGCCGGAACGGGCTTGATCGGCGCGCCGGGGCGCAGCTTCTGCAGACCCTCGGTGATGACCTTGTCGCCCGGGTTCAGGCCGCTGGTGACCAGCCACTTGTCGCCGACCGTCTGGCCCAGGGTCACCGGGCGCGGCTCGGCGCCCTTGGCGCCGACCACGCTGACCATGGCGGCGCCCTTCGGGTCGCGCTGGATGGCCGCCTGCGGGATCAGGATGCCGGTGGGCGCCACGCCCTGGCCCAGGGCCGCGCGGACGTACATGCCGGGCAGCAGCTGGCCGTTCGGATTCGGGAAGATGGCGCGCAGGGTCACCGAGCCGGTGCCCGGATCGACCGTGATGTCCGAGAACTCCAGGCGGCCCGGGATCGGATAGGTCGAACCGTCTTCCAGCGTCAGGGTGACCTGGGCGGAATTGGTGCGGCCGACCTTGCCGCTGGCGAACTGCTGCTGGAGCTTGAGCAGCTCGGCCGAGGTCTGGGTCAGGTCGACATAGATCTTCGACAGGTCCTGGACCGTGGCCAGCGGGGCGGCCTGGCTGGCGGTGACCAGCGCGCCCGGCGTCACCGTGCTCTTGCCGATGCGGCCCGAGATCGGCGCGACGACGCGGGTGTAGTTCAGGCTGATGCGGGCGGTGTCCAGCGCGGCCTTCTGCACGGCGACGGCGGCGGCCGTCTGCAGGGCGGCGGCCTGGGCGTCGTCATTGTCCTGCTTGGACACCGCGCCGGTCTCGACCAGACCCTTGTAGCGGTCGGCCTTCAGCCTGGCGGCCGTGGCGGTCGCCTGGGCCTGGGCCAGGGCGGCCGCGGCGCTGTTGACGGTGGCCTGATAGGTCGCCGGGTCGATCTGGTAGAGCGACTGGCCGGCGCGGACGGTCGAGCCTTCGGTGAACAGGCGCGCCTTGATCACGCCGCCCACCTGCGGGCGAACCTCCGAGACCAGGAAGGCCGAGGTGCGGCCCGACAGTTCGGTGGTCAGGCCGACCGGCTGGGTCTGGGCGACGACGTAGCCGACCTCGGCCGGACCGCCCATGCCCATGCCGCCAGCGCCTCCCTTGCCCTGACCGCAGGCGGCGAGGGTGAGAGCGACGGCGGAGAGCCCCGCGGCCGTGATCGCGGCCGAGCGTTGGAATTGCATATTTGACCCCGGATGCGGTGGCTTCGCGGGCTATTGCCCTTGACGAAACCGGCATGATGAACAATTTGAGAATGAACGTTCATTCTCAAGTGGGCTGGACATAGGTGCGGTAGTGTCGCAAGTCAACCTCCGCACCCCATGCCGTCGCCTGACCTAACGGAAATGTAATGCCAAGCGGGAATTTCCCAAGTGAAACCTTCGATGTCTGACGAGACGCATCCGAGCCGACCGTCGCCGGAATCGCGTCGCCAGCAGATTCTGGACGCGGCGTGCGAGCGGGTCAGGCAGTCGGGCTTCCACGGCGCCAGCATGGCGGACATCGCCAAGGCGGCCGGCCTGAGCGTCGGGCAGATCTATCGCTATTTCGAGAACAAGGAGGCGATCATCGCCGCCATCGTCGCCCAGGACCTGGCCGAGATGCGCGACAAGTTCGCCGAGATGGAGAGTCGGCCGGGCGCCCTGCTGGACGCGATCGAGGCGCACCTGCCCGAGGGCATCGACAAGTGCTTCGATCCGCGCCGCGCGACGCTGGCCCTGGAAGTCGTGGCCGAGGCCGCCCGCAATCCCAAGGTCGCCGCCATCGTCCGCGCCGCCGACGATCAGGAGCGGGCCCTGGCCCAGACCATGATGGGGCGCGATCGCAAGCCCGAGTGGAGCGAGGCCGAGTTCCAGGCGCGCTGCGAGGTCGTCGGCATGATCTTCGACGGCCTGCTGATGCGCGGCGTCAACCACCCGGATCTCGACCGAGACGCCCTGGCCGCGGTGCTGCGGTCGACGGTGCGGCACCTGCTGGGGTAGGGGCGGAAACGCCGCCCTGGGCTGGGTCGCGGGCTTGACGGGCCGTCCTCGCAACGATGATGGCGGATACGCCAGCGTCGGGCGACTAGCTGGGCTTTCGGTTGTTCGCTAGGCTGTCCGCGACCCGGGATTGTGTGGAGTCGGTGCGTGAGGCGTTTGTCCGTCGGGGTGCTGGTCGCGCTCCTGCTGGGGGCTGCGGCGAAGGCTGAACCCGTCCGCTACGCCCTGTCGCCGGTCGTCGAGAACGGCGCGCTGAAGGCCCTGGCGGTCGATATCGACTTCGAGGGCGACGAGGATGGCCTGACCGTCCTGAAATTCATCGACAGCTTCCAGGGCGACACCCGGCCCGGCCGCTTCGCCGAAGGCCTGGAGATCACCGGCGCCAAGTCTGTCACGCCCAGGCCCGGGGGCGGGGCCGAGATCCACGCCGCGCCGGGCGCGGCGCTGCACGCCCGCTACCGGATCCGCTCGGGCTACGACAAGGCGCCGACCACCCAGGACGAGACCCAGACCAAGCCGATCGTCCTGCCCGACTGGTTCTATGCGGCGGGTGAAGTGGTCTTCGCCTTTCCGGCCGGCCGGCGCGACGAAGCGGCGACCTTCGCTTGGGGCGGCGCGCCCGAGGGCTTTCGCCTCGTCTCCGACCTGAGCGCACCAGGCCCCCAGGCGGTCGAGGACGTTTTGCATGGCGTCGTGATGGGTTCGCCGCGCCTGCGGATCATCAACGGCGCTGGCGCCAACGCGGGGACGCGGATCGCGGCGCTGGGAACCTTCGACCGCTTCGACGATCCGATCTTCGCCGACGCGGCCTTCCGCATCATCAAGGCCGAACGCGACTTCTGGGGCGATGGCGCGAGCCCGTTCCTGGTCACCCTGGCGCCGCTGGTCCCCCGGGTCTTCGAGGCCTACAGCGGCACGGGGCGCACCGACGGCTTCGCGCTATGGGTCGGAACCTCGCTGAGCCTCAAGGAGGTGCTCCCCCTGCTGGCCCATGAGTATTTCCACACCTGGAACAATGGCCAGCTAGGCGCCCAAGCCGCGCACCGCTCGACGGCCTGGTTGTCAGAGGGCTTCACCGACTTCTACACGAAGCGACTGCTGCTTCGCGCCGGGTTGTTCAGCCTGGAGGATTACGTCGCGTCTTGGAACGAATGGCTGCGCGCCTATGGCGTCTCGCCGGCCCGTAACGCGACCGAGAAGCGCATCACAGAGGTCTACTGGGCGGATCACGACGTCGAGGACGTCGCCTACAAGCGCGGGGCGATGCTGGCCGCCCTGTTCGACGCCCAGCTACGCCGGGACGGGCGCGGTCTGGACATGGTGATGCGGCAGATGCGCCTGTTGAAGAGCCGGAATCCCGAGAGTGGGCTGCGGCCGAACTTCGAGGTGGCCTTCGAGAAGATCGCCGGACGCCCGGCCCTGCCGGACATCGACCGCTACGAGATGCGCGGCGAGACCTTGATCCTACCGCCCGATGCTTTCGCCTGCCTGACGGTGGAGACTGTCATCCAGCCCAATTTCGATGTCGGCTTCGACACCGACGCCACCGCCGCGAAAGGTGTCTTCGCGGGTGTCGATCCAGCTGGGCCCGCATATGCCGCGGGCCTGCGTGACGGCATGAAGCGGCTGGGCCGCGAGGGCGGGGCGGCGAACGACTCCAGCGTTGATCTGACCTATCGTGTCGCTGACGCGGCCGGCGTGAAGCGGGAGATCCGCTACAAGCCCGAGGGCAAGACGCGCGTGACCTTCCAGCGCCTGTCCGTTCCGCTGAATCTGCCGCCGGACCAGCGGCGGGCCTGCGTCAGAACTCTGACCGGCCTTTGAGGCTCTATTTCAAAAGTTTAGAGCATTTTTCGATCCGATAGCCGTTTCGCACTTATCGGAAAATGTTCTAGTCCAGCGCCCGGTACTGGAAGTTTCGGAACCGCGCCGAGCCCTTGCCGGCCGCGTAGAGGCCCGGCTTCAGCATCAGGAAGCCGCCCCGCACATTGTGATGGTAGCCCGAGACCTCCATGCCCCGGTCGAAGCGCTTCCAGGTCTTCCCGCCATCCCCGCTGGTATGGAAGCTGACGATGTGGCGGGTGTTGATCACCTTCATCAGCATCCGTGAACCATGCGGGTTGGCGGGCCGCCCGCGCTCGATGCCGTACTGATGGGTGACGAAATTCTTCTCGTCGAAGCCCAGGCCCGCATAGAGCTGGCGGTCGTAGAACAGGATCAGGCCTGCGCGGGTGTCCGGATCGATCTCGATGTCGCAGGTGATCTCGTAGGCGTGGTCGCCGTTGACGAAGATCAGCGGCGCGCCGCTGGACGGGGCCTCGCCGGCGCCCTTCAGGGTCATGACGCCATGGGCGCGACTGATGCGGCTCTGCTCGCCGGGCTTCGGATCGAAGAACGCCCACTGCACGCCGTACTTGTCGGTCGAGAAGTCGTCGGAAAGCGCCTTGCCGTGCGGGCCGGACTTGCCGCCTCTGGGCTTTGGAATGGGTTTCGACAGATCGCCGCCGCCGACCTCGAACCAGCCGTCGGCGGTCCAGGTCACGGGGGCCAGCAGGGTCTGGCGGCCAAGCGTGTAATAGCCGTTCTCGTAGCCGTGATAGACGGTCCACCAGTCGCCGGGCGTCGGACCCTCGACCAGGGTGGCGTGGCCGCGCGACCACCATGTCTCGCTGTTGTCGACCGTGCGGACGACCGGGTTGCGCGGATGGTCCTCCCACGGGCCGGCCAGCGACTTCGAGCGCGCGACTATGACCATGTGGCCGGTCGGCGGGCCGGCGGTGCCGCCCACGGCGGTGACCAGGTAGAAGTACTCGCCGCGCTTCATCACCTTGGGGCCTTCGGGCGAGAAGCCCTCCACGTCCCAGTCGTCCGGATAGCGCCACGGATTGTAGACGTGCTCGGGCTCGCCGACGGTCGACAGGCCGTCCGGGGCCAGCTTGATGCGGTCGCCGCCGGACAGGAACAGCCAGCGCTCGCCATGCTCGTCGACGATGTGGCCGGGGTCGATGTAGCGCGGCAGCTTCAGGTCGACCGGCTCGGACCAGGGGCCTTCGATCCTGTCGGCCCAGATCACGTAGCTGGTGTTGTTGTTCGGCTGCTTGGCCGGCAGGTAGATGTAGTAGCGGCCCTTGTGCTTGCAGATCTCGGGGGCCCAGATCGAGCCGACATTGGTCTTCAGCGTGGTGACGACCGGGGTCCAGTTCACCAGGTCCTTGCTGCGCCAGATCAGCAGGCCCGGATAGGCGTCGAACGACGAATGGGTCATGTAGTAGTCGTCGCCGTCCTTCAGGATCGACGGATCGGGGTGGTCGCCGGCCAGGATCGGATTGAGGAACGTACCGTCGCCGAGGTCGGCCTTGCGCTGGCCCTCGATCCCCTTGGCCCAGGTCGGTCCCGCGACGGTCTTGGCGGGCAGCAGGCCCATCTGGGCGGCGTCGCTGGCGGCGGGCATGGCGGCGAGGCCGGCGCCGGTCAGCAGCGAGCCCAGCGCGCCGCGGCGGTTGATGTCGACCATGTGCGTTTCTCCCGGACCCGCGCCTCCATTGCTCGAAGGGGCGCTCGTCACCGTTACCCTAGCGGCCCGGGAAAGGCGCTGTCCACCGGTGTCATTTTCTTGTTCCAAAGGATGAAACGATAACGAAAAAGCCCCGGAGGCGACCTCCGGGGCTTCGGTATCTTCAGGTGACGGCGGGGCTTAGCCCTGCATCGCCTCCAGCTCCTTGCCGCGCGTCTCGTCGATCAGCTTCTGGACCAGGAAGAACGAGACCACGGCGCAGACGGCATAGAAGCCGTAGGTCATGGGCAGGCTCGCCTTCTTCATGATCGGGAAGCTGAAAGAGATCGCGAAGTTGGCGATCCACTGGGCGAAGCCGCAGACGGCCAGGGCCGAGCCGCGCATCTGGTTGGGGAACATCTCGCCCAGCATCACCCACATCACCGGACCCCAGGAGAGGTTGAAGAAGATCACATAGAGGTTGGCGGCGACCAGGGCGATCGGGCCGACGCTGGCGTCCAGGTGCAGGGCGCCGTTGACCATGGTGGCGGTCGAGAAGCACCAGGTCATCACGCCCAGGGTCACGGCCATGCCGGCCGAGCCGATCAGCAGCAGCGGCTTGCGGCCGATCTTGTCGATGACGGCGATGGCGGCCAGGCAGGCCAGGATCGACAGCGCGCCCGACAGGATGTTGATCTTCAGGCTGTCGTCCTCGGTGAAGCCCACCGACTGCCACAGCACCGAGCCGTAGTAGAAGACGATGTTGATGCCCACGAGCTGCTGGAAAACGGCCAGCACCAGGCCGGCCCACAGGATCGCGCGCAGCTTCCGGGTCTTGGGGTCCAGCAGGTCCGAGAACTTCGGCTGGTGGTCGGCGGCCAGCGAGGCGCGGATCTCGGCGACCTTGGCGGCGCCCTGACCCGGGCCGAACAGGCGCGAGAGGATGGCTTCGGCCTGGGCGTCCTTGCCCTTGGCGACCAGGAAGCGCGGGCTCTCAGGGATCACCAGCAGGGCGAAGAAGAAGATGCCGGCCGGAATGACCTGCATCCAGAACATCCAGCGCCAGGCCGGCAGGCCCAACCAGAATTCGGCGGTCGAACTGCCGGCGGTGTGGGCCAGGGCGTAGTTGGCCAGGAAGGCGCCGGTCAGGCCGGTGATGATCATGATCTGCTGCACGGACGACAGGCGGCCGCGAATATTGGCCGGCGTGACTTCCGAGATGTAGACCGGGCACAGCACCGAGGCGGCGCCGACGCCCAGGCCGCCGATCAGGCGGAAGATCACGAAGACCAGCGAGGTGTGGGCCCCGCCGGTGCCCAGGGCGCTGACCACGAACAGCAGGGCCGAGATGATCATCACGGTGCGACGGCCCCATACGTCGGCCAGGCGGCCGGCGGCGAAGGCGCCGAAGGCGCAGCCGAGCAGGATGGCGGCCACGTTGAGGCCCTCGCCGGCCTCGGTCAGGTTGAAGGCGGCCTTCAGGCCGGTCTGCGTGCCATTGATGACGCCGCTGTCATAGCCGAACATGAATCCGCCGATGGTGGCGACGGCGACGATCCCGGCGATGAAGGCCATGTTGACCTTCAGCCCGTCGGCGCTCATGCCGGCGCTCGGACCGGCGTTGGATACTGAAGCCACAGGTTTCCTCCCCGTTGGGCCTACCGGCCCCGTTTGATGCCCTCGCGGTCCTTGTCAGACCTTTGGTTGCCGGCGACCTTAGTGTTACCGGTATCAGCGCGCAAGCGGTGGTTCTGGCGACCCCATGCCCGTGCGCGGGACTCACCCCTGCGCCTCTTCGATAGCAGAGGCGCGCGGGTTTCCGCGACGTCCGTCTCGTAGGACGCGCGAGGGCGGAGAAGGCGGAATGGAAATCGGGTGTCCGGCGGCGAGGCCGGACGGCGGCGCTACATGATCGTCCGCGGCGCGCGGAAAAGATGCGCCCGGCGATCCTGGGCTTCGCCGCCAGGTTCGGCGGGGGACAGGCGCGGCCCGAGCTGTTCGATCTCATGCCAGGTCCAGGGCCGGGCGCTCAGCCGCTTCTCGTAGCGCCAGATCTTGAGAGGGTACCAGCCGCCCGGAATCTCGGTCGGAACGGTCTGGGTTCCGGTCAGGACCCAGCCGGCCTTCTGGTAGAAGCGCGCGGCGCGGGTGTTGCCGATGGCGCAGGCCAGCCAGGGCGTCTTGACCCCGGCTTCCAGTAGGCGGTCCTCGGCGTCGGCCATCAGCAGGGCGATGCCGGCGCCGCGGGATTCTTCCTCGACATAGAGCTGGTTCAGCTCGTTGTCCTTGATCAGGTGGAAGCCCAGCGGCGCGCCGACCGGCCCCACGGCGCGGACGTGGGGCAGGGCCATGGCCATCCGGACGATGAAGCTGTCCAGCGTGCGTCGGGTCGCCAGGGCCTTGGGGACCAGCGGCAGATGGGCGTCCCGCCAGCCCTGCCACCACAGGCGGGCCAAGGGGCCGAGGTCCGGAGTCTGGGCGGCGCGAATGCTCATGACTTGTCCTCCTCGATTGGCGGCGAGGACACGGCGGGCCGCCGAAGGAGGGCGCGCACGGTTTTGACCGTCAGGATGGTTAAGGCCGCGATGGCGGCGGGGATGAGAACCAGCAGCCAGACCAGCACCACCAGGGCGAGCTGGAGCGCGCTCGTCACGACCACCAGGGTCGGCGATTCCTTGCGTTCATCCAGGGCTCGGCTCACCGATAACATGCTGTCCGCGCTCAAAAAAACCGCCCCCGGTCCCGTGAACATAACCTCGTTTTGAGTTTCAACCTAGGAGAGAATTTTACAATTGACTGCAGATTTTTTAGGACTTTCTTAATGTCCTTTTGGGTGGTCAAACAGGTTTACTTGGCTGCGACTGCGTCGCGGTAGCCTGGTTGGGCGGACAACACGGCCGCACCGGCCAAGCCGCCATGCTGACGCCCCATTGGGCCTTGACGGTCCGTGTCCATGACCGCCACGGCGGCCGAGGCGCTGGCCCACGGCCGTTCTCGGCGACGGGCCGAGCGGCGATCGTTCTCGCGCGGCGAGGACTAGAAAAAAGCCCCGGATCGCTCCGGGGCTTCTTCGGTCTCAGTGGTTGTGCCGGGGGAGTTTCGACGCCAGGTCCTGGTACTTCACGGCGAACTCCAGCACCCCGCCGGTCTCCAGCTGGCCCGTGTGGGCGCGGTAGATTTCCTGCCAGGGAGTCATCGTCGCCGGGACAGCCGGAATACCTTCCTTCCGGCGCTCGGCGATGGTCGCCTCATCCACCAGGGCGTCGCAGCGGCCGGTGTTGAGGTCGATGCGGATGGTGTCGCCGGTGCGCAGCCACGACAGGCCGCCGCCGATGGCGCTTTCCGGCGAGGCGTTGAGGATCGAGGGGCTGTCGGCGGTGCCCGACTGGCGGCCGTCGCCCAGGGTGGGCAGGCTCATGATCCCGCGCTTCAGCAGGGCGTCCGGCGGCTGCATGTTGACCACCTCGGCCGAGCCGGGCCAGCCGATCGGACCAGCCCCCCGGATGACCAGGATGCAGTGCTCGTCGATCTCCAGCGCCGGGTCGTTGATGCGGGCGTGATAGTCGTCCGAGCCGTCGAACACGATGGCGCGGGCCTCGAAGATGTCCTCTTGCCCCGGCTGGCTGAGATAGCGCTCGCGGAAGTCCGCGCCGATCACGCTGGACTTCATGATCGCGAAGTCGAACAGGTTGCCCTTCAGCACCAGGAAGCCGGCCTTCTCGGCCAGGGGCTGGGCGTAGGGGAAGATCACCTCGCGGTCGTGGGTCTCGCGGCCTTCCAGGTTTTCGGCCATGGTCTTGCCGGTGACGGTCAGGACGTCGCCGTGCAGACGGCCCTGCTGCAGCAGCTCCCACAGCACGGCGGGGGCGCCGCCGGCCCGATGGAAGCGCTCGCCCAGATACTTGCCGGCCGGCTGCATGTTGACGATCAGCGGGATGTCGTAGGCCGCGCGCCAGTCGTCGGCGGTGATCTCCAGGCCGGCGTGACGGGCCATGGCCGCGATGTGCGGCTGGGCGTTGGTCGAGCCGCCGGCCGCCGCCACCAGGGCGATCGCGTTCTCGAAGGCCTTCTTCGTCAGGATGTCGAGCGGCTTCACATCTTCGTAGGCCAGGTCGACGATCCGCTGACCGGTCTTGTAGGCCATCTGACCGCGCTCGCGGTACGGGGCCGGGATGGCCGCGCAGCCGGTCAGCGACAGGCCCAGGGCCTCGGCCACGGCGTTCATGGTCGAGGCCGTGCCCATGGTGTTGCAGTGGCCGGCCGAGGGGGCCGACGAGGCCGCGCGGTCGATGAACTCTTCCTCGGTGATCTCGCCGGCCGCCAGCTTGCGGCGCGAGCGCCAGATCACCGTGCCCGAGCCGACCAGCTCGTTCTCGTGCCAGCCGTCCAGCATCGGACCGCCGGAGAGGACGATGGCCGGGATGTTGACCGTGGTGGCGGCCATGATCCCGGCCGGCGTGGTCTTGTCGCAGCCGGTGGTCAGCACGACGGCGTCGATCGGATAGCCGTGCAGGGTCTCGACGAGACCCAGATAGGAGAGGTTCCGGTCCAGCGCCGCCGTCGGGCGACGGCAGTTCTCGAAGATCGGATGGACCGGAAACTCCATGGGGATGCCCCCGGCGTCGCGGATCCCGTCCCGCACGCGCGTCACCAGATCGAGGTGGATGCGGTTGCAGGGCGAGATGTCGCTGCCGGTCTGGGCGATGCCGATGATCGGCTTGCCGCTGCGCAGCTCCTCCGGCGTGATCCCGTAATTCATGAAGCGCTCCAGATAGAGCGCCGTCATGTCGATATGGTCGGGATTATCGAACCAATCGCGGGACCGGAACCGGCGGGGCGTGCGATCAGGCAAGGCGGACCTCGTGTTGGGGCTGGCCCGCGATATTGACCTCGATGGCGAACAGACCGCCGGCCAGCGGATACTGGGCCTGGGTCTCTTCGCTGAGGCCCTTGCGGGCGGTGGTGAAGAACAGGGTTTTCAGATCCGGCCCGCCGAAGCAGACCTTGGTGACGTTGGGCGCGGGCAGTTCGATGCGGCCCACGATCTCGCCGGCGGGCGACACGCGGATGACGCCGAAGCCGCCCCACAGGGCGATCCACAGGCAGCCTTCCGAATCGACGACCGTCCCGTCCGGATAGATGTCGTCGCCCAGCTTCACATGGACGAACGCGCGCTTGTTCGACAGCGTCCCGTCCTCGGCCAGGTCATAGGCCCAGATCGTCTTTTCCAGCGTGTCGGTGTGGTAGAAGGTCTTGCCGTCGGGCGAGACGCACGGGCCGTTGGTGATGCAGATGTCCTTGTCCATCCGCGCCACGCCTTGGGCGTCCATGCGGTAGAGCGAGCCGCTCTTGTTCTCTTCGCCGTCGTGCATGGTGCCGAACCAGAGACGGCCGGCGGCGTCGACGGTGGCGTCGTTGGGCCGGTTGTCGAGCGCCTGATCCTCGACCTCGATCAGCGGGCGGAAGCCGATCGCCGGATGGAAGCGATGGATGCCGCCCTTTAGCCCGACCACGAACCCGCCGCGATCCGGCAGGGGCGCCAGGAAGGTGACCTGATCCGGGGCGTCGAAGCTGAAGTGGTCGCCGGTCGCCGGATTGTAGTTGTGGATCTTGCGGCCCTTGATGTCGACGAACCATAGGGCGTCGCCGTGCCAGACGGGGCCCTCGCCCAGCGTGGCCTTGAGATCCCAGACGCAGGTGGCTTGAGCGGTCATGTCATCCTCTTCAGATCCCTCCCCCTCGATGGGGGAGGGTAGGGTGGGGGTGAATAGGACATCGGCGGCCGAACCGCCACATCACCCCCATCCCCAACCCTTCCCCCATCGAGGGGGAAGGGAGCAACCCTTAACGCCAGCCCGCGTCGATCCAGTATTCGTGTCCGGTGCAGAGCGAAGCGTCGTCCGAGGCCAGGAACAGCACCAGCGCGGCGACGTTCTCGGGCACGAGGCGGCCCTTCAGGCACTGGGCCTTGACGATCTCGGCCTCGCCCTCGGGCGTGTACCACTTCTCCTGGCGCTTGGTCTTGACGTTGCCCGGCACCACGCAGGTGACGCGGATGTCGTCGGGGCCCAGCTCGCGGGCCAGGGCCCGGGTCATGCCCTCGATGCCGGCCTTGGCGGTTTCGTAGAGGACCAGATCCTCCAGGCCCAGGTGCCAGCTGATCGAGCCGAAGTTGATCACCGCACCGCCGCCCCGCTTGGCCATGCCCGGCGCGACGGCCTGGGTGCAGAACAGCATGTGGCGCAGGTTGACGTTGATCCGCTCGTCCCAGTAGGCGCCGGTCACGTCGCCCAGCTTGTGGCGGTCGTCGTTGCCGGCGTTGTTGACCAGCACGTCGATGTCGCCGATCTCGGCGAAGACCGCCTTGATCGCATCCAGGCTCATCAGGTCGCAGCGCTTGTAGACCGGCGGGATGGCCGAACCCGAAAGTTCGGCTTCCAGCGCCCTGGAGTCCTCGTCGGCGATGTCGAGGAAGATCACTTCCGCGCCCTGCCGCGCGAACCCGGTGGTGAGGCCGGCCCCGATGCCCGAGCCGCCGCCGGTGATGACGACGCGCTTGCCCTTCAGGCTGGGATAGATGGCTGACGACATGCTGCTTAGGACCACGAGTAGGAGGTTTTGGTCTGGGTGAAGAATTCGACCGCCGCGAAGCCTTGTTCGCGCGCGCCGTAGGAGCTGCTCTTCGAGCCGCCGAACGGCACATGGTAGTCGACGCCGGCCGTGGCCAGATTGACCATGGTCATGCCGGCCTTGGCGTGACGCTGGAAGTGGCGGGCGTATTTCAGCGAGGTCGTGGCGATGCCGGCCGACAGGCCGAACTCGACGCCGTTGGCGACCTCCAGGGCTTCTTCATACGAGCCGACGCGGATGGTCGAGGCGACGGGGCCGAAGACCTCCTCGTTGTTGATCCGCATGCCGGCCTGGGTGTCGGCGATCAGGGTCGGCTGCACGTACCAGCCCGGATTTTCGAGCTTCAGGCGCTCGCCGCCGGTGACCACGCGGCCGCCTTCCGAGGTGGCGATGTCGATGTACTTGTAGCTCGTCTCCATCTGGTCTTCGGAGACGGCCGGGCCGATCTGGGTGTTGGGGTCCAGCGCATCGCCGACGCGCAGGGCGGCGACCTTCTCGGCCAGCAGGGCCACGAACCTGTCGTGGACGCCGTCCTGGACGATCAGGCGCGAGCTGGCGGTGCAGCGCTGGCCGGTGGCGTAGAACGAGCCGTCCAGGGCGATGGCGACGGCGCGCTCCAGGTCGGCGTCGTCCAGGATGATCAGCGGGTTCTTGCCGCCCATCTCCAGCTGCACGCGGGCCTGGCGGGCCACGGCGGCGGCGGCGACCTGGGCGCCCACGCCCTGCGAGCCGGTGAACGAGACGCCGTCGACGTCCTTGTGCTTGATCAGGGCGTCGCCCATCGAACCGCGGCCGAACAGCATGTTGAACACGCCGGCCGGAGCCCCGCATTCCATCATGATATCGGCCAGCACGTTGGCGGTGGCCGGGGTCGGGCCGGCCGGCTTGATGACCACGGTGTTGCCGAAGGCCAGGGCCGGAGCCGCCTTCCAGGCCGGGATGGCGATCGGGAAGTTCCACGGCGTGATCAGGCCGAACACGCCGACGGCCTGACGATAGGTCTGCACCTCGACGCCGGGGCGGGTGCTTTCCAGGTTCTGGCCGTGGCGACGCAGGGCCTCGCCGGCGAAGTACTTGAAGATGCGGCCGGCGCGGACGGTCTCGCCAATCCCTTCGGCGACGGTCTTGCCCTCTTCGCGGGCCAGCAGGCGGCCGATGTCGGCGCTGCGGGCGATGATGGTCGAGCCGACCTTGTCCAGCAGGTCCGAGCGGACTTCCGGCGAGGCTTCCGACCACGACGGGAAGGCTTTCTTGGCCGCGTCGACGGCGGCGTCGACCTCGGCCTGGCCGCCCATCGGGACCTTGGCGACGACGTCGTTGGTGTTCGACGGGTTCAGGCTCTCGGCCGGGGCGTCGGCGGCGACGCGTTCGCCGCCGATATAGTGGCGCAGGGTGTCGGTCATCGCCGAGCTCCTTGGATCTGGATTAGAGCAGGCCGCGGCCGGCCAGGTTGCGGATCAGGGCCGAGATGCCGAAGGTCCACGGCTTGGCCCGATCGCAGGTGGTGACCTCGTTCTCGAGCACGCCCAGCTTCGGCGTCGAGACGCGGACGCGGTCGCCGACCTTGTGGGTGAAGCCCTGGCCGGGCGTGTCGCGGTCCTGGATCGGCGCGAACATGGTGCCCAGGAACAGAGCGAAGCCGTCCGGATACTGGTGCTGCTTGCCAAAGGCCTGGCCGGCCAGCACGGCGGGGTCACGGCTGATCAGGCTCATGTTCGACTTGCCGTCGAGCACGAAGTTGTCGCGGCCGGTGATCTTCAGCTCGACCTCGGCCGAGCGGACGTCATCCAAACCGAAGGCGTCGTCGAACAGGCGGAAGAACGGCCCGATCGCGCACGAGGCGTTATTGTCCTTGGCCTTGCTGAGCAGCAGGGCCGAGCGGCCCTCGAAGTCGCGCAGGTTGACGTCGTTGCCCAGCGAGGCGCCGCGGATCTGGCCCTGGCCGTCGCACAGCAGCACGACTTCCGGCTCGGGATTGTTCCAGTGGCTGTCATAGCGGACGCCGACATGGTCGCCCCAGCCCATCGACGACAGGGTCGGCCCCTTGGTGAAGATCTCGGCGTCGGGGCCGATGGCGACCTCGAGGTACTGCGACCACAGGCCGTCCTTGATCAGGGTCTGCTTCAGGCGCTCGGCGCCCTCCGAGCCCGGGTTCACGCTGCGCAGGTCGCCGCCCATGCTCTCGGCCAGCTGCTCGCGGATCTTCAGGGCCTCGGCGGCGTCGCCGCGCGCGCGTTCCTCGATCACCCGCTCCAGGGTCGAGACGGCGAAGGTCACGCCGGCGGCCTTCAGGCACTGCAGATCGACGGGGGCCAGCAGCTTCACGGCCGCCGCGCCGTCGGCGTCCTCCCACACGGGGCGGATGTCGAGGGCTTCCAGCGGACCCTTGTCCTCGCCGCGCGGGATCACGGAGCCGGGCGGATAGGCGTTCATCAGGTCGGCGACGGTGGGGGCGATCTTCGAGACGTCCTCGACACGACCGCCGCGCACCAGCACGGGCGTCGGGCCATCGCCGAAGTCGATGCGGCCCAGCAAGGTCGCGTCTTTCCAGTCTTCCGGAAGGAATTCACTCACGCCCACGGCGTCGTCTCCCCAAGTTCGAGCGTCTGGAAGCTGCCGACAGGCGGCGCTCGTTGATCAGGCATTTGGTAGCGCTAACATGTCTAAGCCGCAAGCGACTTGTCAGACCAATCCGCCAAACGCCGCGTCCCGCGCCGAGGGCGCGGCTGGCTAGGGTGATCTATTTGCTGACCGGCCCGCTGGAATCCCGCACGATCAGGGTGTGGGGATGCACGAGCTGCCTCGGCTCGCCGCTGCCGTCACGCTTGCGGCGGATCTCTTCCAGCACCAGGTCGACGGCGGCGCGGGCCATGGCGGCGATCGGCTGGTGAACGGTGGTCAGGGCCGGCCAGATGTTGTCGGCGATCGAGGTGTCGTCAAAGCCGACGATCGAGACATCGCCCGGCACGTCCAGGCCCAGCCTGTGCGCCAGGCCCTCGGCGGCGGCGGCCATGTCGTCGTTGGCGGCGAAGATCGCGGTCGGCCGCGGCTCGGCGGCCAGCAGCCGCTCGGCCGCTTCCAGGCCCGAGCGATAGGTGAAGTAGCCCTGCTCGACCCGGATGTCCTCCATGGGGATCCCTGCGGCCTTCAGGGCGGCCATGAACCCGTCCAGGCGTTGCTGGCTGACGGTCTGGTTCGGATGGCCCTTGATGAAGCCGAAGCGCTTGTGGCCCAGGTTGATCAGATGCTGGGTCAGCTCGTAGGCGGCCGCCTCGTTGTCGATGCGGATGGTGGCCATGTCGGTGCTGGTCATGCCCGGGGCGACGGCCACGGCGGCGGCGCCCGCGGCGCGAATCTCGGCCAGCACCTCGGGCGACTCGCACAGCGGCGGCGGCAGGATCAGACCGTCGACGCCGGTCTTCAGCAGGCGAGCCAGGGTGGCGCCGGCCAGCTCCGGTTCGGCGCACTTCTCGATGACGATCTGAGCGCCGGTGCGGCTGCTCTCGTCCAGGGCCCCGACCAGGAACTCCGACAGGTAGCCGGTCGAGGGGTTGTCGTAGAGCAGGCCGATGCGGAAGGGCGCGCTGCCGGCCAGGCTGCGGGCCGCGGGGTTGGGGGCGTAGTTGAGGTCGGCGATGGCCTGTTCGACCAGGGCGCGGGTCTCGTCCTTGACGGTGCTCTCGCGGTTGATGACGCGCGAGACGGTCATCGGCGAGACGCCCGCCCGGGCGGCCACGTCGCGGATGGTGGCGCTCTGGGTCGTCCGACGACGCTGGCGCTCGACAGGCTGGCTCATTGTTACTTCGTCCCTTTGCGGGGCGGACACTAGACCGCTTCGGGCGCAGCTTGGAAGACCATCGCAAAATCCTGCTAAGACGTGGACATGACCTCTTTCGGCGCGATCATTCTGTGTGGCGGCGCGTCCCGGCGAATGGGGCGCGACAAGGCCTTGCTCGATTGGGACGGCGCGCGGGCGGTGGACCGGGTGGCGGCCTTGGCGAAGGCGGTCGGCGCGGAGGCGCTGGTGACGGCGGGAGCGGATTTCGGCCTGCCGTGGGTTCCGGACGACGCGGACTTCGCGGGACCGGTCGGCGGGGTGCTGGCCGGGGCGCGGGCGCTGGGCGCGGCGCGGCTGCTGGTGCTGGCCGTGGATGCGCCGACGGTGCTGCCGGAGGACCTGGCGCCGCTGCTGATGGGCGGCGGCTACTACGAGGGCCTGCCGGTTCCGATGGTGGTCGAGACGCGTGCGATTCCGGCCGACGCCGAGGCCGGGTGGCCCCTGCGTCGGTTCGTGGAGCGGGCGGGGTTGGTGAGCTTGCCTGTGCCGGAGGGGGCGATGGGAAGGCTGCGTGGGGCGAATACGCCGGAGGAGCGAAACTCTCTTCTAGGCCCAAAATAGCTTGTCATCCCGGCCGCAGCGAAGCGGAGAGCCGGGACCGCTACAAGCGCCGCGTTTACTGCGGTCCCGGATCGGCGCGCTGCGCGCTTGTCCGGGATGACAAGCTATTTTGGGCTCAGTACACGTCCCGCCGATAGCGCCCCTCGTCGGTCAGCCGCTCCAGCGTCTCGGCGCCCAGAACCTCGACCAGGGCCGCGTGGACGTCGCGTGACATCCCCTCCAGCGACCCGCAGACATAGATGGCCGCGCCATTGGCCACCCAGCGGCGCAACACGTCGGCCGCCGCGCGCAGGCGGTGCTGGACGTAGACGCGTTCGGCCTGGTCGCGCGAGAAGGCCAGGTCCGCTCGGTCCAGCAGGCCCGAAGCCCGCCAGCCCTCGATCTCCTCGCGGTGGAAATAGTCGTGGGCGGCGGTGCGCTCGCCGAAGACCAGCCAGTTCCATCGGACGCCCAGGGCCGCGCGGGCCTTCAGGTGGGCGCGCAGGCCGGCCAGGCCCGTTCCCGAGCCGATCAGGATCAGCGGGCGCGAGGCCTCGGGGGCGTGGAAGCTGCGGTTGGTCCGCACGCGGGCGTCGATCGTCCCGCCGATCTCGGCGAAACGACACAGCCAGCCCGAGCCCAGGCCCGGCGCGCCGTCGGCGCGGGGCATGAGGCGGACGATCAGCTCGGCGCCGCCGTCGCTGGGCAGGGAGGCGATCGAATATTCGCGGTGCGGCAGCGGCGACAGGCGCTCGGCCACGGCCTGGGCCGACAGGCCGCGCAGGGCCTCGATGGCGGCGGGCTCATGCGGCAGGCGCAGGCCCGACAAGGTGTTGGTGAGCGACGCGGGCAGGCCCAAGGCGGCGACCTCGGCCGGGTCGTTGCGCGGGCCGATCTCCAGGATGTCGCCGGCTTCCCAGGTCGCGCCGTCTGTTGGGACGAGACGGATATGCCAGGCCTCGCCGCCAGGGCTGCCGGGATTGAGCAAGGTCCGCTCGGCCAGGGTCCAGCGGCCGTAGGCGGGACGGCTCCAGTCGGGCGCGTCGGTGACGCCGGTGACGCCGGTGAGCAGGCTGAGCTGCCCCTGCCAGTGACGCAGGGCGGCCGGATCGCCGTCGTCGACCTCGACGCGGTCGAACAACGGCGCGGCGCCGGACCGCGTCAGCCAGGCGTCGAGCCCGCGGCCGAAGGCGCAGAACGCGGCATAGGTCGAGTCTCCCAGGGCCAGCACGCCATAGCGCAGGTTGGGCAGGTCGACGCCGTCCTTCATCACGTCGCGGATGAAGGCGCGGGCGGGATCGGGCGCGTCGCCCTCGCCGGTGGTGCTGACGACGAACAGGGCGCGGCCGGTCAGGTCGGCGGCGGTGACGCTCGACAGTTCGCGCAAGGTCACCGGCGCGCCGGCCTCGGCCAGGGTCCTTGCGGTGGCGTTGGCCAACTCCTCGGCGAAGCCGGTCTGGCTGGCATAGGCGACCAGGATGGGTTCGCCGGCGCCTTCCGACAGGGCCAGGGTCGCCTTGCGCGTGGCGCGGCGGCGCAGGGTCTCGCGCAGGGCGACGCCCGCGCAGAACAGGGCGTAGACGCCGGCCACGGCGCCGGCCTCGATCAGGCGGCGGGTCTCGGGCGCGAAGGCTGAGAGGTCGAGCATCAGTCCAGCATCGCGCGCAGGGCGGGGGACAGGCGTTCTTCCAGGCCGCCGGCGCCTCGGCTGACGATCAACGCGGCCAAGTCATGCCTCGCCGCGAAGGCTAGGGCGGCGTCGGGGGGCATGACCGTCAGGGCCGTGGCCCAGGCGTCGGCGCTCATGCAGTCCTTGGCCAGCACCGTGACGCTGACGGTCGCGTGGGTGGCCGGCGCGCCGGTGGCCGGGTCGAGCGTGTGGGCGTAGCGGCGGCCGTCGTGGTCGAAGAACCGGCGGTAGTCGCCCGAGGTGGCGACGGCCAGGTCGTGCAGGGCGACCATGGTGCGTTCGGCGTCATTGGCGGTCAGGCCATTGGGCGGCGGGCGCTCCAGCTCGACCCACCAGGGCTGGCCGTCGGGCTTGGCGCCGACGCCGCGCAGTTCGCCGCCGACCTCGACCAGGTAGCTCTTCACGCCGGCTTTATCGAGGGCCGCGGCGGCCTGGTCGACGCCGAAGCCCTTGGCGACGCCGTTGAGGTCGAGGCGAAGGCCGCCAGGCTGGAACAGGGCGTCGCCGTCCAGCGTCAGGCGCGTCCAGCCGGCGGCGTCACGCAGCGGGGCGACTTCGCTCGCCAGCGGCGGCCCTCCGGAAAAGGGGCGCGGGCCGAAGCCCCACAGGTCGGTCAGGGCGCCCAGGGTCGGGTCGAAGGCGCCGTTCGACTGTTCCGCCACCGCCATCGCGCGGCGCAGGACGATGGCGGTCTCGGCCGGCAGCATCGTCCAGCTCTCGGCGGCGGCGCGGTTGTAGCGCGAGAGGTCCGACAGCGGCTCCCACGGGCTCATCTGCGCGACCACGGCGTCGAGGGCGCGCTGGATCATGGCCTCGAGGGCGGGGAGGTCGGTGGTGGCCGGCAGCACGGCCTTGACCGTCCAGGTCGTCCCCATGGTCGCGCCGCCAAACGCGCGCACGGTCCCGCCGACGGGACGGGTGGGCGGTGTGGTCATGGCGGGAACGAGGACGCGGGGCATGGCGCTCAAATCGAACCCTTCCCCCTTGATGGGGGAAGGGCAGGGTTGGGGGTGATGCGGCGGTGAGGCTGACGCGACGTCGCTAGAGCCCTTTAGCTTTAGATGGAATCATCTAAAGCGTTCAAAAGGGCTCTAAATGTTTGATTCTAGAGCCTGTTTATCCCGTTTAGATGGTTCCATCTAAACGGGACAGGCTCTAGTCCTGACGCGGCGCCACCCCCATCCCCGACCCTTCCCCCATCCAAGGGGGAAGGGAGCATTCAGCAGTCGACCTTTAAGGCCGCTGGGCTTCGATCGTGGCGGTGTAGCCGGCGCTGTAGCCGTCGCCGGCCAGCGGCGTGGGCTGGCCCTGCTGGCCGCCGCCCATCCCGCCGCCCATCGCGCCACCGGGGCCGCCCGGACCGGGACCACGACCCGGCATGGCGCCGGTGCGGACCGTGGCGTTGATCCAGTACATGCCGGCTTCCGGCAGGGTGAACTTCAAGACGCCGTCGGCGCCGGTCTTCACCTTCATGTCGGGACGCGGGCTGTAGCGCGAGCCGCCCTCGGCGATCGTCACGTCCAGATCGGCGGCGGGCTTGCCGTCGACCAGGAACTTGAAGCTGGCGGCCTCGCCGGCGACCAGATCGTTGGGGTGGGTGATCGGCACGAGCTCAAGGCCCTTGCCGGTCGGCTTGAAGACCTCGGTCGTCGGCTTGTCGCGGGTGACGAAGGCTTCGTTGCGGTTGAAGCTCTTGATGGTCTTCAGGTCGGCGGCGCCGGCCGGGACCTGCTTGGCGAAGTCGTCCGGCGAACCCCGGAAGCGCTTCACCTCGCCGTTCTCGGTGTAGCTGGCCATCACGCTCTGGCTGGCCGAGCCGATCTTCCAGGTGCCCGGCTTGGTCAGGGCCACGTCGAAGGTCGAGCGGTACTTGCCGGTCGCGCCGTTCTGGATCTTGTCGACCGAACCGTCCGGCGCGGTGACGACCACGCCGTCCAGGCGCATGGCGTTGTGGTCGGGATAGAACAGCTCGTTGGAGATGGCCGCGTCGAACGTCACCCAGACGTCGCCCGACAGCACGGTGGCTGACGGCACGATCCAGCCGCGGTGGGCCGAGGCGGTCATTGGCAGGGCGAGAGCCACGCCAATAGCGGCGACGGCGAGCAGGCGCTTCTTGAAGGTCATGGCTTTTCTCACTTCACGGAAACGGTGACGGCGCCGAGTTCCGAGGAACCCTTGACCGTGGCGGGCTTGCCGGGCTTGCCCCCCATTTGGCCCCAGACGAACGGCACGCGGACGGCCTCGTGGCCGCCGACCTCGCGGGCGGCTTCGACGACCAGGTTATAGGCGCCGGGCTTGAGGTCCTTCAGCGCGCCCTTGGAGCCGGCGAAGACCAGCTTCTGCGGGCCTGGGGCGCGCGTCGCGCCGCTGACGCCGTCGGCCGGGAAGCTCATTTCGCGGCCGGCCTTGCGCCACCACTGGCGCATGTCCTTCAGCCACTTGGCGCCTTTGTCCTCGCGGTTGTCGGCGTCGTACCAGACGGCCAGGGTGCCGGCGGCGGTGCTGTCGGCCGGGTTCTCGATCCAGATCGCGACGTAGGGCTTGTGGTACTCGGCGACCGTCAGCTTCGGCACCTCGACGGTGACGTTGAGATCGGCGGCGAGAGCCGGGGCGGCGCCGGCGCCAAAGGCCGCGCCAGCAAAAGTCAGCAGGGAGATCGAACGCTTCACGGGGTCTGCCTCTAAAGGTGGACGAAAAGAATGACGAGAATGAGGGGCGCGGCCAGGCCCAGCCCGACCAGCGGCCAGGTCAGCGGCCGGGCGCGAGCGTGGAACTGCAGCAGGATCAGGCCGGTGACCGTGAAGATCACGCAGGCGCCGGCGAAGATGTCGATGAACCAGCTCCAGGCCTTGCCGGAATTGCGGCCCTTGTGCAGGTCGTTGAGCAGGGAGATCGCGCCGCGCGTGGTCTTCTCGTGCTCGACGGCGCCGGTCTCGCGGTCGATCGAGACCCAGGCGTCGCCGCCCGGCCGGGCCAGGGCGACATAGACCTCGTCGGCCGACCACTCACCTTCGCGGCCCGCCACCTCGGCGCCGACGGCCTTGTCGAGGAACGGCTCGAGCTGGACGGGCAGGGGACGCTTGCCCTCTTCCGGACCCTTGGCCAGCAGGGCCAGCAGATCCGGCGGCAGGGTCGCCTTGCGCGACACCACCACGGGCTTGGCCTCGATCTGGCCGGCGTGGTTCAGGGTGAAGCCGGTGATCGCGAACAGCAGCATGCCGATCAGCGACAAGGCCGCGCTGATCCAATGCCACTGGTGCAACTGCTTCAGCCAGAAAGAGCGGCGATGCTGATCGGCGGCGGATTTCACGGCGTCCTGACGAACCTCGGCGTTGAAGGTTCGTCCTTACTTGAGAACGAATTGCAATTTCAAGCCACAAGACTCGGCTGGGCTGTCCCGCGCCCAAAAGAAAGCGGAAGCCTACCGCGCCGCGCTTGGCGCGCCACGGGCCAGGGCGCCCAACAGGGTGCTGGTGGCGACGGGCTTCCTCAGAATGGGACCGTCGTCGACGTCGGGCTCCTGGTAGCCGGTCAGGTAGACGAACGGGATGCGCTGGTCGGTCAGGGCCGCCGCCACCGGGGTGATCAGGCGGCCGCCCAGATTGACGTCCAGCAGGGCGCGGTGGATCGGCTGGCCGTCGTTCAGCAGATCCAGCGCCTCTTCGATCGTGCCCGCGGGGCCGACGACCTTGGCGCCGGCGGCGGTCAGGACGCGGGCCAGCTCCATGGCGACCACGGCCTCGTCCTCGACGATCAGGACGTGCTGGCCGCGCAGGGCCGGGCCGTCGTCGACCGCCAGGCCGGGGCGATAGGCCGGGATGCTCTCGGCCGTGCGGGCCTGGGCGCCGGTCGGGATGTCGAGGCGGACCTCCAGTCCTTCCGGCCGCCAGTCCAGGGCCACGCGGGCGGCGGCCTGCTTGACGGCGCTTTCGATCAGGGTCGAGCCGAAGCCGCGACGCTGGGGCGGGGTGATGCGTACGCTCGCCGTCTCGCGCCAGATCAGATGCAGCGCGCCGTCGGCGCCCCAGCTCCAGGTCACCGATAGCCGCCCCTCCGGCCTCGCCAGGGCGCCGTACTTGGATGCGTTGGTGGCGAGTTCGTGGATCACCAGAGCCAGGGACTGGGCGGCCCGGGCGTCGATCAGGGCCGGTGGGCCGTCGATGGTCTGCTGGGCGGCGTCCTCGAAGCGATAGGCGTCCAGCTCCAGCCGCAACAGGTCGTGCAGATCGACGCCGCTCCAGCGGGCCGTCGACAGCAGGCTGTGGGCGCGGGCCAGCGAGCCGATGCGGCCCGACAGCGCCTCGACATACTGCGCCTTGCTGTGGAACGGGGTCAGCTGAGCCAGCGACTGAACCACGGCCAGCACGTTCTTGGCCCGGTGGTCCACCTCGCGGATCAGCAGGCGCTCGGTCTCGGCCGCACGCCTTAGGGCCTGGTCCGAGCGGGCCCGTTCCCGGGCCGTCCAGATCAGCTCGGCGACCTCGGCGGCGAAGGCGACCTCGTCGGGGGCGAAGGTTCGCGGTTTCTGGTGGCAGATATAAACATAGGCCGACAGCGCGCCGTTCTTGACCAGGGAGATGGTCATGAAGGCCCGCACGCCGAGGGTGGCGTAGGCCTCCAGGGCGTCCGCCGCGTTGGTGCGATCGTCCAGCGCCACGTCGCCGACCGTGACCGCGCGACCGGCGCGCATGTCGGCGCTCATCGTGGGGCCGAAATCCTCGAGGCGGATTTGCTGCCCTCTCAACGGGGCGACGCTGCGATCGGGCCCCCCGTCGTCAGCGACGATGTCGGCCACGTCATTGACGAAATCCATCTCCGCATAGCCGGCCCGCGCCACCTTCAGGTGCTCGGTCAGCATCCGCGCGGCGGTCTGGGCGATGGCCAGGGGATCGGTCTCGTCGCGCAGTTGCTGGCCCAGATCGAGCAAGGCCCCGCGCCGCCGTTCGCCCGCCAGCATCCGCTCCAGCTCGGCGGCGGCGGTCTTGCGGTCGGTGATGTCGTTGACGAGAACGTAGTAGCCGGGAATCTCGCCGTCCTGGGCGATGTCCGGCACGTACCGCGCCTCGACGTGGCGGACCCCGACGCGCTGGTAGTTGTACTCGGTCTCGAAGATGACGCTCTCGCCGGTCAGGGCGCGGGCCGCGTGGTCGCGCACCTGGTCATAGGCCAGCGCGCCGAGAACCTCCTCCAGGGTCTTGCCCTCGATCTGCGAGCGGTCGACCCCGAACCAGCGCTCGTAGGCGCGGTTGACGAAGCGATAGCGCTGCTCGCGGTCGACATAGCTGATCAGGATCGGAACGGCGTCGGCCATCGCGCTGGAAAAGACGGCGCGTCGCTCCTGCGGCGGATCGCCCGGCAGGCCTTGGTCGTCTCGAGACATACGCGGACGCTCAATCTTGTCGAAGGGCCAAGCCTCACCGTGTCACGTTGTGATCGCCGTCCAAACGGTCGCGCGGTGAGGCAAACGGTCGCAGGCGCAACCGCGCCGCGAGCTTTACCGTGGCGCGTCCGGGTCCTGCCTGTATGTGACGACCAGCACATCGCGCAGGGCGGGCTGCTCCGGATCGTGCGGCCGGATCGGCGTGACGCCGTGCAGCACGCGGTGGTCGTCCAGGAACACCGCGTCGCCGGGCGCGGTCAGGGTGAAGGAGCCCAGGCTGGTCCCGTCCGGCGCGTAGATGTCGGTGACGCCGCTGTCGACGTTGCGGCGATCCACCAGCATGACGATCACCCAGTCGACGCCGTCGCGGTGGGCGCCTTCGGGCGTGGGCTGACCCGCCTCGTCGGCCCGGGCCTCGATGCGGAACTGGTGCAGTTCGACATGCCAGGGCGCGGCGGGCGATCCCGACAGCGGGTGGAAGCGCTCCAGGCCGGCGCGGATGACGCCTTGCGTCACCGGGTGCGCGGCGATCGCGTCGGTGACGGGTTCGAACCAGCGCTGCACGCCGCCGTTCAGCGGGTTGTAGTCGCGGCTCTGCCAGTGCGGCTGGTGCGGCTTGCGGGTGACCTCGCCCGGCAGGGCGGCGAAGGCCGCGAACCGCCGGCGACGATAGCGTCCGCCGTCGGCCATGAAGCCGTCGAGGGGAAGGTCGTTCCAGCTTTCGGCGAAGGCCGGCCACTGGGCCATGGCCTCGGCGCCAAGCAGGGTTTGGGTCTCGTCGGCCTCGAAGCGGACGAAACCGTCGTCGGCCAAGCCGCTCAAGCGACCGCGTCCGGCTTGAAGAACACGCCGAGCTTCAGGCTGCGGGCGATGCGCTCGGCCTTCTGGCCGACGATGGCGGCGCGCGGGGCGTCGAACAGCTCGACGCAGGTCTGATGGAAGAGGTTCAGCCACGGCATGAACAGACCCTCGGTCAGCCCCTCGACGTGCTGATGCACGGTCACCGGCTGGCCCTTGTAGCGGCCGGAGGTGTTCAGCACCGACGACCAGAAGTCCTTCAGGGTCGCCAGGTGCGCGGGCCAGCCGTCGGGACCGATCGCCGTCTCGAAGATCGGACCCAGGCGATGGTGGCGACGAACGCGCGCATAGAAGGTCTCGACCAGGGTGTCGATCTCGGCGTCGGTGAAGGGGGGCGGGGGAACGGCCATGGCTGGGAAGATGGCCCTTTACGCCTCGGGACTGAAGTCCCGGTGCGGTAAAGATTGGCTTGCGATTGTTACTTAAGGTTCGCCCGAACCCGATCACCAAACTCGTCTCCCCGGCGAAAGCCGGGGCCCAGATTCATCCAGAGCGTCTTGGGTTGGCCCGCTAAAGGCTTGGCGAACCCTCCCACGCTCGTGGGTTCGATCTGGGTCCCGGCTTTCATCGGGAAGACGGATGTGGAAGCTTACGCCACCGTCAGCGTCGCCTTCTTCAGGTCCACCGAGTTCGGCCCGACCAGGATCGAGAAGTCCCCCGGCTCGACGACGCGCTGCATGTCGAGGTTCCAGAACCACAGGTCCGACGGCTTGATCTCGAAGCTCACCGTCGTCCTGGCGCCGGCCGCCAGGGTGACGCGCTTGAAGTGCTTCAGCTCCAGCACCGGACGGGTGACCGAGGCTTGCTCGTCGTGGATGTAAAGCTGGACCACCTCGTCGCCGGCGACCTTGCCGGTGTTGGCCACGTCGATCTCGACCTTGACGCTCTCGCCCTGCCCTATCTTCGCTTTCGCCAGGCGCGGGGCCGAGATGTCGAAGGTCGTGTACGAGAGACCGAAGCCGAACGGATACAGCGGGCTGGTGTCGCCCAGCAGATAGCCGCGGCGGGCCGTGGGCTTGCGGTTGTAGTAGATCGGCAGCTGGCCGACGTCGCGGGCGATGCTGACCGGCAGCTTGCCGCCCGGATTGGCGCGGCCGAACAGCACGTCGGCGGCGGCGTTGCCGGTCTCCTGGCCGAGGTACCAGCCCTCGATGATGGCGTCAGCGCGCTGGGCCAGCAGGTTGATCGACAGCGGCCGGCCGTTCAGCAGGAACACCACCGTCGGCTTGCCCAGGTCGAAGATCGCCTTGGCCAGGTCGTTCTGCTGGCCGATCAGGTCCAGGCTGTCGCGGTCGCCCAGGTGGTTGTCGGCCCAGGCCTCGCGGCTGGTCTGTTCGTTGTCGCCCAGCACCATGACCACGACGTCGGCCTTCCTGGCGACCTCGACGGCTTCGGCGATCAGCCTGGCGTTGACGGCCGGGTCGACCAGCTTGACCTCGTCCTGCGCCCAGATGCGCTGTTCGGTGATCCGCACGGCCTCGGCGTAGTCCAGCGTGAAGCCCTGGGCCTTGGCTTCGGCGGTCAGTCCCTCGTGGATCGAGACCACGTGGCGCGGAATGTCGGAATAGCCGCCGATCGGCGTGTCCTTGGCGTGGGTGCCCAGGAGGGCCAGGCGCTTGATCTTCTTGCCGTCCAGCGGCAGCAGACCCTTGTCGTTCTTCAGCAGCACGGCGGCCTTGCGGGCGGCCTCGCGGGCCAGGGCGACGGCGTCCGGCGTCGCGGTCTTGGCGTCGGCCGTCTTCTCGTCGCAGTAGGGGTTCTCGAACAGACCGCCCTCGAACTTCATGGTCAGCACGCGCGAGACGGCGGCGTCGATCTCGAACTGCGGGATGCGGCCGTCCTTCACCAGCTGCGGGATCAGGGCGTAGGCCTCGCCGTCGGGCAACTCGACATCGACGCCGGCGTGCATGGCCATCACCGCCGTCTGGCCAAGGTCGGTGGTCAGCTTGTGGCGGGCGATCAGCTCCTTGATCGCGAAGTAGTCGCTCTGGACCGAGCCCTTGTAGCCCCACTCCTCGCGCAGAATCTTGGTCAGCAGCCAGCGGTTGGCGTGCGAGGGCACGCCGTCGATCTCGTTGTAGGACGGCATGACCGCGCGGACCGGCAGCTCCTTCACCGCCCGTTCGAACGGCGGGAAGAAGTTCTCGCGCAGGGTGCGCTCGGCGATCTGGGCAGGGCCGACATTGGTGCCGTTCTCGGGCTGGCCGTGGCCGGTCATGTGCTTGAGGGTGACGAAGACCTTGTCCTTGGCCAGCGGCAGGGTCGTCCCCTGGAAGCCGCGGATGGCGGCCAGGCCGATCTCGGCGCAGACATGCGGGTCCTCGCCATAGGTCTCCTCGATGCGGCCCCAGCGCGGGTCGCGGGCCACGTCGACCACCGGCGCCAGCGCCAGGTTCGAACCGCGGGCGCGCATCTCGCGGGCGGCGACGGCGAAGATCTTCTCGGTCAGCTCGGTGTCGAAGGTCGAGGCCAGGGCGATGGCCTGCGGGAAGCTGGTCGCGTCACGGGCGACATAGCCGTGCAGGGCCTCGTCGTGCATCAGCAGCGGGATGCCCAGGCGCGTCTTCTCCACGGCCCACTTCTGGGCGGCGTTGGTGTAGCGCGCCGTCTCCTTGGCGTTGCGGTTGACCGCGCCGTCGTCGGCGCCGGCCGCCGCGTCGATCACCGTGGCGGGCTTGGCGCCCTTGCGGTCGGACGGACGCGAGATCTGGCCCAGGCCATTGGGGAAGTTCTTGCTGGCCTCCTCCGGCGAGAACTCGCCCTCGGAGGTCTGGATCTTGTTCTTCGTGAGCCAGATGCCGATCAGCTGGGCGGCCTTCTCTTCCAGCGTCATGCGGCCCAGCAGGTCCTGGACCCGGGCGTCGATCGGCTGGGCGGCGTCCTTGTAGAGCGGCTTGTCGGACTTGGCCTTGGCGGCCCTGTCGGCGGCCTGCGCGAGGCCGGGCATGGCGGCGGCCGACAGCGCCGCGAGGCTCGCGCCGAACAGGCGGCGGGTGAGGGTGGTGGTCATCCGTTTGTTTCCCCGAAGGTGCGCAATGGCCGGCGGCTCTGGGGCCGCCTTCGTCAAGGCACTATGGAGGCAGTTGTCAGACCACTCAAGACGGAAATGGTACCGGTCTCATTTTGTTGGCTCGGGGACATAGACCAGCCGGATCGCGTCCGCGCCGATCCGGTCGCTGGACACCAGGCGCAGCCGAGGGCGGGCGGCGATGAAATAGGGCGCGCCGCCGCCCAGCACGACGGGGTGCAGATAGATGCGGTACTCGTCGATCAGGCCGAGCGCCGTGAGGCTTCCCGCCAGGTTCGGGCCGGCGACCTCGATCTCTCCGTCCTGCTCGGCCTTCAGCCGTCGGACCGCGCTTTCGAGGTCGCCCTCGACCAGGCTGGCGTTGGGACCGAGCGCCGGCCGCCCGCGCGAGACGACCCACTTGTGCTGCCTGCGCCAGGCCGCCGCGAAGGCCTGCTTGTCGGCGGTCCACTCGGGCTTGTCGTCGTCCCAATAGCGCATGATCTCATAGATCTTGCGGCCGTAGAGGCTTCCGGTCTGGGCTTGCGCCTCCTTGATGAAGTTTCGAAACAGCGTGGGGTCGGGGGCGAACGCGTCGTGATCGACGTAGCCGTCTAGCGACTGGTTCATCCCGAACACGAGCTTGGCCATGACCTCTCCCGTTCCCCACGCCGTGCTGGGGTCCTATCCCTGCCACCGATCGATCACGCCCTCCAGCACCGTCAGCGGCGCCGGGCCGACCATCAGCGCGGTGTCGTGGAAGCGCTTGATGTCGAACTTGCTCCCCAGGCGCTTCTTCGCGCGCTCGCGAGACGCCGCCCAGACGGTGTGGCCGACCTTGTACGAGCAGGCCTGGCCGGGGTTGGCGCAGTAGCGGTCGACCTCGCGGGAGATCTTGCCGAGGGAGTCGCCGCCGGTGTCGACCATGTAGGCGATGGCCTTCTCGCGGCTCCAGCCCTTGGCGTGGAGGCCGGTGTCGACCACGCAGCGCGAGGCGCGGAACAGGCGCGCCTGATACATGCCCAGCAGGCTGAGGTCGTCGCCCTCGTACATGCCCATTTCCATGGCCACCTGCTCGGCATAGAGCGCCCAGCCCTCGGTATTGGCCGAGAAGCCCATGTTCTGGCGCAGCTTCGGCAGGTTGCTCTGGGCGACCAGGGCCAGCTGGAAATGGTGCCCGGGGGCGCCCTCATGATGGATCAGCGTCGCCAGCGACAGGCGCGGCCACTCCGCCGTGTCCTTGAGGTTGATATAGACCGCGCCGGGGCGCGAGCCGTCCAGGGCCGGCCGCTCGTAATAGGCGCCCGACGAGCCGGCTTCGGTGTAGGTCGGCACGCGACGGACCTCGACCGGGATCTGGGGCATCAGGCCGAACCACTTGGGCAGCTCGGGCTGCAGCTTGGCCAGTCGCCCTCGGCAATAGTCCAGGATCTGGGCGCGGCCCTCGTCGGTGTTGGGGAACACCTGGTCGGGCTGGGCGCCGAGGCTGGCCATGCGCGCGCCGACGCTGCCTTGCGTCAGGCCGCGCTTCTTGAGGATCTCGTCCATGCGCGCCTGGATCTCGGCGCCTTCGTCCAGGCCCAGGCGGTGGACTTCCTCGGGGGTCTTGTTGGTGGTCGTGTAGATCTTCAGCAGGGCGGCGTAGAAGGCGTCGCCATCCTTGAGGCGGCCGATGCCGGCGTCGTGCACGGCCTTGGGGCGCATGGCCTGCAAGGCGGCGATCTGGCGGTCGAGGGCGGGCTGGATCTCGCCGGTCAGCACCTTGGCGGCCTGGACGTCATAGTCGCCATACTGTCTGGCGCGACGGGCGGCCGAGGCGACCATGACGTTCTTGTCGGCCGGGATGGCGCGGAACTGCTGCAGCTGGGCGATGGCCTTGTCGACCATGAAGTCCGATGGGATCACGCCCTTGGCGGCATCGGCGCTGGCCCGTTCGGTCTCCTGGTCAAGGACCGTGGCGAAGGCCTTCATGCGGGCGATGTAAGTGTCGGCGTCGGCGGCCGACTCGATCTTGTGCTTGCTGTCCAGGAAGTTGGGCGTCGAGATGTAGGCCCCGTAGTACTGGGTCAGCACGAATGGCCGCGAGCCGCCGCCGTAGTCGAACCGCGAGGTCCCTTCACGGGCCTCGTAGTTGAACAGGGCGGTGTCGTAGTTGATGGCGTCGTCGCCGGAGAGCGCCTTGCGGTCGATCGTCTTCAGGCGGGCGATGCGCCGGGCCGGCTCGGCGCGGTCGCGCTTCCAGGCGGCGATCGAGCGGTCCGAGAGTTTCGAGCGGGCGTCGGCGTGCTTGCCGATGTCGAGGCCCAGGTTCGTGGCCTGTTCGGGGCTGTCGCTCAGGTCCTCGTCGAAGAAGACGTCGAACAGCGCGTAGAGCTGCTCCCTGGGCGTCGCGGCGGCGGCCGGAAGAGCGGTCGCCCCAAAGCCGGTGGTAAGGGCGGCGGCGGCCGTCCCCATCATGATCTGGCGACGGTCGAGCATGGCGATCCCTAACGCTGAAACGCCGTGGCCCCCGCGCCCGGCGAGGCGCATCGTTCCCTCGCCGTCACGCGAGCGTCAATGTCCGGACGAAAAAATGGGGAGGGTCCAAACCAGACGTAAAAAAGGGCCCGTTTGGGAGAGGGGCACGGGCCCTTTTCGGTACGCGTTCAGAGGGATTGAACAGTCAGGAAGGTGGCACGGATGTCGGCTTCCCGCCCTTCCCCAAATCGTCGCAGGCTGCGAGCGGCTCGCAGCCTGCTGGCGAACTTCTCTTTCCTTCTACGCATTTTCTTCACGCGAACCGGCATCCACTTCGCTCGAAAATGCTTGGCCTTATTTGCGCGGCGTCAGGATGTCCCCGAGGCGGTCCGGCGCGCCGGCGATCCGCTCCAGGCGCGGGTAGCGCAGGCCGCCGCGATAGTCGATCTTGACCATCCTGTAGCGGCCGCTGTCCTTGATCAGCAGCTCGACCAACTGGCCGTCCGGCTTGGCGGCGGCCTTGACGGCGGCCTTCAGCTTGTCGCCGTCGAACTGCTCGCCGTTGACCGCCACGACCGTCAGCCCTTGCGTCAAGCCGGCCTTGAACGCCGGGCCGCCCCACTGCACGTCGGTCAGCACGCCGTCCGCGCCCACCGTCAGGCCCAGCGAGTAGCTGAGCGGGGTGTTCTTGGCCTTGGTCTCGGCCGACTTCATGAACTCGGTGGGGGTGTCGGTATAGACGACCTTGTAGCCGCCACGCTCGAAGCCATCGAGGGGACCTTTCTCCTGGACCTCCTGGATGCGGGTCTTGAGGAAGCTGGCCCAGTCATAGGCGTAGACGCCGTTCAGCGTGCTGACCACGTCGTCGAACGTGTAGGTCTTTTCGCTGTACGAGCCGTTGTCGACGCCGAAGAAGGCCTTGGCGAAGTCGTCCAGCGACTTCTTGCCGCCGGTCTTCTCGCGGATCAGGGTGTCGGCGTCGAGCCAGACCAGCAGACCCTCGGAATAGTAGTCCTCGCTGCGCTGCCAGGAGAGCCACGACAGCGGCTTGCGGTTGGCGATGATCGGGTCGTTGGTGGTGTCCTGCACGGGGCGCCAGTCGCGGCCGCGGCGGTTGTCGTAGGCGGCGGCCGTGGCGGCCAGCGAGTCCATCGCCTGCTGCTTGGTCAGGAGGCCCGAGCGGGCGGCCAGGACGTTGCCCCAGTACTGGGTCTGGCCCTCATAGACCCACATCATGCTGTCGCGCATCGGCACGTTCAGGTTCGGGGTCCACAGGTCGGCGGCGCGGCGGAACTTGCCGTTCCACGAGTGGGTGTATTCGTGGCTCAGCAGGTCGCGGCCGACGAAGTTCTTGTCCCATTCGTTGAAGTACTTCGGGGCGACGCGGTTTTCGCTGGAGCGATGGTGCTCCAGGCCGATGCCGCCCAGCTTGTCGGACATCGCCACCAGGAAATCGTAGTGGTCGTAGTGGTGCGAGCCGTAGAGCTTGTAGGCCTGCTGCACGAGATCCTTGTGGATCTGGATGTATTCCGGCTTGGCCTCGAGGTTCTCGGGGCTGTCGGCGATCAGGTTCAGGCGCACCGGGGCCGGGCCGGTCGGATCCAGCTCGACCGACTTGAAGTACTTGCCGGCCATCATCGGCGAGTCGACCAGGATCTCGACATTGGTCGGCTTGAAGGTCGTGACCTGGCCTTCGGTCTTGGCGGTTTCCAGGGCGGTGGCGAACTTCCAGCCTTCCGGCAGCTTGACGCTGGCCTCGATCGGGATCTGGCGGGTGTAGTAGCCGGCCGGATACATCGTCACCTGCAGCCATTGCAGGTTCAGCATCTCGGGCGTGACCTCGATGCGGCCGACCTTGCCCTCGACGGCGGTCAGGAACTGGTAGCTGATCTGCAGCTCGGTGACGCCGGCCGGAACGTCGACGTGGAAGGCGTGGACGCTGACCACGTCGCGGGTCCAGGGGATGCGCTTGCCGTTGGCGGTGACCACCAGGCCGGCCAGCTTGTCCAGGTCGTTGCGCGGCGAGTGGCCGCCCGGGACCCACTGCGGATACAGGAACACGAAGTCGCCGGCCTTGCTGACCGGCATGGTCGTGGTGACGTTCCAGATCTTGCGGTCAAGATCGGTGGCGTCGACGGCGACCTTCAGCGTGCCGGCGTAGGGCACATCCCGCGGAGCTTCGATCGGCGGAGTAGGCGGCGCGGACTCTGGCAGGGGAGAAGTCTGGGCCATAGCCGCCGTGGCGACCAGGGACAGGACGGAGACCGAGAAGAACAGCGCTTTCACGAAACACCCCAATGCGACGCGCGGGCGTGCTCCCGCGAAGAGAAGCCGGGATGTTTGTGGCGTTAACCCTCGCTTGTCGAGGGCAAGTTGGCCTGATGGGCAAGAACGTGGGTATGCGGCCCAATTTGCGTTTCGGCGCTGAAATCAAGCGTCGGAAGGGTAACGCGAAAAGGCGCTCCGCCCGTCGGTGACGGGCGGAGCTTCTGGCCCTTAACCCAGCGGCGACGGCGGAACGGTGGTCGCCGTCGTGTCGGTCCCGCGGTCGACCCGCAGGTTGTTCTGGACATTGTCGACGCCCGAGACGCTCTCGGCCAGGGCCTCGGCGCGCTTCTTGTCCTCGCGCGAGCGGACGGTGCCGGTCAGGGTGACGTCGCTGTCGGAGACCGCGACCTCGATGCCGTTGGCGTCCAGCCAGCTGTCGTCGGTCAGGCGGTCGCTGACATCCTCGCGGATGCGCTCGTCCGAGCGGCGATAGCCCTTGGGGCCCCGCCCGCGATGGGCGCCGTCGGCCTCGCGGCGATGCAGGGCGTCCTGGTCGCCCATCCACGAGGACACTTCGTCGCGGGCGCGGTCGAACCAGGTGCGCTCCTCCTGGTGGGGCCGCTGGCCGCGCGGGCTGAACGAACGATAGGGATTGTAGTCACGGCCATAGGCACCCTCGCGGCCAGAACGATCGCGGTCGTGGCCATCGAAATAGCGCTCGTCGCCATAGTCGGGGGTGCGGCCGGAATAGCCGCTGGAGCCGTAGTCGCCGGTCGCGCCGCCGAAGTCGTGACCGCCGACGCGGCCATAGTCGCCCGGCGAGCGATAACCCGTCGCGCCGGCCCCGTAGTCGGCGCCCGAGCGCGTGCGGCCATAGCCGATATCGCCGCCCGCTTGCGCCGCGCGCAGGAACTCGCCGCCGTGGCGGCGCGGACCGCGCTCGACGCGATAGCCGCCTTCGTTGCGGTAAGAGGTGTCATAGGCCGGATCGCGACGGCGCGCGGCGTCGTAGCCATAGCCTTGCTGGCGGTCGAAATCACCGTCGGCTTCGACGTCGAAGCGGCCTTCGCGGTCATTCCACTTCTGGGGCATGGGTCTTCTCCGTGGCGGGCTTGGAAGCTGCGGGCGCGTCGAGGCGCCCCGGCTCTCCAAACGAAGAGGGCGGAGTCGATGTTCCTAAGGCCGAGCTTCAATCGGTTAATCTGTGGGTAACTTGTGAGGGACTCGCCATATTGGCTTGGACGGTCGCCCACGTCCGGTTCTGGCGAGACGGCTCGCCAGATAAGGTGTCGGGTTCAAGCCCGTGAAGTACCGCCCAGCCTCAATGCGTTTCGACGACCGCTTCCTCGAAGAACTGAAGTCCCGCCTTCGCCCGTCCGACGTCGTCGGCAAGACGGTGAAGCTGCGCCGGCAGGGGCGCGAATATGCGGGGCTGTCGCCGTTCACCAAGGAGAAGAGCCCATCGTTCTTCGTCAATGACGAGAAGGGCTTCTATCACTGCTTCTCCAGCGGCAAGCACGGCGACATCATCAGCTTCCTGCAGGAGACCGAGCGGCTGACCTTCGCGGAAGCCGTCGAGCGGCTGGCGGCCGAGGCCGGCATGAGCCTGCCCGCCGTCGATCCGCACGCCGCCCGCGAGGAGCAGAAGCGCTCGTCGCTGGGCGACTGGATGGAGCTGGCCTCCGCCTGGTTCGAGGCCGAGCTGCGCCGCCCGGTGGGCCAGGCCGCCCGCGCCTATCTGGAAAAGCGCGGCCTGCCCGAGACCGAGTGGAGCCGCTTCCGCATCGGCTTCGCGCCCAACAACCGCACGGGGCTGAAGGACTACCTGGTCGCCAAGGGCGCCAAGCCGGGCGATCTCGTCGACGCCGGCGTGCTGATCTCGCCCGAGGACGGCGGCCAGCCCTATGACCGCTTTCGCGACCGGATCATCTTCCCGATCACCGACAGCCGGGGGAAGGTGGTGTCGTTCGGCGGCCGGGCCATGGATCCCAACGCCCGCGCCAAATACCTGAACGGCCCCGAGACGGAACTCTTCCACAAGGGGCGGGTGCTCTACGGCCTGTTCGAGGCCCGCAAGATCCTGCACGACGGCCAGAGCGGCGGGGGCAAGCCGCCGATGGTGGTGGTCGAGGGCTATATGGACGTCATCGCCTGCCAGCGCGCCGGCGTGCCGGCCGTGGCGGCCATGGGCACGGCCCTGACCGAGGAGCAGATGGAGGGGCTGTGGCGCCTGCATCCGACGCCCACCCTCTGCTTCGACGGCGACAAGGCCGGCCAGCGCGCCGCCCACCGCGCCATCGACCGCGCCCTGCCGCTGCTGAAGCCCGGCCGCTCGTTCCTGTTCTCCATGCCGGTCGGCGGCAAGGATCCCGACGACATATTGCGCGATCAGGGGCCGGCGGCGCTGAAGGCCCAGCTCAGCGACACCAAGCCCTTCGTCCAGGCCCTGTTCGAGCGCGAGCGCGACGTCGAACCCTTCGACACGCCCGAGCAGCGCACCAACCTCAAGGTCCGCCTGCGCACCCTGGCGGCGACCATCGCCGACAAGGACCTGGCGCACGCCTATAAAGAGGAGCTGCTGGATCGCCTCGACGAGATGCGGGCGGCGCGACGGGTCAAGACCGACGCCAGCGACGCGGGCCGGCAGCTGTCGCGCCAACGCTGGGACAACACGCCCCGCAAGTTCGGCAAGCCCCGGATCGAGGGCTCCACGGCCGAGGGGCGCGCGGCCGCCCAGGCCTTGCAGCACGCCCCCAAGCCGTTCTCGGCCGCCCTGCTGATCGCCGCCATCCGCGATCCCAAGGTCGTCGACGACCGCATCGAGGTGCTGATGAACCAGGGCCTGGGCGACGCGCGCCTGGACGGCATCGCCCACGAGCTTGTGAACCTGCGCATGGAGGTCGACCACGTCGAGACCGGCATGGTGCGCGGCCGCCTGGCCTCGATCGGCTACGACGCCGGGGTCCTGGCGCTGCTGGAGCGGTCGGCCGCCGGCGTCAAGGCGCTGGATGTCGCCCAAAGCGCCGCCCAGAACCCGGAAGAAGCCATCCGCGTCCTCTGGTCGCAGGCCTTCGACCTTTTGATCCGCCTGACGGCCCTGGAGCGCGCGGTCGACGACGCCAAGATCGATCTCGTCGATGACAGCGACTTCCAGACCCTGCTGCGCCTGAAGACCGAAAGGGACGCGGTCAAGCGCCTGATCGACAGCGGCGGATGGACCGATCCCGAGATGGTCTCTCAGGTCCTGCACTAGTTTTCCTGTCCCTATCCGGTCTCCCAACCCCGATTTCCCCGGCGAACGCCGGGGCCCAGATACATCCGGAACGGTTTGGGTGGGCGCGCCTGCGACCTTGCCCAAGATCCAAAGGCTTGCGGGTTCGATCTGGGCCCCGGCGTTCGCCGGGGAAATCGGATTTGGATGGCCGTCAGCCCAGGAATTCCAAGGCGAGATTCCGCCAATCGGGATTGTTTTCCTCGATCACCATCAGCTTCCAAGACCTGCGCCATTCCTTCATCCGTCGCTCTCGGATCAGGGCGCTTTCACGTGTCTCGTGCTGTTCGAACCAGACCAGCATCGTGCAGCCGTACCTGGTGGTGAACCCTCGTACGCGGCTTTGATGTTCGAATACGCGCCGGGCAAGATCGTCCGTGGAGCCGATATAGAGCGTACCGTTGCGGCGGCTGGCCATGATGTAGACGTAGAAGGCCATTTGCCATCGGTCCGGCGTTTGAACTCCACCATAAATTGAAATATTGGTGTGGAGCATCCGGAAATTGGAACTTCCTATGCCAAAACCCGTGCATCCCATCTTGACACCGGCGTCACCCAAAGCCATTTGCCGACTCAAGGATTTGCCAAGCAGCTGATTGACATCGCTCGGGCCGCCGTTGCGCGCGCCCTCATCGAAACAGGATGTCACCCTCGCCGCGGCCCCAGGTCCCCAGCGGTCGCCGACCCGATCAGGGAAAGCGTCAGGCCGCGTCCACGCCGTATGGTCTCCGCCGGGTCTCTCGCGGAGCGCTTGTACATGGCGTATCCGGACGCGCTTGGCGAATTCTGACGGGAACGTGATCCTTGGGAAAGCGCTGACTCAGAACCCTGACCTATTGGGGGAAGCGCGCGACGGGCAGGCGACTCCTTTTCGATACGGATTTTTTCGGCGCCGCTCTTGCACGACGGCGGTGTCGATTTCGGAGAGCTTGATGAGCAACAATTCCTCGGCCGAGACGGAAGCGCCCGAAACCAACGGCGGCGACGGCCCTCTGCTCGACCTGACCGACGCCGGCGTAAAGAAGTTCATCAAGCAGGCCAAGGCCCGCGGCTACGTCACGATGGACGAGCTGAACAAGGTGCTGCCGTCCGAGGAAGTCAGCCCCGACGCCATCGAAGACACCCTCGCCATGCTGAGCGAGATGGGCGTCAACGTGGTCGAGGCCGAAGAAGACGCCGAGGGCTCGGAAGGCGGCGAAGTCGCCACCCGCGACGAGAACACCACGGTCATCACCAGCGAGAAGCCGGCCGCCTACGACCGCACCGACGACCCCGTGCGGATGTATCTGCGCGAAATGGGTTCGGTCGAGCTGCTGTCGCGCGAGGGCGAAATCGCCATCGCCAAGCGCATCGAGGCCGGCCGCGACACCATGATCCGCGGCCTGTGCGAGTCGGCCCTGACCTTCGAAGCCATCATGGTGTGGCGCGAGGAACTGGGCACGGGCCGCATCCTGCTGCGTGAAGTCATCGATCTGGAAGGCACCTACGCCGCCATCAACGGCGTCGCCGCCCAGCCGGCCGCGGACGAGGAAGAAGCCGAACCGGCCGAGCCCGTCGACCAGGAAGCCGGCGCCGAACCCAAGCCCGAGGGCGAAGGCGACGACGACGACGATTTCGACGACGGCGCAGGCCCGACCGTCAGCGCCATGGAAGGCGAGCTGCGCGAAGGCGTCATGGCCATCCTGGACGCCATCGCCAGCGAGTTCGAAAGCTTCCGCAAGCTGCAGGACAAGCTGGTCGGCAGCCGCCTGAAGGGCGAGGACCTGACCGACGCCGATCGCAAGGCCTACGAAGGCCTGTCGCAGACGATCATCCAGCACCTGAAGACGCTGAAGCTGAACAACAACCGCATCGAGGCGCTGGTCGAGCAGCTCTATGCGATCAACAAGCGTCTGATCGGCCTGGAAGGTCGCCTGCTGCGCCTGGCCGACAGCTACGGCATCAGCCGTGGCGAGTTCCTGAAGGCCTATTTCGGCTCGGAGCTGAACCCGACCTGGTCGGATCAGGTCAAGGCCATGGGCGTGCGCTGGACCAAGTTCGTCGAGAACGACAGCCAGTCGGTCCTCGACATCCGGGGCGAGATCGCCGCCCTGGCCACCGAGACCGGCGTGCCGATCGACGACTATCGCCGCATCGTCCAGACGGTCCAGAAGGGCGAACGCGAAGCCCGCCAGGCCAAGAAGGAAATGGTCGAGGCCAACCTTCGCCTCGTGATCTCGATCGCCAAGAAGTACACCAACCGCGGCCTGCAGTTCCTGGACCTGATCCAGGAAGGCAATATCGGCCTGATGAAGGCCGTCGATAAGTTCGAATATCGGCGCGGCTACAAGTTCTCGACCTACGCCACCTGGTGGATCCGTCAGGCCATCACCCGCAGCATTGCTGACCAAGCAAGAACCATCCGCATCCCGGTCCACATGATCGAGACGATCAACAAGATCGTCCGCACCAGCCGCCAGATGCTGCACGAGATCGGCCGCGAGCCGACCCCGGAAGAGCTGGCCGAAAAGCTGGCCATGCCGCTGGAAAAGGTCCGCAAGGTCCTGAAGATCGCCAAGGAGCCGATCTCGCTCGAAACGCCGATCGGCGACGAGGAAGACAGCCACCTGGGCGACTTCATCGAGGACAAGAACGCCATCCTGCCGATCGACGCGGCCATCCAGAGCAATCTTCGTGAGACCACGACGCGCGTGCTCGCGTCGCTGACCCCGCGGGAAGAGCGGGTTCTGCGGATGCGCTTCGGCATCGGCATGAACACCGACCACACCCTGGAAGAAGTCGGCCAGCAGTTCTCGGTCACCCGCGAACGCATCCGTCAGATCGAGGCCAAGGCCCTGCGCAAGCTGAAGCACCCCTCGCGGTCGCGGAAGCTGCGGAGCTTCCTGGACTCGTAGGAGTCCGGTTCAGCCCGAAAACAAAAGACGCCCCGGTCGCGAAGGCCGGGGCGTTTTTCGTTCTCGCGGGGGAGCAGCCCGTCAGGCGTTTTCGAGGGTTCGCGCCTGGGGCTGGTGGTCGTCGAGGGCCATGTTCGGGTCGGCCATCTGGGTCACCGCCTTGGCGAAGTCGAGATATTCGGCGGCGAAGGTCGGGGGCAGCAGCTCGACCAGCCAGGTGTTCTCGATCCACACCTCGACCACGCGGAAGTGGCCGCCGCGATCGCAGATGAAGGCGTCCCAGCCCTTGGCCTTGGCGCGGGCCAGAGCCTCGTCCTGGGGCAGGTCGATGCTCAGCGCGAAGTGGGTGGGCGAGCGGCCGAAGGCCTCGGGCTGGCGCAGGAAGATCGCCCCCGGCTCTCCGTTGGGGATCATGACGCTGCCGGCGGGATAGATCTCGATGGCGGTGCCCCGGCCGTCGGCCTTGAACACCATGCAACTGCCGGGGTTGGGCGGGAAGTCGACGACGACGCCACCCATGATGTCGGCGAAGAACTGGCCCACGCCTTGAGGATCGGCGGCGGCGACGGACAGATGATGGATCATTTCGTTTCCCTTGGTCGAGGCGCGGCCGATCCCGTGGCGCGCGACGACCGCCGCGCGCGGGATTTAAGCTCGCATTTTGCTGTTCACTGATCGGCGTTACGCGCCGAGGCCGCGCGATGTACGGGTGGGCCGGGTAAGTCTCAACTTACAAGACCGTCATGAAGCCGATTTAACCTTGAGCTGGACTACCCCGAACCTCGCGTAACCTTGGCGAGCGTGACGGTTAAGGGTTAGACGCGGCCGGCGCGCCCGTCTCGGCGTTGGCGACGGACGGGGCCGTGGATGAGACGAGGCGATGGAACTCAGGCGCTCTGGCGTCGCCCCGCTCGGCGTGGTCGGCGGTCTCTGACCGGCCTTCCCGCGCCCGGGCGACGGCCGCGAACAGCTCCTCGCGGCGGATTGGCTTGGGCACGTGGCCGTTCATGCCGGCGGCGTGGCAGCGGGCGATCTGCTCGGGCAGGACATCGGCGCTGAGCGCGATGATCGGGACGCCGGCCACCGGGCCGGGCAGGGCGCGGATGGCGCGCGTGGCGGTCAGGCCGTCCATCCCTGGCATGTGCACGTCCATCAGGACGAGATCGAAGCCGCCGGCCGTGACCGCCTCCAGCGCCTGGGCGCCGTCGCCGGCGGTGGTCACCTCGCAGCCGGCCAGGGTCAGCAGGGCCATGCCCAGTTCGCGGTTCATCGGATGGTCGTCGACCAGCAGCACGCGGGCGGCGCGCGCCGGCGCGGCCTCCGGCGTGGTGCAGCAGCCAGCCGCCTGGGCGGCGGGGCCGCAGGGACCGGCGGTCAGGGTGATCCAGAAGCGGGCGCCATGGTTCAACTGGCTCTCGACGCCGATCTCGCCGTCCATGGCGCTGACCAGGGCCTTGCTGATCGCCAGGCCCAGGCCCGTGCCGCCATAGCTGCGGCTGATCGAACTGTCGGCCTGGGAGAAGCGCTGGAAGAGCCTGGCCTGAACCTCGGGGGCGATGCCGATGCCGGTGTCGGTGATCTCGAAGCGAAGGGCGCCGGGGGCGGGGCCGGCGGTCAGGCGGGCGACCACGCCGCCTTCGCGCGTGAATTTCACGGCGTTGGCCAGGAGGTTCAGCAGCACTTGGCGCAGGCGGGTTTCGTCGAGGGCCACGGGCGCGTCGACACCCTCGAACATCGCCCGCAGATAAAGGCCCTTGGCGGCCGCCTCGGGGGCGATGATGTCCACGGCGTCGCGCAGCAGGGCGGCGGGCGAGACGGGCGTCAGGGTCAGGTCCAGGCGGCCGGCCTCGACCTTGGCGAAGTCCAGCAGGTCGCCGACGATTTCGGCCAGGGAGCGGCCGGCGCGGCTGACCAGATCCAGGCGGCGACGGCTCTCGACCGACAGGGTGGGATCGTCGGCCACCAGCGCGGCGAAGCCCAGGATGCTGTTCAGCGGCGTGCGGATCTCGTGGCTGATGGTGGCCACGAAGTCGGACTTGGCGCGGTTGGCGGCCTGGGCCTTGGCCTTGGCGGCGCGAGCGACGGCGGTCCGGCGGACCAGCAGGGCCTGAAGGCGGGCTTGGCGCCCCAGGGCCAGGGCCGAGACCAGGCCGACGGCGTAGAGCACGATGTGGAAGATCAGGGCGTGGCGCAGCGGGCCCAGCGCCGCATTGATGTCCGCGCCGGTCCGAAAGAGCACGGCCGGGATCGCCACGGCCATCGAGCCGGTCACCGCGATCGCCACGGCGCGCGGTCCGCCCCGGAAGGCGGCCAGCAGGACCGGGGCGAACAGCATCACCCTGTACCCGCCGTCGATGGCGAAGATGACGGCCGAGGTCGCGACGACCAGGAACTGGGTCGCGACGCCTTCCAGCGGCCGGACCTTGAAGCCTTCGCGATGGCGGCGATCCATCAGGATCAGGACGACGGGCAGGGCGATGGCCGCGCCCAGAACGTTCGAGGCGGTCCACTCGCTCCAATTTTGGAAGAACGGCCGGGCCCGGCTGGCCATCAGCAGGCCGTTGACCAGGGTCGAGCCGATGGCGGTCAGGATCGAGGCGGAGGCGATCACCATCAGCAGGCCGCGCGCGTCGCGGACCCTGGAGGGCACGCGCATCGCCCGCATCAGGGCCGCGATGGCGATGGTCTGGGGCGCGTCCAGCACCGAGACGATCGCCACGAAGCGCCAGGGCACGCCCAGCGCCAGCTCCAGCCCGATGTGCACCAGCGTGGAGGCGATCAGGAAGTCGATCGCCTGGCGGCGCGGCAGCACCATGAGGGCCGCGATCGCCACCGCGTTGGCGGTCCAGAGCGTCGGCACGTTGCGCAGGAAGCTGGCGAGGAACAGGCTGTAGGCCATGGCCGCCGCATAGGCGCAGAGCAGGGCGAAGGGCTTGGCCCAGTCGTTCAGCCTCTCGATTGTCCGTGGTCTGATGGTAGTCACCTATCCCCCTGGGCGCTCCACGTCCCGGACTATGCGCGACAAAAGGTCGGTGTTTGGTTAAGCCGGGCGCGAGAACGCGTCTGCCAGGGCGCGGGCGGTGGGCTTGGCCTGGCCGGCGTCGTCGAACAGCAGCGGCTGGTCCGTGGGACGCTGGCCCGACGGACCGCGCAGCCAGGTTTCGCTGTCGCGCAGGCCCCAGACGGTGAAGGCGAAGCGCTGGCGCTCGGGCAGGGCCACGAAGGCCTCGGCGACCTCGGCGTATTTGGCGATCTGGCGCTTCACCCGGTCGCCGGGCAGGGCGGGGACGAAGCGGTCGCCCAGCGAGATGTCCAGCTCCGACAGGTGGATCGGCAGGCCGAAGCTGGCCAGGTCCTTGAGCGCTGCGCCGACCGCGCCGGCCGGCAGGTCGTAGTCGATATGGGTCTGGGTCCCCAGGCCGTCCAACGGCGCGCCGCGCTTCAGCAGGCGCTCGACCAGCCGCATGAAGGTGGCGCGTTTGTTGGGCTTCAGCTCGAGATGATAGTCGTTGATGAACAGCACCGCCGCCGGATCGGCCTCGCGGGCGTGCTCCAGGGCGCGGATGATGTGGTCGTCCAGGCCCAGGTTGCGCGACCACAGGCTCTCGCGCAGGCGCTCGCCGTCGTCGGTGATCGGCTCGTTGACCACGTCCCAGCTGCGGGCCTGGCCCTTGTAGCGGCCGACGACCGCCAGGATGTAGTTGCGATAGGCGTTGGCGAAGGCGGCGCCCTTGCCGTCCAGCTTCTTGAAGGGCTCGGGCTCGCCGGCGTACCAGACGAGCGTGTGGCCGTGCAGGGCCATGCCCCGCGCCTTGGCGAACAGGGCGATGCTGTCGGGGCGGTCGAACTGGAAGCCGCCGTCCTCGCGCAGGATGTACTCCATCTTCATCTCCCACTCGGCGGTGAGTTGGGAGAACTGCTCGGCCAGCAGGTCGGCGTAGTCCGGCTCCTGCAGCCAGCGTTCCTGCACACAGCAGCCGATCGGGAAGCGCGTCAGGCTCTTGAGCGGCGAGATCGGCGGCGGGGCCGGCTGACTCTTGGCCCCCTGACCGCAGGCCGAGAGAGCCAGCGCCGAGGCGATCGCTGAGCGGCGGGTCAGCCGCATCGCGGAATCTTGGTTGGAGCGCGATCTCATCGCAAAGCCGTCCCCACTTTTGCGGATCGCGCTCTAGCGGACGCCCATGGCGGCGCGGCGGATGCTCACTTCGTCCATCTGGGCGGCTTCGTAGGCGCCCAGCTTCTTGGCGGCCAGGATCTTGGCCTGTTCGGCGACGTGCTCGTACTTCTTGAGGTTCTCGAAGGCCTCGGAGAGAGCGTCGCGGGCGCCGATCTCTTCCTGCCGGCACTGCTCGATCTGGACCAGCATGTCGGCCTTGCGGCGCTTGTGGCCCTCGCGGTAGCCGATCATGTACCAGCCGGCGCTGGCGTCGCCCTCGGCGCTCTTGGCCTCGGCTTCGGCTTCGGCGTCCATCATGGCGATGCGAAGCTCGGCCGCCATGCGGCGCTCAGTGATGTCGGCGAGGCGTTTTTGCAGCGTCTCGACCTCGTGGTTCGAGATGCGGATCAGCGAGGCGGCCCACTTGGTCATCAGTACTCACTCGCCAGGATCTGCCCCAGATGACTGAAAGAGTCGTCCAGAGACGTTGCTTCTTCCTTATCTTGGCTAAGGAAAGCCTCGATCGCGGGATTTAAACGGATCGCGCGGTCGACCACGGGGTCGGCCCCGGCGCGATAGGCGCCGATGCGGATCAGTTCTTCCATGTTGGCGTAGGCGGACATCACCTGGCGCGCGCTCTTGACGATCTCGCGCTCGTGCGGGTGCTGGCAGCCCGGCATGGTCCGGCTGATCGACTTCAACACGTTGATGGCCGGGAAGCGGCCGCGCTCGGCGATGGCCCGCTCCATGACGATGTGGCCGTCCAGGATACCGCGCGTGGCGTCGGCGATCGGTTCGTTGTGGTCATCGCCGTCGACGAGGACGGTGAACAGCGCGGTTATGGGCGCGGCGGTGGTGCCGTCGGCGCGGATCGGGCCAGGACCGGCGCGCTCGAGGAGCTTGGGCAGCTCGGTGAAGACGGTGGGCGTATAGCCCTTGGTGGTCGGAGGCTCGCCGGCGGCCAGGCCGATCTCGCGCTGGGCCATGGCGAAGCGGGTCACCGAGTCCATCAGGCACAGGACTTCCTGGTCCTGGTCGCGCAGATATTCGCTGATCGCCAGGGTCATGTAGGCGGCCTGACGGCGAGTCAGGGCCGGTTCGTCCGAGGTGGCGACCACCACGACGGCCCGCTTCAGGCCCTCCTCGCCAAGGGTCTCCTCGACGAACTCGCGGACCTCGCGGCCCCGCTCGCCGATCAGGCCGACGACGACGGCGTCGCAGGTGGCCTCCTTGGCCAGCATCGACAGCAGCACCGACTTGCCGACGCCCGAGCCGGCGAAGATGCCCAGGCGCTGGCCGCGGCAGGTGGTGGTGAAGACGTTCATCGAGCGCACGCCCAGGTCCAGGCGCTCGCCCACCCGCCCGCGGGCGTGGGCCGGCGGGGGCGGAGTCTTCAGCGGATAGGGGACTTCGCCCTGGGGCAGGGGCCCGAGGCCGTCGATCGGCTCGCCGAAGGCGTTGATGATGCGGCCCAGCCAGGCCTTGGTCGGGCGGACCACCGCGCCTTCCGGCATGAAGCGGATCTCCGCGCCGGGCCCCACGCCCTCGACCGGACCGAACGGCATCAGCAGGGCGCGGGTCTCGCGGAAGCCGACCACCTCGGCCGGAAGGGGTTTCTGACCGGGGCGCTCGATCTCGACGCGGGCTCCCACCGTCAGCCGGGTCAGGCCGCCGCGAACCTCGATCAGCAGACCGTTCACGGCCGCCACGCGCCCATAGATGGTCAGCGGATCGATACGTTCGACGGCGGCGATGAGGCTACGCAAGACGGCTCCTGCCCGAAACCTGCCCTTTTGGGGCAGGTTCGGATTCTATTGTCTGAGTGTGGCGGGCGCCAAAACCGCAGGCGCCTTTGGCTGCCACACTCACCCGCGCAGACTCCGCCATCGTGGTTAACCGGGTGTGAAGTCAGCCCTTCGGAAGCGGCTTGGCCGGTGCGACCAATTGGTCGGTGAAGAACCGGGTGACCGCCGTGTTGAACGTCCGGTGGAAGGCGCGGCGGTCGAAGCCCGGCGCGCTCTCGCACAGCGCCTGGCTCGCGCCTTGCGGAGCGGTGTCGCAGGGCGTGAGGAAGTCGAAGTGCCGGGCGCCCTCGACGACGTGATAGTCGTGGGGACGGCCGAGGTCGCGATGCACCGCCTCGGCATAGTCGTCGCCGGGCAGGATCTCGTCGTCGGCGGCCTTCCACAGCTGGATCGGGGCCTTGATCCCCGTCAGTCCGTTCTTGCCGAACGTGAAGCCCAGAGCCGGGGCGGCCGAGACCACGGCCTTGATCCGGACGTCGTGGACCCAACTGGCGGTCAGGGCGTCGGCCGGGATCGGATGGCTGGCGGTCAGCTTGCAGTCGAAGTTCCCCGGATGGGCCAGGCAGTGGCCGGGCATCCTGGAAAGGTCCGGCTCGCCGCCCGCCGCCGCCAGCACCGTGAAGCCGCCCGACGAGAAGCCGAACGCGCCGACCTTGTTCGGATCGATTTTCGCCTTCAGCGGCGAGCTCTCCAGCATCCAGCCGATCAGGGCCGACAGCGCCGCCGGACGGTCGGCCATGGCGGTGGCGCGGCTCTGGTCCTTGTAGTTGTCGCCGGGGTGGGTGAGGGCGGCGACCACGAAGCCCGCCTCCGCCAGCGCCTGGGCGGTGTCGGCGTGGCCGCCGAAGAAGCCGCCATTGCCGTGCGACATGACGATCAGCGGCAGGTGTTCGCCGACGATCGGCGCGCCGGCCGCGACCGTATGGCCCCAGGAGCCCAGCGCCATGAAGGCGGGCGTGGCGTCGGTGGGATACCAGACCCCGACTTCGACTGGCGGTCCGTCGGGGCGGGGCTCGTGCAGCACCATGAACCCGGCGTTGGCGGCGATCGCCTGGGACGAGGCGGCGGCCGTCAGCAGGACGGCGAACAGGAAAGTACGGAACGACATGGCGGCCCTTCAGCGAATGACGATGAAGCCGCTGTGATGGCCGGAGCCCCGCCTCGCCAGGGCGTTTGCGCGAATGGGCGAATGGGTTCGCGGGCGGGCGGATGGGCCGAGGGGCGCATATCGCCAGTTGCGGTCCCTCCTACAATGTTCTCATATTGTTCCAGTGTGAACGAATGCGCCGCGCCGAGCGCTCTTGCGTTTTGTATCTACATGGATACGATAATGATCGAGGTTCTTGAGACCGATGAGTTCAAGGCTTGGCTTTCCGGCCTGAGGGACAGGCAAGCCCTGCTGGCCATCGGCGTGCGATTGGCCCGCCTGGCCCGTGGGCTGCTCGGTGATCATCGGCCGGTGGGCGATGGCGTTAGTGAGTTACGGATTCACTTCGGACCTGGTTATCGAATCTACCTGGTTCAACGTGGAGATGTCCTGATCGTGCTGCTTCATGGCGGCGACAAGAGTTCACAGGGCCGGGATATCGAGAAGGCAAAAGCAATCGCAAGGAGCCTCGAATGGTGATGCTTACCCGTTTCGATCCCGTCGAGATGATCACGGACGCCGAGGCCGTCGTCGCGTTCCTAGCCGACGCCTTCGACACCGGCGACGCCGACTATATTCAACACGTCCTCGGCCTGATCGCCCGCTCCAAGGGCATGGCCGAGGTCGCGGACAAGGCCGGGCTGGGCCGGGAGAGCCTCTACAAGGCCTTGAAGGACGGCGCCTCGCCGCGGTTCGACACGATCTTGCGGGTGATCCACGCGCTGGGTTTGAAGCTGGCCCTGGTCGATGCGACCGAAGCGAGCCGCGACCAGGATGCCGAAGCGGCTGCCTAGGGAGTGGCGACTCCGCGTAACGTCGCTCTATAGGAAGGCATGGTCACCCGCCCTTCCGACCCGCCGTTGCTGGGGACCGCCCGCCAATGGGCGGTCGACCTTGTCGTCGCCCTGGCGGTCGGGCTGCTGCTGGGGCTGATGGGGCCGTACGGTAGCTTCTTCAATGACAGTCCGGCGCTTCGGATCGCTTACTGGACCGTCAGCATCATGGTCGGCATGGTGCTGTTTGGCTGCCTGACGCGGGTGTCCGTGGTGCTGGCCGAACGCATGCGCGCGCCGGACTGGACGGTGATCCCGGTCGTTGTCCTGGTCGGCAGCGCGATCCAGGGTCCTCTGTCCAGAGCCGCCGCCATCGCCATCTGGCCCCACCTGGAGCGCGCCGTGCCGCCGTTGGAGTGGTACGGCCAGTGCGTGGCGACCACGACCCCGATCGTCATCGCCTACTATTTCCTCCGCGTCCGGGCGCGGGAGGCGAGGCCCGCGCCTCTTGCCGCCGTCGAGGCCGCGATCCCCGCCGTCGATCCGGGCGCGGTGCTCTATCTGAGGATGGAGGACCACTATGTCCGGATCCGCACCGAACACGGCTCGCGGCTGGAGATGGGGCCGCTGGCGCGGGTGACGGCGGGCCTCATCGGCGTTGAGGGACTTCAGACCCATCGCTCGTGGTGGGTGGCCCGGCGGGCGATCGCGGGCGTCGAGCGCGACGGCCGCAACCTGCGTCTGCGGCTGGTCGACGGCGAAACCGCCCCTGTCAGCCGCGCTTCGGTCGCCAAGCTGCGGGCCGCCGGCTGGCTGGCCGAGGAAAATTCACTCTAAAGGCTGCGGCAGGGCGTCGCGGGCCTCCCCGATCGTCGAGCCGTCGCCCCGCTTCTTTCGCCGGGGGCGCACTCAAGGCGTGAGCATGGCGTACAAATTTTCGCGGCGGAACGTCGCAATCTCGCCTCAAAGGCGAACGCCGGTCGGGCGGGTCTTAACCGCATAACGCTGTTTGGATCGTTGCGAGCGCACGGATTTTAGGGATTTGAGCGGCCCAGTTAGGGACTTGGAAAGGGCCCTCGCGACGCCTGCGACCAATGTGTCCAGCGTCCCGTCCACGGCTTGCACCCGATTCGCAAATCAGATTAACCATTCGACCAACGGAAACATTCACCATTAACCAGTCTTAAATTAACTCACCGGCAGAGTGGCCGAAGGGTTTTCCGGCGGGCTTCCGCCTAAGACGTTCGAATACGCCAGATTTGGCGTGGAGGGGCTCATGCGCGTACTGTTGATCGAGGATGACAGCGCGACTGCGCAGACCATCGAGCTGATGCTGAAGTCTGAAGGCTTCAACGTCTATACGACGGATCTGGGTGAAGAAGGCGTCGATCTGGGCAAGATCTACGACTACGATCTGATCCTGCTCGACCTCAATCTTCCGGACATGAGCGGCCTCGATGTTCTGCGCACCCTGCGGGTCGCGAAGATCAACACGCCGATCATGATCCTGTCGGGTTCGTCGGAGATCGACACGAAGGTCAAGACCTTCTCGGGCGGCGCCGACGACTACATGACCAAGCCGTTCCACAAGGACGAGATGATCGCTCGCATCCACGCGGTGGTCCGTCGTTCGAAGGGTCACGCGCAATCGGTCATCAAGACCGGCGACATCATCGTCAACCTGGACGCCAAGACGGTCGAAGTGAACGGCAACCGCGTTCACCTGACCGGCAAAGAGTACCAGATGCTCGAGCTGCTCTCCCTGCGCAAGGGCACGACCCTGACCAAGGAAATGTTCCTGAACCACCTGTACGGCGGCATGGACGAGCCCGAGCTGAAGATCATCGACGTCTTCATCTGCAAGCTGCGCAAGAAGCTGGCGGCTTCGGCCCACGGCAAGCACCACATCGAGACGGTCTGGGGCCGCGGCTATGTGCTGCGCGACCCGAACGAGCAGGTCAACGCGGCCTAGTCTCGGACGAATTCAGTAAGCGTAACAGTACCGCGTACCCAAGACGCCCGCCGGAAACGGTGGGCGTTTTCTTTTATGGATCATATGGTTGCGCTCCATTCTTTAACGACCGTTAACCAAGTCGTGACAAAATGACCGAAGCGCCGAATAGTCCTTGCCGACGAGAGCACGCCTCGCGCATGGTCCGGCGCGACGATTGCTGGGGGGCTACCCGGCCGTGTCATTTTGACTTGCGCGGCATCGAACCGACGGGGGCACGATGCAGGAATTTGATCCGCGACGCAGCGCCACGCGCTGGGCGCCGAGGGTTTTCACCGCCGTGGCCGGCATGGCCGCCCTGGCGCTGGGCTGGAAACTGACCGCCGACGATGCGCAGCCGACCGCGGTCCGCGCGCCGCTCGATCCGGCCGCCCTCACCGCCTTGCAGCACGTGGCCTTCGCCAGCGCCGAGGCCCAGCCCGGCTTCGAGCGTCCCGAGAACATCGCCGTCAAGGTCCGGCCGGGCGAGACCCTGCAAGGCGCCGTGCAGCGCGCCGGCGTCGCCCCGGAAGACGCGCAAGCGGTTGTCGCCACCCTTCAGGGCGCCATCGACACCGTCAACATCAAGGCCGGCATGGCCTTCGAGGCCGCGGTCGCTCAGCGCCGCAGTGGTCGTGGAGGAATTGGGGGTGGTCCGGCCCGCCTGATCGGCCTGTCCATGCGCACCAGCCCCAACTCGACCCTGACCGTCTCGCGCACCTTCGACGGCGCCCTGCGCCTGCGCGAGCTGGAAGAGAAGGTGAAGGACGAGAAGAAAGTCGCTTGTGGGGAAATGAACGGCTCGTTCTACGAGAGCGTGGCCAATGTCGGCGGCACCCCGGCCGTGATCAGCGAGGCGGCCAAGCTGTTCTCGCACAAGATCGACTTCTCGCGCGACATCCACGAGGGCGACCGCTTCTGTCTGGTGTTCGAACGCAAGGTCACCGAGAGCGGCCGCACCATCGAGGCCGGAGACCTGGAATACGCCGAGGTCAAGGGCCAGAAATTCTACGCCTTCGATCGCAAGGACCCAAATAGCGACGGGGGGGACGGCAAGCGTCAGTTCTTCGACGAACTGGGCAAGAACATCAAAGGCTTCCTGCTGCGCACCCCGGTGGACGGCGCGCGGATCACCTCGGTGTTCGGCATGCGCAAGCACCCCGTGCTGGGCTACACCCGCGCCCACCAGGGCGTGGACTTCGGGGCCGGAACCGGCACCCCGATCCTGGCCGCCGGCGACGGCGTCGTGCTGGAGGCCAAGCGCTGGGGCGGCTACGGCAACTGGCTGCGCATCCGCCACGCGGGCCAGTGGGACACCGGCTACGGCCACATCTCGCGCTACGCGCCCGGCATCCACGCCGGTTCGCGCGTTCGCCAGGGCCAGGTGGTCGCCTATGTCGGCTCGACCGGCTTGGCGTCGGGTCCGCACCTGCACTACGAGGTCTGGCTGAAGGGGCAGCGGGTCAACCCGATCGGCGCCAAGGTCCCGCAAGGCACGATCCTGGCCGGCTCGGAGCTGGCCTCGTTCAAGTCGCAGAAGTCCCGCATCGACCGCATGTTGGCCGAAGGCGGCCAGGCCGTCAGCGGCGAGGACACGCCGAAGCTGGCGATGGCGGACCTGGAAAAGGCCAAGAGCAGCCTGCGGTAGGGCGTCATCAAACCTGACAGGCCCTAGGACTTCGGTGTTTCCGCGGCCTTTGCCTCTTGAGCCTGGGCTTCGGCGAGCCAGCGGCGGTATTCCTGCAGGAATGGCGAGCCGGGATCGATCCGTTGCAAAATCTCGGGCATGGCGGCGAGGGCGCGGCGGTTGGGCGCGTTGAGAAAGACGATCACACCCGAGCGCGACGGCCTGGCGATATAGGCCACGGCCAGTTCCGACCAGTCGGCGCCGCCGTGCTCAAGGATGATCACGTCGCCGTAGCGCAGCACGTTGAAGCCCAGGCCGTAGCCTTGGGCGTCGGGGCAGGGCGGGGCCGGGACCGCGGCGCAGTCGACGGTCCGCTGGTCGGCCTTGTCCGTCTGGATGCGATCACGATCGGCGGCTAGGGCCGGGCCATAGCCCTCGGCGTCGACCACGGCGCGCAGGAAGGCCGCGTAGTCGCCCACCGTCGTGACCATGTCGTCGGCGGCGGCATAGCTTCCCTCGGCTCGGCACGCGGCCTTGCCCGCTGGACGGCAGTAATAGCCGTGGAAGACGGCGCCTTCGTCGACGGGGCGTGCGATCGTTTCGGTGTCGCCGCGACGCACCACGATGCTGCTGTGGGTCATTCCGATCGGCTTGAAGACGGTTTCGTCGACGAGGTCGGGGAAGGACGCGGAGAGTTTCCGCTCGGCGTAGCGGGCGACGTAGTCCAGGCCTTCGCCGGAATAGCCGTAGCGCTGGCCGGGCGTCTGCTGGAAGGCCAGCTTGCCGCCGCGCAGGAAGAAACGCCAGTTGGGCAGTCCGGTCGTGTGGTTCAACGCCATGCGCGGCGTGAGCAGCCCCACGCGCGGGTCGCTGGCCAGATCGGGATCGATCCAATAGGTCGCCATGGACTCGTCGAGGGCCAGGCGACCCTGGCCCACGAGGCGCAGGATCGTCTCGGCCGTGACCGTCTTGGTGATCGAGGCGACGTTGTAGCGCGTCGCGGCGCTGGCCGGCACGCCCGGCGACTGCTCGCCGGCATGATGCTGCCAGACCAGGACCCCGTCGCGAATGAGGCCCATGCCGGCGGTGACCACGCCGTGGCGCTTGACGAGCTGGTCGATGGCGCGGGCGTCGGCCGTCGACGGAAGCGCGCTCCGGCGGGCCTTCGCCTGTGTGGGATGGGCGCTGGCGAGCAGCAGGAACGCGACGGCGAGGCGCGAGATCGCGCCGAGGTGTCTGGAACTCATGACAGGACCCACCAGGCTCGGAGATCGAGCTCATGGGTCTAACCTCGCGGCGAGAGGCGCCGAGGAAAAACCCGTCAATCGACACGGGCGCGCGCGAACCGACGTGCTGGGCCGGTTAAACGGTCAGCTCCCGCAACCGCCTGGCGCCGGCGCGGCTGGTCATGATCCTCTCGCCGTCCTCGAGGTGCAGCAGCATGCGGGCGTTGCCGGCCGGCTCGGCATGCGCCACCGCGCCCAAGCGGACGATGTGCGAGCGGTGGGCCCGCACGAACTGATCGGACTCGAGCATTTCCTCGAACCGCGAAAGGGGCGTGGTCGACAGGATGCGGCGCTGGCGCGTGACCACTTCCGAATAGCCGTCGGCCCCCGTGATCCGGATGAGATCGTTGGCCAGGATGGGCACGACCTCCCTGTCGCAGCGGATCAGTAGCGAGGCGGACGCTGGGGGCTTGGCGGCGCCGGACGGCCGGGCGGCGGCCCGGGGGGCGAGGACGGTGCTCGATCGACGCAAGGCTTCCAGTTCCCGCGCGGCGGCGCGCCAGGCCGTGAACAGCGCCAGGACCCCATAGACCGTCACGCCCTGGAAGATCTGCCAGCTGAGCGCGCCTTGGGCGAACGGCGCGGCCTTCAGGCCTCGGCTCAGCCACTCCGGCGACAGCGCGTAGCCGGCCAAGGTGCAGAAATACCAGCTGATGGAGAACGCCGCCGCGAGAAGCGGGTGGAGCAACACCAGCCCGCGGGCGCGACGGCCCACGACCAGGCGGTTCAGCACGGGCTGGAAGAGAAGCGCCGTGACGCCGGCGCCCAGTGTGTTGACGGCGGCGAAGCTCGCCGACCGAACGAACGGCTGGTCCAAGGTGGCGGCGAACGCCATCAAGTACCCGAGAAACAGCAAGGCCAGACCCAGCAGCCCACCGGCCGCCGCCGCATCTGGTCCGGTTGGGTTTCCGATCATGAGGCGACGTTGCAAGCGCATCCTCCAAGGTCACATCGCGCGTCGGAGTTCGCAATGGCTCCGGTCTATCCGGTCTAACCTACCGCCGCCCGGATTCCCGCCAGCAGGTTCGCCGCCGTGATCGGCTTGGCGACGTGCAGGTCGGCGCCGGCTTCCAGGGTCTGTTCGCGGTGGGCGCTCAGGGCGTTGGCGCTCAGCATGATGATCGGCGTGCGGGCAGCGCCGCTTTCGGCCTCCAGGGCGCGCAGGGCGCGGGTGGCGGCCAGGCCGTCCATGCGCGGCATCTGCACGTCCATCAGCACCACGTCGAAGGTCCCGGCCCGGAAGGCGTCGATGGCCTCAAGTCCGTCATTGACGGTCACCACCTCGGCGCCCAGGGTCGCGAGGATCAGCTGGGCCACGCGCTGGTTGGTCGGGTGGTCCTCGACCAGCAGCACCCGCAGCGGGGTGTCTTCGTTTTCGATCGGCGCGGCCTGGGCGTCGCGCGGGTCATCGGCCTGCTCGGGCGGCGCGTGGGGCAGGTCCAGCACGACGGTGAAGCGGCTGCCGGCCCCGGGGGTCGAGGCGGCCGAGATCTCGCCGCCCATCATCTCGACCAGCGAGCGGCAGATGGACAGGCCCAGGCCCGTGCCGCCGAACCGGCGGCTGATCGAGGCGTCGGCCTGGTGGAAGCGGCCGAACAGGCCGGCGGCGTGGTCGGCGTCGAAGCCGATGCCGGTGTCCTCGATCTCGAAGGTGAGGGTGGTCTTCTCGCCGGCCGTTTCCGCGCGGACGCGCAGGGTGACCTCGCCGGCCTCGGTGAACTTGACGGCGTTGGACAGCAGGTTGCCGATCACCTGACCGATCCGTGTGCCGTCGCCCAGATAGCGGCCGTCCGTTCCCCTGGCCGTCGCGTCCAGGCCGTGCAGCCGCAGGGCCAGACCCTTCTCCTCGGCCCGATGGCGCATGACCTCGATACACGGGCGCAGGGCCTGGTCGAGGTCGAAGGGACGATTCTCCAGCTCCATCTGGCGAGCTTCGATCTTGGCGATATCGAGGAAGTCGGAGACCAGCCGTTCCAGGGTCGCGCCGGAGTCGCGGATCAGGCCGACCATCTCGGTCTGGTCGGCGTTCAGCGGCGTGCGGGCCAGGGCGTCGACGATGCCGATGACGCCGTTCAGCGGCGTGCGGATCTCGTGGCTGATATTCGCCAGGAAGTCGGTCTTGGCGCGGTTGGCCGCCTCGGCCGCCGCCTTGGCCTCGACCAGCGCCCGTTCGGCGGCCACGCGCTCGGTCACGTCGCGCGCCACGCCGTAGATGCGGTCGCCCAGCCGCTGGGCGCGCCACTCCAGGGTCCGGTAATGGCCGTCCTTGTGGCGATACCGGTTGGTGAAGCCCAGCACCGTGTCGCTGTCCCGACGGTTCTCCACCTCCTTAACGCTGCTCAGGGTGCCGGGCATGTCCTCGGGATGGACCAGACGCAGCAGCGGGCGGCCCTCCATGTCCTCTGGGCGGTGGCCCAGCTGCGCCTCCCACGAGCGGCTGGCCTTCAGCACGCGCCCATTGATGTCGCGGATGATCAGCAGGTCCAGCGAGACATCGAAGAAGGCGCTGATGTCGCCAGCCAGATTCTCGTGCGGGGTCGTCTGAGCCATGGTGAACGGGATCCTTGCTGCCGCCGAAAGTTTCGCCAAGGGCGAAGCGTCCAGTAAAGACGTCGATATCAGTGACGCTCGAATAGATGAACAACCAAGAGGGGGTTTGCGAAAGGACGGGCGTTCTGCGTTGAGGGCTATCCACTTAAGGTGGAGAGAACTTGAGGGAAACGTCGTTATCTCAATAGGACTTGGCGAGTGTTCTCGTGCTGGCCTCTAGGCCACGGACTCATTAAATCGCAGCCAAATGCGTACTGAGGCGAGTTTGACGCCGGCGAGATAGTTGTCGGCGCGCTTGTCGTATCGTGTTGCGACGCCTCGGAAGTGCTTGAGCTTGTTGA
>Ga0255334_1000086_pt1 | contig 110766 bp, 123 predicted proteins | sample EtOH5_35cm_T3_12_FD_202080 | JGI IMG/M metagenome (GOLD analysis project Ga0255334, IMG submission 202080) | Sandy soil microbial communities from University of British Columbia, Vancouver, Canada - EtOH5_35cm_T3_129 | ecosystem: Engineered > Artificial ecosystem > Sand microcosm >...
TAAAGGAGCTCTTTCATCAAGCGCTCCTAATGCCCATGAAAACGACGGGGAAACAGCTTCCCGACTATTGTGAGGCTCAAATTCAAAAATTGGCCTCCTAAGCAACAATCATCTGGAACTCAGCCTATTAAAAAAAGTCCCTTGTTATTGTGGATGCATGAATGAGGATCTTGACACTCATGATTCCAATGAACCTCATCAATCGCACAGATCGCTTTATAATTGCTTTATCCAAAATCAAGAATCAAACGGGATCTACTGGACCGAACACGGCGCTAACTGTGGAATATGTTTACAAGAATTGGAGGATGTGATTAAACTGAAAAAAGAAGAGAAGTCTGATGATCAAATAATTGAGTTTATTAATGAAGCATACAAATTTTGAATATATATCCGGGAGTCTGATGAAGGTAGATATAAAAGGGGGGAAAATATGCGGAATTTCTTTTGTTGCTTCCTACTATTATCTATTTGTGTGTTAGCAGCATGCAGCAGAGCAACTGTGATCGAAACGGGAGACAAAATTGGGCAAAATGCTATAGGTTCAACTAATCAAGAGGCAGCACTAAATGTAATTTCCTCGAAAGATATAACAATTAATATAATGACGAATGGCAATAAGTCTAATGAGGTTATTGTTGTCGCAAGCTTTCCATCAAAAGAAATGGACCTTGAAAGAAAGTTGACAGTTATACGTATTGTTAATCAAGTCATTAGAGACACCCCTTCTGTGACTTCCATTACTTTATGGGATGACGAAAGTTCTGCAAAAGAATTTGCAGAAGATGGGACACAAGGTTTAGAATGGGCAGGTTTTAATCATCGCGTTGCTTTCGCAAATAAAGATGAAAGAGGAATGAAGATACATTACGCTATCGGAAGAGATGATTTTGAAGATATTTCATTCGGTATGGCGATAAATGAGTAAAAAACTCTGTTGAGTTTGGGAGAAATCTTTAATTAGCATGTAGGATAGGAGACACAGAATGGCTTGAGCCTGTATCCAATGAAGAATACAGCAAGCTAAAATAAACGGGTACACGCACGCCAGAGCCTGCTTGCTGCAGCCCCCGGATCGACGATTTTACGCAGGGCAACGGGGCAAGAGCGAAAACCAAACCATGCGTTCATACGAAGCAGGCATTATCAGCAAGCACTCCTTTTCGGGGCTGCTCTGGTAGTGCCTGTTTCTTTTTCCGCCCCGGCCGGATCAAGATCAAGCGTCTGTAAAAAATTAGGAGATAAAGCCTCAAAAGCAACCATTTCATGAACTGTCTGCACGGGACAGTTTGAGGAAAGACGCAACTATTTGGGAAAAGAATCTTTCCAACCTCCAAAGAGAATCCCCCAAAAACCCTTCCCCAACAGTCGCCCCAGGAAAAAGGAGAAAAGAGCGGAGGCCTTTGGGGCGCGACCCAAGCGGAATGGAAAAAGAGGAACACGCCCGAGCGTCCAACCTGGAAACAGCTTCCTCGATGCGCTACTTTTGGACGCCGTTCCGCTTTTGGAATGGAGCTGGCCAGTAAACGCATCCGCGCTGTGCCCCAAGAGCCGCAGCGTTTTCTCCTTTTTCCGCCCCGCTGCAACGGTATGAGAGAGAACTCTATCACAACTTCGAAGAGAATCCCCCAAAAACTCTTTCAAAAAAAGCTGCCCCAGGAAAAAGGAGAAAAAAGCGAAGGCCTTTGGGGCACGACCCAAGCGGAATGGAAAAAGAGGAACACGCCCGAGCGTCCAACCCGGAAACAGCATCCTCGATGCGCTACTTTTGGACGCCGTTCCTCTTTTGGAATGGAGCTGGCCAGTAAACGCATCCGCGCTGTGCCCCAAGAGCCGCAGCGTTTTCTCCTTTTTCCGCCCCGCCGCAATGGTATGAGAGAGAGAACTCTTTCACAACTTCGAAGAGAATCCCCCAAAAACTCTTTCCCAAAAAGCTGCCCCAGGAAAAAGGAGAAAAGAGCGGAGGCCTTTGGGGCACGACCCAGGCGGAATGGAAAAAGAGGAACACGCCCGAGCGTCCAACCTGGAAACAGCATCCTCGATGCGCTACTTTTGGACGCCGTTCCTCTTTTGGAATGGAGCTGGCCAACAAACGCATCCGCGCTGTGCCCCAAGAGCCGCAGCGTTTTCTCCTTTTTCCGCTCTATTCATGTAGTTATCGTAAATTTCCCCGCCGCAATCTTCGAGAAACCTTTACCTGCCGTTAAACGATTTCAAGTCATTCGCGAGTAGAGTGAAAGTGAACGGATCGCCTTGCGAAAGAAGCAAAGGGGGAGAGCAAATGGAGAATACAGCGAAGCAGATCGAACAGCGCCATGCGACTCTTGTAGTGAAGCTGGCTGATCGCGATGACGAACGGCAGCAAGTCTGGAGGCTGCGCTACGATGCTTTTATCGTCGAGGCCGGACTTGCAGATCACGGGCATGAGCGGGGAATCGATCAGGATCGCTTCGACGACTGGTGCGATCACTTGATTGTCAAGGAGCAAGAAACCGGACGCGTCGTCGGCACCTACCGACTCATGCCCGGGAAAAAGGCACAGACGAACGGTGGTTTCTATTCGGAGACGTTGTTCGACCTCACCCAATCCCTCCTCCCGCGCACCAAAATGCTGGAGCTTGGCCGAAGCTGCGTGGATCCCGCTTACCGCAACGGCAGAGTGATTCAGCTGCTCTGGGAAGGGATCGCCGACTATGTGAGCGAGCACGAGTACGACTATCTGGTAGGCTGCGCCAGCCTTCGCGGGATCGAGCCCGAACGGCTGCGTCGCATTCATGCGCTCCTGCACCGCCACTCCTTCCTCACGGACAGCTACGCCGTTTACCCGCGTCCGGAATGCCGGCGCGTCGAACTCTGGCCGGTCCAGGCGGAAGAAAGCCTCAAGGAGCTGCACCGCCTCCTGCCCCCGTTGATGAAGGGCTATCTTTGGCTCGGCGCCAAGCTGGCTCGGGATCCGGCGTACGATCCTCTCCTCGCCAGCACGGATTACTTCGTCGTATTGGAACAACAGAAAATTACGGAAAAATACCGCCGCCGCTTCATCGAGCGCTAGGCATACAAAAAGAGGTGGCTGGACATGTATAGCTGGATCGGGTGGTTGACGCGTCCTGCGCGGGTGCGTCAGCTGGGCAAGATGCTCGAATGGCTCCCGACCCCCGTTTTGCTGGCTTTCTTTTCGCTGGCCGCCCATCTGCTGGTCCGATATGGCGGCGCGATCAGCCAGAAGGTGAAAGCAAACATGAGCGCCGTACTGGGGGAGCATGCTCCTGTGCAGCGTCTGCGCAGACAATATTTTTACCAGGTGTGTCTGACGCTCTACGAACTGCTAGTCGTCAGCAGACGCCTGCCCGAGCAGGGAGAAAAGCGTTTTCGACCCGCGGGGGAAGAGCATCTGCAGTCAGCCCTGCAGCAGGGCAGGGGTGCGATCCTCTATGCGCCGCACGTGGGCAACTTCTTTTTCGCCTATTGGTACTTGAGCCAACGCTATCCTTGCCAGGCTGTGGTCACGGCCCAAAGCCAGGAGCTGCGGCCGCTGTACCTGATTTTGCAGGAGCTGGGCTGCCAAGGGCTGGATTATGACGAGACGCCGCCTCTCCTCCTGATGAAAAAGCTGCGCCGGCATTTGGCGCAAAACGGCGTCGTCTTCCTGCTGGGGGACTTTTCGCGGCCGATTTTTCCGCCAGGACGCCTGTTTGGCAGACTGACACCGCTTCCACGCGGGGCGGCCTTGCTGGCGCTGCAGGGAGAGGTCCCCGTCATCCCGTTTTACTGCCGGAGGATCAAAGGATTCACGCATCAGCTGAACTTCGGGGCCCCTGTCCTGCTGCATGAGCAGTACCAGGCGGGCCAGATGGCGGAAGCGATGGAGCCGCTGCTTCAGTTTTTGGAGGAGACGGTGAGAAAAGTGCCGGAGGAATGGCTGTACTGGTTTAATGTGGACGAAAGATGGACGACCGAAGAGCACAACGTGGGGGAGGTATCATAAATGGATACAGGGAGCCATCTTTTATTGGGAGTTACGCTGGCTGGATTGGCCCATGCTGCGACGGCAGCAGTCGGAAGCGATCCGGCGGTGAGCCAGGCGCTGATGATCGCTACGGTCGTAGGCTCGCACGCACCGGATTTTGATACGGTAGCCAGATTGCGCGGCATTTCCGCTTACATTCGCTTTCATCGGGGCGTCACTCATTCACTCCCCGCCTTATTTCTCTGGCCGCTCGCCATTAGCCTCCCGCTGGCTTGGAATTTTGACGTGATGGGACAGCTCGGCCTCTTGTATTTTTGGACGTGGATCGCGGTCGTGTTCCATGTCTTTCTCGATATGTTCAATGCGTACGGCGTGCAGTGCATCCGCCCGTTCAGCCGCCGCTGGGTTCACCTCGACGTGCTCGCGATATTCGAGCCCTTTCTGTTTACGATGCATCTGATCGCAGCTGTCTGGTGGCTCGGCTTCGGGGGAGATCCTGTGGTGCTCTTTCCAGCGGCATACGGTATCACCTTGCTCTATATCGGTGTGCGCACGTGGCAGCACAGCCGCCTGCTCAAACGGGTAAAGGGTGTGCTGGAAACGAGCGGCGTGTGCCACGTCATCCCCAGTTTCCACCCGTTTCACTGGCTGTTCGTCGTGGAGACGGCAGAGCTGTTCTACACCGGCAAGATCGAGTACGCCCATGTGATTCTGGAGGAAATCTACCCCAAGCAGCAGCGCAACGACATCATCCAGGCGACGGTCGGCGTCGACGGCGTGCGCGCTTTTCTCGGCTTTGCCCAGCGCGTCCACGTCACCTGGAAAGAGTGTCAGGATGGCTATGAGGTGGTCTGGAGCGACGTGCGCTTCTGGTACAACCGCAAGCTGCCGTTCGGCGTGGACGTGCGGCTGGATCGGGATCTCAATGTCGTCTATCACCGTTTGGGCTGGCGAAAAAAAGCGTGGGACCCTCCGTTTGTGTGAGAGGGTCCCGCATTGGAACCGTTTAGCGCGCAAAAGGGGCGAGCAGCTCTTTTAATTCCTGTTGCAATCCTGCGCTGATCGGGCTCATGGGCAGACGCAGCGTGTCGGAGACAAGAATGCCTTGCTGCGAGAGCACCCACTTGATCGGCGCCGGGTTCGACTCCTGAAAGAGCTTTTGGATCAGCGGGACGAGGCTGGCGAACAGCTCTTCCGCCTGCTCAAAATTCCCCTGCGCCGCCAGCTCGTACACTTGCACGAAGGTGCCAGTCTGGATCATGGACGAAGCCAGAATGCCGCCTGCCGCGCCGTGCTTCAGCATGGAGCAGAAGAGGATGTCATCCCCGCACAGGACCGGCTTCGTACCGGCTTGCACGAGCTCATCCAGGAGCTCGTGGCTGCCTGTGCTGTCCTTGATGCCGATCACGCCGTCCAGGTCCAGCACGCGTTTGACCGTCTCCGCAGTCAGGCGAAGGCCCGTACGATGCGGAATCTCGTAAGCGATGACCGGCACGCCTACGTCGGCTGTCCGGCGGAAATGCTCGATGACTCCTGCTTGCGGCGGACGATTGTAGTACGGGGTGACGACGAGGACGGCATCCGCCCCCAGCTCTCCCGCCAGCTCTGTCCGCTTCACGGTAGACGCCGTGCTGTTCGTGCCCGTACCGACCACGACAGGAAGCGGTTTGCCGCTCTTGCTGACGACATCCTTCGTCACGAGGACGAGCTGCGCGACTTCTTCCCAGGATACCGTCGGAGATTCGCCGGTCGTTCCGTTGACGATCAGACCGTGAATGTTGTGGCGCAGCAGTTCCTCGACATGTCTTCGGTACGACTCCAGATCCAGCTCCTCACTCGGCAAAAATGGAGTGATAACAGGCGCATATATTCCTCGCAAATCGCGTTCTTGCAGCATGGTGCAATTCCTCCCTATTCTCATTGTCTGTACTTTACCATGGCAACCGCTATCAGTGTTAACTATAATAAGTGATAAGCAACATCAATAATTTTGAAGTGGTGAAAACATGGATCTCACCTATTTTCGGACGTTTCGGGAGGTTGCCTATCACCAAAGCTTCACCAAGGCCGCGAGCGAGCTGGGATATGCGCAGTCCAGCGTGACGATGCAGATGCAAAAGCTGGAGCAGTCCTACGGCGTCAAATTGTTTGAACGTTTCGGCAAAAGCCTGCGCCTCACATCGGCAGGGGAGGAGCTGCTGAAGATCGCGGTGCAGATGCTGAACCTGTACCAGCAGTCAAAGGAAAAGCTGACCCTCCAAGGTGGGGGGACGCTGACGATCGGCACCATCGATTCGCTGGCTTCCTATTTTCTCCCCGCGCACATCCAGCATCTCCGCCACAAGTACCCGACCCTGACGATCCGGCTGCAGCCGGACCGGGAGACGGCCCTCGTCGAGAAGGTCAAGGAAGGGGACTACGACATCGCTCTCCTCTTGCAAAGCAAGCCGTCCGACCCGACCCTCGAATGGGTCAAAATCCGCGAAGAGCCGCTCGTCCTGCTGGCTAGTCCCGACCACCCTCTCGCCCGTCTGGAGAGGATCACCCTCGACCATCTGTGCGATGTGGAGTGGATCATGACGGAGGCTGGCTGCAACTACCGGATCATGCTGGAGCGGGTTTTGCAGGAGCAGAAAATCCCGTATCGGGTCGGCCTGGAGCTGGGCAATCCCGAGGCGATCAAACGCTGCCTGATCGCAGGCTCCGGCATCGCGCTGCTGCCGCGAATGGCGGCGCGCGAGGAAATCGAGCGCGGGGAGCTGTCCGCCCTGCCCTTTACCCATCCCGACATCCGGCTTGATCTGCAGATGGTCATTCGCCCGAAAAAATGGATGTCCCATTCCCTGCAGGCTTTTATCCAACTCTTGCACGAATAACGCCGCATGCGGAAGCTGGGCCAGCCAGACAGCTCGCATGTTTGTGCTGGCTTTTTTGCTGGAGGAAAAAGCCAGCAACACTTCTTCGATGGAGCTGGTCCGCCTGCTGCTGGCGGGCACAGCGCGCGGCTATTTCGGCGGGTCCTGTCCGGTCCGTTCGGCAGGCTGGGAAGCGGCAGCATGGCGCAAGTAAAAGTGAAATTACTGGCTAAGCGCATGTCGCCAGGTTTGGAAGGCAGCTGATCAAGCTGCTTTTTTTGCGTGCAAGGACATGATTTTGAGCAGGAGGGCATGCAGATTTTATGGTGGAATCGTCTGCGCGTTTTGATCGGAACATAGGGCTCCCTCTGCCCTTTTCCACCAGAACCTCCGAATGCCCCATTTACATTTTTCTACTTGACGTTTCTTCGCAATATGGTATAAATAGGATATTCTATGAAGTATTTTCTGCTTCGCAATATTTTCGAGAAGAATTTTATTCTTCAAAATAAAGATGGGAGTAGATTCATGTCGTTTGAACAGCTTGTCAAGGAATCATTCACACAGTTATCGTCGGGGCAAAAAAAGGTAGCCGAGTACTTATTGAACAACATCGAAAAAGCAGGGTTTTATACGGCTGTGCAGATTGGCCGGGAAGCGGAGGTAAGCGAAACGACCGTGATTCGCTTCTCCTATGCGCTCGGGTTCCGGGGATTTTCCGAGATGCAGGCAGCGATCCAGCGGCATCTTTTGGAGAGCAACAGCTCCCGTTTTGTGGAGTCTTCGCCAGCAGCCGGAGAGGAAGCGAACATCTTTGCGCGGGTGATTGAACGCGACATCTCGATTTTGCGGCAAACCTTGCACCAGATGAAGCAGGAGGACGTCTGGAAGGCAGTAGATTGGCTGATGGACGCTGACCAGGTGCTGGTGGCAGGCTATCGCGCTTCCTACGCGGCGGCTCATTGGTTTACCTTCATGCTGAGTGTCATCCGGAAAAATGTCCTGCTCATTCCGTTCGCTGGCGAGGTCGAAGAAAGAATGATCAGCCTGACGGAAAAATCCGTGGTCGTCATCCTGTCCTTTCCACGCTATACGAAAGAGACGATTCGGGTAGCGGAAACGAGCAAGCGGATGGGAGCCAGGATTATTGCCGCGACGGATCGGCTTCTCTCGCCTGTCAGCCGCATTTCGGACATCACACTTACGACGGAGATCAACATCGAGTCAGGCCACTACTCGAACGCCTCGGTCATTCAGCTTCTCAATCTGCTGCTGGCCGGGATCGAGCAAAAGAACAGGCACGAAAGCCAGACGAGAATGAAAAAAATGGAACAGCTGTATTCCAACTGGAGTGTTTTCGAGGAGTAGGCGCGGGTCTCAAAGAAGAAGGGAAACCTTCCTTCTTTTTTTAGATATAAAATTCAGTAAATTCAAAATGATCAAAGAAAGAGGGGGCTTTATGAAAAAAAGATGGTTTTCAGGGCTTTGGATCGCGTTGCTGGCAGCAGCGATCGGCCTGACAGGCTGTGCGCAATCGTCCTCATCCGGTACGGGAGGGGATAAAGAGCTGGTGGTGGCTTTCGACTCGGATGTTCCGACTCTGGACCCGCACATGCACAATGAACCCAATGCCATCACGGCCAACTGGCACATCTTTGACTCGCTGCTCTTCCTCTCCCGCGATCTGAAAATCGAGCCAGGTCTGGCAGAGAGCTACGAGCAAAAAGACGATCTCACCTGGATCTTCAAGCTTCGTCAAGGCGTAACCTTCCACAACGGAGAGGAATTCAATGCGGATGCCGTCAAGTTCTCCCTGGAACGAGTGCTGAATGAAAAGCAGAAAAGCCCCCAGCGCGGAAACATCAGCGCGATCACTGCGGTGAATGTGATCGATCCGTACACAGTTGAGATCAAGACGAGCGAGCCGTACAATCTGCTCCCGCACCGTCTGTTCTACCTCAGTATCGTTCCGCCGAAGTACGTGCAGGAGGTAGGGGATCAGACATTTGCACAAAAACCGGTGGGAACAGGGCCCTACAAGTTCGTCGAGTGGGTCACAGGGGACAAGATCGTCCTGGAAGCCAACGAAAACTACTTTAAAGGCGCACCGACAATCCAAAAAGTAACCTTTCGCATCATCCCTGAGGTAGCGACGCAAATCGCGGAACTGCAAAGCGGCGGAGTCGACATCATCCGTATGGTTCCGCCAGACATGCTGGCCCAGATCGAGGGAAATCCGGACATCCGGATCACCTCTACCCCGCTATTGCGCGTGTACTATATGGCTTTCGATACGCAGAAAAAGCCGTTTGACGATGTTCGTGTGCGGCAAGCCATGAACTACGCCGTAGACGTCGACAAAATCGTAGAAAAGGTGCTCGGCGGCAAGGCCGTGCGTACCCCGGCCGGAGTAAACCCTACCCACTTTGGTTTTGACGAGGGCATCAAGCCGTACGAATACGACCCGGACAAAGCGAAAGCGGTGCTGAAAGAGGCCGGCTATGGCGACGGATTTGAGACGGAAATTCATTACTTTACACCAGGAATTGGCCAGCAAATCACCGATGCCGTCATTTCGGATCTGAGCAAGGTGGGCATCAAGGCGAAAGCCAAGTTTTACCCGGAAGCCAGTTCGTTTGTGGAAAAGCAGCGCGCGGGCGATCTGCCATTCCGTCTAGGCAACTGGGGCAGCTATTCCGTCTATGATGCCGATGCCATTCTGCAGCCGATGTTCCACAGTCAGGGCGTCTACGGCAAGTACTTTCACACGCCGGAGCTGGACAAGCTGATCGACGAGGCCAGGTCGTCAGTAGACCAGGAGAAACGCAAAGCGCTGTATGGCCAGGCCCAACAACTGCTGTACAAGGAAGCGTCGTGGCTCTTCCTGTTCTCGCCTATGGACAACCAGGCGTACAATGCCAAGCTGCAATTCCAGCCGCGAGCGGATGAACGGGTATACGCCTATGAAATAGACAGGACGGAGTAAGGCGGAAACGCGCATGCCGAAGAAAGCAGGAGGGGACCTCTGTCTCCCTCTGTGAAAAAGCAGAAAGAAGGAAGCCGCCATGAGAGGTTTGATCAAGCAATGCTTGCGAATCGTCCTCGTCTTGTTCGGGATATCGAGCATCGCCTTTTTTCTTATCCATTTGTCTGGAGACCCGGTGCTCCTGATGCTGCCGCCAGAGGCCACGCAGGAGGAAATCGAAGCGTTTCGCCATCAGATGGGGTTTGACAAGCCGCTCTCTGAGCAGTACGTCTCTTTTCTGACACAGGCAGCCAAGGGAGATTTCGGACAATCGCTCAAATTCCATCAGCCTTCACTGGATGTCGTGCTTGAGCGCATCCCGGCGACACTCGAGCTTACGCTTTTCGCCACGCTGTTGAGCATCGTGATCGCGATTCCGCTCGGCATCTACTCCGCAGTCAACCGAAACTCTCTGTCGGAAAACCTGGTGACTGTTGCCGTTTTTCTGGGACAATCGATGCCGATCTTTTGGACAGGCATCATGCTCATGCTCCTGTTCGGGGTGAAGCTGCACTGGCTTCCCGTTTCCGGGAGAGGGAGCTGGGAGCATTTGCTCATGCCTGCTTTTACCCTCGCTGTGTGGGTGGCGCCTACCACGCTGCGGATCGTCCGCTCCAGCATGCTGGAAGTGCTGCAGCAAGACTATATCCGTACGGCCCGCTCCAAAGGTCTTGGGGAGAAAGTGGTGATTTACAAGCATGCTTTGAAAAACGCGGCGATTCCCATCGTCACGGTCGTAGGCTTTCAGATTGGAAAGCTGCTGGGTGGGGCGGTCGTGACGGAAACCGTATTTGCCTGGCCAGGGGTGGGCCAGCTCGTCGTCAAAGCGATTTACACCGCTGATTATCCGCTTGTGCAGGCATGTGTCGTCATATTGGCGCTGATTGTAGCTACGATGAATTTTGGCGTCGATTCGATGTACCGCTACCTCAATCCGAAAATCAAATCTGGCTAAGCGAGGTGAATTCGATGAGCAATGCAGGAGTACAAGTCTCTCACCCCCCGGTTGCGGAAACGCCAAAGCAGGCTGTACCCGAATGGAAGCGCATGTACCGGAAATTCGTAAAGAATCCGATTGGCATCATAGGACTGGCGATGCTGTTGCTGATCACCCTGATCTCGCTGGCCGCGCCGCTTTTGACGAGTCATGATCCGATCGAGGTCAATTTGGACAACAAGCTGCTGCCGCCCGTATGGCAGGAAGGCGGGACGTGGGGTCACTGGCTCGGGACGGATGAAGTCGGACGGGATGTTTGGGCGCGCCTCGCTTACGGTTCGCGGGTCTCGTTGTCGGTCGGTTTTTTTGCCGTCGTCATTTCCTTGACCATAGGGACGGCCCTGGGCATCCTGGCCGGATATTTTCGCGGCAAGACGGATTTTGCCATCTCCACCGTGATCGATATTATGATGGCCTTTCCGTTTATCCTGCTGGCTCTGGCTACGATCGCTGTCATGGGACCGAGCCTGCTGAACATGATTCTTGTTCTGGGATTGACGGACTGGACGCAGTATGCGCGCTTGGTGCGCGGAGATGTCATCAACCTACGCGAGCAGGAATTCATTCAGGCTGGCTACGCTCTGGGGAGCAAGCACGGTCGGATCATTGGGCGGCATCTGCTGCCGAACTGTCTCCCCTCCGTCATCGTGCTCGCGACGCTGGCGATGGCGCGGGCGATTTTGATGGAATCGTCGCTCAGCTTTCTCGGGCTTGGCGTCAGCTCGCCTACACCGAGCTGGGGCTTCATGATGAGCACGGGGCGGCCTTATATTGCGACGGCGTGGTGGCTGGCGACGCTCCCTGGCATCGCGATCCTGATCACCGTTTTAGGCATTAATCTCGCGGGTGACCGGATACGGGACATGCTGGACCCCAGGGTCGATTGATCAAAATATCGAGAAGAAAAAGGTGGATGCGCTGATGAAAGCTGAAAAAATCGTGCTGCGAAAAATGCGTATGAGCTTGCAGGTTCCGTTTACGACGAGCTTTGGGACGCAGCAAGTCCGTGACTTTATTCTGGTGGAGGTGCACACCGCCGATTCCGTCGGGTACGGGGAGTGCGTCGTCTCAGGCAAGCCGTTTTACAGCGAAGAGACAGCAGGAACAGCCTGGCATATGCTGGAGGACTTCCTGGTCCCGATGATTTTGGAACAGGGCGATCTCGCTCATCCCGATCAAGTAAGCGCGCTGTTTTCCCCGATTCGCCGCAACAATATGGCAAAATCCGCACTGGATGCAGCATTCTGGGATCTGTATGCAAAAGAGCAGGGGATCTCGCTGGCCAAAGCATTGGGAGGGACGAAGGACAGGATCGAAGTGGGCGTCAGCCTGGGAATCGAAAAGGACATCAACGATCTTTTGCGCAACGTGGAGAAGCATCTGAAGCTTGGGTATCGCCGGATGAAGATCAAAATTGCTCCGGGCAAGGATGTTCAGGTCATTCGCACTGTGCGGGAACGCTTCGGCAGCATTCCGATGATGGCGGATGCGAATTCCGCATATACGCTCGACGATCTGGAGGTGCTGAAGCAGCTGGACGAATTTGCTCTGATGATGATCGAGCAGCCCTTGGCTCACGACGATATCATCGACCACGCCACTCTGCAAAAGGAACTCAGAACGCCGCTTTGTCTCGATGAAAGCATCCATTCCTGCGAGGATGCCCGAAAAGCGATTGAACTGGGCAGCACGCGCATCATCAACATCAAGGTTGGGCGGGTTGGCGGACTGACCGAGGCCAAGCGCATCCACGACTTGTGCCAGGAACAGGACATTCCGGTCTGGTGCGGCGGCATGCTGGAGTCGGGGATCGGCCGCGCGCACAACGTGGCTGTGACTGCGCTGCCGAACTTTACCCTGCCAGGAGATACAGCCGGATCGTCCCGTTACTGGCAAAATGACCTCATCACGCCGTGGGTGGAAGTGGATGCGCAGGGGATGATCGCGGTGCCGGACGAGCCGGGGATCGGCTATGCGCCCAATTTGGAGCTGATCAAAAAATATACAACCGCTAGCAAGGTTGTCGCGAGAGGGTAGGGGCCCATGAGTGTAGAGGCGGTTTGTGACTATCTGTCAGACAAGCAGGAGGAAATCATTCGGACGTATGAAGAGCTTCACCGCTTGGCAGAGCCGAGCTGGCAGGAGGAAAAAACGTCGGGGTATCTTGCCCAGCGGCTGCGGCAGGCAGGGCTGACTGTGCGCACGTATCCGGATCACTTCGGCTTGACTGTGGATATCGTGGGCGAGCAGGAACAGATCGTCGCCCTGCGAGCAGACATGGATGCGTTGGTACAGGAAGTGGGCGGGCAAGTGCGGCCCAATCATTCCTGCGGCCACGACGGTCACAGCACGATGTGCCTTTATGTCGCCCTGGCAGTAGCGGCCACAGGCGCTCGGCCGAAAAAGACGCTCCGCTTTCTCTTCCAGCCAGCGGAAGAAAAAGTCGGAGGGGCTTTGCAAATGATGAAGGATGGCGCGCTGGACGGGGTCGACGTACTGTTCGGTGCCCATCTCCGACCGGTCATGGAGCTGGCCAACGGAACGGCGGCCCCTGCGATTTTGCATGGAGCAAGCGCAGCGATTCACGGCTCGATTCACGGACTGCAGGCGCATGCGTCACGCCCTGAACGCGGCAAAAACGTCATCGAGACAGCCGCCTTGCTGGTACAAGTGCTGCAAAATGTCCGGCTGAAAGAAAACGCCCCCTTCTCTGTGAAAATGACGCAATTTTCTGCCGGAGGCGATACGTCCAATGTCATTCCCGACCGCGCTGTGTTCAAGCTGGATGTGCGGGCGCAGACCAACGCGGGGATGGCTGAGCTGCAGGACAAGCTGAAACACTTCTTTCATCACGTAGGGAGCTTGACGGAAACGCAGATCGAATGGCGCATCCCGGGCGGAGTACCCGCTGCGGCCTTGCATGACGGCGCGGCTGCGATCATGCGCGAAGCGATTGTTCGCGTGCTGGGCGAGGAGCATGCCGCTCCGCCCTGTGTCTCTCCAGGGGGAGAAGACTTCCACTTTTACACCCGGCACAAACCGGAAGTGGCAGCGACTATGCTCGGGTTAGGCTGCGGTCTGTACCCAGGGCTGCATCATCCGGACATGACGTTTGACAAGCAGGCTCTCGTTGCAGGAGCCCAAATACTGGCGACGGCCATTCAGATTGCCGCCAACGGAGAGGATGTGTAGACATGCAGGCGATTCTCCAGGTTGAAAATTTGCACATCACCTTTCGCGGGGAAGAGGGGGACATCCGTCCTGTCAGCGGAATCGACTTTCATGTTCATGCCGGGGAGACTTTGGGCATCGTCGGGGAGTCGGGCTGCGGAAAGAGTGTGACTTCCCTGGCCGTCATGGGGCTTTTGCCGAAAGGAATCGGCCGTGTCAGCAACGGGCGCATTCTGTTTCAAAATCAAAACCTAACGGAGCTGAAGCAGACCGAGCTGCAAAAAATACGCGGCAAGGAGATGGCGATGATCTTCCAGGAGCCGATGACTTCGCTCAATCCTGTCTATACCGTAGGGGAGCAGCTGGGCGAGCAGATCAGGCTGCATCTCGGGCTGAACAAAAGAGAGGCGCGGGAAAAAGCGGCCGAGATGCTCAGGATGGTAGGCATCCCTCGCGCGGAACAAATCATCAGGGAATACCCGCACCAGCTTTCCGGCGGGATGAGGCAGCGGGTCATGATCGCCATGGCGATGTCGTGCGATCCGAAGCTGCTGATTGCCGACGAGCCCACGACAGCCCTGGATGTGACGATCCAGGCGCAAATTCTGGATCTGATGAGGGAATTGAAAGCAAAGCAAGGGACCTCCATCGTCTTTATCACGCATGATCTCGGGGTGGTCGCCGAGATGTGCGACCGGGTCGTCGTCATGTACGCGGGTCAAGTCATCGAAGAAGCCTCTGTCCGGGAACTGTTCCAAAACCCGCAGCATCCTTATACGAAAGGGCTGATAGCCTCTATTCCCTCTCTCGATCAGCAAAGGCGCAGGCTGTATTCAATTCGCGGGACTGTGCCGCACCCATCCGCGATGCCGGGCGGGTGCCGATTCGCTCCGCGCTGTGATGACGTTCAGGCTGCCTGCAGGGAAAATCCGCCGCTTCTGCATGCGGGGACTGAGCACAAGTGCCGCTGCTGGCTGGTGGCGAAAGGAGGGGAGGAGCTTGGCGCAGACGTTGCTGGAAGTGCGTGACCTCAAGAAATACTTTCCCGTAAAAGGAAAATGGTTTCATCCGGCGACTCAGGTCAAGGCGGTCGACGGGGTATCCTTTTCCATTCAGAAAGGGGAAACGGTCGGTCTGGTCGGGGAGAGCGGGTGCGGGAAGTCGACGACGGGACGGGTGCTGCTCCATCTCATCCAGCCGAGCGGAGGAGACGTGATTTACAAAGGAAACCATTTGACCAGGCTTTCCGCCAATGAACTGCGCGTTCTGCGCAGGGAATTGCAAATGGTGTTCCAGGACCCGTACGCCTCACTCGACCCGCGAATGAAGATACGCGATGTGCTGCTGGAGCCGCTGGAAATCCATGGCATCGGGAACAAGCAGGAGCGCCTGAAAAAAGTGGAGGAGATCCTGGAAATTGTCGGATTGGGCGGTCATTACGCCAATCGCTATCCACACGAGTTCAGCGGAGGACAGCGCCAGCGCATCGGTATCGCGCGCTCGCTGATTTTGCGCCCATCGCTGATCGTGGCCGACGAGCCCGTATCAGCGCTCGACGTTTCGATTCAGTCGCAGATTCTCAATCTGCTCCAGGATTTGCAGGAGCAATTTGACTTGACGTACTTGTTCATTTCACACGACTTGAGTGTCGTGAAGCACATCAGCGATCGAGTCGGCGTCATGTATTTGGGGAGGCTGGTCGAATTTGCGCCGAAGGAATCGCTGTATGCAGCGCCAGCACACCCGTATACGCAGGCCCTGCTGTCTGCGGCTCCGGTCGCCAATCCCGAGGCCAAGCCGCAGCGGATCATCCTGAGGGGCGATGTGCCGAGTCCGGCCAATCCGCCAAGCGGCTGCGCCTTCCACACGCGTTGCCCGCATGCGATGGATGCATGCAAAACCGTGCGGCCGGAACTGACAGCTGTTGATGGGCAGAATCATTGGGTCGCCTGCCATCTGCTCAGCCACTGACGATTTTCGTTTCCCTCCGGCTGTTTCGGGCTCGCTCCGGCTCAAGGCAATGGTGAGGCAGGGGAGCGAAGGTAGAGAAGGGAGCGAAGCGGCTGGGGGATGACGCCGCAAAGAGGCCTGTCTGGCGCTTGCACAAGCGCTCCGGCAGGCCTCTTTGCGTTTGCGGCAGCAATGGCATAAAAGTTGACATACATCAACGCAAGACAAGATGCAAGAGCTAGAATAAAAAATATATTCTGAAAATTATTGTATACAATAAGCCAAAACTCTATTCTTCAGATGAATAGTGTGCTACAATTTTTTTGGGACGGACCCAAATGGATGGAGCAGGGGGGAAGCTGATGATCACTTTGTCTCACGTGGTGTACGCTATTGTAACAGTTTCGGTCATTATTGTCATGTTGCTAAGGCGCGGTGTCGTCATCCCATCATTGATCGGCACGTTTTTGGTCGGCTGGATTTACAAGGGAGATGTGATCAGCGGATTCCAGGCAGTCTACAACGCGAACCTGACGGCGGCCAAAGAGCTGTTCACGATCTTCCTGATCATTACCTTCATGGTGGCGCTGCTGGCGTCCTTGCGCGATATTGGCGCGGACCGCCGGATGGTTCTGCCCATCCAGAAGCTGATGATCAACGGACACGTGGCCTTTTTTGTACTAGCCGTCGTCACGTATGTCATCTCCCTGTTCTTCTGGCCGACGCCAGCCGTACCGCTGATCGGGGCTCTTCTGTTTCCGGCGGCGATCCGGGTCGGACTTCCACCGATGGCGGCTGCCATGGCCGTTGCGCTCGCAGGTCAGGGCATGGCGCTGTCGTCCGACTACATCATGCAGGTCGCACCGATGCTGAGCGCAAAAGGCGCCGGGGTATCTACCTCGTCGGTCGCAGACAAGGCGATGGTGCTGTCGCTCATCACCGGCGGAGTGTCCATTGGAGCCGCGTACCTCATGCATCGGAGAGCGATTCGCAAGGAGTCCAAGACACCCGTTGTCCAGCATGAATTCGGAAATGGGCGTCCTGTGGAAGAATCGCCGGATTATGCGCAGGCGGCTGCGGCTGTAGAAACTCTTCCGGCGAATATTCTGAAATGGTCGAAAATTTTTTCTGTTCTCGTTCCGCTGTCGATGCTGGCTGTCATGGTGGTGATGGCTGCGAGCAAATTCGGCGGGGCCAACATGGGGGGCTTCGAGGGGGGAGACGGCGCGGCGTTCATCGGCGGCGTAGCCGCGATCCTGCTCATCCTGTCCTGTACGGTGTCCTCCAAGATTGGCGCCCTGGACAAGATCAGCGACCATCTGACGGAAGGCTTTGTCTTTGCTTTCAAGGCGATGGGGCCGGTGATTCCGATTGCTGGGTTCTTTTTCTTGGGGAACGCAGACTTCTCGAAAAGCATTTTATCGCTGGGCGAGAATGTTGCTGCTCCTTCCATTTTGTCCGACTTGGTCATGTCTGTGCAGTACGCGATTCCGGCCAATGGATTTTTGACATCGTTCGGCATCCTCGCGATCGGAATCATCGCGGGCTTGGAAGGCTCGGGGTTCTCGGGACTGCCGCTGACTGGCTCGCTTTCAGGGGCGCTTGGGCCAACTGTAGGGATCGATCCGTCGACGCTGGCGGCCATCGGGCAAATGGGCTCGGTATGGTCCGGCGGCGGTACGCTGATCGCCTGGTCCTCTCTGGTAGCAGTAGCCGGTTTTGCCGGTGTCTCGGTCATTGAGCTGGCCCGCAAAAACTTCATCCCTGTAATCCTGGGACTGTCGATTGCTACGATCGCAGCGCTCTTTATCTGGTAGCCTGCAAGTTGTTGTCCACCGGCGGCTCTTGCACTGCGAGCTGCGTGGAGATTTCCTGAACGGCTCTCGCCAGGATCCGGCTGACGACGCCGGCCATTTCCTGCACAAAGGTGAGGCTGGTATGTTCCAGCACTTTGTGGTTGAGCGGACCGTAGTTGTTAATGATTCCTTTGATGTGAATGTGGCCGATGGGAGGCAGCTTTTTGTCCAGGCTGACTCCCGGCTGCAAAGGTTCTTCCACCACCTGGAGCGTGCCGATTTTGTAAAATTGCCCGAGGCAGGCGTCGACGGCGATGACATAGGCGCGCCCATGCTTTTGGGAGATCTGGGCGAGCGTCTTTTGCATGTTCAAGGCGTGCGCGGGATTGTCCAGCGTGCCGTAAAGCTGAAAGTGACGCTGCCCCTTCAGCCGCTCGAGCAGCTGGCTGCCGACCATCGGCCCCAAGGAATCACCGGAGTAGCGGTTCGTACCCATGCAGACCACAACCATCTCGGTATACACGGGATTGCTTGCGTAATGCTGGATAATTGCATCCGACAAGTATGCCACCGATTTTTTGTCTAGGTAGTGGCGGTAATGCATCATGCATCTCACCTACTTTCTTCCTACTAGTTATTGTAAACGATGGTGGCTGAATCAATAAATACGAAAAGGTTAAAAGTATATGGCATTTTTGACAGATAATATAGTATACAATATACCAAAATGGATTGGGTGTGGAGAGGAATGAGTACGATGAATGCTTATCTATTGACCCAAATGACTTGGCCCGAAGTAAAAGAGGCGCTGCGCACCGTGAAAATCGCCATCATTCCGCTGGGAGCGCACGAGCAGCACGGGCCCCATATGGCGGAGAGCTGCGATGCGGTGCTGGCGGAAGAAATGGGCAAGCGGCTGGCGGCGAAGCTGTATCCGGAAGCTGTGATGACGCCTGTGATCAACATGGGGGTGTCGCCGCATCATATGCATTTTCCCGGGACGATTTCCCTGGAGCCGACGACGATGATCGCGATTTTGCGGGACATGATGAAGTCGTTGAAGCAGCACGGCATCCGGCAGTTTCTCATCTTGAATGCCCACGGGGGGAACCAGGCTACGCTGGGGGTGGCGACAGAGATGCTGACTCGCGAGCTGGAGGTGCGCATCTACTACGCCAAGACGACAGCGTCTGCCAAGGACGTCATGGACCGCCGGCTGGAATCCAGGCTGTACGGCCACAGCTGCGATCGCGAAGTGTCGGAAGCGCTTTATCTGGCGCCCCAGCTCGTGCGCCAGGAGCGACTGGAAGCCGCCGACTACCAGGAGGGACGGTGGAGGAAGCTGCGTCCGGGCAATCCGCTCCAGGGCTTCTACTATTATGAAGAAATGACGCGCAACGGTTGTATCGGGGACGCGACGAAGGCGAGCTATGAGATCGGGCAGGAAATCGTAGAGACAGCTCTGGAGCGATTGGCTCATGCCGTCAAAGAGCTTATGTAGCGCAAAGCCCTATGTGTTCCTGTCAGCGATTGCCGCCTATCTGCTGTCCGCCTTATATCCCGCCGAGCCGTTGCACTGGGTCGTTTCCCTCCTGAGCATGCTGATTTTGATCGTCGTTTTTCGTTCCGTTCCCCCTTTCGTCCAAGGGCTCAGCGCACTGTTTTTGCTCGTCGGGGCGAGCCTGCCGGCCCAGCTGCTGAAGATGAAAGAGCAATTTATCGTGTTCCTGAGCGCCGGTTTCATGATTTCTGCGATCCAGACATCCGGAGCCGGGGATGTCATCAATGCCTGGATCATGGCCGGGAAAAATGCAATCGGGACCGACCTGTTTCTGCTCCTGATCCCGCTGATCCCGTTTGGGCTTGCCTTTGTCGGGTGCACCCGGCTGTCGGGCTGGCTCTGACAGCGGAATCGCTCCATCCGCGCGTCTTGGGCCTATCTCCGGAGCTGACGGCGATCGCGATGCTGACGGGGGCGGTCACCGCGTTTTTGATGGGGCCCTACAACGCGACCGCAGGCATGATGGCCAATCTGACGAAGCAGAGCTCCATCCGCATTTCCAACTGGAACGCGCCTTTCACTCTGGCCTATCTGGCGATGGCGATGATTTTGCTAATTATTCTGAAAAAAGTGTGTTGACAGACGAGCCCAGATAGGCAATAATGGATTCATAAGATTTTGGTATACAATATACAATGTGCAATTGAAATTACTTGCCCCATACTTTTTCCAATCGAGAGGAGTGCTTTGAGATGGCAGAAACGTTGACCAGACCGGCTTTGATGAACAAAGAGGAATTCCGTCACGCGCTGGAGCAGGCGATTGAAGGGAATGCGGTTGCGAAAGCGCCCTTCACATCCATGTGGGCGAACGGGGAATTGAAAAAAGAACACTTTGCCGCTTGGGTGGAACAGCATTACGCCTACGTCGGACCGTTTGCAGAATATCTCGGCTACATCTACGCCAACTGCCCGCATGAGGACGCGAAAGACTTCCTGCTGCAAAACATGTGGGAGGAAGAGCTGGGCGGCGATCGCCACACCGATCTTTTGATCCGCTTCGGGGAAGCATGTGGAACGACGCGCGAGCGCATTGAAGCAATGGAGAACCTCCTGCCGGAAACGATCGGGCTGCAATCCTGGTGCTACCGGATGGCCTTCCGGGAAAACTTCCTGTTCGCGACCGCAGCGCTGGTGGTTGGCCTCGAGTCTCAAGTGCCGGCGATTTACCGCAGACAGACTCCGACTCTCCGCGAGAAATACGGGTTCACCGATGAAGAAGTGGAATTCTTCGACTTGCATATCGTCTCCGATGAAATTCACGGAGAACGCGGCTACCAAATCGTGCTGGAATACGCCAGAACGCCGGAAGAACAGCAACGCTGCATCGAGATCGTGAAGGAAGCGACGAAAATGCGCAGAATGTACATCGCGGCCATCTCTCGTGAGTTTTGCCTGGAATAGTCGGCATTGCATAGCCAGCAACATACCCGAGAATGACGTGCTTCTCGGGTATTGTTCTACTAGCGGACAGGACCAGATCACAACAGCCCCATGCACAAGAAGGAAAGGGGATCCTCATGGCAATCGAAACGACGGTACAAACCTTCCAAAACCTGATAGACGGGGAATGGATCGACTCGACGGGCAAGGCCATCTTCGAGAGCGTCAATCCGGCCAACCGCTCCGACATCGTGGGACGATTTCAGGCATCGGAGGAAGCGGATGTGGCGCTGGCGATGGAAGCTGCCGAGCGCGCCTTTCGAACCTGGCGGAATGTTGCGCCGAGCAAACGCGCGGAAATTTTGTACAGGGCAGCCGACCTGCTGGAGGCGGGCCTGGAGCAGTACGCGCTGGAGCTGACCCGGGAAGAGGGCAAGACGCTGGCCAGCAGCCGGATGGAGGTCAAGCGTTCCGCCCAGACCTTGCGTTACTACGCTTTCGAAGGACTGAACATTTCCGGGGAAACGCTCCCCTCTGACGACCCGACCATTTCCATCTACACGAAAAAAGAGCCGCTCGGTGTCGTGACCGTCATCACCCCGTGGAACTTCCCGATCTCCATTCCCGCGCGCAAAATCGCACCGGCGCTGGCGACGGGCAACACGGTGGTGTTCAAGCCCGCATCGGATACGCCGCTGATCGCGCTGCGCCTCGTTCAGGCGCTGCACGAAGCGGGACTCCCGGCCGGCGTGCTCAATTTCGTGACCGGCCCTGCTTCCCGAACGGGCCACATGCTCGTCACTCACCCGGCCGTCAAAGCGGTGACGTTTACGGGCTCCACCGGCGCCGGCGAGACGATTCAGCGCTCCGTGCGGCTGTCCACCCGCATCCAGCTCGAGCTGGGCGGGAAAAACCCCCTGCTCGTCATGGAAGACGCGGACGTGGAGCAGGCCGCCGAGCTGGCGATCAAAGGCGGCTTCGAGCTGACAGGCCAGGCTTGTACAGGCACGAGCAGGGTCATCGTGATGGAGGAGGCGCACGATCGCTTCGTCCGCGCTCTGGTAGAGAAGACCGGGAAGCTCTCTATCGGCGACGGCTGCCGGCAGGGCGTCGAGATCGGACCGCTGGCCAATGCCAGTCAGCTGAAAAATGTACGGGAGTATATCGAGATCGGCAAAGCGGAGGGGGCCGTGCTCGCTTATGGCGGAGAGCAGCTGACAGAGGGCGAATTCGCGAACGGCTACTTCGTCCGTCCGGCGATCTTCACGGACGCTGCGCCATCGATGCGCATCGCCCGGGAGGAAATATTCGGGCCTGTCATTTCCGTCATTCGCGCCAGCTCGTTTGCCGAGGCGATGCAGATCGCCAACGACGTGGAATACGGATTGTCTGCCGCGATCTGCACGTTCGATCCCGTCCAGATTCAGCATTTCGTCGCCAACATCCAGTCCGGTGTCGTCAAGGTGAACCGCCCGACTACCGGCAATGCGCCGCAGGTGCCGTTTGGCGGGGTGAAAATGTCCAGCACGGCCACGTACCGCGAGTCCGGACGGGGAGCGCTGGAGTTCTACACGCAGATCAAAAGCGTTTATCACGGTGTGTAATATGAAAGCACGGAAGGAAGGCCTGATCAATGATGAAGTCAGTCTTGAAACTGGAGCTGCAGGAAGCCAGAGTCATGATAGAAGCAGCCAAACAGGCTGCGGAGGAGGTCCATGCGCTGGAGTCCATCTGCATCGTCGACGACGGGGGCCATGTCATCGCGCTGGAACGGATGAACGGGGGGCGGATCACCGGACCGGAGATTGCGATCGCCAAAGCGTTCACGGCGAGCGGCCACAAACGCTCCACCCATCTGTTCAACCAACCGGGCGGACCGGCGACGACAACCGGTGAGGCATTCGGGATTCATGCGATGCTGCCAGGCAGGTTCGCGATTTTCGTGGGAGGCTATCCCATCGTCGTGAATGGAGAGGTCGTCGGCGGTGTCGGGGTCAGCGGCGGCAACGGCGAGCAGGATACGGCCGTAGGCACCCAAGCGCTGCGAGCGCTGCAGGAATACCTGGGACCTGGCTACGAAGTGATGACGCAGGCGGACATCAAAAAGTAAGAGGCGCGGCTCCTGGGCTCGCAATGTCATGGGAAAAGGCAGGTGAAGAGGATCGATGGAGCTCTGCGACCTGTTCCTCGGATTTTTTCGGATCGGCGTCCTCGGCTACGGCGGCGGACCTACGATGATCCCCCTCGTTCACGCGGAAGCCGTACAGAAATACGGCTGGATGACGGACGAAGAATTTGCGGACGTACTGGCGCTGGGAAATGCTCTGCCGGGGCCGATCGCCACGAAAATGGCAGGGTACATCGGCTACAAGGCAGGCGGGGCGGCAGGCGCCGCGGTCGCGATCGCGGCCATGGTCTTGCCCGTGCTGGCGGCGATGATCCTTTTTCTGGGCCTCATCTACCAGCTGAAGGATTCAGGCGTTGTCGGCGGCATGACGCACGGTGTGCAGCCTGTGATCGGCGTCATGATGGCAGTCATGGCCTACGAGCTCTTCCTGAAGTGTGGAAGAGCTGGATCAAAAGCCGGACGATCGCCTGGACGGCGGTGTCGCTGGCCGCGCTTGTCCTGCTGGACGTAAATCCGGGGCTGCTCATCGGAATCGCACTCGCCTACGCCTTTACGGAATCGACCTACCTTTTCAAAAGGCAGAAGAAAAAACAGGCTGACTCGCCGGATAGGGGTATATCGGCATGATCCTGCTGCACGTATTCTGGGCCTTTTTCATCCCCAGCATATTGGGCTACGGCGGCGGCCCCCCGATCATTCCCTTGCTGCAGGCGGAAGTAGTCGACCACTACGGCTGGATGACCCTGGAGCAGTTCGGGGACGTGCTCGCGCTGGGCAATGCGCTGCCCAGCCCGATTGCGACCAAGCTGGCCGGCTACATCGGCTACCAGGTGGCGGGCATCCCCAGAGCGATCGTCGCCGTCCTGCTGGCAACGCTGGCCTTTCAGTTTTTCGCGAGCGCCTATGACGCCGTCGGAATCTGGCAAACGGCTGCCCTGACAGCGGTCAGCCTGATCACGCTGGAGAAGCTGAAAATCCATCCGGGCATCGTGGTGGCGTGCGGGTTGGCGTACGGAGGCGTATTTCTGCAATAAGGCAGACGGCATATCTGTGAAAGGGTTGTTGTATACCGCTCATGAGATCGATTAAACTAAGGAAAACAACTCTCGGAGGTTTACCAGATGCCAGATACGCCCGTTATTTGGAAAGATGAAGAATTAAGCCCGATTCGGGACAAGGTTTACCAATATATCAAGCAAGCCATCGTTCAAGGGATCTACAAGTCAGGAGAGCGGATCATCGAGCGCGAACTGGCGGATCAGCTGAACGTCAGCCGGACACCGATCCGTGAAGCGCTGTTTCGGCTCGAATCTCAAGGCTTTGTGAAAACGTTGCCGCGCAAAGGCGTAGTCGTCTCCCAGCTCTCTCCGGAGGAAGTCGTGGAAATTTTCACGATTCTCGGCTCGCTGGAGAGCCTGGCGATGAAGCTGGCGGCGCAGAGGGCCACTCCTGAGGAACGGGAGGTATTGAAGCGCATCATCGACGAGATCGACGCCGAGCTGTCCAAGCCGGATGTGGACCAGGAATATAAAAATCTCCACTTCGATATTAACGAGGTCATCTTCCGCGCCGCGCAAAGTCCCCGGCTGGCCCGCATGCTGGACAGCCTGTCCGATTACATCCGGGCATTCGTCCATCTCGGCTACGAGCTTCCGGGCAGGCAGCGCAGGGCAATGGAAGAGCATCGGGAAATCGCCTCGGCGGTGTACCACGGTGAAGCCGAGCTGGTCGAGAGCTTGACCAAGATTCATTTGGAAAATTCCAAGCGCGCGTATTTGGAAGCGCTGGAAAAGCAATAACAGCCTGTCCCGGATTCTTGCTGCAGATGGAGGTAGGTTCATGCCGAACGTGAAATTGCATCAGAACGGTCAAATCATTCAGCAAGAAGTTGGACTCAACAGCAATCTGGTCGTACTCGCCGGAATCAAAAAATTCCCTCATCTGAAGTACGGATGCGGCATGGGCAAGTGCACAAAATGCACGGTAAAAGTGCTGTCAGGCGGAGAATCGCTTCCGGAGCCGAACTGGAAGGAAACCAAAATGCTCGGAGAAAAAATCGCGCAGGGCTACCGCCTGGCCTGCCAGCTCTACATTCAGGATGATATCGAGCTTTCTCAGGAATAGCCGCTGCTGCCGGAATCCGACAGGGCGATGGGAAACATCACTTTCTTACACTGGAGGGTTTGAAGATGAGCCAATATATAATGGTATCCACGACACAGCGGTACAAAACAGTGACGGAGAATCCCGACCTCGAAGTAGTCGCAGCGTACGATTACTATTTTTTCGGCAAGAAAAAGACGACCTTCTCCATTTGCAAAATTAAAAATCCGGTAACGAGAATCGTAATTCAGGGCGTTGCCGAAGTATTCCCGGACAACAGCATTCCCATCAGGGTCTTCCCGAAATTCGAGACCACGGCAGAGATCGAAAAAGAGCTTTACGAGCTGGATCTGGATGAAGACAACAGGATCGTCAAGGTTCATTAGGCGAGAAAAAGAGGTGCAGGCGAAGCCGTCTGCATCTTCTTCTTTTTGTTCGTGCACAAAAAAATGCACCCCAGGACGCCGCTCTGGGAAGCACATCCGCCGCTTCCCGGTTCCTGTGAACGCATTTCGTCGATGATCTTCAGATATGAGTTCCCGCGTGCCCTACTGCGCGGCGTTGATCCGCCTCTGGGCGATCCTGTTCAGGCGCTCCACGTCTTCATCGCCCCAGGCGATCGTGACGTCGCCTGTCACGAAGGTCTGGCAAGCCAGGCGGTAGCCCTGCTTGATTTTGTCGCTGCCGAGCCGGTCGATTTCCTTTTTCATGACCTTGCTGAGGTTCTCCTGTCCATCCATGATCTGTACGCGACAGGTTCCGCAAAGTCCGCCGCCGCATTTGAACGGAACGGCACCCTCGTACCGAATGGAAGTTCGGAGAAGATTCGCGTCTTTGTCCACTTCGACCGTTTTTCCTGACGTATGAAAAGTGATAGATGGCACAAGCTTCCCTCCCTTGACTGGATGAAACAAGTATACCACAGAGAATTGGTTTATGGTATACCAAATACAACTTTTTTGCTATGATAGAGGCAGACAGCAACGTTGCAAAAAGGAATTCAGAGGAAAACGGGAGGGCTTATGATCAACATCGGAGTGATAGGCTACGGAACCATTGGCGAGGACGTCGTGCAAGCCATCGTGCCGGATCGGGGGCAAGGCGTGCAGGTGGCGTCCATCCTGGTGCGGGATCGCGCGAAATACCAGGCGCAGCCTGAGATTGCGGAGCTGATGACAGAGCGGGAGGCGGATTTTTTCGCCCATCCCTTCGACATCGTGGTGGAGAGTGCGGGACATGAGGCGGTCAGGCTGTATGGCGAAAAAGTCCTGGAGCATGGCGCCGATCTGGTTGTCGTCAGCGTCGGGGCCTTTGCCGATGAAGCGCTGCAGCACCGGCTGATGAAACAGGCGGCGGAAAGCGGGCGGAAAATCATCATTCCATCTGCGGCGATCGGGGGATTGGACCGGATCGCGGCAGGCAGTCTCGGCCCGATGGAAGACGTGACGCTCATCACGAGGAAGCCGCCCAAAGCCTGGTACGGCACAGTGATCGAGCAGCAGGTGAACCTGGCGCAGCTGGACGAGCCGTACTGCGCGTTCGAGGGAGTGGCGCGCGACTCGGCGCGGCTGTTTCCGGAGAGCGTGAACGTCTCGGCTGCCCTGAGTCTGGCCGGCATCGGGTTCGATCGGACGAAAGTCAAGGTGTTTGTCGATCCGCACATCACGCACAACACGCACGAGATCGAAGCGAGGGGCAAATTCGGCCAGATCAAGCTGCAAATCCAGAATGCGCCGTCCGCGCGCAATCCGAAAACAGGGTACATCGTCGCCATGAGCGTGCTGAAGACGCTGCGCGATCGGGCATCCCACTTCGTCATCGGCGTGTAATCAGATGAGCGCGGCGTGAAATGATTGTCCCTCTTCCCGCATTAGGTAGTAGGGAAGGGGGAGACAGGATGGCAGAGGCAAAGGCGTTCGCCGCTCTGCGAATCGTGACGGGCGTCATCTTTCTGGTGCACGGTGTCGCCAAGCTGCAGAAAGGAAGGGTGGCGGTCTGTGTCGGTGTAAAAAAAGCAGAAAAGAGGTCCGGCTGACGCTTATCAGCAGCGCTCAGCCAGGCCTCTTTTTACGGGGAGGGAATCTCTGCTGCTATCCATTCATAGCTGTCCGCTGATACGGAGTCGAGGAAGGGACTCACCGCGCCGACGCTGTACAGATGCAGCTCGTGCATGGCGCGGGTGCAGGCCGTGTAGAACAGCTTGCGCTCGTTCTCCCGGTGGTAGCGTGCAGCGGAGGCGTCGTAGAGCAGCACCGCGTCGAACTCCACCCCTTTTGCCAAATACGCAGGGATGATCAAGGCCCCGGTCTCATAGGAAGTGGCGCGGGTACCGACCCTGTGAATGTCCAGCTTGTCGCGCAGGCTCAGGTACGCCTCCTGCGCCTCCTCGGCCGTCTTGGTGATGACCGCGATCGCTTGATGCCCGTCAGCCTGCAGCCGCCCGATCCGCGCTGCGATTCTCCCGGCGAGCGCCTCTGGATCGCGGACGACGGTCACGCTTGGCTTGCGGCCCGGCCGCTGGAACGGCTCGATGCGTTCTCCGCCTTCCACCAGCTGGCGAGTAAAGGCCACGATGGGCCCCGTCGAACGGTAGCTTTTCGTCAGGACGAACGTCTCCGCCTGCTCGGGCTCGTACAGCGAAGCGATAGCCTCAAAGCTCGACCTGCCGTAGGCGTGGGCGTAAATCGCCTGGTTCCAGTCGCCCAGCACGGTCATCCTGGCGCGGGGAAAGAGACGCTGCAGCAGGGCAAACTGAAACGGCGAATAGTCCTGCGCCTCGTCGATGAACACGTGGCGGACGACGTTGTTGGTCTGAAAGCCCTCCAGCTTCTCCAGCAAGTACAGAAAGGGCGGGGTATCCTCGCAGGTCAGTTCGCCTCGGTCCAGCCGCTCGACCGTCTGCGTACAGATCGCGTGCCAATGGAGAGGCTGTTCGTCTTCACGAAGGAAGGTCGACGCCAGCGCAAAGTCGGCAAAGAGCTGACGGTACGTCGCTGTCGCATCGATAAATTGCAGCTCCCGGATGAATGCGCGCAGAGGAGAAAACGCCTTTTTCACGATTTTGGACGAAAGCAGCTCCTGCTCGCGCCCGTAGTCGTTGAAGGTGTTTTCCGTAAACCGGTTTTTCCTGCGCAGCTCCTGATAGACGGCCACGTACGCGTCTTTGTCCAACAGCTCCAGCTCATCCTCGATCCACGGCCTGGTTCGCTCCAGCCGCTCCAGCTTTTTCAGCTCGCTGAGCAGCCATCTGGCGACCAGATTCATCCGGTTCGGGATGGAAAGGGAGGAGCCGGGGGAGTAGAACTGCTCGCGAATGCGTCCGGCGCTGATGAGGACGCGATCCCGGAAGACGACGGGGCGAAACTGGATGCCGCCGTCCTTGAGCAGAGCGGCGTAATCGTCGATGGCCCGCATAAAGCGCGGGGATGTCTTGAAGCGGATGCCTTCCAGCCGCTCCGCGTAGCCAGACTCCTCCATGGCAGTCAGCACGTACTCCATTTGCGCGAGCGGGTGCTCCAGCCCAAAGGTGGAGCCGAGCCGGTGCTCCGCGTAATCCTGGAACGTCGTCTGCTGCATGTTTTCTTCTCCCAGCTCGGGGAGGACCGTCGAGACGTAGCTGTTGAACAGGGAATTGGGCGAGAACAGCACGATCTGCTCGGCGCGCAGTGTCTTGCGGTAGCGGTAGAGCAGATAGGCGATGCGCTGCAGGGCGGCTGACGTCTTCCCGCTGCCTGCCGCTCCGGAGACGATGACCAGACGGCTGTGCTCGTTGCGAATGATGCGGTTCTGGTCTTTTTGGATCGTGGCGACGATGCTCTTCATCTGCGCGTCTGCCTGCTTGCCCAGCACCTCCTGAAGCAGCTCGTCGCCGATCGTGACGCCGGTGTCGAACAGATGGAACAGCTGCCCGTCGCGGATCACGTATTGGCGTTTGCACGTAATTTCTCCCGACACCGTTCCGTTCGGGGTCTCGTAAGCGGCTGGTCCCGGGGCGGAGTCGTAGTACAGGCTGGAGATCGGGGCGCGCCAGTCGTAGACGAGGAATTGCTCCTCGCGTTCATCCAGCAGGGAGGCGATCCCCAAATAGATCGGTTCTGCGGACGGGTCAGAAGCTTCGCGAAAATCGATCCGGCCGAAATAGGGAGACTGCATCAGCCGCTTCAGCGTCCGCTGCCGGATCTGGGCATGCTGGTGGACGCGCTCGCGCTCGGACAGCACTTCGGCCTGCTGCTTGATGCTGGCATACGTCTCGATCGCTTCGATCGCATCCTCGAAGTTGACGGTGACATCATCCCAAAAATGCTTGCGGATGCCTGCGAGGTCAGCACTTACGGCACTGACATGCTCTTGCAGATGGGCGATCTGCCTGTTGATCTCTGCAATCACCTGCTCGACCCGCTGTTGCTCCTTTTGTCGGTCTTTGTCAGCTTCGCTCATGTTACCGCTCCTTTTTTGCCCTTTTTTGGTCTAAAGATTTGACAACCATCAATGCTTTGTGATAAGATAATATTGGATAAAAATGAGTAATATTAAAATGAAACCAAAAGACCAATTTCCATTTTATCACGGGGAAGTTGGTGTTTCAATATGCATGGGAAGGTTTTTTACGAAAAGAAAATGTAGCGGGGTGCACAGGCACTCCGCTTTTTTGCGTCTATTTCCGATTAGTATACCGAATGTTCCCACCAGCTTGTAAAAAATACAAACGTGGTGCTTTCGCCGGAAGCCGGGACATGAGCCATCAAGGCCTTACCTGGTCCCAATAGCCACTGTCCGCGCGTAGCTGCTCCCACTGTACTTAGCGGTGATACCATCCGGGTCGTGGCGACGGTTATTTTTTCTGTTTGTCCCAGAAAGTATTTGCATGGGGCTGCCATCGCCATGGTTGCACACCTGGCAGAGATGGGGCGTTTTGCATGGGGTCTGCTATCGTGTCAGGCGACGGTTTTCCAGGCGTGAATAGCGAGCAAAGCCCAGCCTGCGAGGAACAATACGCCGCCGATCGGAGTAATCGCTCCCAGCACTTTAACACCGGACATCGCCAGTGCATAGAGGCTGCCGGAAAAAATCAGGGTACCCAGCGTAAAGCACCATCCCGCCCAGCTCAGTCCTGCAGAACCAGGAAACCATTTGAGCAGCAAAGCGACCAGGACGATGGCCAGCGCATGTGTCATTTGGTAGGTAACCCCGGTATGAAAAATGCCGAGGGAGTACTCGTCCAGTTTTCCTTTTAGCGCATGGGCACCAAATGCTCCCAAAGCGACAGACAAAAATCCGCTGATACTGCCGAGCATCAGAAACAGCTTCATGAGGGGTTCACTCCTTTGTCATGTTCATTTGTATTGTACCGCAACGGGACAAATACTGCCCGCCCGCACAGTAATAAATTTGTGTCGCTTTCGCTAAGAAGGGCTCGTGCGCTTGCCGTATGGCTAACCCATCGTCAAGCTCATGGGCAGCGCGCAGTATTGCGTTATCCTTCTGGCTTGGATTACATCGCAGCCCTTTTCGGTTGCATGTATGCCGGCGTCATTGCCGTTCCGGCATATCCGCCTCGTCTTAATGCCAACATGGATCGTATTCAGTCCATTACAGCCTGAGCAGTACCTTTTGCGGGGAGGAAAGAATCGGTGAAATCTGGGTATCTGGCAAGAGCGTCGCCAAGGGCTATTGGAATCGCTCGGAGCAGTCCGAAGAAGTGTTCGGTGCTTACCTGACAGATACCGGAGAAGGCCCTTTCCTGCGCACAGGAGACCTGGGGTTCATCTCTGCAGGTGAACTTTATCTTACCGGACGGCTGAAAGACCTCATCATCATCCGGGGACGTAATTACTACCCGCAGGCTATAGAGTTTAACGTATCGCAAAGCCATCCTGCCGTACGATCAAGCAATGGGGCTGCCTTTTCGGTTGAGGCGGGGGGAGAAGAACGTCTGCTGATTGTACATGAGATGGAGCGCACATACCGGAAGAGTGACCCGATTCCTGTATTCGAAGCGATCCGACAGACCGTTTCCGAACGCTGCGAATTACAGGTATATGCGATTGTGCTGATCAAGTCTGCATCCATTCCGAAAACATCGAGTGGCAAAATTAGACGGAGCGCATGCCGTCAAGCTTTCTTGGACGGTACGTTGGAGATCATTGCAAATTATCAAGAGAATTTGCAATATTCGACATTTGAGGGATGGCAAGATGCTCTGGCGGACGGGTCGAAAAAGAGTTTGTCCCCACCCGATATCCCCGCCCTTTTGGCAATGTCTCTCGAGAGTCGGACGGAGGAAATCGCCAAGTGATTTTTGGTCGCTTGCCGTGTTCGCACGTGAATGGAGCGCCGTATATTCTCGGATGTTGGAGGGCAAACCGTGCCCGTTGCCTGTGTTGAAAAGCGATTATGTTCCGGTACTGGAAAGAGCAGCTTGATCATCTTGAGCCGCTTCGGTTGGGGAACCATTCCTGTTAGGGATAAATTCAGATGTTGTTAAGGACATCCTTGATGGCTGGCTTGTTTTTCACAAGCTGACTGGTACCAACCACCCGTCTCAGCCTGCAATTCTTTCCACCATGCCGTCTTCTTTTCCCGCCTTTCTCCATATATATATACAATAGGCTTTGGCAAATGGGAGGGGAAGGGCATTGACCAACGAGGAACGCAGGGAGCTGGAGCGGTCGATTGACGAAATTACCGAGATCGCCAAGGGATTTGGCCTTGATTTTTACCCGATGCGCTACGAAATCTGCCCGGCGGATATCATCTATACGTTTGGCGCTTACGGAATGCCGACGCGGTTTTCGCACTGGAGCTTTGGCAAATCGTTCTATCGCATGAAGCTGTCGTACGACCTGAACCTGAGCAAAATCTACGAGCTGGTCATCAACTCCAATCCGTGCTACGCCTTTCTTTTGGACGGCAACTCGCTGATCCAGAACAAGCTGATCGTGGCACACGTGCTCGCACACTGCGACTTTTTCAAAAACAACATGCGCTTTTCCAATACGAACCGCGACATGGTGGAGAGCATGGCAGCCAGCTCGGAGCGCATCCGCCAGTACGAGATCGAATACGGCAAGGAAGCGGTGGAAAACCTGCTCGACGCAAGCCTGGCGATCCAGGAGCACATCGATCCGAGCCTGCTTCGGCCCAAGCTGCGCTGGAGGCGCGAATCGGATGAGCCCGCCAAAAAAGGCAAGGACACTCGTCATTCGCCCTACGACGACCTGTGGGGACTGGATCGCCAGGAAAAAACCGAGGGCGATCCCGTGAAGCCGGTGCGCAAGTTCCCGCCCTCGCCGGAAAAGGACTTGCTGCTGTTCATCATGGAATACAGCAGCGTACTGGACGAATGGCAGCGGGATGTGCTGACGATCATCCGCGAGGAGATGCTCTACTTCTGGCCGCAGATGGAGACCAAGATCATGAACGAAGGCTGGGCGACCTACTGGCATATGCGCATTCTGCGGGGGCTGGAGCTGACGGAGGCGGAGACCATCGATTTCGCCAAGCTGCATTCCTCCGTCATCCAGGCGTCTACGACGAGCATCAATCCGTATCATCTGGGGCTGAAAATACTCGAGGACATCGAGCGGCGCTGGGATCATCCGACCAAGGAGGAGCAGGAGCGGTTTGGCCGCAAGCCGGGAGAGGGCCGCGCGAAAATTTTCGAGGTGCGCGAGCTGGAATCGGACATCAGCTTTATCAGCAACTTCCTGACCAAGGATCTGGTGAGCGATCTGGATCTGTACATGTTCGGCAAGCAGGGCAACGACTGGGTCGTCACGGAAAAGCAGTGGGAGCAGGTGCGTGACGGCCTGGCAGGCACACGGGTCAACGGCGGCTTCCCGTACGTAGTGGTCCACGACGGAGATTACCTGCGCTCGGGCGAGCTGTTGCTGAAGCATCATTTCGAGGGGCTGGAGCTGGATGTGAAGTACGCGGAAAAAACTTTGCCTTATGTCTACACGCTCTGGGGGAAAAACGTACATCTGGAGACGATCATCGAGGATCGCCAGGTCTTGTTCACGTACGACGGCAAGAAAGTGCACCGCCGGTTTTTGTGAGGAGAGGCCGCAAGCGCGGGGGGAGGTACCCGGCTTGCGGCTTTTGTTCATTTCCGTTCCTGCGCGGCACGTTTGACATCAGCCGCTATATCCAGCAGGTTGTTATCAAGTCAATAGGTTGCAAGTAGATTGGATGAAAGGGAATGATCTGTCGTGGATAAACTCGAGGCTTTTCGACTGGACGACCAGCTGTGTTTTTCCTTGTATGCCGCCTCGCGTTCCATCTCGCGCATGTACCGTCCGCTGCTGGACGAGCTTGGGCTGACGTACCCGCAATACCTCGTGCTGCTGGTTTTGTGGGAGAAAAAAGAAAGCACGATTAAACAGCTGGGCGAGCAGCTGGATCTGGATACCGACACCTTGACTCTGCATCCCCGAGGCGCTGTTTGCATCCAGCGGGCTTTCGGTGACGGAGATGGCCAGTCTGAACAAGCAAATCAAGGAACTGATGAAGCACAGCAATGAATTCGACGCGAGTGAACACAGCTAAGCGCATGTCCGCTCGCGTTTTTTCTTTCTCTTGTGAGTGATGCTCACGCTCCCTGTTGAATCGGGGCGATATTTTGCGGCTGGCTCGGCAGGAACAATCTGCACAAATGTGGAAAGTTTTTTCGTGTACGTACCGATAACGAGAGTAAGACCATTCCTATTCAGGAGGAACCGCAAATGGCAAATCAGGCAGCAGTCATCGGATCTGGCGTCATGGGCCACGGCATTGCCCAGGAATACGCATTGGCCGGTTACACCGTTTCCCTTTACGACTTGAAGGAGCAATTTTTGAGCAAGGCCAGAAGCAGTGTGGAAACCAGCTTGTCTCTTCTCGTGCGCGAACAGGTGATTACCGAGCAGGCCAAGCAGGAAGCGCTGGAGAGAATCATTCTGACGACCGATCTGCAGGCGGCGGTCGCGGAGGCAGACATCATCACGGAAGCGATCCCGGAAGTCATCGAGATGAAATGGGACCTGTTCGAGCAGCTGGAGCAGCATACAAAAGCAGAGGCGATCATTGCCTCGAATACGTCTACTTTCTCCATCTGGCGGCTGATCGAAAAGGCGAAAACGCCGCACCGGTTCATCATCACGCATTTTTTCAACCCGGCCCAGCTCGTTCCCCTCGTGGAAATTGTCCGGCATGAAAAAACGGCGGATGAAGTTGTCTCTGCAGTCATGGACATAATGGCCGAAATCGGGAAGTCTCCGGTGCTTCTGAAAAAAGACGTCCCGGGCTTCATCGCCAATCGGCTGCAGGTCGCCTTGATGAGAGAAGCCTTTTCCCTGCTGAAAGAGGGCGTGGCCGACGCGCGGGAAATCGATACGGTCATGAAAGACGGGATCGGCTTCCGCTGGGCGTTCGTCGGCCCGATCGAGACGGCGGACTTCGGCGGATTGGATACGTGGAAGCGCGTGATCGAGAATCTGGCGCCCGTGCTGGATGCGTCGCAGCAAGCGCCTGCGCTCATCGAGGAGCGGGTGGCCAGAGGCGAGCTCGGCACGAAAACCGGGGCAGGCCTTTACTCGTATGCAGACACATCCGTCGAGGAAAAATTGAAAGCAAGAGACGAACAGTTCATCCGACTGGCAAAACTGAAGCGCGGATAAGGCATACGGCGAGGCGGGAGGTAGCATGGACGAAAAGGACGGGCTCATTTGGCGACCTACGCCGACAGAATACTTGCCGAATTGCGCGATACAAAAGACCACGTCATCAACATGCAGCGGGAAGTGCAGGGGACCTTGCGGATCGGAGCGTCCGTCTATTTTGGGCAGTACGAGCTTCCGCTGATCATCAAACAGTTCTTGAAGCTGTATCCGAAAGTGCAGGTGCAGGTCGATACAGGCCTCAGCTCCGAAATTTTTGACATGCTGCTCCAGGAGGAGATCCCGCTAGACGACCTGCCGGCCTGGCCCCGGATCAATTACCGCGCGCCCAAGCTGGCTCTCAGGCTGGGCTACACCATCCTTCCCCGCGTCTTTGTGCGACCGAATGAAGACCTGTTGTATACGCTGGACCTGACGCTCAAGGATGGCCAGCCGATCAAGCGGCGGACGTGGATGCTGATCGGGAGTCCACCCGGCAATTTGCCGTCGCGGATCGTTTCGTGACGTTTCTCCAAAGCGAAATGCTAAAGATCTTGCGCGACATGCGGTTTGCTGTAGTGACTGGTACCCCCGCCGCCTACCAGGACTCGCCCGCCCTTGTTGAAGATGAGCAGCTTGCGGGACCCATCGCCGAGAAGGACGACGATCTTGGCGCGATTGGCCGTCGCGACGTATGCCACATACCTGCTTCGGCAGCGCCAGCGAATCGGGATCGCCCGGGCCTTGATCCTCAATCCGGAGCTCATTGTGGCCGACGAACCCGCATCGGCGTCATGTACCTGGGCTCTTTGGTAGAGACCGGTTCGCGCGACGAGCTGTTCCGCCATCTGCTCCACCCGTACACCAAAGCGCTGCTCTCGGCGGTGCCGGTGCCGATCCCGAAAGTAAAGCGGGAGCGGATTGTGCTCAGCGGCGATATGCCGAGCCCGGCCAATCCGCCTGCCGGCTGCAAGTTTCATACGCGCTGCCCGTTCGCGGCGGCCAGGTGCAAAGAAGAGGCGCCCGTCTTCCGCGACGTGGGCGGGGACCACTTCGTTGCCTGCCATTTGGTATAGAGGGCCAGTGACTGGCTGGGCAAGGGAAGGGTTGACGGATAGAGAAAGGAGGCTGGTGCCGTGAGCATGACGAAACTGCCGCAGCTTCTCCTTCATTACGATCGGCGGGCTAAAAAGCCTGCTGTCCCTCAAGTTTAAAAAGGTGGAGGGGGAGGATTATCTCTTTGCGGGCAACCGGATCGAACGGCTCAGGCTGAATGATGCCGACCTGCAGTTGCTCAGAAGCCTCGTCCCTGTGATTCATTGGAAATTCGTTGAAACGGGAACAGATTCGGCGGCCGGGACAAAGGAGATCCGGATAGAGCTAGCCGCCGCCAATCCGATCTAAACCGGGGAAAAGTGGTTGAACAGCGATTCTTGCTGGGCAGCCACTTTTTTCATACTAGCGACAGTCCGGGACTTTCTTTCGCAGAACAGTTGGCGGCACAAACGCAGCCTCCATCAGAAGGAAACAACAGCCCAGGCGGCGAACAGTAGAGAGACCGCTGGACATGCACGCCCACAGTCGCGGGTCATGTTCATAGAAAGGAATGCGATGCCATGCCGACTACCCATGCGGTTCATCCCGAGTGCGAAAGAGCCATCCGTCGCCTCATGCAAATCAAAGAACCCAAACGCCAGGATTTTCTGGAACTGAAAACGTACGGGCGCGACACCTACTCGGAAATGGGCTGGGACGAGCTTCAGCAATACATCAACGAGCAAACGATCGCCATCGTCGAGCAGTTCGAGGACGAACAAAACATCATGTCTGCCCTGCGGTGGGTAGCGAGAGGGCTGCCTGTCTGGCTCGCCATCCGAAAGGTGCGCACGGACTACGCGATGTACCGATACATGAAATCGGTGTAGGTCAACAGCGCCCATTTCGCCGTCGCGCAATCGTCTCGTTTCAGGCCCGGAATATCCATGTTAGGTTGTGCATCAGCAGCCGGTGTAAAAAGGGCTGCGGGCTGAGCACATAAGAGGAAAAAACCAGTGTGTCGCGGAAAATCAGCCGGGGCACACTGGTTTGCTTATTTTGGAGGGAAAAAGTTGCGGCCTTTTCCGGAAAGATGTATGCAAGTAATGAAAATAATACTGCGTATCAGTTGAGAAAAGTCTATTATTGACACGATCGCTATGTTTAGAAGGGGGAGCTGACATGACGGAATTTTTATTGAGTCTTCTGCAAATTATCATGGTCAATCTCGTTTTGAGCGGCGACAACGCAGTCGTGATCGCTCTCGCTTGCAGGAACTTGAAGCCGGACCTGCAAAAGAAAGCAGTCTTCTGGGGAAGCTTCGGTGCCATTGTCCTGCGGATCGTGCTCACCTTCATCGCCATCTGGCTGCTGCAAATCCCGCTGGTGCAGGTTGCGGGTGGACTTTTGCTCCTCTGGATCGCCGTCAAGCTGCTGAGAGGCGATGACGAAGACAGCCACATCAGCAGCGGCTCGAACATGATGGAGGCGTTGAAAACCATTATTTTTGCGGACCTGATCATGAGCCTGGACAACGTCATCGCGGTAGCGGGCGCGGCAAACGGCAATCTGTTGCTGGTCATCGTCGGCCTTGCAATCAGCATTCCGCTGATTATTTGGGGCAGCCAGCTGTTGATGAAGCTGATGAACCGTTTCCCGATCATCGTGCTGCTGGGTGCAGCGCTGCTCGGGTATACAGCTGGTGAAATGATCGCAGGGGACAAGCTCGTCGGCGGATTGATCGAAGAGGCTTTGCCTGCGCTGCACGTCATACTGCCGGTAGGGCTGGCGCTGGTGGTCATCGCCGTGGGGAACTACCTCAAGCGCAAAGCGGAAATGGAAAAAGCGGAAAGCCTCGCGCAAGATCACGCGGAGACGTTGTAATCGATGGAATATCGTGACTGGCATATCCTGCAGACGCTGTTTCAGGAGCAGAATATTACCAAGACGGCGGAGGTCCTGTACATTTCCCAGCCTGCCCTGACCAAACGCTTGCGCCAGATCGAGAACGTCGAGTTCAAGGTCATCACCGGGTGGAGCAAGGACGTGTACAAGTCCGTGTACAATCAGGACGTGCACGTCGGCTTCGTCCGGGGCAACTACAACTGGACGAACCAAAAGCTGCTGCTCGTGTCACACTTCCCGCTTTTGAAGAGTCATTAAACGGAAAACAATATTCATGATAAACATGTTTACACCCGCGATCAGAAAGCCGATGGAAACCATCAACGGAAAATTCTCCGATCTGAAATCGCTTACATTTAAGACCAAAAGCAACGCCCCGATGATCACTGTCGTCCAAGCCATCCAACCCAATGTTCTTGCAGCTTTTTCATCTGTATTCATCACTCAACACCCCTGTCTTCGTAAATTTTTCCATTTTCCCTTTGAAGACATTGTAACATAAATTTCACTTTTTGTTCACGTTTTGATCAAAATTCCATCGCAAAATGGTCAAAAGTTTTTCTGTAAGCCTATTGGTTATGCATTTGTTATATTTTTCCTTTGTGTCATAATTGTGAAATCGAATTTTTGTATTATCTTCTCTGAAGGCAATTTCATTCCTAAAGCCTGCTCGTCCGACGCGAAAAAAATAGTCCTCTGATTTCGGCGAGGTTATTGGCTGACAGGGAATCAGCCCGGTGCAGATGTAGATGCACCGGGATTTTTGCGTGCGAGGTCATCTTGACCAGATATGGGGTTTCTTATGCATATAGGGTAATCGTGGCAATTATTTGATCAACTCGTGACTGCTTCGTGAACACTTTGTAACAAAATAAAAACGAAAAATTGAACGTTGCAAAAAGAAATTACAAAAAAACGACGGCTCTGATAGTATGTAAATGCGGTTGTGATTGTGTTCATTTGTATTAAAAAATCATTCTGCCCAAAAGGATTGATTTATCGATGGAAACGAGGGAGGGATTGGGAGCATGAGCGGAGGAAAATTGCTGAGTCAAATCCAATTTTGGGTCTTGGCAGCGGTGACGAGCGTCTTGCTTTCAGGATGCGGAAGCGAATATGTCGTCCTGAATCCGAAGGGGCCTGTTGCCTTACGGGAGTACAATCTGATTGTAATTTCGGCGATCTTGATCTTGCTGGTCATTATTCCGGTTCTTGCAATTGCTGCATTTTTCGTATATCGATATCGAGACAAAGCAGACAACAAAGCGAAATACACACCGAACTGGACACACAACACGACTCTCGAAATCATCTGGTGGGGGATTCCGTGTGTGATCGTTGCGCTTTTGGGCTACTTTACGGTGCGTGATGTTTACGCACTGAAAGAAAACCCGACGCCAGACGTAAAACCGATCACGATTCAGGTTACTTCATTAGATTGGAAATGGATGTTTACTTATCCGGAGCAAAATATTGCTACCGTCAACCATTTGGAAATCCCTGCTGGCGTGCCTGTGCGCTTTGTGATCTCTGCGGATGGTCCAATGAACTCCTTCTGGGTGCCGGAGCTTGGCGGTCAGATGTATGCGATGGCAGGTATGGCAACAGAGTTGTATTTGCAAGCAGATGAACCTGGCGAGTTCCAAGGCCGTGGAGCGAACTTCACCGGCACCGGATTTGCTCATATGAGATTCGACGTAGTCGCGAAGCCGCAAAACGAATTTGACCAATGGGTTCAACAAGTCAAAAGCTCCAATGCGGCTATGACCAAAGAAGGTTATGAAACCTTAAGAAAACCTGGCGTGGTGGAAGGGACCCAGTATTATTCGGCTTACCCTGAAGGCTTGTTTGATGAGATTGTGCAGAAGTGGAGCCATGGCCACCAAATGGATTATGTCATGAATCCGGATGAATTCAGTCCGGCACCTCAGAAGAAAGAATAGAAGAAAGGGAGTAGGAAAACCGAAATGTGGGAGAGCATAAAGGATTTTGCATCCACGTTCTTTGTTACAGGGGATCCACTGATTTACGGGGCTGACGTTTCCATTGTCCTGACAGTAGCTGCCATCGTCTTTGTCCTGACCAAATACAAAAAGTGGGGCTGGCTTTGGCGCGAATGGTTGACCACCGTCGACCATAAACGAATTGGCATCATGTACCTGATCGCATCGCTTTTGATGCTGTTCCGCGGTGGGGTTGACGCCCTGATGATGCGTACGCAGCTGGCTTTCCCGGACTTAACGTTCTTGCATTCCGATCACTATAATCAAATCTTCACGACGCACGGGACGATCATGATTTTTTTCATGGCGATGCCGATGATGTTTGGATTGTTCAACATGGTTGTTCCGCTGCAAATAGGGGCGCGAGATGTTGCCTTTCCATTCCTGAACGCCGTCAGCTTCTGGCTGTTTATGTCCGGTGCCTTGCTGTTCAACCTGTCATTCGTTATTGGGGGTTCTCCGTCTGGCGGCTGGCTGTCGTATCCGCCGCTGACTGAAAAGGCTTTTAGTCCGGGGCCCGGTCAAAACTTCTGGATCTGGGGGGTTCAGATCTCCGGGATCGGTAGTTTGGCGACAGGGATTAACTTTATCGTGACCATCTTGAAAATGCGCGCGCCTGGCATGAAATTGATGAAGATGCCGCTATTCAGCTGGTCTGTCTTGTCCAGCTGCCTGATGATTATCCTGGCTTTCCCTGTCTTGACTATAACGCTTTCGCTGCTTTACCTGGACCGCTTTGCAGGCGCCCATTTCTTTACCATCGATGGCGGCGGGAATCCCATGAACTACATCAACCTGATCTGGATGTGGGGTCACCCCGAGGTATATATCGTACTCGTACCGGCCTTTGGTATTTTCTCTGAAGTCATTGCAACCTTTGCAAAGAAAAAGATTTTTGGATACACATCCATGGTCTGGTCTTTGATGAGTATTGCGGTCGTGTCCTTCTTCACATGGGGCCACCACTTCTTCACGATGGGTACTAGTGCAAGCGTGATTGCATTCTTTGCGATCTCGACGATGGTGATTGCGATTCCGACCGGAGCGAAAATCTTCAACTGGCTGTTTACCTTCTTCCGTGGACGGATCACTTTTTCACTGCCTATGATGTGGACACTTGCCTTTATTCCTTGCTTCGTAATCGGGGGAGCTACAGGGGTTATGCTGGCTGCCGCACCTGCGGACTATCAATACCACAACAGCTACTTCTTGATTGCTCACTTCCATCAGACCTTGATCGGTGGCCCAGTATTCGGGTATTTAGCTGGTATCTACTACTGGTGGCCAAAACTGTTCGGCTTCAAGCTGAATGAACGTCTTGGAAAATGGGCATTCTGGCTTTGGAATATCGGTTTCTATGTGTGTTTCATGCCGCAGTACGCGCTTGGCTTCATGGGTATGACACGCCGCTACTATACGTATACGTGGGACCTCGGCTGGGCAAGCCTCAACCTGGTATCTACCGTCGGTGCATTCCTGATGGGGATCGGTTTTCTCTTCCAAGGATGGCAAATTCTTTACAGCATCAAACACGGTGAACGCGACACGACGGGCGACCCGTGGAACGGACGTACGCTGGAATGGTCGATTCCTTCGCCAGCACCGTTCTATAACTTTGCCGTGATTCCTCAAGTGAAAGAAGCCGATGATTTTTGGGCAACCAAAGAAGCAAAAGCAAATGGTACGTATAAAGCAGAACCTGTGCATCTGGAACCGATCCATATGCCGAAAAACTCCGGAATTCCGATCATCATGTCCGGATTCTGGTTCATTGCCGGGTTTGGATTTGTGTTCGAGTGGACGTGGATTGCTGTTATTGGATTGATTGGAGTTGCCCTTTGCATGTGGGCTCGTTCCTTTGATTATGATGACGCATATTACGTACCGGTGGATGAAGTGCGGCGCACGGAAGCTTCACTGGGGAGGGTGTACTAATGGAAATGACGAAACAGCATGACCACGATCACGATCATGGCCATGAGGAACTTGAGCAACTGAAAATACTTGGTTTCTGGATCTTCGTTGTAACAGACTGCATCCTTTTCGGTACATTGTTTGCCACCTATGCGGTCATGATCCATAGTTACGCTGGCGGTCCAACCCCAAAAGAACTGTTTGAGCTGCCAGGGATCGTGGCTTCGACCTTTATCCTGCTGACGAGTAGCTTTACCAGCGGATTGGCTGTCCTGGCTATGAATAAGAAAAAAGTAAATGAAATGATTGGCTGGCTGGCTGTAACCGGACTGTTGGGTCTTGCCTTCGTTGGCTTGGAAATTCATGAGTTTTCCAATTTGGCGCATGAAGGTGCCACGATTGCTACCAGCGGCTACTGGTCGGCATTCTTTACATTGGTAGGGACGCACGGTCTTCACGTCTCGATTGGTTTGTTCTGGATGGTAGCGCTGATCATTCAGTTGAAGCGTCGCGGAATCACTACGGTGACGCATCGCAAAATTACCAACTTCAGTTTGTATTGGCACTTCCTTGACATCGTGTGGATCTTCCTGTTCACCGTCGTCTACCTGATGGGGGTGATGTAGGATGACGCAGCATGGAAATCATGGGGCACACGGGACGCACGGATCACTCAAATCCTATGTGATCGGGTTTATCCTGTCGATTGTGCTCACCATTATCCCGCTTGTCATTGTCACGGAGCAGATGCTTGAAAAAACGGCTACGATCTTGACCATCATGGCAATAGCCGTCTTGCAGTTTGTGATCCAGCTTTACTTCTTCATGCATATCAAAGAGGGAGAAAAGCCGCGCTACAATGTTCACGCGCTCATTTTGGGGCTTGTGATTGTGGTAACGATCGTCGCAGGTTCTCTCTGGATTATGATGTTTAACAAGTATTAAAAACAATGGCTTGCGGATGAGAAGAGGTGCGAGAAGAGGTGCGGTACGAGCGATTCGTCGTTTACGTCGTGCCTCTTTTTTGCTGGAGAGACAAAAGGAATGGAGTCGTGAATTTCATTTCTCGTGCATGGAGCGATCCGCTTGCGCCAAAATAAACAAGGAGGCTTCCTGCTCCATGGAAAACCTGCTGAAGGTACATTTCAGGGGTTTTCTTTTTTGCTATAAAGTATATAATTATGTTGAATAACACATTTTGGAAAGGTGTGCTTGTCTTGTACGATATCGCAATTATTGGAGCAGGCCCGGCAGGAGGCAGCGCAGCGCTGTTTGCCGCAAAGGCTGGGAAAAAAACGCTGTTGATCGACAATGATAAAAGCATGACCAAACGGGCATGGATGGAAAATCACTACGGCGTGTTGGAAATTTCCGGACCGGATCTGATTGAAACCGGCAAAAAACAGGCAGCGAAATTCGGAGCCGAGCTGGTGACCGATCAAGTAACCAACATCGTGAAGAGCGAACAGGGACTGACGGTAGAGACGGCTGAAAAAGGCGCTTTTGAAGCAAAGCATGTGATTATCGCGACCGGGGCGCTGGTCGATCTGGCTGAAAAGGCGGGCGTCAACACGAAAGCGGGCACGGAGCCTCGCATCAAAACCGTGGTTGACGTCGATGCCCAGGGCAAGACGAACGTGGACGGCATTTGGGCCGCGGGAACGTGCGCGGGTGTGAGCGTACATACCATCATCACTTCCGGCGACGGAGCCAAAGTCGCGATCAATGTCATCAGTGAGCTGAATGGCGAGCGTTACGTGGATCACGATGTTCTGAAAACGAACTGACGAAAATCGTCCCAAAAACCAGTAACTGCCGACAGGTGTTGCTGGTTTTTTTGGTGGTCTCATTTTCATACAGGGGAGGTAATGGATGGATCACAAAAGAAAGCAAAGTCAATTTTGTTCGGGGTAGGCTTCTCCTTTTCCGTGCTCGGGATGGCGGCCATCCACGGCTTCGAGATGCACTAGCGCGGTTCGGCCAGCTCAACGGGGTCGTTTTTCCGTTCGCTGGGGATGACTCTTGGCATCACCGTGTTCGGGATCGTGCAGCCAGGAGCTTCCGGGGAGCTGCCCACCGATCCGCGCGCCATTCTGACACCGGAGGCGAGGGCGGCGATTCCGGCTCCAGTCCTGGAGAAAATAACCGATATTCTCGCTTCCTCCATCGCGCAGACGTTCATGTGGGCGCTGATTCCTGCTGTGCTGGCCGTCTTCTTCATCTTGCTGATGGGCAAGGAGTGCGTGCAGGCATCTTCGGCCGACAACCAACGAACCCGGGACGCGGGTAGGAGGCAGAGCACGGGGCGGTCAGGCGCTTGCCGGCCAAGCGCAGCGAACTGGAGGCAAAGGCTGAGGCAAGAGGCCTGGGAACGATGATTTTGAAGAAATTATGAACATTGGGCAATTGCCATTCTTTTGATAGTTTATCATTTATAATGATGATAATTACATGCAAGGATGGTATTCGCTCATGTTGAATTCGGCTCTCGGACGCTTTCGCGTTATTGGGATTATCGAAGGAATCTCGTATTTGGTGCTGCTCGGGATCGCGATGCCGCTGAAGTACCTGCTGGATGTTTCGGTCGCCGTCAAAATCGCGGGATCGCTGCACGGGCTGTTTTTCGTGCTGTACATCCTCGCCCTGGCTCATGTGACCTTGAAGAAGAGATGGTCCATTCTCAAAGTCGCAGTCGCCTTTATCGCGTCCCTGCTGCCATTTGGCAATTTCGTGCTGGACGCGCGGATCAAGCACGAGCAGCCGTAGCCGAGACCAACCAGATCGAGAGACCACGACAGCGAAGGCGGGTAGCCGTACCCGTCTTTGCTTATACCCATGTCGTGGAGAAGCTTGGCAGCCGAGCGGGGAGACAAGCGGGCCAATCGGCCTGAACAGGTGGATGGAGAGGGAGGATGCGTGTGGAGACCCAGATTTTGTCAGGTGTTCTTTCGTGGGACAAGGAGGGACAGTATTTTCTCGAAACCTTGATGGAGGACCGTTATTTATTGGTGCTCCCGCAAATCATTACCTTGACGGAAACAGATGAAAAGCTGGCGACTGATGAGCTGGCCGAGAGACATAAAGGGAAGAACGCCATCGCCCGCTGTTTTGTGTAAGACGAAGGACGTTTGTCAGCTCACTGGAACCGAAGCGGCCCCACGGTGGCTTCCGGGCGAAGCGGCAGCGTCCGTGAGCGGCGATGGCAGCAAATATGGACGACAAACAGAAAGCCAGCGTCAGCCCGGTCGAATCAGGGCGCGCTGGCTTGCATCGTTTACCGGGCACGGGTGAGCAGGTCGGAGAAAGCGCCGTACAAGCCATGGGCACCGTACTCCCGCTGGTATTCCTGCATGGCGCTGTCCCGTACGACTTGCCCATTCATCAGGAAAATCGCCCGGTCGGCTACTGCGTCCGCCACCTGCAATTGATGCGTCGAAAAGATCACGGATTGGCCGGCCTGCTTCAACTCCCGCACGAGATCGACAAAGGCGTCCAGCCAGTACGGATCGAGCCCGTTGGTCGGTTCGTCGAGGACGACGAGAGCCGGTTTGGCCAAAATGGCCTGGGCGAACAGCAAACGCTGCTGCATTCCTTTGGAAAACTGGGTGACCCGTTTGTTGCGGACGTCGTACAATCCGACGGCGCGTAGCACGTTATCGGCTGCCTCTGCCGGCTGCCCGCGAAGCCCGGCGTAAAACAGAATGGTCTCACGGGCAGACAGTCCTGTCGCGAAGTTGAAATGATCCGGCATGTAACCGATTTGCTGCAGATAGTCTACCCGATGGTCCTTGTAGTTTTTCCCGTTTAGCTCGATCGTGCCGGAACTGGGAGACAAGTTCCCGACGATCATTCGCAGGATCGTACTCTTCCCGGCGCCATTCCCGCCGCAGAGAACGACCACTTCCCCAGGCCGAATCTGCAAATCGAAAGGCTGTACGATCGTTTTGCCAGACAGCGTTTTGGAGACTTGCTGCATCGTCAATCCCTTTGTCGTCATGATTCTACCTTCTTTCCCAGGCTATCATCGCGATGTACAGGGTGAGCCCGATCCAGCCGAGACTGAGTGCGGCGAAGATGACATCGCCCAGGGGCGAATCAATCCAGTACATCCACTTGTAGTATTCCGGGCCAAAGATCGAGCCTCCGCCCAGGCGGGCCACGGAAAAGATGCGCACAAACTCGGCAGGATTGAGGAACGAAGCGAGCTGCAATAGCGGCTTGATCCACGTATAAGGCACAAAGCTGAGCACGGAAATGAGCAGCGTCGGCCAGGCCAGAATCAGGAAAAACCAGACGGCGACCCCCATCGTCAGCGCTTGCCAGCGATTTTTGCTGAGCGCTCCGATCACCATGGCAATGCCCAAAAACAATAGGATGATGCAGACGGAAAAGGCGAGAAGAAACAGGAGGGCGGAAGCCGAAAAGCTTTTGCCCAAGAGCAGTCCTGCCAATCCGGTAAGGCCGTAGCCAAAGCAGACGATGGTGGTCAGGACGATGGCTTGGCCCAGGTATTTGCCAAATAAAAATGAAGGCGTTGTCATGGCGTAGGTGGACAACAGCTGCCAGTTGCCCTCCTCCTTTTCAGCCGTCAAGGAAAAGGAGGAGAGAAGCATGGTCATCAACGGCAGCAGGTACAGGATGAGATTCAGCATCGTGCCGGTCGAATACGTGTATCCTTCCATATAAGACTGCGAGTGGATCACGAGCAGGCCGAGACTGAACAAGGTGAACAGGCCGAGAAACGAGTAGGACCATGGATTGCGAAACCCCACCTTCACTTCCCGTTTGGCAATGAGCTGGATGTGCACGAATCTCCACTCCCTCCGTTAATTTTGGGTTTGCACCGTTCCCTCTGAGGACTTGCCGTCCATGTTCATGTTTGACTTGCCGTCCATGTTCATGTGATTCTTCATCGTCCGATCCCAGGTGTGACTGGCCAGATTGTCGGCATTCATCACGACGCCTGCTTTTTGCTCCTCGACGAATTTTTCTGCCTCTGTCTTATCCTTGAAGGAATAAATGCCATAGCCCATGGGTGTTTGGTACGATTTGTCGTAGGCGAATGTCGCTTGATCCGTTTTCAGCCACTCGGCCGTGTAATAATCGCGGACGAACTGCGTGTCGACTTGCTCGCTTCCGTTCTTCTCGAGCCAGGTATGCATGCAGCCGATGTCATCGAACTTCAATACTTTCCCGTCCTTCAAGACGATCTCTGTCGCATGCTGATCGTCGGCGATATGCATATGACAAACCTCGCATTTGTCCACGCCTTCCTCGATCGGGACGGGCTGCGCTTCCTGCTTGCCGCAGCCGAACATAAACAGGCTGATTGCTACGATCATTCCGATGAGGGCATTCCATTTCATTTTTTTCATTGTCGTTTTCCTCCTGTATACATCATGTAAATACTGCCTGCGAGCAGCAGCGCTCCGATGATTCCGGCAGCCCAGCTGCGCCCGGAAGCTTGCGCGGATGCCGTGTCAGCGGGGGAAGCCAATAATGGCATATCGTCGCGAATGGACGTCCCGGTCCCGCTTACGAACAGGTTTTCCAGAAAGACAAAGCCCGGTGCCTGAAAAAAGAGCTGGTAAGCCGGTACCGCATCGGTCAATACCAGGTAAAACGGATTCATCTCGAATGGCAGGTCCCCCCGCTTGTCTCCATCGATGTCCAGCGTCTGCAGATTGTCCCAATAGTTGCCGGCGAACGATTCGGTATTGCTGTCCTGGGCTTGCGCCTGAATGACGTTGGAGACGAACTGGTTGGCTGTCAGCGTATTGCCGGACGCTGCCTTGACCTGCATGCCGATAAAGTTGAGCAGCAGCCTGTTGTTCCGGACGTCCACTCCGCTAGAGTTTTCCAGGTACAGACCTACCCGGTTGCCCTCGATCCAGTTGCCATGCAGCTGGGAATCGGTCACGTCGTACACGAGAATGCCCTGGGAGTTCGGGTTGTTTTTCTGCTTGAAAAACTGGTTGTTTTGGACGGTAGCCCGCGACGTTTCCATCAGCATGGCGCCAGTCACGTTCTCGCTCCCCGTATTGTCCGCCAGCAGCGTGTCCAAGGTTCCCATAAAGTGAAAGCCGTAACGCGATTGCTGCACCGTGTTTTGCAGGATCTGATTGCCATTGCTGTTCTCCAGGTAAATGCCGTCATTGACATTCTCAACCTGATTGGACACGATGCGGTTGTGGTGAGAGTGAAACAGGTCGATGCCATTCCCTTTGCGAATCTGAACAGGGCTGACCGGTTGAACAGATGTCGCAGCGCCGTGGTTATGATTGTGTCCGGAGTCGCCGGCAGCGTTCCCATCCTTGACCTGTCCGATGACGCGGATGTTGTGCAGCGTATTGTTTTCGGCCTCGCGCAGCTGGATGCCTGTTCCCCATGTGGCGATGCCGATTTTCTCCAGTACGTTGTAGCTGCCCGTTACGACCAGCGCGGCGTCGGCACTGTTGACTCGCCTGTCGGAAATCAGGATTCCCTGCATCGTGACATGATCGCTGGCGATGGTGACGACAGGTGCGCGTCCAGGTTCAGGCGACGGCGAGGCGATGATGACAGTGCCCTCGGCGACCAAAGCGAGCGGCTTGGTCACCCGGATGGGGCCGCTGTACTGCCCTTCCGGAATGGCGACGGTATCTCCCGGGCGAGCCTGGTCAATCATCTGCTGCAAAGGTGCCGGCTCTGCTGCTCCCGTAGTGCCGGGAAAGAGCTGGGTGAAAACGAGAGCTGCGCTGGACAGCAGAAGAAAGCGGAAGACAGGCCTGTTCATCCAGCCCCTTTTCATGGTTGATTCCTCCTTTGGCGCGGCTATGCATAGCTATATCTTTAGCATATCAATGCCGCAGTATTTTCAAATGACTCGATCGGGCTATGAAACGTGGCAAAAAACCAAACGATTTTCTCCTGCAGCTTGAGAATGGAGGAGAGATGGCAAAACCGTCACAAACCGTTCATAATGAAGAACAGTTGCATGGATTTGCAGGGAGGGCGAGGAGATGGATGCAGCGTTGGAGCGGGCACTGCAAAAGATGATCGCAAACTGGGAGAAGATGAAGCACAGCCACGAGGACGATGCGGCGGATGAGGCGGAGCAATTTGAAGCGTCTTTTTATGCGTGGATCGACCATATCCGCCAGTGGTACACAGAGCTGCCGCACAAGCCGGCGACGCTCGAGGAGGCGATGCTTCTGCCCGATGTACAGCAAAGCATGGAGCGATTGCCGATCGAGCTGATGTTGAATTTCGAGACGGAGCTGGAGCTGATCGTCGCGGGGCAGACGAGAGAGGAAGAAGAGCGTTACGACTGAAACGAACAGGTGAAAAAACAACCGCACGGCTTCATGCGGTTGTTTTTGGTGTTTGAGCGGAAGCAGCGGCTCAGGAGACGGTTTTCTGACCGGGGGTCCAGTCCATCGGGCACAAGCCGCCGGACTGCAGCGCCTGGATGACGCGCACCGTCTCGTCCACACTGCGGCCAACCTTGGAGTTGGAAATGACCGAATACTGCACGATGCCTTCCGGGTCGATGATGAAGGTGGCGCGCAGAGAGGCCTTCGTCGCTTCGTCGAGCACCCCGTAGCTTGCGGTCACTTCTCTGCTGTAGTCTGAAGCGAGCGAAAAAGACAGCGGGCCAATGCCCTCGCTCGATCTCATCCAGGCCTTGTGCGTGTGAATGCTGTCGCCGCTGATGCCCAAGACCTCCACGTTCAGGGCGGAAAACTCCTGGATGCGGCGGTTCAGGCTGAGAATTTCCGTCGGGCACACCTTGGAAAAGTCAAAAAGGGTAAAAGAACAGCAGCAGCCATTTGCCGCGATAGTCTACCAGGCTCTCCGGCACTGGAAAGCCGTTGTCAAACGTGACTGTATCCGCTACGCAAGCTCGGCTGGCTGATCTCTTGAAAGCTAGGTCGCCCGCGCCCACACTGCGAATGTGACGGACTGGCCCGGATTGATGAAGCGATGGGGGGAGGTGCTGTTGAAGCCGATGCTGTCGCCTTCGTACAGGTGGTATTCGCGATCGCCCAGCAGCACTTTCAATTCCCCCTGCAGCACGTAGCCGCACTCTTCGCCGGAGTGGGAAATCTGCTCCTGCTCCAGTGTTTCCCCAGGCTCAATCTCGATCAGCAAGAACTCGATTTTGCCTTCCTGCAGGGGAGTGAGCACGTGGTACTTGGTTTTTGTATGTTTCAACTGGATGGTTTTGTGAAGTCCTTTGCGGATGACTGGCTCATGGTCCTTCTTCACCCGGAAGAAATGGTTGATCGGCACTTCCAGAGCGGAACAGATTTTCCAGAAGGTGCCCACCGTGGGGTCCACCAGTCCGCGTTCGATCTGTGACAACAGGCTCAAGCTGAGGCCGGTTTTGTCGGCGAGATTTTGCAGGGTCAGCTGCTTTTGCTTGCGGATTTCTCGTAGCTCTGCTCCGTTAAACATATTCAGTATCAACCTTCTTTGCATGGAGACTGGGCAGGGACGACAGCAAGGTTTGGGTGTAAGCGTCCCTGGGGCTGGCGAAAATGTCGGCTACCGTTCCGGTTTCGACGATGCGGCCCTTTTGCATGACAGCCATCCGGTCGCACATGTAGCGGATGACGGACATGTTGTGCGAGATGAACAAATACGTCAGATTGCGCTCTCGCTTCAGCTCCTGAAGCAGATTCAGCACATGGGCCTGCACCGAGACGTCCAGGGCAGACGTCGGTTCGTCGAGGACGACAAAAGACGGATCGGTAATCAACGCCCGGGCGATGGCGATCCGCTGGCGCTGGCCGCCGCTGAATTCATGAGGGAAGCGGCCCAGATGCTCCATCTTTAGGCCGACGCGGGTAATCAAGGCGTGCAGCCGTTCTGCCGATCCTTTTTCCCTGCGTTCGGCAGCCGGCAGCGCCTGCAGCGGCTCCGAGATAATAGCCGAGACCCGCATGCGAGGGTCCAGCGAAGACTGGGGATCCTGAAAGACGATTTGCATTTCGCCGGGCTTGAGTCGATTGAATTTGGCCCCGGTCCAAAGGGAGGCCCCTTCGTACAGGACGGTCCCGTCAGTAGGGGACTCCAGTCCGGTGATCATCTTGCCGATGGTGCTCTTTCCCGAGCCGGACTCGCCGATCAATCCGAACGTCTCCCCCCGCGCGATGGAAAAACCGACCTCGGAGACGGCGTGAAAGCTCTGGCTGCCTCTCCGGTATACTTTGCCGACTCCTGTCAGCTGCAAAAGCGGATTCATTTACATATCCCTCCTCCAGCACGCCACTTGGTGCGAGCTTGCTTCGAGTAACGCTTGCTCCAGCACGGGAGGCTCCTCCAGGCAGACCGGGAGCGAGTGGGCGCAGCGAGAGGCAAAGACACAGCCGCAGGGACGATTGCGCAGGTCGGGGGTCTCGCCCGGAATAGCCGAGAGCGGCTGATCGGGTTCGGCCAGATCTGGAAGGGCGCCGATCAGCGCTTGGGTGTACGGGTGCTTCGGCTGGCGCAGCACTTCTTCTGTCGTGCCGGTCTCGACCACTTCGCCCGCGTACATGACGACGACCCGTTGGCAAACCTGCGCCACTACGCCCAGGTCGTGGGTGATCAGCATGATGGATGTGCCGCGTTTGGCTGACAGCTCCTGCATCAACTTGAGGATCTCGTGCTGGATGGTCACGTCCAGGGCGGTAGTCGGTTCATCCGCGATCAGCAGGTCAGGCGGGGCAGACATCGCGAGGGCGATGACGACGCGCTGCCGCATCCCGCCGCTCAGCTCGAAGGGAAACTTGCGGGCGACCAGCTCCGGGTCGTTGATCTGCACTTCGGCCAGACTGACGACGGCTTGCTGGTACGCTTCCCGATAGGAGATTTTGCGGTGGCGGTGAATGACCTCCGCAAGCTGGTCGCCGATGCGCATCGTAGGATGCAGGGCAGTCATCGGCTCCTGGAAGACCATTCCGATTTCTTTTCCGCGCAATGCCTGCAGCTCCTTTTTGTCGAGGGCGAGGATGTTTCTTCCTTTATAGGTGATGGAACCGGCAGGGATAGTCGCATTCTTTTCCAGCAGTCCCAAAATGGTCAGGGCGGTGACGGATTTCCCGGAGCCGGATTCGCCGACGACGCCGACGATTTCTCCTTTCGCAATCGAGAGGGAGACGTTTTTCAAGGCCCTGATCCTGTCGTGCATAGATGAAAACTCTACCGTTAACTCTTTGATTTCCAGCAGCATCTGCCATTCCTCCTTTCTTTACCGATTTGCCTTTGGATCGAGAATATCCCGGATGCCGTCCCCGATCAGATTGAAGCCGCAGGAGGCCAAAAACAGCGCAAGCCCGGGGAAAGTCGGGTACCACCAGTAGTCCAGCAAATACTTCCAGCCGATGCTGATCATCGCGCCCCACTCCGGCGTCGGCGGCTGTGCGCCCAGTCCGAGGAAGCCCAGGGTGGCGACGAGCAGGATGGCGTCGCCGATGTCCAGCGTGACCTGGATGACGACAGGGGAAAGAGCGTTAGGAATGATATGACGGGCGATAATGCGCCATGGCTTGATTCCGAAGGTGACGGCAGCTTTGACGAACAGTTTTTCCCGCAGGGCGAGCGTCTCGGCACGCGCCAGGCGCACGTAGACCGGAATTTTGATGATTGCAATAGCCAGCATGGCGTTCTGCAGATTCGGTCCGAGGGTAGCCGCCACCGCCATGGCCAGCACGAGCGAAGGAAACGCGAGCACAATATCCATGAGACGCATAATGAGCTGGTCAAGCTTGCCGCCGAAATAGCCGGAGATCGCGCCGATCACCGTGCCGACGAGACCTGCCCCGAAGACGACGGCGACACCGACGCCCAGTGAAAGACGAGCTCCGTACAGGATTCGCGTGTAGATGTCCCTGCCGACCTCGTCGGTGCCAAACCAATGCTCGGCACTGGGCGGAGCGAAGCGTTGCGTGATGTTGATCTTGGTCGGATCGTACGAGCTGAGGAGCGGCGCGAAGAGCGATGCGAACAGGATGACGAGCAGCAGGAACAGGCCGAACAGCGTCAGCGGATTGCGGCGAATTTTATACCAAAAGGGGTTGACCGTCTTCGGCGTTGCCATTGTCGAGATGCTTTCTGGTTTCGCTGTCATGCCAGACATCGGAACTCCCCTTTCTATTCCTTGATTTGAGGATCGAGCGCGTAATAGGTGAGGTCGACGAGCAGGTTGATGATCACGTACCCGAACGAGATGACAAAGGTAAAGCCCATAATGGCCGGAAAGTCGAGAAACGCGATGGACTCCACGACGTATTTGCCCATGCCGGGCCAGCTGAAGATCGTCTCGGTCACGACGGCTCCGCCGAGCAGGGACCCGAACGAGAGGCCGACGACGGTAATGGTCGGAATCAGGGCATTGCGCAGGGCGTAGCGGAACAGCAGGACAGGACCGTGAATGCCGTTGGCCAGGGCGGTCCGGATGTATTCCTGGCCGAGCACCTCCAGCATGCTGGCGCGCACCTGGCGGGTGACGATGGCCAGCTGGGCAAAAGCGAGGGTAGCGGCAGGCAGGACCAGATGCCACAGGCTGTTGCCAAAGGCAGCCCAATTTCCCGTCACGAGACTGTCGAACAAGAACAGTCCGGTAATCGTGGGGGGAGGGGGAACTGTCAGATCGATGCGGCCGCTCGAGGGCAGCAGGTCAAAAAATTTATAAAAGACCAAAATGCCAATCAAACCGCTCCAGAAGACGGGGGTCGAGATCCCGGCGATCGAGAAGAAGCGTCCGGCGTGATCCCAGCCGGTATCTTTTTTCACGGCGGAAAGAATGCCGATGGGAATGCCGATGACGATCGCGATGACGAATGCCGTCAGGGCCAGCTCCAGCGTAGCGGGGAAAAACTTGATCAGATCGTCGACAACGGGCTGCTGTGTGCGGATCGAGTCGCCGAAGTCACCTGCGAGAAGTCCTTGCATATAGGTAAAATATTGGACCCAGACCGGCTGGTCTAGGCCCAATTGACGGCGGACTTCCTGCAGCGTTTCCTCACTGGCGCGCTGCCCGACCATCATTCGCGCCGGATCCCCGGGGATGACGTGGGAGAGAAAGAACGTGATGAGCGTCACACCCAAGAGGACCAGCACGAGCATGGAAAGGCGTTTGACGATGATTTGTCTCATGAGGAAAGCACTCCTTCAAACGGCTTTATTTGGACATTTCTGCGAGGTTGTAAATTCCCTCCAGCATCGGGTTGTAAACAAAGCCTTTCACGGACTTGCTGACAGGGAGCAGGAAATCTTTCTGGTACAAGTACAGGTAGGGAGCTTCGTCGATGACGATCAGCTGCGCTTCCTTGTACAGCTTTTCGCGCTCGGCCTTGTCGTTGATAGAGGCGGCCTTGCGCACCAGCTCGTCCACCTTGTCGTTTTTGTAGAAAGCGCGGTTGCCGGCGAGACCGAAGTTGACGGAGTCGAACCAGTAGTTCATGAACATGTACGGATCGCCGAAGTCCGGGCTCCATACTCCCATGGCGAGATCGAATTCGCCTTTGTCGATCATTTCGCGGGAAGTGGCATAGGCGATTTTCTTCAGGTTCAGCTTGACGCCGATGTCGGAGAAGAACGCTTGCAGAGCGAGTGCTTCCGTCTCCCACCACGCTTTGTTGTCGGAGTAGAGCAAGTCGATCGTCAGGTTGGCGGCGCCTGCTTCCGCCAGCAATGCTTTTGCTTTTTCCACGTCGCGTTTGTACTGCGGAGCGGATTCGTCATAGCCCCACAGCCCTTTTGGAATCGGACCGCGCATTTGCGTGGCGTAGCCTTCCTGCACGGATTCGGTCAGGGCGTCGTAATCGATGGCATAGCTCAGAGCCTGCCGTACTTTCGGATTTTGCAGGGCCGGGTTGCCTTTGCTGGAGTTGACGTAGATGTAGTCGACAAACAGGCTGGGCTGCTGCAAGACGTCGACGCTTGGATTTTCCTTGAGTGCCTTGATCTGTTCGTTTGGAATGCCTTCGGCGATGTCGATCTCGCCTTGTTCGAGCTGCAAGCGTTGGGCGGTAGCGTCTGGAATGATTTTAAAGAAGATGTTTTGGAGTGCAGGCTTCACAGAGGAGTTGGGACTTGCCGCAAGCTTGATGTATTCGCCTTTTCTCCATTCGGTGAGCTGATAGGGGCCGCTGCCCATGGTGTTGTTCGCGAGGAAGTTTTGGCCGAGATCACCGTTCTGTTCCTTTTCCAGGACCTTCGGATTGACGATGCCGCCGTAGTTGGCCGCCAAGGTGGAGAGGAACGGCGGGAAGTTTTTCGAGAGAACGAATGTGACGCTGGTCGGCGAGTCTACTTTCACTTCTTTGATGACGCTGTAGACGTCTGCTGGACCTTTCTTGATTTTGAGCGTGCGGTCAAAGGTGAATTTGACGGCTTCCGCAGTGACGGGTGTGTCGTCCGCGAACTTGTTGCCCTCGGCGAGCGTGAACGTCCAGGTGAGACCGTCTTCGCTCACTTTCCATTCCTTCGCAAGGCCCGGCTTCACTTCGGTTGTGCCGCCGTCGTACTCGACCAGGCGCTGGTAGGTAGGATAGGTGATTTTCCATGCGCTGTTGTCAAAGGTGACAGCGGGATCCAGCGTGCCCTGATCGGCGGTGATTCCGACGAACAGCGTGTCGGCTGGCGTGGTTGAGGCAGTTTTCGCCGGCTCGGCCGGCTTGTTTTCTGTCGGCTTGCTCTCGCCCTGTGGTGCTTGGCTCGCAGGCGTGCTGCTACATGCCGCGACCAGCAGAGAGAGGGAGAGCAGGAGAGAGGTGGTGAGAATGGACCATCTGCGCTTCAAAGTATTCGACCCCCAAGTGTGTAATATATTTAATTAATTTTTAATATATTGCAAATATTGACATCATTCAACTGTTTTTTTTCGTCTTGCACGGACAAAATTCCGCCGTAGAAAGGCAGTTGCCTGGTTTGCCGCGCCCAGGAGCGGGTGCCGTACTCGTAGTGCCACCATTCCTGCGCGTAGTTGGTGAATCCGGCCTGGATCATCGCGTGATAGAGCAGGCGGCGGTTGTCCCTGATCTCGATTTCCTTTTCGGCCGGCTCTCTTATTTCTTCGAAGGAGCGGGTCGCGGCCAGTTCGCTGAAGTCGTCGAAGTCAGTCCCCATGGCAAGCCAGCCGTCCGGTCCGGCGATGGTCAGGTCGACGGCTCCTCCGGAAAGGTGGGGGGACGGTTTTTCGAGATCGGTCGTGGGCTTGGCGACGAACTTGCCCAGCTCGCGCGCGATGGCGTCCTCGTCCGTCCAGCCTTGCGCGATCAAGGATTGGCGGAAGCCTTCGTACAGCGAGTCCTGGACCTCGTGGGAGCGCCAGCCGTCGAGCACGACCAGGCGATAGCCTGCCGGGAGCTGCTCGGCGGCGAGCGCCAGTCTTTCTGCGGCTCCTTTGCGCAGGTAAGCCTCCGTCTGCGCCCCCGCGTAACCGCGGTGATAGTAAGCGGGATATACGGTGATCCGGGGGGAAAACGCAGAGAGCGGGACCATCGCCTCGCCGCATTCGCTGGCAGGAGGGGGGAGAGCGGTTCGGTCGTCAAGGCTTGCCGGGATCGGCGGATAGTTCATAGCGTTCACCTCCTTTGGCGTATGTAGAACGTCCTTCAGGAAATATAGTAGCGGAAAAACAATTTTTAGTAAACTGTAATTATATTTAATTTTCTGCAATTTTCTTTTTTGTGTTAATTAAGCGATTTCTTAGAAGTAATAGATCATTTGTCGAGTCAAGATACAAAGAAAATTCTCAAAGAGTTGAAACATTTGGCTCCTGTTCAAGAAATAATCAAACAATTGACTGATGCTGATATTGAGAGGATCGTTCCTAAGATAACCAAATTCGCGGAAGCAGATTCCAGACCGGAAAGAAAAAGTTCTAATAATCAAAATGTATATGATCCTCATTTGAAGCAGCCAGATTTCGTACATTGCAATTTTACGGGCGTAGGTTATGAATGGGATGGACCTCAGGAAACACAACGTTACTCGTTTCAGACATGACAAAAGTTTCACAGAAAAGACCTAGTCACGTAACCTTTAATCATCTTACAAAGGGAACTGCCATATCTCGATTGAAAAGAGATTATCTCCCACGCCAGACATTGCTGCATGGTTTCCCAGCTTTTGCTTGAATCCCCACCGGCTTTTGCTATGATTAAAACAAGCGCTTGTCATAGAAGCGAGCGCCAACTGAATACATTAGCTACAAACAGGTCCTTGTTTCTGTGAAATCCTTATTCAAGAACAAGGTTAAAAGGGAAGTTTGGTGAAATGCCAACGCGGTCCCGCCACTGTAAGAGAGGAGTCCACCTTCACGGCGTCAGCCATCCACTGCCCATATGGGAGCGGGAAGGAGAAGCAGGACGATGATGCTCGAGCCAGGAGACCTGCCTGTTTTTGTGTGTGCACTGATTTCCTTCGGGTCAAAGGAAGAGGTGAGGATTGTTGCAGACAACCATCCGCGCTTTGTTTTCCTTTTTTGAATGAGGGAGAGCAAAGCGTTTTTTATTTGCAGGAGACAGTCAGTCCAATATGTGGAGGATTCCCAATGAATAAACAAGACGCAAAACGAGGCTTGCTGCTGGTCTACACCGGGGACGGCAAGGGAAAGACGACGGCGGCGCTCGGGCTGGCGGTGCGCGCGACCGGACGCGGCAAAAAAGTGCTGATGGTGCAGTTCATCAAATCGCCGGAGCGGACGTACGGAGAGAAGCTCGTGTTTGACAAAATCGGGATCGAGATCGTTCAGAAGGGGAGCGGCTTTACGTGGACCAAGACGCCCGAGGAGCATCGCGCGGCGCTCGCGGAAGCATGGAGCTACGCGAAGGAGCAGCTGCTCGGCGGCGCTTATGATGTCGTCATTTTCGACGAGCTGAACAACGCGCTGGCCATCGACCGCTTTCCCGTCGACGACGTGCTGCCGCTCGCGGATGTGCTGGAGACGATCCGGAACAGACCGCGCCACATCCATCTCGTCATTACGGGACGCAGCGCCAGGCAGGAAATCATCGACATGGCGGATCTGGTGACGGAGATGAAGCCGATCAAGCACTACTACGACGAAGGCATCCCCGCCGTGCTGGGGGTCGAATTTTGATGGGCGTGCTGGAGGCGTACGGGCATGGCGGCGACCTTTTGACGGCTGCGCAGCGCTTTGACGTGCCGACGGGCGACTTTCTCGATTACAGCGCGAACATCAATCCGCTGGGAATGCCGCAGAGCGTCAGGGAGATGCTGCTGACGTCGCTCGCCGCTGTCACGCGGTATCCGGACCCGGGCCATCGCGTGTTTCGCCAGGCGCTGGCTGCGCGGCTGGGCTTGCCGCTGTCGTGGCTGCTGCCGGCGAACGGTGCGGCGGAAGCGATGGCGCTCGCGATCCTCGGCTTGCAGCCGCAAACGGTCGGAGTCGTGTACCCGTGTTTTTCCGAATACGCTCAGCTGGCCCGGCAGTTTGGCGCCCGGGTCGTCGGCTGCTGCGGGGTGGAGGAGCGCGGCTACAAGCCGGACACGGGCGAGCTGTACCGGCTGTTCGAGAAGAGCGACCTGATCTTCGTCGGCTCGCCGAACAATCCGACCGGCATCCTGTATGCGCCGGATGAGCTGCGGAAAATGGCGGACTGGGCAGAGCAGACGAAGACGTGGCTGGTTGTGGACGAAGCCTTTCTCGACTTCGTGCAGGAGGAGCGGCAGTATTCGCTGGCGAGCGAGCTGGAGCGTTTTCCCCGCGTCATTCTCATGCGCTCCATGACCAAGATGTACGCCATTCCCGGCCTGCGCCTCGGCTACGCCATCGCCCAACCGGAGGTGATCGGGCGCATGCGCGACAAGCAGGTGAGCTGGAGCGTCAATGCGCTGGCGCTGCGGGCGGGGGAGCTGTGCCTTGCGGAGCACGCTTACGAGAGAGAGACGCGGGCGTTGATCGCACAGGAGCGGGCTTACCTCAGCGCCTTCATTCGCGAAGAGTTGGGCTGGAAGGTCTGGGCAGGAGAAGCGAATTTTTTGCTGCTGCGTTCGCCGGCAGAAAAGACCGCCGAACAGTTGCAAGCCTTACTCGGCAAAAAAGGCATCCTGATCCGCAGCTGCGCCATGTATCCCGGTCTGACCGCCCATGACGTGCGGATCGCGGTTCGCGGCCGGGCAGACAACGAGCGTTTGACGGCGGCACTGCGCGACGTCTGGCGCGAGGGGAGGCGGGCCGAGTGAGTCTCATTCTGGTGACCGGAGGAGTCCGCTCCGGCAAAAGCCGCTTCGCGGAAGAGCTGGCGGAGCGAACGAGTGAATCCGTGATCTATGTCGCAACCGGGGAAGCGTGGGATGCAGAAATGTCCGCGCGAATCGAGCGGCACCAGGCCCGTCGGCCCGCAAGCTGGGGCTGCGTCGAGGCGGGAGGGCGTCTGAGCGAATCGGTGGTCGCCTGTGCAGGCTATGAGGTCGTCCTCGTGGATTGCCTGTCGACATGGGTGAGCAGCCGGCTGATAAGCGTGCCGGAGACGGAGTGGAGGAGCCAGGCGATTACGCAGGAAGTGCTGCGCGAAGCCGAGGCGTGGCTGGCTGCAATCGTGACATCCAGCGACAGGCAGACGGTCATCGCCGTCACCAGCGAGGTCGGCCTCGGCGGCGTGGCGATGAACCGACTGGGCCGCTGGTTCGCCGATGTGCTGGGGGATGTCAATCAGCTGGCGGCGCGGCAGGCCGGGACGGTCTACGCCGTCCTGGCGGGGATCCCGTGGAGGATCAAAGGATGAATGCGCTGTGGCACGCAATTGCTTTTTTTACGAGAATTCCGGTTCCCTGGCTCAAACCCTCCGAGACGGCCTGGAAACAAAGCGTCAACGGCTATCCGGCCGTCGGGATCGTGATCGGCTTGGTGCTGTGCGGCGCGCACCAGGCGGCGCTCACCCTGTTCAGTCCGCTGCTGGCCGCCGTCCTGACGGTTGCCGTCTGGGTGTACATCACGGGTGGACTGCATCTGGACGGCTGGATGGATCTGGCGGATGGGCTGGGCAGCAGCCGCCCGCGCGAGCAGGTGCTGGCGATCATGAAGGACAGCCGGGTCGGTGCAATGGGCGTCCTGGCGGCGGTTTTGCTGCTGCTGCTGAAAACGGCGGCAGTGACGGAGCTGTTCCGGCCGGACTGGGCGCTGCTCCTGCTCGCGCCGTTCGCTGCCCGCACCCATGTGCTGCTCTCCATCTGGTTTTGGCCGTATTTGTCAGCGGAAAAAGGCATCGGCAAGGGCATTCGCGAAGGGCTTTCCCCCGTCTCGATCGGACTGGGCTACCTCGTCCTGCTGACAGCGGGCTGGCTGATCGGCAGCTGGGCAGCCGTGACCGCGATAGTGGCGTCGCTGCTGTTTGCCCTGTGGTTTTCCCGCGCGGTGGCTGGCAAGCTGGGCGGCTTGAACGGCGACTGCTACGGCGCCGTCATCGAGAGCGGCGAAGCGGTCATGCTGCTCGTCCTGGCAGGGAGCTGGTGGGGATGAAGTGGCTGTGGATACGCCACGGCGAGACGAAAATGAACCGGCAGAAGCGGTATGTGGGACACAGTGACGTGCCGCTGAGCGAACAGGGGCAAAGAGAAGCGGAGGAACTGGCCAAACGATGGGCGCCTGCAAACGAAGGGGCTGTCCGGATCTACTCCAGCGATTTGCGCAGGTGTATCGAGACGGCCCGCCCGCTCGCGGCAGCATGGGGAGTGCCGATCGCAGCCGTGCCTGCTTTGCGCGAGCTGTCATTTGGGACATGGGAGCTGTTCACATACGAGCAGCTGATGGAGGAGGACGGGGAACGCGCCACACGCTGGTACGATGACCCGTTCACATCCGCTCCGCCAGACGGGGAAAGTCTGCGCCAGCTGGGCGAGCGCTTCGATCCGTGGCTGCGAAGCGTGCTGGCCGAGCTAAAGAAAAGCCGGTCCGCCACTCGGGAGCACCGCGGCGCGATGCTGCAGGACGGCGGCAAGCATGAGTCCGGCAGCGCGCACGAGCCTGCCAGCACCGCGGATGATGCCCTTCCCGAGCTGATCGCCGTGGTCACCCACGGGGGCGTCATTCGCTGGTTCCAGGCGGCGTGGCTCGCGCAGGACCCGGGCCGCTACTGGCAGGCGGAGGGCTTGCAGCACGGCGAGGCGCTGCTCGTGGACTGGGACGGCCAGCGCTGGGCAGCGCAATCTGTGACGAAGTGAGAGAGGATCATGATGAACGAGGCTTTGATCTTGGCCGCCGCCTACCTGATTGACCGGGTGGTGGGCGATCCGCGCGGCCTGCCCCATCCCGTCGTCATCATCGGCTGGTGGATTTCGCGGCTGGAGCGCGTCATCCGCGCTGTGGTGAAACGGGAAGAGCATTTGAAAATAGCGGGTATCCTGTTTCCGCTCCTGATCGTCACCGGCAGCTATGCGGCTGTCTGGCTGATCGTGGGGGCGGCGGCATGGGTGCATCCCGTGCTCGCCTGGCTGCTGAGCGCCTGGCTGATTTCCACGACGATCGCCGCCAAAGGCTTGGCGGACGCGGGTCTGGAGATTGCAGGGCAGCTGGCGAAAGGCGACTTCTCGCAGGCGCGGCGCTCCCTGTCCATGGTCGTCGGCCGCGATACAGAATACCTGGACGAATCGGAAATATGCCGGGGGGCGGTGGAGACGGTGGCGGAAAACATCGTGGACGCGATCGTCTCGCCGCTGATCTACGCCGCCATCGGCGGGGCTCCGCTGGCGATGGCGTACCGGGCGGCCAACACGCTGGACTCGATGGTCGGCTACAAAAATGAGAAATACGCCAATCTCGGCTGGGCATCCGCCCGCTTTGACGACGTGTTGAACTACATTCCCGCCCGCTTCACCGCGCTCTTGCTGGTCATCGGCAGCAGGCTGCAGCGGCTGGACTGGCGGCAGTGCTGGACGATCATTCGCCGGGACGCTCATTTGCACCCGAGCCCGAACAGCGGCTTGCCGGAAGCGGGAGTCGCGGGAGCGCTGGGCGTGCAGCTCGGCGGGCTCAATTTTTATCAAGGGATTCCGTCGGATCGCGCCAGAATGGGCGATGCGCGCAGGCCGCTGGATGCGGGCGACATCCAGTCGGCGGTGCGGCTGATGTATCTGGTTTCGTTGCTTTGTCTCTTCGCGTGCCTGGCGATTGCCAGCTTGCTTCGCTAGCGTGTCAGGGCATAGGCAGAGCTTCAGGAAGAAAAAGGAAGGGGACACTGGCGCAGGACCTGCCCGCCAGTGGAGAGGAGGGGCCGTATGAGCGGCAAGTTGTTTGTGATCGGGTTTGGCCCGGGAAGTTTCGAGCACATCACCAAACGGGCGCGGGAAGCGATTCAGGAAAGCGATGTCATCATTGGCTACTCGACTTAAGTGGAGTTGATCCGCGAGCTTTTGACCGATCAGGAAATCGTCAGCACCGGGATGACCGAAGAAGTGACCCGAGCCCGCGAAGCTGTGCGCCAGGCGGAAGAGGAAGGCAGGAAAGTCGCGGTCATTTCCAGCGGCGACGCAGGCGTGTACGGCATGGCCGGTCTCGTCTACGAGGTGCTGGTGGAAAAAGGCTGGACGGAGGCGACAGGCGTCCCCATCGAGATCGTGCCGGGGATCTCTGCGATCAACTCCTGTGGGGCGATCCTGGGCGCACCGATCATGCATGATGCCTGCACGATCAGCTTGAGCGACCATTTGACGCCATGGGAGCTGATCGCGAGACGGATCGGATGCGGCAGGCATGGCGGACTTCGTCATCGCCCTCTACAACCCGCGCAGCGGACGGCGCACCCACCAGATTGTGGAGGCGCAGCGCATTCTCTTGCAATACCGTTCGCCGGACTCGCCGGTCGGAATCGTGAAGAGCGCGTTTCGGGAACGGGAGCAAGTGATCGTCACCACTTTGGCGAAAATGCTGGAACACGACATCGGCATGCTGACGACCGTCATCATCGGCAACTCGTCTACCTTTGTGTACGACGGCAAGATGATTACGCCGCGCGGCTACAAGCGCAAGTACACCCTGACTGTGGATGAACAGCCCTTGAAGCTGCACCAGCGCTTGCGGGTGGAAAATGAGCCGTGGTCGCTGGAGGCGAAGGGAGGGGCGCAGGGGGAAACGCTGGAAACGACGGCCGCGATCGCAGCTGCTCCTGCCCGCCATGCCGAACAGTCAGGCGCTCCCGCTGAGCACGACGCAGCCGCCGGAGTCTTCGCAGCCGCCGCTGTCCCCGCCGCACCGGCTGCTCAAACCCGGTCGGTAGCTCCAGAAGCAGCCGCTGCCGCAACCGCGACGGCAGTCCTGGAGACACCGCCCGTCAGGCAAGCGGAGCAGACTGCGCTCGACTGGGCGATGCAGGCGCTTGCGATTGCCAATGAAGCCAAAGGAATCGCGACGCAGCCGGCCGACTATGCCGGAGCGCGCACGGCCTCGTCCTTTGTCCCGGAAATGATCTTCGAGTGCGCCGTCAGCCCTGGCGTCGCCAACAAAAAGATCACGCCGCAGCAGATGCTGGCCCTCGCAGAAGTGGCAGGCGAAAAAGGGGAGCTAGAATACACGCCGCACCATCAGATCATTCTGCGTGTGCCGACTGCCAATCCGGATGCCGTCACGACGCGGCTGCGCCAGCTGGGGCTGATCCTCTCCCCGATCGGGGACGTCGTGCAGGTCAAGGCGTGCGATTTTTGCGACTGCGAGAAAAAAGACAGCATTCCGTATGCGGAGGAGCTGCACCAGAAGCTCGGCGGCAGGGAAATGCCGAAGGAACTGAAAATCGGCTTCAACGGCTGCGGTATGGCTTGCTACGGAGCCGTCAACGAAGATATCGGCATCGTGTTTCGCAAAGGGAAGTTTGATCTGTTCCTGGGAGCGAAGACGGTGGGACGCAACGCGCATGCGGGCATCCCGGTCGCGGAAGGCATCCCGAAGGAAGAGATCGTGCCGCTGGTGGAGCGCATCGTGACGCTGGAAGGCTACGCCTGGCGCGAACCGGCGAAGACAGAGGTCGAGAATGCGGCGTGCGGGGACTAGAGCACGGCCGCTTGCCATTACAGACAGAGGAAGGCGGCGGAAGCGCAGCCCTTTTGCAGGACATCCCTTCAAGGAGGAGATTCAATGGACGCAGTACTTTTCGTGGGCCATGGCAGCAAGGCCCCGGAGGGCAATGAGGAAGTCAGGCAGTTTGTGGCCTCGCTTGCACCCGAGCTGGATGTGCCGATCATCGAGACCTGCTTTCTGGAGTTCGAGCGCCCGGATATGCTGCAAGGGCTGAATACGTGCGTAAAGCGGGGGGCGACCCGCGTAGCGGTCATCCCCATCATCCTCTTCTCGGCGGGACACGCGAAAATTCACATCCCGGCGGCGATTGACGAGGCGAAGGAGCTGCATCCGCACGTGCAGTTCATTTACGGACGCCCGATCGGCATCCACGACGAGGTCGTCAACATCCTGACGACGCGGATGAACGAGGCAGGCTTCGCGTCCGGCGAGGAGCACGAGGAGCTGTCCGTGCTGCTCATCGGACGGGGCAGCAGCGACGCGGACGCCAACAGCGACATTTACAAAATGTCCCGGCTGTTTTGGGAGCGCTGCAAGGCGAAATGGGTCGAGACGGCTTTCATGGGCGTGACCTACCCGCTGTATGAGGAAGGAATCGAGCGTTGTCTGAAGCTCGGTGCCCGCCATGTCGTGGTGCTGCCGTACTTTCTGTTCACCGGCGTGCTGATCAAGCGGATGAGCGACCAGCTGGAGCAGTTCCGCGCGAAATACCCCGAGGCGCAGTTCACGATGGCCGACTACTTCGGATTCCACCGCTGCTGAAGGAAGTGCTGAGAGATCGCGTGGAGGAAGCCCTGCACGGCGAGGTCAAGCTGAATTGCGACACCTGTCAGTACAGGCTGGCTGCGATGGAGCACATCGACCATCACCAAACGATCACGACCATGCGCACGACCACGTAACCCGATGTTCTATAGCACCTTTATCCATATGATGCGAGTCATGCAAGACGAGCACCCGGAAGTGCCGATTCTCACCATCCCCGGCGTATCGTCGTTTCTCGGGGCGGCCTCGCGGTTGAACCTGCCGCTCGCGGACGGCGACGAGCAGATCGGGATCATCCCGGCGACAGAGGACAGGGAAGCGATGCGCCAGGCGATCGAGGCGCATGATTGCGTCGTCTTTTTGAAAGTAGCCAAGGTCTTGCCGATGATCATCGGCCTGTTGAAAGAAATGAGCCTCGCAGACAAAGCGGCAGTCGCGACCAAAGTGACTTCCGAGGAGGAAATGGTCTGGACGGACGTTCGGGAGCTGGAACGCGCAGAGCTCAGCTATCTTACCTTGATGGTGGTGAAAAAATCATGAAGCTGTACATCGTGGGCGCAGGCCCAGGCGATCCTGACCTGATTACGGTCAAAGGCTTGAAGCTGCTGCAGGCGGCAGACGTGATTCTGTTTACGGACTCGCTCGTCAACGAAGAGCTGGTAGCGTTGGCCAATCCGGACGCGGAAGTGCTGCACAGCTCCGGCTTGGCCCTGGAGCAAATGGTCGAGCTGATGGCAGATCGCGTCCGCCAGGGCAAGACCGTCGTGCGTCTGCAGACAGGCGATCCGTCCGTATACGGGGCGATCATGGAGCAAATCGCTCTCCTGAAGGCGGCAGACGTCGAAGCAGAGATCGTTCCCGGCGTGAGCTCGGTCTTCGCGGCGGCGGCGGCAGTCGGGGCGGAGCTGACGATTCCCGAGCTGACCCAGACCTTGATTTTGACCCGGGCAGAAGGACGCACCCCTGTGCCGGAGCGCGAAAAGCTGCGTGCGCTGGCAGAGCATCACTGCACCTTGGCTCTGTATTTGAGCGCGACCTTGACGAAAAAAGTGGTGCGCGAGCTGGCCGGATCAGCTCATCCTGCGCACTCGCAAGCATGCGATGATCCTGGCCGGCTGGGCGCTCGACCCGGACATTCACGAGAAAAACGAGCAGTACCGCTCCAAGCTGTACGACAAAACCTTCACGCACGGGTACAGAAAAGGTGTGAATGAGTGATGGCCATTGAGCTGACAGAAGGGGAAATCCCGGTGATCCGGCAGCGCGGGGAGTACGCCATCATCGCCATTACCAAGCACGGCGTGGAGATGGCCCGCGGTCTGGCGCAAAAGTTCCCCGGGACGGACCTGTACTACATGAGCAAGTTCGCCCGCGGCGATGAAGCAGCGCGCGGCATCCAGCTGTTTGCGGGCAGCGTGCGGATGTTCTTTCCCGCCCTCTGGCCTGCCTACAAGGGGCTGATCATCATCATTTCGCTGGGAGCAGTCGTGCGGATGATCGCGCCGCTCCTGGAAGACAAAAAGAAAGATCCGGCCGTGGTCGTCATCGATGACCGGGGAGAAAATGTCATCAGCGTGCTGTCCGGCCATCTCGGCGGAGCGAACGAGCTGACGCGCGAGGTCGCCGCCGTGATGGGCGCGCGGCCGATCATCACCACCGCGTCGGATGTGCGGAAGACGATTCCGGTCGACTTGTTCGGTCGCCGTTTCGGCTGGGAATGGGATTCGGCAGACAAGCTCACGCCGGTCAGCGCATCGGTCGTCAACGAGGAGCAGGTGGCGGTCGTCAACGAGTCCGGCGAGCGGGACTGGTGGATGCACGATGCCCCGATGCCGCCGTCGATCCGCGAGTACGCGACGATCGCCGAAGCACAGGCGGCCCAGCCGCAAGCAGCGCTGGTCGTGACGCATCGGCTGCTGGCAAGGGAGGAGCAGTCCATCCTGGACAACGGCGTGCTGTACCGCCCCAAGGTGATTGTGCTCGGCATGGGCTGCAACCGGGGGACTTCGGCGGAAGAGATCGAAGCGGTGATCCGGGAGACGCTGGAAGAGCTGCAGTTTTCCATCAAGAGCGTCAAGGCGCTCGCGACGATCGAGCTGAAAAAGGACGAGGCAGGGCTCATCGCCGTCTGCGAAAAATACGGCTGGCCCTTTGTCTGGTATTCGCCGCAGCAGCTCAACCAGGTGCAGATAGAGGACCCGTCCGACACCGTCTACAAATACACCGGGGCGTACGGAGTGAGCGAGCCAGCCGCCAAGCTGTACGCGGGCGTGGACCAACTGGTTTTGACCAAGAAAAAGTCAGGCAATACGACCATATCCGTCGGCTTGATGCCGGATCGGGAGGAGGGGCGCGCATGAGCGACAGCCGTCGCATCGTCATCGCCGGAACGGGCAGCGGGACGGGAAAAACGACCGTCACCATCGGGCTGATGGCGGCGCTGAAACGAAAGGGCCGCATCGTGCAAGGCTTCAAATGCGGACCTGACTACATCGACCCGACGTATCACACGGCCGTCACCGGTCGGGCTTCGCGCAATCTGGACAGCTACATGCTCTCCCATGATGCCGTGAAGGAAATTTTCGTCCGGGGGTCGGCAGGAGCCGACATCTCCATCATCGAGGGCGTCATGGGGATGTACGACGGCAAGGAAGCGACCAGCGACGAGGGGAGCACGGCGGAAATCAGCATCCTGACCGCCTCTCCCGTGCTGCTCGTGGTGAACTGCCAGAGCATGGCCCGCAGTGCGGCAGCCATCGTCAAAGGCTTCCAGCTGTTGAATCCGGCGGCGCGCATCGTCGGGGTGATCGCGAACAAGGTCGGAAGCGCAGGGCATCACAAAATCGTCAAGGCCGCCATCGAGCAGGAGTGCGGCATCCCTGTCGTCGGCTACCTGAAGCGGGAAGACGAGCTGGAGATCCCGGAGCGCCACCTCGGGCTGGTGCCATCCGTGGAGCGGGGAGAGCTGGCGCCGCTGTTCGACAAGCTGGCCGACTTGATCGCAGAGACCGTCGACCTGGACCTGGTCTGGGAGTTGGCCAAGGCAGAGGAACTGCACGCCGAGCCTGTGCTGTTCGCCCCGGCAGGCGTGACCGGCACGCCAAAAGGCGTAACCGGTACACCCAAGGGCGTAACCTTTGCCGTGGCAAAGGATCCGGCCTTTCACTTTTACTATCCGGAAAATCTGGAGCTGCTGGAAGCGTACGGCGCCAGGCTGCGCTTCTTTTCACCGCTGGCAGGCGAAACGGTGCCAGAGGACGCGGACGGTCTGTACATCGGCGGCGGCTTTCCCGAGGAATTCGCCTCACAGCTGTCGCAAAATCAGGCGGTGCTGGACTCGTTCCGGACGGCCATCCAAAGCGGTCTGCCGACGCTGGCGGAGTGCGGCGGGTTCATGTTTTTGACGGAAGCGATCGTCACGACGGAGGGCGACAGCTACCCGATGGTCGGGCTCATCCCGGGCAAGGTGACGATGCAGAAGAAACTGGCGGCCTTGGGCTATCGCGAGGTCCGCGGAAAAGCGGGCAACTTTCTGCTCGGCGCAGAGGAAGCGGCCAAAGGGCACGAATTCCACTACTCGACCTACCACGCGGATGCCGAGCTGCCGCATGCCTATGAAACGAAAGGCTTGCGCGGGACGAAGCCGGAGGGCTACGCCCAAGGAAATCTCGTCGCAGGCTATACTCACCTGCATTTTGGCTCGAATCCAAAGCTCGTGCGTCGCTGGATCGAGCGCTGCGAGGAGGTGGGCGCGCGTGCCTAAAGCCCTCCCGTTGATGATCCAGGGAACGAGTTCGGATGCGGGAAAAAGCGCCATCGCGACGGCTTTTTGCCGCATCTTCGCCCAGGACGGGCACAAGACCGCCCCGTTCAAATCGCAAAACATGTCACTGAATTCGTACGTGACGCCGGACGGCAAGGAAATCGGGCGCGCCCAGGGCGTGCAGGCGGAAGCGGCCGGGGTGCTCGCCACGACGGACATGAATCCGATCCTGATCAAGCCGACGCGGGACTCCGAATCGCAGATTGTCGTGAACGGCGAGCCGTACGGCAATATGAAGGCGATGGCGTACCGGACGGACTTTTACGACGAAGGTCTGCGCATTATCGAGGAGTCGTATTCGCGCCTGGCCGCTGCCTACGAACGGATCGTGATCGAAGGCGCGGGCAGTCCGGCGGAAATCAACCTGAACGACCGGGAGCTGGTCAACATGCGGGTCGCGCGCCTGACCAACGCTCCCGTCGTTTTGGTGGCGGACATCGAGCGTGGCGGCGTGTTTGCCTCTCTGGTCGGCACCCTGCAGCTGCTCGAACCGGAGGATCGGGAGCGCGTGATCGGCGTGATCATCAACCGGTTTCGCGGCGATGTGACCTTGCTGCAGCCGGGACTGGACTGGTTTGAAGCATACACCGGCAAGCCCGTGCTGGGAGTCGTCCCGTTCATCCCCGACCTGTGGATCGATGCGGAAGACTCGCTGATCCTGCACCGCTACCAGGTTCAGCGGGAGCCGCTGCGCCAGAGCCGGCAATCGCCGTGCCTGGGCCAGCAGCAATCGCTGCACCCTGGCCCGCAAGAGACGCCGCCCGACATCGACGTCGCCGTGCTGCGTTACCCGCGCATTTCCAACTTTACCGATGTCGATCCGTTCTTCGTGGAGCCGGACTGCCGCATGCGCTTTGTGACCCGGCCCGAAGAGCTGGGCGAGCCGGATCTGATCGTTTTGCCCGGCAGCAAAAACACGCTGGAAGACCTGCAGTTTTTGCAGGAAAGCGGGCTGGCGGAAAAGATTCGGCGGCTGCACCGCGGCGGCCGCAGCTTCCTCGTCGGGTTGTGCGGCGGCTATCAGATGCTGGGAGAGTCGATCCATGACCCTGCGGGAGTGGAATCGCCCTTGCGCGAGCTGGCAGGACTGGGCCTGATCCCGATGACGACGACGATGGAGCAGCGCAAGACGACGGTGCTCTCGCGCGGCATCGCTCAGTTCGCCGGGGAACAGCTGGAGCTGGAAGGCTACGAAATTCACATGGGGCAATCTGTCTACAAAGACAACGACGCCCCGTTTATTCGGCTGACGGATCGCACGGACGGCTATTGCTCGCCGGAGCGGCAGCTGATCGGGACGTATTTTCACGGCCTGTTTCACAACGACGCATTCCGCACGCTGCTGCTGAATGCGATTCGCAGGAAAAAAGGACTGCCCCCGCTCACGGATCGCCCATCCTTTGTCGCTCTTAGGGAGCAGGGCTACGATCTGTTGGCCGAGACCGTGCGGCAGCATGTCAAGCTGGATGTCATTGAGGAGCAAATGAAGCTCTATCAGGAAAAAGAGGTGCGTATAAGATGACAGACTGGAAAAAACAGCTAGGCGCAATCGAACCGCTCCATCAGGAAGCGGCAGAGCAGACGAGACAGCACGTCGACCAGCTGACCAAGCCGCTCGGCAGCCTGGGCCGCCTGGAGACGCTCGCCGTAGAATTGGCCGCGATGACGGGTGAGCCGTTCCCGGTCACAAGCCCGCCCGGCGTCATCGTCTTTGCCGCCGATCACGGGGTGGCGCGGGAAGGCGTGTCGGCGTATCCGCAGGAAGTGACGGCGCAAATGCTCTTGAATCTGACGTATGGCGGAGCGGGGATCAACGTGTTCGCCCGGCAGATCGGCGCCCTGCAAACGTTCGTGGATGTAGGCGTGGCAGCAGAAGTGGACGCGCCGGGGGTGTGCGGCAAGCGCATCCGGGCTGCATCCGGCAACATCCTCCGGGAGCCGGCCATGACGCGCGAGGAGGCAGAGCGCTCCATTCAGATCGGCATCGAGTCTGCCCATGAGATCGTGGCGGAGGGCGCGAGAGTGCTGATCGTGGGGGAAGTCGGCATCGGCAATACGACAGCGAGCAGCGCTATCCTGGCGGCATTGACCGGGGTTGACCCGGATGAGATCGTCGGGCGGGGAACCGGCCTGACCGATGAAGGCTGGCAGCGCAAAAAGGCTGTGGTGCGAGCAGTGCTCGCCCTGCATCGGCCGGATGCCGCAGACCCGATCGACGCCCTGGCCAAGGTCGGCGGACTGGAAATCGGCGCCATGGCGGGCGCCATCCTCGGCGCGGCCTCCCGCCGTGTGCCCGTCTTGCTGGACGGGTTCATCGCGACCGTCGCAGCCTTTTTGGCCGTGCGCCTGGAGCCGGCCGCAGCGGGCTACCTCATCGCCGGACATCGCTCCCAGGAGCCGGGCCATGCTTTCGTGCTGAAGACGCTCGGCAAGGAGCCGCTGCTCGATCTGCACCTGCGGCTGGGAGAAGGCAGCGGCGCGGCCCTTGCCTTCCCGATCGTCGAGGCGGCGAGCCGGATGGTCAGGGAGATGGCGACATTCGCTTCGGCCGGAGTAAGCGACCGATGAGCCGGACGGGGACGGGAAAAGTATATCTGGTCGGAGCAGGCCCGGGAGACCCCAAGCTGATCACGGTCAAAGGGCTGGAGTGCCTGCAGCAGGCAGATGTCGTCGTCTACGACCGGCTGGCGAATCCCGCCTTGCTGGAGCACGCGCCTGAACAGGCCGAGCGCATTTACTGCGGCAAGCTCCCGGACGGCCACATGCTGAAGCAGGAAACAATCAACGAGCTGCTCGCCGAGAAGGCCGGGGCGGGAAACATCGTCGTGCGCCTGAAGGGCGGCGACCCGTGCGTGTTTGGCCGCGGCGGGGAGGAAGCGGAGCATTTGGCGAAGCAGGGCATCCCGTTCGAGATCGTGCCGGGCGTGACGGCCGGCATTGCCGCCCCCGCTTACGCAGGCATTCCTGTGACGCATCGGGAGCACGGCTCGTCCTTTGCTGTCGTAACGGGACATTTGCGTGAAGACAAGCCGGAGCTGGCGACGGAAAGGTGGCGCGCCCTGGCGACGGGCATCGACACGGTCGCCTTTTACATGGGCGTGGCCAACCTGCCTTTGATCCGCACGCAGCTGATCCGGCACGGACGCGATCCCAAGACGCCTGTCGCGATCATCGCCTGGGGCACGCTCCCGCAGCAGGCGACGCTGACGGGGACGCTGGCGGACATCGAGGAGAGGCTGGCCGCAAACAGCCAGATCACGAATCCGGCGATCATTCTGGTCGGGGACGTGGTACAATTGCGGGAGAAAATGAATTGGTTCGAGACGCCCATCACATAGGAGCGCCGATTCGAAAAAGCGCAGAAGCGATGGCAGACTTTTGCCGCGAACGCAGCAAGCGGCCGTCTGTGAGCGAGTGAGCAGCCGAGGATCCGAACCATGGGCACAAAAACGGAGAGGGGGGAAGGAGCGGTGCGGCATTATCCGATGATGGTCCATCTGGAAAGCAAGCCTTGCCTCGTCGTCGGAGGCGGGCAGGTGGCGGAGCGAAAAATCGGCAGGCTGCTGGCCGCCTGTGCGCCTGTCACCGTGATTGCTCCTTCCTGCACGGCAGCGGTCGAGGCGTGGAGGCGTGAAGGGCGAATTGTTCTCCTCAAGCGCCCGTTTGCACCGGATGACGTCCGGGATGCCGTGATTGTCATCGCCGCGACCAGCGATGCGAATGTCAATTTGTCCGTCTATCAGGCCTGCCTTCCGCACCAATGGGTCAACATTGCGGATCGGCCTGACTTGTGCACGTTTACGGTTCCGTCCGTGGTGGAGCGGGGCGATTTGCAGATCGCCATTTCTACCGGCGGACACAATCCCGGTCTGGCCAAAAAACTGCGGCGGCAGCTGGAACAGCAGATCGGCCCGGAATACGAGGAATACACGCGTTTTCTGGGAGAAATGCGCAGGCGGGTCCTGGCGCTGTCCCTGGAGGAGCGGGAAAAACGTGCCCTCCTGGCTGCGCTCTTGGACGACCGGTTTTTCCATTGGACAAAGACGGGGGAGCTCAGCCGGAGGGATCGGGAGGCAGAGCGGCTCATCAGCGAGAAAATCAAGTCCGATGCGCACAGGGGAGAGCCGTGACTCTGCGTGACCGTCTAAAAAAAATGCCGAGCTTTCTCTTTGAAAAAAGACCCCTTCCAACAAAAGGCAGCCCGTTCCTCCGCAGGGGACGACCTGCCTTTTTGTCGGGACCATCGGTGTCGGGAGACTTTTTCCCCGTCACATAAACGAGGAAAGAATTCTCTTTACCCTGCGGCGATCCTTCACGACACGTCTTTTGTCGATCAGCTTGTTCCGTTTGGAACGAAATTGGCTCGTCGTATTGCCGCCGTGGATGATATGCACGTAGTTTCGCAGGCGCAGTTTGTTGTGGCGCAGGCGGATGACCGCGGGATGTCCACCGCGCAGACGGTACCGTTTTCCCTTCAGATAGTCTTTTACTTTGTAGATCAAGGTATAGAAGGCCGGAGACTTGGCATGCATCGGCGCGATCCGCTTCCTTTTCGCGTCGTACATGTAGCCATGCTGGTTGATAATGGCTCGAATGCCCTTTCTCCTGTGGTGGTGATGGAGCTGTTGCATATAGCTTCTGCGATACAGATCGTCCGAATCCAGCCGCACGAGATACAAGTAACGATAGCCCTTCAGACGCTTTTTGAAGCTCCTTTGATACATGCTTTTGGAAATGAACTTGATGTTTTTCGGGAGCTTGCTGTACTTGCGCAGCGCCTTTTTGATTTTTTCTCGGGAACGGTCCTCGTACTCTACGAGCGCCACGAAGCGCTGGTTATGACGTAAACATTACATGGTATTGGAGTTTGTCTGGCTTTGCGTTAGTCGGATACCGCAGCAAGATACAAGCACAGCGCGGGAACGCTTGGAATCAGCCGGAGGTGCGCTTCGAGCGGACGAGGCTGCATCCGGAGCTCACTCCAAATAAGCGATCACCTGGTTCACCGCTTTCGGCGATAGTTGCAGCGTCGAGTCTGACTCGCCTGTTCCGATCAAGGATTGACTTGGTTTTCCGGCAGTTTGGCGGGAGCCTTTTTGTCCAATGGAAAAATTTTGCTCAGCACGCCGAAGATTTTCTTGGACTCCTTGGTGAGAAGCGGACCCAGAATCGCCAGGATGAGCACGTACAGCGCGGCAAACGGCTGCAGGATTTCCATGAGTGCCCCGGCTTTTCCCGGATTGGCCATGATGATGGAAAACTCACCGCGGGAGACAATGGTAAGTCCGATGATGGTCCTTTTCGACAATGGCGATAATGTACCACCCGTCTCTTGCCTGATGTTCATCTCGCCGATCGATTTCCCCATGCAGCGAGCCCCGGGCTCCAGTCTGTACCATTCGATGACCAGCTTATCCAAAGCGACCTCGACGGTTTCCAGCGCCGAAGGCTTATACGTCAAGCCGCCCACGATTGCGGAAATCTGCCGCGCTTCATCGTCGTCGAGCGTCACCATGGAGATGGTCTCGTCGCTGTCGTCTTTATCGAAATGAAAAAGCTCCCTTCGTCAAGATTTGAAATGCTCTCCATTCCAGTGCTATCTTTGCAATATCCCCCCTTTTTGCGATTTACTTGTCAGCATTCATATTACAATATAATTATATACTAATGACGACAAGAAAGCTCGGAAATGAAACACTTCTCTAAAAAAATGACACATGTTCTTGAGGGTGATGGCGAATGGCAAACAAACAATACCGGCTCACGGAAGCAGAATGGCAGTTCATTCACGAAATGCGCGAGATGGACATGGACGGGATCCTGGACATTTTGATCGCCCTGCGCACAGAGGCGAGGGAGCTGGAGAAAAAAGCCGGGCTTGTCCGGGAAAAGCAGCAGGAGCATGGGGAGCAGGAGTACGAAAGGCTGCAAAAGCGGATCGACCAGCTACGGCTGTTCGAACAGGAAATTCGCAATACGTGGCCGCAGGAGTGAGGAGAGCAGCACAGATTCAGAAAGCAAAAAGAACCGGCAGCCCCTTTTTTGCGCAGGGTTGCCGGTTTTCGCTGGGAACGGGATTACGCCAGCGTACAGCAATGTGTGCACCGGATTATGATGGTCGACAATGATGAGCCGGATCATGGCTGTTATTCCGAGGTAAAGAAAGTAACGCATCGGGAAATGATAGTCCTCGCGAAAATATTTCACAATCTGCTTGCGTTTTCGCTGCAGGATGGACTCGATTAGGCCGTTGCAGGCTGCGCTTCTTCTCTCGCTTTTTCCGGGTGGAACTCATCCTCCTGCTTGGCGATGACGACGGTTGCGACGCCGTTTCCGATCAGGTTGGTGATCGCGCGTGCTTCCGACATGAAGCGGTCGACCCCGAGGAGCAAGGCGATTCCCTCCACCGGAATCATCGGGAAGGCTGCCAGCGTCGCGGCGAGCGTGATGAATCCGGAGCCCGTCACACCGGCAGCCCCTTTGGAGGTGATCATCAGGATCCCGAGCAGCGTGATTTGCTGCCAGATGCTCAGGTCCACTCCGTAGGCTTGCGCGATGAACATCGCCGCCATGGACAGATAGATGGAGGTGCCGTCGAGGTTGAACGAATAGCCTGTCGGTACGACCAGACCAACCACAGATTTGGAACAGCCGTATTTCTCCAGGCGATCCATCATGCGCGGCAGGGCGGATTCGGAAGACGAGGTCCCGAGAACCAGCAGGATTTCTTCGCGAATGTACTTGATGAACGAGAAAATGTTGAATTTGTAGTAGCGGGCGATCGAGCCCAGAACGACAACGATAAACAGGAACATCGTGATGTAGACGCCGGTCATCAACAGGCCGAGTCTGCTGAGAGAGCCGATCCCGAATTTGCCGATGGTGTAGGACATCGCGCCGAATGCGGCGATCGGAGACACCTTCATGATCATGTTGACGACGCCGAAAAATCCGTGTGCCAGCTTGTCGAACAGCTTGATGACAGGCTGGGAGGCCGGACCCATAGCGGCGAGCGAAAGGCCGAACAGCACAGCGAAGAACAGGATCGGCAGCAGCTCGCCTTTGGCCAATGCGCCGACGACGTTATCCGGGATGATGCCGGAGATGAAGCCGATGAAGCCGTGGCTAGACTCGGCGGCGGCTTTTGTGTATTGCGTCACATCGCCGCTGGTCAGGCCGGTCTTGTCGAAGCCTTGGCCGGGCTTGATCAGGTTGACGACGCATAGGCCGATGGCAAGGGCAATCGTGGTAACGATTTCAAAATAAATCAACGCTTTTCCGCCGATCTTTCCTACCTTTTTCATGTCGCCCATGCTGGCGATTCCGTTGACGACGGTAAAGAAGACAATCGGCGGGATAACCATCTTGATCAGCTTGACGAAAATGTCCGCCAGCACTTTCAGCTCTGCGCCGAATTTTGGAGCAAAATGACCGACAATGATACCGAGCAGTATCGCGATAACCACTTGTACGGTCAGGTTTTTGAAATTGATCCGCATGTGACCTCGTCCCCTCTATAAGTGTGTTGAAAGCGCTTCAGACGTATGGTTGAATTTTATAAGAGAGTCGGACAAATGAATAGAATACGGTCATATTGGTTGTTTTGGTCTTTTTGGTCTTGCTCGTTCCCGGAAAATATCCCTCTATTTCCCAATGAAAAATGTAGCCATTGACATACTCTCGACATGAAGCATCGGTAAAGTAGAGTTTGTACATAACACGTACGATAGTTTTCACAACCGGGAGAATGGAGGATGTAACGTGTTTAAAAAACAGTATCTGGCAGTTGCATCTGCACTGGTCTTGACAGCGGGATTGTTCCCTGCAAGTTCTGATGCGCAAGTGGCAAAGAAAAATCTGGCAGCCAACTACAACAACATCAAAGTCCTGTATAACGGCGTTCAAGTTCCTACCACGGTCGAGCCTTTCATTGTGAACGGGACGACGTATATCCCGCTGCGCATGATGGCAGGTGTGTTCAACAAGGACATCACCTGGGACGGCACGAGCTACACCATCAACGTAAAAGACAAGGCAGACCCGGGCTACGAAGCCCAGATGTCCGCGAAGGATGCGGAAATTCAGCGTCTCAAAACCCAAATCGAAGATCTGAACGATGAAATCGACGGTCTCGAAAATGATTTGGCCGATTATGAAGATGAAGATGACGATGACGAGGAATTCCAAGGCGACTTGGACGATCTGGAAGATCTTTTAAATGAAGACTACGGCGATTACGAAGAATTGGAATGGGACATCTCTCTTAGTGGCGACGAAGATGACATCGAGGTAGAAATCGCGATCGACTTCGACGATTACGAGGATGATTTCAACGATCTGAGCGAGAAAAAACTGAAAACGCTGGTTGAAGACATCGTGAACGACATCTGGGATGAATTTGAGGACACCGATGTAACGGGTGTCATCATCGACAGCAGCTCCGACGATGAGCAATATGACTTCGAAGGCGACAGTGACGACGGCACGATCCTCTTCGAAGACGAAGAAATCTAATCTATCCCATAACCAAAAGCCTTGCTTTCTCTCAAATGGGGAAAGCAAGGCTTTTTTCCTATTTCCAAAAAGAGCAAATCCACATATAAAAAGAAAGAGGTAAACTGATAGTGTAAAATGAGAGAAGGGCGGCACGAGAAGTGATCGCGAATGGGGAAATGGTAAATGTCTATCAGTCAGGAACGGCTTCGATGAAAAGCATATTGATCGTAGAAGATGAACTCGTCATTTCACGAGTCTTGAAGGCTTATTTGCAAAAAGCGGGCTACGAGGTGTGGCAGGCTGTCGAAGGACTTGAAGCCCTGCGCCTGTTTGACGAAAAGAAGCCTGATCTGGTGCTGCTGGATGTCATGCTGCCAGAGCGCAATGGCTGGGAAATCCTGCAGTACATACGGGAAAAGAGCGCCTGTCCGGTCATCATGATCACGGCGCTGGGGCAAACCGACCAGAAGCTGATGGGGCTGAATGAAGGAGCGGACGACTACATCACCAAGCCGTTCGAGGCGGAGGAGGTCGTCGCTCGCGTCAATGCCGTGCTGAGGCGCTCCGCGATCCTGATCAAAGACCAGGAGACGCGCCTGTACGGCAGTTTGAAAATCAACTTTCAGTCGCATAGCGTGACCTTGCACGGGCTGGACGTGCAGCTTCATCCGCGGGATCTGTCCCTGCTGTTGTTTCTGGCGCAAAATCCGAACCAGACCTTTACCCGCGACCAGCTGATCGACCAGGTGTGGGGAATGGATTACGGGGGCAGCGATCGCGCCGTCGATTTGGCGATCAAACGGGTCCGCAAGACGCTGGAGAACTGGCCGTCTTCCGAAGGGGAGATCAAGACGCTGCGAGGGGTGGGGTATCAATTCTGTGTTTACCAAAAACAGTAAGCCTGTCTCGCTCCTGCGCTACTGGACCGTCCGCTATCTGATTACGCTGTGCTGCGGACTGGTCATCATCGGCGTCGTCTCCGCCTACTGGATCAAATACGCCGCGACAGAAAAGCAGATCGAGGTCACGCGGCTGTTCGCCGAGGAGGTGGCAGACCGCGTCGTGGACGATGAGGGGAAGCTGCTCGTGGGCGATTCGCTGCATCAGGTGCTGGGCAACCGGCGCAGGTTCATGGGGGTCGACCGGAATTTACTGCTGTTCATTGAAAATCAGCAGGGAGATCTGATCTACAGCAGGCCGGGCCAGCTGCCTGCGCCGCTGCAGCAGGATTTGACCAGGCTCCTGACGCAGGCCGATCAGGCCGACAAAGTGAAGCAGCCGAATGGCGACACGCTGTACGTGGTCAAGAAAAATTTGGAATTTAACGACAGGATCATCGGAAAAGTGATCCTGCTCTTTCCCGAAACCGATATCAAGGTTGGCAAGGAACAGCTGCAATATTTGATCATCATGCTGGGGAGCCTGGGCGTCTTGGGGTGGGCGGTCATCTACTTCCATTCCCGCCGCCTGTCCGAGCCGATCCAGAATGTCGTGACGGCTGCCAGGCAAATCGCGGAGGGAAACTACGACGTCCCGATGCAAAAAGCGATCAAGGAGCGGGAAATCCATGAGCTCGTCTCTACCTTCAAGGAGATGGCGGATCGGCTGCGCCAGCAGGAAAGCATGCGCACCGAGCTTTTGGCGGGCGTCACCCACGAGCTGAAAACGCCGGTGACATCCATCAGCGGGCTCGTCCAGGCGATCAATGATGAAGTCGTCACGGGCGAGGAGGAGAAGGAGTTTCTCGAGATTTGCCTGAAAGAAACCAGGCGGCTGCAAAACATGGTCGAAGATTTGCTCGATTTCAATTCGTTCGCCGTCGGGGCGATCGCAGTCACCCGAGAAGAGCAAAATCTGAACAAGCTCATCCGGGAGATTGCGTCCCAATGGAAGATTGTGCAGGACTCCGATTCCGTCTTCCTCTGCACAGATATCCCTGAAAAGCAGACGACGATCCTCGTCGATTCGGGCCGCGTCCAGCAAATCTTGATCAACCTGCTGAACAACGCGAGACAGGCGATCGGGGAGGGCGGCAAGATCGAGCTGGCGCTTTACGAGACGTCTGCGGACATGCGCATCGACGTGAAAGACAACGGACAAGGCATCCCGCCACAGGAACAGCGGCTGATCTTTGAACGCTTTTTTCGCGGCAGCAACAAGAAGGACAAGGTGTGCGGGCTCGGACTTGGACTCTCCTTTTCCCGGATGATCGCCAAGGCGATGGGGGGCGGGCTGGTGCTCAAGGAAAGTACAGCAGAAGGGTCCACCTTCACCCTGATCCTGCCGAAAGTGTCCGCCTGAGTCGATTGCCGTGCACGCAGGGCCGGCCATTCTTAGACCTGGCGTTTCCACATGGGAGCTTCACCGGCTTTGGTGAAGCTCCTTGATTTTTTTCATCAGCGCCCAGCCGATGGAAGGGGCGAACTTGTCGTAGACCGGCTGCAGGGCCTGGCGCCAGGCTTCGCGCTCTTCCGCTGTCTGCTCGTGGATGGTCATGACGTTCATCTGTTTGAGCTTTTCGAACTCGCTCTGGTTCAAGGATACCGACAGCTCGTTGTTGAATGTGGTCGCTTCAGCCAGCGCTTCTTCGATGTTCTGCTGGATATCGGCGGGCAGCTTGTTCCAGAAAGACTGGTTCAAGATCACGACATAGCCCAAATAATTGTGGTTGCTGACGGTCATGTACTGCTGCACCTGATACAGCCGCTTGGTGTACACGTTGGAGATGGTGTTTTCCTCGCTGTCGACCTCTCCTTTGGCGAGCATGCCGTACAGATCGTTGAACGAAGAGCCGACCGGAATCGCGTTCAACGTCCGGAATTGCTCCTCCAGCACCTTGCTGGGTATGATGCGGATCCGATGGCCGCTCAAATCCTCGGGCAAAAGCAGCGGCTCATTGGAGGTAAGCTGCTTGAAGCCATTGCTCCAGAACGCCATTCCTCTCATGTTTGACCGCTTCAGGGTGGAGAACAGCATTCGACCGATTTCGCCGTGAAATACTTTTTCGACATCGCGCTGATCGCGAAATACATAGGGCAGATCTAGGACGGCCCACTCCGGAATCGTGCCGGACAGATGGGAAAAGGCGGGAGCGATCATCTGGAGCTCGCCGCTCATCAGGGCAGGGATCTCCGTTTTTTCCGTATGCAGGGTGCTGTTGGGATAGACCTGCACCTCGACCCGGCCGTTCGTTTTCTTGTGCACCAGTTGGGAAAAGCGCTCGACAGCCAGTCCCTTTGGCGTGTTTTCCGCGACGACGTGGCTGAACTTGATGATGATCCGTTCCGAGAGCTTTTCCTGTTCCTCGTCGTAGCTCCATTGTCCAGGGGAAAAATCCCGTCCGAATCCGATCGCTACGGCGCTGATGAGCCCGAGAAGCACGAACAGGGCGATGCTGGCAAAAGATTTCATCGCTGACACTTCCCTTGAGTTGATTTGCTGGGAGTACTGTACCAAAATATAGGATAGCAAGCAATCATCGCCGGAAGGAAGAGTTTTTTGCTCAAACGTTTAGGCATTAAATGGAAGATTATGCTGCTTTCCGTCGGCATCGTCCTGTTTTCTCTCGTGATCGGGGGGCTGATTCTCATGGGCGGAGTCATTCGCCTGACGGAGACGCAGCTGGGGCAGCGACTGATGACGACAGCCCGTACCGTAGCAGAGATTCCGCTCGTTCAGACGAGCATCCAGGAGCCGGATGGCTGGAAGGCCATCCATGCGACCACCCGCCGGCTGCGGATCGTCAATGACGTGACCTATATCGTGGTGTTGAACATGGACCGGATCCGCTACTCCGATCCGCTGGAGGAGCGGATTGGCACGGTCTTTCGCGATCAGGCGGCAGAAGCGGCTTACGCGGAGCATTCGTACATCCAGAAGGTGCGAGGCGAGCTTGGGGACGCCCTGCGCGCGTTTGTGCCGGTCATGGACGATCAGCATCATCAGGTAGGGGTCGTCCTCGTGGGAAGGGTCATGCCCGGCATCTGGGAAATCACGAAGGAAGAGCGCGGCAATATCGTCCTGACGTTCCTTCTCTCCCTGCTGGTCGGCGTCTGGGGCTCGTACCAGCTGGCGCGGCACATGAAAAAGCAGATGTTTGACCTGGAGCCGGAGGGAATCGCCCGGATTCTCGTGGAGCGGACAGCGACCTTCCACGCCATGCACGAAGGGGTTATCGCCATCGACAATCAGGAGCGGATCACAATTTTCAACGACCGGGCCAAGCAAATTTTCGGCATCGACGCGGGTATGGAGGTCCAGGGCCTGCCGATTCGCTCCGTGCTGCATGATACGAGGCTCCCGGAGGTGCTGGAGCTGCAGATGAACTTTCGCAACACCGAGCTCCACGTCGGGAACATGCTGCTCTGGTCCAACCGGTTTTTGATCAAGGTCGAGGACAAGGTCGTCGGGGCGCTGGCGATCTTCCAGGACCGCACCGAGGTGGCGAGGATCGCCGAGGAGCTGACCGGGGTAAAGGAATTCGTCGGGGCCTTGCGGGTGCAAAACCACGAGCACATGAACAAGCTGCATACCATTGCCGGCCTGCTCCAGCTTCAGCAGTACGACAAGGCGCTCGACTACCTGTTTGAGGTTCACGATCAGCAGGAGGAGCTGACCTCCTTTTTGAGCGCCCGGATCGCGGACGAGAGCGTCTCCGGCCTGCTGCTCGGCAAGGTAAGCCGGGGCAGGGAGCTGGGAATTCGCGTGACCATCGACCGACTGAGCCATCTGGATCGCTTCCCGCCTTACATGGATCACCACCATTTCGTGCTGATCCTCGGCAACCTCATCGAGAACGCCTTCCACTCCCTGGAGAAGTGCGATCGCCCGGACAAGGAAATTACGATCAGCATCGAGCAGGACAGCGAGATCTGCTCCCTGCTGGTGGAGGACAATGGGATCGGCATGGACGAGGAGACGCAGTCGCGGATGCTGGAGCGCGGCTTTTCCACCAAGGAGCGGAAGCATCGCGGACTCGGCTTGTATTTGGTGCATCAGCAGGTCAATAAGAGCAGAGGCCAGCTGAAATGCCATTCCCGGCCTGGCGAGGGGGCCAGCTTTCTCATTACGTTTCCCATGAAAGAGGTGGACGAGCAGTGAAAAAGGAGACGATCCGCGTCGTCGTCATCGAGGACGATCCGATGGTCCAGGAAATCAATACGCAATTCATCGAGCGCGTCCCGGGCTTTCAGGTCGTGGGGGTCGCTGCGAACGGCGCGGAAGGGGTCAGACTGGTTCAGGAGCTGGCGCCCGACCTGGTCGTGATGGATGTGTTCATGCCCGTGCAGGACGGGATCAAGGCATTGGTCCAGCTGCGTGCCAGAGATCAGGCCGTCGATGTGATCGTCATTACGGCGGCCAAGGACAAGCAGACGATCCAGGCCATGCTGCGCAACGGCGCCATGGATTACATCATCAAGCCCTTTCAGTTCGGACGAATCCAGCAGTCTCTCGAATCATACCGGCTCTATCGCCAGCAGCTCGAACGGGACGGCACAGCTTCCCAGGAGGAAGTGGACCGTCTCCTGTTCCGCCAAACGGCTGACCAGGCAGGCACGGGCAGCGAAGCGAGCCGGGAAACAGCAGAGGCATTGCCCAAGGGGCTGCACGCTGTAACTCTGGATCAAATCGTGCGCCAGCTGGAGCAGGAAAATCAGTCCCTGTCCGCAGAAGAAGTGGCGGAGCGCGTCGGCATCGCCAGAGTGACGGCCAGACGCTACCTCGACTACCTGGAAAAGGTCGGAGGGGTACGGCTGGACGTCAGCTACGGCGGAATCGGCAGGCCCACCAATCGTTATATGCTGGTGCGCAAATCATAAACGGGAGGCGAACAGCTCCATGATCGATTACGAAGCCGTCCGGGGAGAGAGGCAGGCAAAAAGGCAACACCTTGATCTGCCGAGGCGCTTGATGTTCCGGCTGGCATCGTTTTTGCAAAATGGAAACGACAATCGAGGAAAAGAGGGATCGTTCGATTTGAAAGGAAAGGGTATCGTGCTGGCCGTGTTTGTGCTCGCGGCAGGCTGCCTTTTGCCGGGCAGCAGCGGCGTCGCTCATGCCGGGCCAGGTACAGCGGCTGCGGCAACCAAGCAGGGAGCAGAACCGGCCGCAAACGTGCGGCAGGTGCTGCGCTTGAACGTGGAGGAGCCTGCGACTCTCGATCCGTCGCATGCGGAGGACACCGTCTCGGGGGCGATGATCCGCGCGATCTTTGACGGTTTGACGCGACTGGACGAAAACGGGGAGCCGATGCTCTCGCTCGCGTCGGACATGCGGGTCTCGGCAGACAAGCTCACCTACACGTTCACCTTGCGTGACGCCCGATGGTCCAATGGCGATCCGGTCACCGCCAGCGATTTTGAATTTGCCTGGAAGCATGCCTTGGATCCGCGCACAGGGTCTTCTGCGGCGTATAATTACTACATCCTCAAAAACGGGCAGGCGTTTGCGTCAGGCAAGGCACAGGCGGACGGTGTCGGCGTCCGTGCGCTGGATGACAAGACGCTGCGGGTGAGACTGGAGTATCCGGCCCCGTTTTTCCCGACGATGGCGGCGTCTCTGCCACCCATCAACCGGAAGCTGGCCGAGGCGAATTCGCAGTGGGCGAACGATCCGCGGACGCTGGTCGGCAACGGTCCGTTCAAATTGGCGACGTGGGAGCATAAAAATAAAATCATCCTGGTCAAAAGCGATACCTATTGGGACAAAGAAGCCGTCAAGCTGGAACGCATCGAGTTTTCCATGATCGCGGACGCGAACACGGAGCTGGCGATGTTCGAACGCGGCGATCTCGACTGGGCGGGAGGCCCGATCGGCGGGCTTCCGGTCGACGCCATCGCCCCGCTGAAGCAGGAGGGCAAGCTGAAGACCAAGGCGAAGGCGACGTCTTACTACATCCGCTTTCACACCGAGCATCCGCCGTTTACGAACGCCAAGATTCGCAAGGCATTTGCCTACGCCATCAACCGCCGGGAGATTGCCGATTACATCGGGCAGGCAGGGCAGACGCCGCTGATGGGGATCACCCCGCGTACGGCGACCCTCAAGCCGGAAGGATTTTTTGCCGACGACCAGCCCGAAAAGGCGAAGCAGCTGCTGGCCGAGGGGATGCGAGAGCTGGGCATGGCGAAATTGCCGCCGATTACCTATCTGTACAACATTTCGGAGCGGAACAAGGCGATCGCGGAGACGCTGCAGGCCAGGTGGAAGAACGTGCTGGGAGCCGAGGTCAAGCTGCTGGCCAAGGAGACGAAGGTCTTCCTGACTGACCAGGAGCGGGGCAAGTTTGACATCACCCGCTCCGGCTGGACGGCTGATTACAACGACCCGATCAACTTTTTGCAAAAATTTGTGGAGAAGAACAGCTCCTCCAACATTACGCGCTGGCACAGCCCGCACTACGCCAGGCTGATCCGGCTGGCGCAGGCAGAAGCAGATCCGGAAAAAAGAAACCGAATCCTGTTGGAGGCCGAGACATTGCTGATGGAGGAAATGCCCCTGACCGGGCTGTTCAGCGACATGAACACCTGGGTGCAAAGCGACAAGGTCAAGGGCGTGCGCATCGATCCGCTCGGCAAGCTCGACTTGAAATGGGCCTACATGGAATAAGAGGAGAAATGCGGGATGAACAAAGGGAAAGCGTTGCGTGCAGGAGACACCATCGGACTGGTGGCCACCTCCAGCCCTGCGACGGAGGAGCTTCTCGTCAAATCGATTGCAGCACTGGAGTCATTCGGCTTCAAGGTGAAAGTCAGCGGCACGTGCCGCGAGCGGTATGGAGGCTATCTCGCAGGGACGCCGCAGCAGCGCGCATTTGAGCTGAACGCGATGTTCGCCGATGACGAGGTGGACGGCATCATGTGCATGCGCGGCGGCTACGGTTCCCCGCAAATTTTGCCTCTGCTCGACTACGATTGCATCGCGCAAAATCCCAAGCTGTTCGTTGGCTACAGCGACATTACGGCGCTGCATGCGTCCTTTGGCCAGGAGGCGTCCTTAGCCACCCTGCACGGACCGATGGCGACCTCGGACATTGCACAGGGGCAAAACGACTGGACGATTCAGTATCTGCTGCGCGCCATGACGTGTCCTGAGCCGCTCGGGGCCATCATCAATCCACCGGGCGAAGAGATCGTCTGCCTGGTCGAGGGGGAAGCTTCGGGGCCGATCGTGGGCGGAAACCTGACGCTGATCGCGGCCTTGATGGGGACTCCTTACCAGCTGGATGCGCGCGGCAAGCTCCTGTTTCTCGAGGACATCGACGAGGAGCCGTACCGGATCGATCGCATGCTGACTCAATTGGCGCTCGGCGGTGTGTTTGACGAGTGCGCAGGGATCGTCATCGGGACATGGACGGATTGCGAGCCGAAAAAACGGGAGGGCTTCACCGTCTGGGACGTCTTCCAAAATATCGTCGTCCCTTACCAAAAGCCGACGCTCTGGAACGTCCAGAGCGGGCACGGGACCACCAACATGGCGCTGCCTTTGGGCGTGCAGGCGGGCCTGGATGCGGCAAGCTGCCAATTGACGATCGAGGAGAGTGTGACGCTATGAGTGCGGAGCGGACCAGACGGATCTGGCAGCAGGCGCAGGAGATTTTGCCATGGCTCACACAGGTGCGGCGCGACTTTCACCAATATCCCGAATTCGGCATGGAGGAGTTCCGCACGCAGGAGCAGATTATCCGTTATTTGCAGGAGATGGGCATCCCTTCTTGCAAATCGGCCGGGACCGGAGTGGTGGGCGTGATCGCAGGCGCGGCTCCCGGTGCGGCGGTCGCCCTGCGCGGAGACATGGATGGCTTGCCGATCGACGAACAGGGCGACACGGTCTACCGCTCGAAGATTCCGGGGAAAATGCACGCCTGCGGACACGATGCGCACATGACCTGCCTCTTGGGTGCAGCACGCATCCTGCAAGCGTCCCGCAGCGAGCTGGCCGGCGTCGTCAAGCTGTTCTTCCAGCCTGCCGAGGAGACGGTGGGAGGCGCGCTGCCGATGATTCGCGAGGGCGTGCTGGATAACCCCCGCGTCGAGGCTGTCTTTGGCCTGCATGTGTCGCCTGATCTGCCCGTCGGCAAGATCGCGGTGAAGTACGGCCAGATGAACGCCGCTTCGGATGATGTGCATATTGCGGTACGCGGGGAAAACGGCCATGGCGCGTACCCGCACAAAGGCCGGGACGCGATCGTCATCGCCGCCCATGTGATCACCGCGCTGCAGACAATCGTCAGCCGCAACGTGGATCCCCGGGAGGCGGCCGTCGTCACGATCGGGATGATCTCGGGCGGCACAGCTGCGAATATTTTGGCCCGGGAGGTCAGGCTGACAGGAACGATCCGCACGCTGGACAAAAACGTCCGCATCCTCGTCAAGGAGCGTGTGCGCGAAGTAGCCGAGCTGACTGCCCGCAGTCTCGGAGGCGAGGCGCAGGTCGAATTCGCGGAAGGCTACACGTCGCTCATCAACGACACTGCGCTGGTCGATCAGGTGAAGCGCTGCGGCGAGACGCTGCTTGGAGCAGACAACGTCCGCGTCAACGACTATCCCATGATGGGTGTCGAGGATTTCGCGTTCTTCGCCGAGCGCGTGCCAGGCGCTTTTTACCATTTGGGTGTGCGCAATGAGCAAAAGAACTGCATTTATCCTGTCCATCACCCGCGCTTTGACCTCGACGAGCGCAGCCTGGCAGTGGGAGCGGCCATGCAGGCGTACAATGCGCTGGCTTTTTTGCAGGAACGCGCGCTTCGCTTGCAGGCGGAAACGTAATCGCCACGGCGCCAGACACCAGACGCCAGACAGGTATAGCGGGCAGCCCGTGGCGGCACACTACAGAGGATGTCTGATCCCATGAAAGGAAGTAGTGACTGTATGAGCATAACGATGAGCCGTCCTGTTACCGAGGTGTTGAACAAGCAGGTTGCCAACTGGTCCGTGATGTATGTAAAGCTCCATCACTACCACTGGTACGTGCAGGGAGCGAATTTTTTCACCTTGCACGCCAAGTTCGAGGAGCTGTACAACGAGGCAGCCAAATACGTGGATGATCTCGCAGAGCGCTTGCTGGCAGTAGGAGGCAAGCCCGTCTCCACGATGCAGGCCTGTATGGAGCATGCCTCGATCAAGGAGGCGGCGGGAGGCGAGTCTGCTGAACAGATGGTGCAGGCGGTCGTCAGCGACTTCACGACACTCGCCGGCGAGCTGAAGGAAGGGATCGCCGCTGCCGAGGCGGCAGACGACGAAGCGACAGGAGACATGTTTCTGGGCATGACGGAAACACTGGAAAAGCATGTGTGGATGCTCAAATCTTTTTTGGGCAAGTAAACAACGGGATGTCCTTGAAAGCGAGCCGATGCCGGTCGTACTGGTATTGGCTTGTTTTTTGCCCGAAGAGAGTGCATTTCTGCCCGATTGGGACAACACCCATGTTCCCAAGAGCCGCCCGCTAGTGTAAACTAGCTGTGTGATGAAAAAAGAAAGCACTTTCATAATGGAAAGGATGTTCGTTTCATGGCATCGCCTTACGTTACGTTTAACCGCGCGCAGTGGAAGGCTCTGCGGGCTTCCACGCCGCTGACGATATCAGATGAGGAATTGGACTGTTTGCAGGGCGTGAATGAGAATGTTTCCTTGACCGAGGTTGCCGATATTTACCTTCCTCTTTCACGCCTGCTCAATCTGTACGTGGGCGCGACGCAGGAGCTGTATCAGGCGACCCATACGTTCCTCAGCAACAAGGACGGGAAGGTGCCGTTTATTATCGGGATCGCCGGCAGCGTCGCCGTGGGGAAAAGCACGACAGCGCGGATCTTGCAGACGCTGCTGTCCCGCTGGCCGAACCATCCCATGGTCGACCTCGTGACGACCGACGGCTTCCTCTATCCGAACCGGGTACTGGAGGAGCGCGGGATCATGAAGCGCAAAGGCTTCCCGGAGAGCTATGACTTGCGCAAGTTCATCGGTTTTTTGTCCGCTGTGAAGTCCGGGATCCCGGAAGCGAAAGCGCCCGTCTACTCCCACCTAGTCTACGACATCGTGCCGGATGAATGGCAGACCGTGCGCCAGCCCGACATCCTGATCGTGGAGGGGCTAAACGTCTTGCAGCCGCCGCGGGAGCTGGAGAACGAACAGCGCATTTCCGAACTGATCGTCTCCGATTTCTTTGACTTCACCATCTACGTCCACGCTGACGAAAAAGATATTTTGCGATGGTACGTGGAGCGGTTCAAGCTGCTGCGGCAGACGGCATTTTCCGATCCATCCTCTTATTTTCGCCGCTATGCGAACCTGTCCGACGAGGAAGCCTCGGAAGTCGCCACGGGTATTTGGCAGGAAATCAACGGGGCGAACCTGCGCCTTAACATTTTGCCGACCCGTGTCCGCGCTCAGTTGATCCTTAATAAAGGGCAGGATCACATGGTGCAGAGCGTGAAGCTGCGAAAGCTGTAGAAGTCGTGTGAGCGGGAGGTTTTCCGATGAAAGTAATCAGTGCCTGTTTGATCGGCTGCGAATGCCGCTATGACCACCAGTCATGCCTGCAGCCCGAGTTGGAGCAGCTGTTGCGGGATGGCAAGGTCATCCCGGTCTGCCCGGAGCAGCTGGGGGGATTGCCCAGGTGACGGTTGGATAGATACATCAGGACATCCTCCGCGCTGTCCTGAAGATTGTCCCATGCATGCCAGATGGAGAAACCAAAATGAATGGAATGTAGAAAAGCATGATGCCTGAAAAACAATTTGATCCTCGGCGTCTACCATCCTTTGTCCTGCACGCCCTGCCAGGTCACATGCGCACCGAAGAGAAGCAGAATGACCACAGCCAATTGCCAACAGGTTTTTCGCTCCACCTGTACTTTTAGCAGAGAGGGGAGCATGATATCAAATCCTTTTGAATGTTTCCCATATTATACCATACTGAGTATTTGGCGATGATTTTGATCGGCGGGCTGGGCAGTGTGGTCGGCTCCATTTTCGGTGCGGTGTTTCTTATCCTGCTGCCACAGGTGACGGACCATTACGGCGCCATTCGGCAAATCATTTTTGGCGGGATCGTCATGGTCGAAGGCATCAAAAATGCGGGCGGCAATGGCCCGTCCCCGTCTGCTGCTGCTGGATGAGCCGTCACTGGGTCTGGCTCCGCTGCTCGTGAAGGAGATTTTTGCCATCATCAAAAAGATCAACGAGGAGCAAGGCACAACCATACTCGTCGTCGAGCAAAACGCCAATGTCGCCCTGCCCATCGCCGATTACGTGTACATCATGGAAAACGGGCGGATCGTATTGGAAGGGGATGTGGAGTCTTTGCAGTCCAACGAGGACGTTCGCGAGTTTTACCTGGGCATGAGTGACGGGAAGCGAAAAGGGGAACTGCACGTACAGACAAAAAACGGGCTGGAGATGATTCCAACCCGTTTTGCTTTGAAAGAAGCGCAACTTGGCTTTGTCTGCACCAGCGGCCAGCGGCAAAGCCTGGCTCTCCGCCTGTTACCCGAGGCGCGCCATCCCCATCGCTTTTTCCGCGCGATGGAGCGCCTTGTTGGCTGTCTCACTGGCTTTTTCGGCACCTGCCGTGAGGATGTCATCCAGCTCGGACGTCTGGACCAATTGCTCGTAGCGCTCCTGGATCGGGCGCAGCGTTTCCACGACCACCTCGGCGAGATCGCCTTTGAACGCGCCGTAGCCTTTGCCTTCGTACATCGCCTCGATCTCTTCCAGCGACTTGCCGGAGCAGAGCGAGTAGATGGTCATCAGGTTGGACACGGCAGGCTTTTGTGCCTTGTCGAAGCGAACGGCGCTGTCCGAGTCGGTCTGCGCCCGCTTGATCTTTTTGGTGATTGTATCCGGATCATCCAGCATGGAGATGAAGCCGCCCTGGTTGGGATCGGACTTGCTCATTTTCTTCGTGCCATCCGCAAGCGACATGATGCGCGCTCCTGTCTCCGGCAGACGGATTTCCGGAATCTTGAAGACTTCGCCGTAGCGGCTGTTGAAGCGGGTCGCCAGGTCGCGGGTCAGCTCCAGATGCTGCTGCTGGTCTTCTCCGACTGGCACGAAATCGGTGTCGTACAGGAGGATGTCCGCTGCCATCAGCGGCGGGTAGGCCAGCAGACCGCCCGGGATCGACTCGCCGCGCCCGTCGGCTTTGTCCTTGAATTGGGTCATGCGCTCCAGCTCGCCGAGGTAGGCGGTGCAGAGCATGATCCAGCCCAGCTTGGCGTGGGCCGGGACCTCCGACTGGATGAACAGGGTCACTTTCTGCGGATCGAGGCCGACTGCCAGATAGAGCGCTGCCAGGCTGCGGATGTTTTCCCGCAGGACGGCAGGATCTTGCGGGACCGTGATCGCATGCTGGTCGACGATGCAGTAGTAACAGTTGAACTCATCCTGCAGCGGGACGAAATGCTTCATCGCTCCCAGATAGTTGCCCAGGGTCAAAATGCCGCTGGGCTGAATGCCGGAAAAAATCGTTTTCATGAGGATGTTGCTCCTTTCCATCTCATCAAAATACAAAAAAGGCCCATCCATCCTGGTTAGGGACGAATGAACCGTGGTGCCACCCTTGTTATTTCACGCATGCAAAGAACATGCGCAAAATCGCTTTTTCCGTACCAATGATACGGTGTCCGCTGATAACGTACGGACGCGACGCCGGAGCCTACTGCCGCGAAAAAGGCGGGTTCGGTCCGGAGCTCGGAAGCCCATTCAACATCCGCTCGACACTGATTTGCACCAACCATCAGCTCTCTGTAGTCTCCTCGAATGCCTACTCTTCTTCCTCATTGCCATCGAATGTTTCCCTTTGAGCAATCATTGTACCGAGTGATGCTGAAAAAAGCAAGCGCTAGTTAACGGGAGAGGAAGGAAATGGATAACGAACGGTAAAGTTATATAACTGATGAGTTACTCGTATTCGTCTTGCACGACATGGAGGAATTGATCGCCTTGGAGAAGTGATGAGCACGGCGCAGTTTGCCGTAGCGGTGACGTGCCTGTTCGCGCTGCTCGCATCGGCGGTCCTGCTGGCCGTATCGACATGGGAGCAGAGGACCTTTCTCCCGTTTTTTCTCTTCTGCCTGCACGTGCTGTTTTTTCACGTCTTTACCCATCTCGGGCAGACTGCCTGCATTTCCATACACGCGCAAATTTGCTATGGTAAGGGGAAACACCGGATGAAAGAGGGACGCGCATTGAAGCTGCGACTGGGCATTTTGGGCGCGGACGATTCCTTGGAGATCATCGAGTCGGTCACGCGGGAGTTTGCGGAATTGGAATGCTTGAAGATTGTGTACGGGAAGGAAGAAGACATTTTTGAGCGGATCGAACCGCACGTCGACGAGGCGGACATGTGGCTGTTCTCGGGCAAGGTTCCGTACAGCATGGTGAAGGAATGGGGCAAAATCCAGGTGCCGATGGCCTATGTGCCGCATATGGGCGCCAGCCTGTACCGGACCTTGCTGTATCTGTCCCACCAGTGCGGGATTTCGGTTGGCGATGTCAGCTTCGACACGTTTTCCGCGGATGAGCTGAACGGCTTTCTGCAGGAGGCGGGGATTGAGGGCGGATACGGCTGGCTGAAGCACTACGACGGTGCTATCACGGCTGAAGAGCTGGCGGATTTCCACGAGAAGCTGTGGCGGGAAGGCAAGACCAGGGCGGCTGTCACCTGCCTGCGGACGGCGGACCTGGAGCTGAAAGCGCGGGGCGTCCCGGTCCATCGGGTGCTGCCGACCCGGGCCGGCGTGCTGTCCGTGATTCATATGCTGCTGCGCACCCATGAGATGCTCCATTTCAAAGACACGCAGATTGCGGTGCAGATGATGGAGATCGATCCGTTCCGCGAGCTTGCGGGTGGTACGTTCGCGACGGACGAGTGGCAAAACGCGGAGATCAAGACGATGGAAAAGCTGCTTCGCTATGCCAAGCAGCTGCAGGGCTCGCTCAAGACGGCCGGGCCTGGGCGCTATGCGATCTTTACGACCCGCGGCATTTTGCAGGAGGTGACGAGCGATTACACGGCGATGCCCGATCTGGAGGAAGCGTTTGGCATCCAGCCGGACGGAGTCATTTGCGGGATCGGGATCGGCAATACGGCCTGCGAGGCGGAAATCCACGCGGGTAAGGCTCTGCTCCACGCCAAGGAACAGGGACCTGCCAGCTGGATGGTATTCTTTGACGACAAAAGCATCGTGGGTCCGCTCGGCAGAGGCGAACAGCTCTCATACAGCAGCGTCTCTTCGCAGCTGCAGACGCTCAGCAGGCAGACATCTTTGAGCGTCTTGACGCTGTCCAAGCTCGACTCCATCCTGAAAAAGCGGAAGACGCGGGACATCAGTGCCCACGAGCTGGCGCAGTACATGCAAATCTTGCCGCGCAGCGCAAGACGCATCCTGATGGAGCTGGAAGCCAAGGGGTTCGCGCAGGTGGTGGGGGAAGAAAGCCCGAATCCGCGGGGGCGGCCGCGCAAGGTGTACCGCATTACGCTGTAGGCAAAACCAGGAAAATCCGCCTGCGCAGCTCGGGTTTTCCTTTTCAAAAGAGACAGACTGCTATACAATTAAAGGACATGACCGAAAATCAACCGTTATTGTCGGTTGGCATCTATCGAGGAGGTGTTTCACCATGGTCAATGCGGACCGTTTGTGGGACCGATTGATGCAGCTTGGCTCCATCGGGGCACAGGAAGCCGGGGGTGTCACGCGGCTGTCATTCTCCCCGCAGGAGCGCGCGGCCAAGGATCTGGTCACGAGCTTTATGAAAGAAGCGGGGCTTGCGGTGAGGGAAGACGCGGCAGGCAACCTGATCGGGCGAAAGGAAGGGACGAACCCGCAAGCACCCGTCGTACTGGTCGGCTCCCATCTGGATTCCGTTCCCAGCGGGGGGAACTTCGACGGACCGCTGGGCGTGCTGTCCGGCGTGGAAGCCCTGCAAACCATGAACGAGCAAGGCATCGAGACCGAGCATCCCGTCGAGGTCATCGCGTTCACCGACGAGGAGGGGACGCGATTCGGCTACGGCATGATCGGCAGCCGGGGGATCGCGGGTCTGCTTCGCCCGGAGGATCTGGAGATTCGGGACGCGCAGGGAATTTCCATCGCGGAGGCCATGGCCGCAAGCGGGCTTCATCCGGTCCACATCGGCAAGGCCGCCAGAGAGCCAGGCAGCGTGAAGGCGTACGTCGAGCTGCACATCGAGCAGGGGAAAGTGCTGGAGAGCCGAGATCTGACGGTAGGTGTGGTGAGCGGGGTAGCAGGCCCGCTCTGGCTGAAGTTTGTGCTGGAGGGAGAAGCCGGGCACGCAGGCGCGACCCCGATGAATTTGCGCCGTGACCCGCTGGCGGCCGCAGCCGAAGTCATGCTGGTCATCGAACGGGAAGCCGCGCGTCAGCAGATCAGTGTGGGTACGGTGGGCAAGCTGCAGGTTTTCCCTGGCGGCGTCAACATCATTCCGGGCCGGGTGGAGTTCACGCTCGATCTGCGGGACGTGGACGTAGCGGTCCGCGATCAGGTGGAGCAGGCGATTCTGGGCGAGGCGGAGGCGATCTGTGCGAGACGGGGTGTCCGGTTGCAGGTCGAACTGCTGCAGCGGATCAATCCGGCCGTGTGCTCCGAGGACATTCAGACGGCGATTCGCGAGGCCTGTGCGGCCGAGGGGCTGGAGACGATCACGCTCCCGAGCGGCGCCGGCCACGATTGCATGCAGCTGACGGGGCTTTGTCCGGTAGGCATGATTTTCGCCCGCTCGAAGGACGGGATCAGCCACAATCCGGCGGAGCACACCAGCAAAGAGGACTGCGGCAAGGGCGCACAGGTGCTGTATCGCACCGTGTTGTCGCTTGCGAACGGGAAATAAAAAGAGGCATGCTGGAGGAGGAGAACGAAGAAGATGACAGCGACAGCTACGCTGAACAAAGCGGTGGAAGAGATCAAGCAGCAGGTAATCGATTGGCGGCGGTATTTGCACCGGCATCCGGAGCTCTCCTTTCAGGAGGAAAAAACAGCGCAGTTCGTGTATGACACGCTGCTGAGCTTTGGCAATCTGGAGCTCACCCGCCCTACCAAGAACAGCGTCATGGCGCGGCTGATCGGCCCGAAACCGGGCAAGGTGCTGGCGATGCGGGCAGACATGGACGCCCTCGCGATTACCGAGGAGAACAGCTTCGACTTCATTTCCAAAAATCCGGGCGTCATGCACGCTTGCGGCCATGACGGACATACTTCCATGCTGCTGGGGACCGCGAAGATCCTCTCCGGCTTGAAGGACAAGATCAGAGGCGAGGTGCGCTTTTTCTTCCAGCACGCGGAGGAGATCTATCCGGGCGGCGCGGAGGAAATGGTGCAGGCCGGCGTCATGGATGGCGTCGATCTGGTCATCGGGACGCATCTGTGGGCCACGATGGAATACGGTACGGTAGGCATTTGCCCTGGCCCGATGATGGCGGCTCCCGACACGTTCTGGATCAACGTGTTCGGAAGAGGCGGTCATGCCGGCCTGCCGCATCAGACGATCGACAGCATCGCGATTGCCGCCCAGGTCGTGACCAACCTGCAGCACATCGTCTCCCGCAATGCCGATCCGCTCGACAATCTGGTGCTCTCCGTGACAAAATTTGTGGCAGGAACGACGCATAACGTCATTCCGGGTGCGGTAGAAATTTGCGGGACGGTGCGCAGCTTTGACAAAAACGTGCGGGAAACGGCTCCCAAGCTCATGGAGCGCGTGATCAAAGGCATTACGGAGGCGCACGGTGCCTCGTATGAGTTCAAGTACGAATTCGGCTATCGCCCGGTCATCAATGACGCCGAAGCGACCCAGCTGATGGAGGAAGTGGTCGTAGAAGCGCTGGGCGAAGAGTGGGTAGAACGGATGCGCCCGAGCATGGGCGGAGAAGATTTTTCCGCCTTCCAGCAAAAGGCGCCGGGCTGCTTCTTCTTCGTCGGAGCGGGCAATCAGGCAAAAGGCATTACGTATCCGCACCACCATCCCCGTTTTACGATCGACGAGGACGCCCTGGAAGTCGGCGTAAAAATGTTCATTCATGCCGCCAAAAAAGTCGTCATGGACGGCGAGTAGGCGAGCAGGCAAAAAGCAAGCGAACAGGCAAAAAGCAAGCGAGCCCCCTGTCCCCAAGCGACGGGAGGTTTTTTCTTGCTGCCTGGCAGCGCCTCGCTCCTTACTGGATCCGAAACAGCTTGTGCCAGATGGAGGTCTTCCGCTTCTCGTCCTGCATCCGGGCGAGCCGCACCCTGGCGTCCATGATGTCGTTCATCGCCTTCAGCAGACGGCGGTCCCGCTCCTTGAGGCTCGCGCGGATGTACGCTTCCTGCTTCTCCACCTTCTCGAGCAGTGCCAGGTGGGCTGCGTCCTGTTTTTCCACCCGTTCCAGCAGCGCCAGCTGGGCAGCGTTCTGCTGCTGGACGTGATTGGCCAAGGCGTGCAGCTTGTCGAACCAAGCGTCGCGAGCCGCAGGAACAGCCGCAGGTGGAGCCGGAGCGACTGCGGTCTCTAGGCGCGCAGGCGATGCGGTCTCATGGCTGACGATCATGAGGACGGCTTCCTCCTGGGGAAACAACTGGTCCTTGGTCAACCGATAAAAGCGCTGCAAGGCCGCAATGTCCATCTGCCTGTATTCCCGGCGGTTTTGGCTGTCCTTGAGAAACCAGTAGCCATGCTGCTCCAAAAGCATGCTCCACTTGCGCAAGGTGCTTGCGCCAATCCCCAGCTGCTCGGCTACCTCCCTGCCGCTGTAAGTGCGCTCCCTCGCCACCAACTCGATGACATTGCCCATCGCTACTCCCTCCTGTCTAATGATTGACGCTCCTTCTTCTTTCTTACGGTTTCTTTGCGGCCAGTGGTTTTCCTGTAGGGAATCGTGCGACAAATTCCTGCAGTGTTCGTTTAATAGCTGTCTGCCTGTCGCGGGACATGTTGAATCGGGGCAGATGGAGCAGGGGTACAAGTACATTTTCGCTGCTTATCCGCATTTGCTCTAGGAGGGCGATGCCAAATGTACATAGGATGCTGTAGAAGGAGGGATTGACCATGGCATTTAGAGACCAAGTGAAGAAGCTGGAAGGCAAAAATGTAAAAGTGGAAACGGTGCGCGGCAATTTTTTTGGTCGGCTGGTTGAGGTAAAATCGTCAACTTTGATCCTCCGCGAGCATGACAATCATCGCCGGACCATCATTCGCGACTCCAAAATCATCGCGGTAACCGAGCACGACCATGACTGCTAGGTAAGCGGGAAGCCTTGTGTGCTCGCCAGCGAACATGCAAGATTTCCCCAGGCTGTCGAGCGATCGGCAGCTTTTTTATTTTGCGGCTGTTCAAAGAGAAGTTGAATCAGATTCGACTGGCTCGAATGGTTTGAGAGGAGGAACGCATAGGAAGTTCTACTAGGAACCTATGAAAGCAACGAGATACATAAAATGGTAAATAGGTACTATGTATTCGTGCGAATTTTTCCTTTATAATACAAATATAACCACTATTTTACATTATGGAGACAAAAAAAGTGAAGAAACGATCAGCTCTTTCTATTCTATCAGCCGCTGTTTGCACATTCGTTTTGTCATCCTCAATGGCTCTTGCAAAAGACGATGTGGGGCCACTAGGTACTGGAGATGACTTTGACATCGTGGGTTACGGCTCTCAAGTCACGGACGTTACTTCAAAATCGGCTTATTTATGGGCATTTACTGAGGGAGAAGGAAGGGACCTTTCCTATGTAAGGGTATACTCATACTTTTACGTAAATGGTCAAATGGTTGATTCTGACTACACAAACGATCCTTCTTATGCCGATATCGACTACGATGCAGAAGCGACTAACTTATCAAAGGCAAGAATCACTTCATCTCACTATGCCTACAACCAACTCGGAGATACGAAAACCAAAACATCCGAAGATCAGTGGCCAAATTAAAAAGTAGAGGAGGACAAGCTATCATGAAAAAAGCTACATGGTTTGTATTAGGCCTATGCGCAGCAGGAGCAGTATTCGCAGGCAGCCATCTTCAAGCGAATGAAGATATCGATTCATTTGAAAAAGCAAATCAACAGAAAACGCTTCATGCGATCGGAATTGATGTAAAGACAAAAGAGCTTGAAAACCTGAATACTATCACTGACGAAAATGGAGATAAATGGGTTTATACTGAATTTACGGAAAGAGTACCACTTATTCAAAAATTTGAAGAAAAGTATCCTGAGGATGTAAAAAGCTCATTTATTGAAATGCAAGATAAGATCATGCAGAAGTATTCTCAAGTAGGAGATTTTGTTCCTGTCATTCTGTTGGATGAAGAGTTGAAAGAGGGATCGTTTACCTTCTCCAGAGACAACGGGGAGGTTTTGTCCTTTGCCATCAAGTATGACGAAAGGGCCGGCCGCTGGAGCTACCAAAAAGTCAAATAAGCCGACTGCGGCACACAGCCCTGCGCTCAAGTGCAGCGCACAGGCGCAAAATGAGCGACGCGTTTTCGACGGCCTCCTCCCGAACGGGTAGGGGGCCTGTTTTTCAGCAGCTCCTGAGAGGATTCGGTTTTTTCAGACAGGAGTGTGCTTTTTGCAGGCAATATGGATTTTATTCCCACCCGACTTCGTGGTAACATGAGAGAGGAATTGCAAGATTACGAAGAAGGCAGGGGAAACGATGCTAGATATCAGGTTTCACGGACATTCTTCCGTTCAATTGACTGTCGAGGGCCATTCCATCATCATTGACCCGTTCATTACGGGGAATCCGCAAGCGAACACCAAGCTGGAAGACATCCAGGTTCAGTACATCTTGCTCACACACGGGCATCTCGATCACATTCTCGACGCGGTGGAGCTGGCGAAGGCCAATGACGCGACCATCGTGGCGACGCACGAGCTGGCAACCTACCTCGGCTGGCAGGGAGCGAAGACGATCGGGATGAACCTGGGCGGATCGGTTGCGCTTCCGTTTGGCAAAGTCAAAATGACCCAAGCCTTCCACAGCTCGGCGGTCGTGCTCGATGACCAGAAGCAAATCATTTACATGGGAATGCCTGGCGGCTTCATCATTGAAATCGGGGACAAAACGGTTTACCATTCGGGCGACACGGGGCTGTTCCGCGATCTGAAGCTGATCGGCAAACGCCACGACATCGACCTCGCGTTCCTGCCGATCGGCGACCATTTCACGATGGGCCCGGAGGATGCGGCGATCGCTGCCGGATGGGTGAAAGCGGACTTCGTCATTCCCATTCACTACAATACATTCCCGCCAATCCAGCAGGATGGGGATGCTTTTGTGGAAGCGTTGGCTGAAAAAGACATCCGCGGCAAGGCGTTGAAGCCGGGAGAGTCGCTGCAGTTAGCGTAAGCAAGCGTGAGTTTGTCAATAGAGGCCGCCTTTCCTCGCCGGTAGGAAAGGCGGCCTCTCTGCAGGCTACAGGTCTTTTGTCAGTCGTGCGGCCCGGTGCGAGGCTTCCCGGTGGACTTCCTCCCAGGACAGGCCGTGCAACTGGCGTTTGCGCATCAAAATGCGACCGTTGACGATGGTTGTATCGACGTCCGCTCCGGTGGCACTGTAGGCGATCAAGGAAGGCAGGTCGTGGACAGGCTGCAAATGCGGCTTGTCCAGATCAATCAGGATCAGATCGGCCCGCTTGCCCGCCTCCAGCGTTCCTACCTCGTCAGCGATGCCGAGCAGCTTCGCGCCCTCGATCGTCGCCATCCGCAGCACCTGTTCGGCCGAACGTGGCTGTCTGCGAACAGGCCCAGCTCGTGCAAATATTCCGTAGGGGTCTGGCTGTAGCGGGCGCCGATCTTTTCCACTTCCTCCACGGTCTCAGCCAGATGGATGTGCAGCGGAATGCGGCGGCTTTTGGCGAGCGCGATCACTTCGGCCAGCGGTTGCGGCGGGCACGTGTAGGGAGCGTGCGGCCCGAGCATGGTCGTGATGCGTCCGTCGCCAGCCCCGGACCAGTGGTCGATCAGATCCAGCGCTTCGCTCATCCGCTGTCCGCCGGCTGATCGATCGAGGCTGCGATGCGGCTGATGCGGCTCCCTTCGATCAGCAGATCTCCGACGAAGGGCTTGTCGCCCTGGACCATCGTCAGAATGGAGCATCCTTTAAAGAGTAGTCTGTTCATGGCAAACTCCCCTTTTTGTATTTCCGTCATCATTTCGTTTCGACCTTCAGGGTAAAGCTTGACGCGACGGCAAGGTCAAGGGGAAAAGAGTGGAGAACAGCCAAAGAACGGGCGGAGTTGTCATTATTTTTTTACTATTGAAATATTATTTATTAGATAATTGTTGACTAGAGAAATAATACTTCATAAAATAGGGATAAGATCCGTAGAAAGCGGTGTCACGTATGTTAAATGGAGGACTTGTCAGTCTGCAAGCGATATTGGACGAGTTGAAGCCGTCGGAGCGCAAGGTGGCTCAGTTCATTTTGGCTCATCCGGAAGACGTGGTGAAGCTGTCCGTGCAAAAATTGGCGGAGCTCTCCGGCGTGTCCGAAGCGACGATCGTTCGCCTGGCCCGATCGCTCAATATGAAAGGCTATCAGGAGCTGAAGCTGCGCATTGCCGGAGACCTGAACAAGCAGCAGTCCGCTGCAGCCGGAAGCTATCAGGAAATCAAGATGGAAGGCACGGTCGAATCCATCATGAAGGCGGTGAGCTGGAACAATATCCAGTCGATCCAGGATACTTTGTCCGTCCTGTCCAGTGACGAGGTCAAGCGTGCGGCGGATGCCCTGTCGGGGGCGCGCAAGATCGATGTGTACGGAGTCGGCGCCTCTGCCGTCATCGCGGACGACATCAAGCAAAAGCTGTCCCGCATCAATCGCTGGTGCGAGGCGTATTCCGATTTTCATGCCCAGCTGACCTCGGCCGTCAATCTGACCGAGCAGGATGTCGCGTTCGGCATTTCCTATTCCGGACAGACGGAGGACATCATCCAGTCATTGACGGAAGCGAAGCAGCAGGGAGCGACGATCATCAGCCTGACGAAGTTCGGCCCGTCGCCGGTCGCGGATTTGGCAGACATCCGCCTCTTTACCAGCACCGTGGAAAAAAGCGTGCGCAGCGGCGCCATGGCGTCCCGCATCGCCCAGCTGAATGTGATCGATATTTTGTTCATTGCGATGGTTAGCCGGACGCAGGTGGAAGTGATCCCGCTCCTGGAAAAAACGCGCCTGGCCGTGAGCCGGACAAAACGCTCCGCCACTTGAGGAGGACCAGGACATGGACGATGTGAGGAAGCTGCTGCAGGGCTGGGTGGACAAAGATCTCTTGCCGAGTGCGTCTTTGCGGGTCATTCGGGGACGCCAGGTGGTCTTCTCCTGCGATGCAGGGACCACCTGCGTGGAGAAAGGGCAGCCGGTCACGGGCGATACCTTGTATGATCTGGCTTCGCTGACGAAGGTGACGGCGACGCTGCCGGCCCTGCTGCTGCTGCTGCAAGAAGGGCGGATCCGCCTCGATGACCCCGTCGGCCGCTACTTTGCGGATTGCCCGGAAGACAAGTCCCGGATTACCATCGCTCAACTGCTCACCCACACGTCCGGCCTGCCTGCGGACTTGCAGGAGCGCCGGCGCGACAGCTCGATCGTCCTGCCACAGCTGCTGTATCAGCAGAAGCTGCTGCAGGAGCCGGGCAGCAAGGTCATATACAGCGACCTGGGGATGATCTGGCTCGGGCTTCTGGTCGAGGCGGCAACCAAAGAGCGGCTGGATGCGTTTGTCTCGCGGCGCGTGTTCTCGCCGCTGGGAATGAATCACGCCCTTTATTGTCCGAATAATCGTGTTTTTGGCAATATTGCCGCAACAGAATACTGCTCTCTCCAAGGCAGGTACATCGTCGGCGAAGTCCATGACGAGAAGGCGTTTGCGCTGGGGGGAATTGCGGGACATGCCGGATTGTTTGCGACAGCCGATGACTTGTGCCGCTATGCGCTCAGCTGGATGCACGATGAGCATGCGATCATCGGCAAAGAGTGGCGAGTGCGGGCAAGCCGCTGTCAGACGCCGGCCGTGCAGGAGCGCAGAGGCCTCGGCTGGCAATGCAACGATCCGGACCGCCCGCTGAGCTGCGGTGCCGGCTTTCATCCTGACAGCTACGGCCATACCGGCTTTACGGGAACGAGCCTGTGGATCGATCCTGTAGGCGATTGGGCCGTCATTTTCCTGACGAACGCCGTGCACCTGGGGCGCGGCCATTCCTTGCGCCAGCTGCGGCCGGCCATTCACGACGCAGTCACGGCCCATTTCAAACGGGCTTGACTTCATAGATCATGCATCACATCCAGGCGAAAAAAATGGGGGAGGGTTTGGTATGAAAAAGTTTCGGTTTCACACAACAGCTTCGGTATTGCTGGCAGCTGCCATGGCGCTTGCCGGATGTAGCGGCAGCGACGGAGGAGAGGCGGCAAAGCCCGGCGAATCAGGCGGCAGCCAGGGGGGAGAAGGGCAGCAAGTCACCTTGTCCATGAATAGCTGGCGCGTGGAGGACACAGAGGGCTACAAGAAGATCATCGCGGCGTTTGAAGCGGAAAATCCGAACATCAAGATCGATTTCAAGCCCATCAAAGCGACCGAGTACAACACGATCTTGAACACCGCCCTGCAAAGCGACAGCGGCCCGGATATTTTGCAGCTTCGCCCGTATGCCCCTTCCCTGCCGGATGCAGGGTATCTGGAGCCGCTCGACAACCTCCCTGGCATCTCGAGTTTCCCGAAAGAAGTCCTCTCGGCAGCGTCAGGCAAGGACGGCAAAGTCTACGGCGTGCCGCTTTCGCTCAACTCTACGCAATTTTACTACAACAAGAAAATTTTCGAACAAAACGGACTCACGGAACCAAAGACCTGGGATGAGCTGATCGCCGCCGCCAAAACGCTGAAGGACAAAGGCATCGTTCCGATCGCGTTCGGGGCGAAGGAAGGCTGGCTGCTCTCTCTGAGCCATGGCGTAATCGCTCCATCGGTCCTCGGTGATGGATACTTCGACAAGCTGGGGAAGGGCGAAACCGACCTGAAAGGTCCTGAATTTCTCCAATCCCTCCAGCGCATGCAGGAGCTCACTCCTTATTTCCCGGAAAATTTTGTGGGGCTTGATCTGAACGACATGAGGACGTTGTTCGTGACAGAAAAAGCAGCCATGCTCATCAATGGCAGCTTCGAGCTGGAAGGAATCAAGAAGCTCAACCCCGACCTGCAGCTGGATTTCTTCCCGATGCCGACAGAGGGCGGAAAGTCGGTCATCACGACCTGGGTGGACGGATCGTACGCTGTGAACGCCAAGTCGAAACACAAGCAGGAAGCGCTGAAGTTCATGGAGTTTATGACGACCCAAAAGTTCGGCGAGCTGTTCGCCAACAGCCTGAAACGGATCAGTGCCGTGCCGGGAGTGAAGACCGAGGATCCTCTGGTCAACAAAATGGCGGACCTGTCGCAGTCCAGCTCCACCCCGTACCTGATGGTTGTTCATTTCGCAGACGGAACCCCGACAACCAAGCAGGTCCTGGAAAATTCCCTGCAAGGCATGTACCTGAACAAACTGACGCCGGAGCAGGTCGCAAGCGAAGTGCAGAAATCGGCCGCGACCTGGTTTGCACCGTTCAAAAAATAGGGAGGCAGCATCAGGCGGAGGCGAAAGGAGTCTTTTGCCTCCGTTTTATTCAAGGAGGTGGGTACCATCGCAACAGACAGGCAGCCTGTCCGGACAAAGGGGCGAAGTAGCTGGGTGATCCACCTGTTTCCCCTTCCAGCACTGGTCATTTACGCGCTGTTTGTGGTCTATCCGATTTTTTCGGCATTTACCTACAGCTTGTACGACTGGGATGGCATCAAACGCGGAGTTTTTGTCGGACTGAAAAATTTTACAACCTTGTTTACTGTCGAGCCGTTCAATGAAATGTTCTGGAACGCTTTTGGTCACAATCTTCTGTATTTTGTCGTGGAGATGATCGTCCAGAACGGCATCGCCTTTGCCCTGGCTTTCTTTATTTACCGCAAGATACGCGGCTCCGGCTTCCTGAAGGTGGCGTATTTCATCCCGCGGCTCCTCTCCGTTATCGTCGTCGGCTTTTTGTGGAAGCTCATTTTCAATCCCAACTACGGCGCGCTCAACTCGCTGCTCGCCAAGGTGGGGCTCGCGGAATGGGCAAAGCCGTGGCTGGGGGACCCGGATACGGCACTGATGTCCATCATCCTCGTCAATTGCTGGTTTGGCATCGGATTTGCCATGCTGATTTTCCTGGCTGGCCTGCAGTCGATCCCCGAGGAGCTGATCGAAGCGGCGAGACTGGATGGAGCCCGCGGCATCACGATGCTGTGGAAGATTATTCTGCCGCTCTGCATGCCGTCGATCACGATCATGACGATTCTGACGTTTATTCAGGCGTTCGAGGCATTCGAGCTGGTGTATGCGATGCAGGGTTCGATGGGCGAGCCCTTTCATTCGACGGATACGCTGGCTGTCTACTTTTACCGGATGGCGTTCAGCAGTGCTGGAGGAGAGGAAGTGGCAGTCGGACTTGGCTCGGCGCTGGCCGTGGTGCTGTTTGTCATCGTCGCTTCGGTGTCGGCCCTCTCTCTCTACCTGATGCGCAAGCGGGAGGTACAGCATTGACGAGCCATGCTTGGAAAGGAAGGAGGTACACACTGTGAAAACGAACATAGGCGGCAGGGCCGTGCAGTACGTCATCGCCTACCTCTTTATGCTGGTGGCGCTCTATCCGATCGCCTTGATGATTGCCTCCTCGTTCAAGACGAATATGGAAATCTTTTCGAACCCGCTTTCGTTCCCGAGCTCCTTGCACTTCGATACGTACAAGAAGCTGTGGGAAGTGGTTCCGTTTGCCGATTTCTTGTGGAACAGCTTCTTCGTCAGCGGGATGTCCGTTTTGTTGATCACGATCTTTTCGGCGCTCGCTGCTTTTTACCTGGCGCGTTTTTCCTTTAAATGGACACCCGCGCTCTCCTTCTTTTTCCTGCTGGGGCTGATGATTCCGCTCAAGCTGGGAATCGTGCCGCTGTTTTTGCTGATGAAGAATCTGGGCCTGCTCAATTCCCTCTGGTCGCTGATCCTGATTTACACGGCCGGCGGGATCCCGATTTCGGTTTTCATTCTGACGGGATTTTTCCGGACGCTGCCGGTCGAGCTGGAGGAAGCGGCGCGGATCGACGGGGCCAGCAATTTTCAGGTGTTCTGGCGGGTGCTTCTGCCCTTGATCCGTCCGGCACTGGCGACGGTCGTGATCATCAACTTCATTTCCGCCTGGAACGACTTTTTCTTTCCGCTCATTTTCATTCAAAAGGAAACGCTCAAGACGATTCCAGTCGGGATGATGGTGCTGTTCGGCGAGTATGAGACAGATTGGAGCCTCTTGTTTGCGGGGCTTACGCTGTCGGCCTTGCCGATGATCGGCGTGTTTCTGATGGCGTCCAAGCAGTTCATGGAGGGGTTGACAGCCGGTGCAGTCAAATGACAAGCAGCAATGGTATATCGCCCTGGATGGCGGCGGCACGAGGACGAGAGCGGGCATTTGCGATGCAACCGGACAAATCGCGGCGATCGCAGACGGCGAGGCGGGCAATCCGCTCTCTCGTCCGTGGGAGGAAGTGGAGGGCACCGTTCGCCAGCTCGTTGCCGGCGTCCTGCAGCAGGCGGGGGCAGCGGCGGAAGACGTGGCTGCGCTCTATCTCGGGCTGGCCGGTGCCGATCGACCCCAGATCAAAGCCCGTCTTGCGGCTGCGTTTGCCGGGGAGTGGGGCGAACGGCTGTTGCTCGACAACGACGCGATTGCCGCCCTCTACGCGGGCACCTGGGGAGCGCCGGGAGTCGTCCTGATCGCGGGCACGGGCTCGATCGCCTATGCGGTTACGGCCGCAGGAGAGCGGCATCGCACGGGCGGCTGGGGCTATCTGCTCGGCGACGAGGGAAGCGGCTACGACCTGGGGCGGAGGGCGGCAGCGGCGGTCATGCGAGCGTCCGACGGCCGTGGGAGTACGACAGCGCTGACGGAGCTGTATCTCGGGCACTACGGCGTGCAGCGTCCCGTTGAGCTGATCGCCCGCATCTACGGTGCGAGCAACCCGCGAAAGGAGCTGGCGGATACGAGCATGCTGGTGGAACAAGCTGCGAGCGCCGGGGACGAGGTAGCGGGCGAGCTGATCCGGGAAGCGGCTGATGAGCTGATCGGCCTGGCTGCGGCTTGTCTGCAAAAAGCGGGAAGTTCCGTACCGGTCGTGCTGGCGGGCGGGCTGCTCGCAGCGGATACGCTGCTTCGGCGCGAGGTGCTCAGCCACGCCAGGTTTGCCGCGCGGATTCCGGCGGTTGCACCGGTGGTTGGCGCCTTGGTCGCAGCCCTGCAGGGAGCGGGCAGACACGTGGAAGCAGACATCCAGCGCCGGCTCCAGTCGAGTGCAACGGTATGAGAAAAGGAGTGAGTCGTGTGGGGGAGAACTTTCACCAGCTTGAGACAGAAAAGCGAAATGCCGCCAGCGAGCAGTTGGACCAGATGTCGGCGTTGGAAATCGTATCCTTGATGAACCAGGAAGATCAGAAGGTGGCGCAGGCTGTGGAGAAAGTGTTGCCCGAAATCGCCCAGGCGGTCGACCTGATTGCGGACGCGCTAGAAAAAGGCAGGCGCCTGTTCTACATCGGAGCCGGCACGAGCGGTCGGCTCGGCGTGTTGGACGCGGCGGAGTGCCCGCCTACATTCGGTACCGATCCGGCGCAGGTGCAGGGCATGATCGCCGGCGGGCACACGGCGCTGACTATCGCGGTCGAAGGAGCCGAGGATTCGTTCGTCATGGGACAGGAGGATGTGCGGAGAGCCGCTGTCCAGGCGGGGGATGTCGTCGTCGGCATTGCGGCGAGCGGGCGGACTCCCTACGTCATCGGCGCCTTGTCTGAAGCCATGGCGCGGCAAGCCGTGACGGTCTCTCTCTCCTGCAACCCCGGATCGGATATCGACCAAGACGCGGACGTAAGCATCAATCTGACTGTCGGGCCGGAGGTAGTCACAGGCTCGACCCGGCTCAAGGCCGGCAGCGCCACGAAAATGGTCCTGAATATGCTGACGACGGCGAGCATGGTGCGGGTGGGCAAGGTGTACGGCAATTGGATGGTCAATGTGCAGGCGACCAACCGGAAGCTGCGGGAAAGAGCCAAGCAGATCGTGATGCAGATCACGGGCATCGATTATGCGGCAGCCGAGAGGGTCATCGCGGAGGCGGAAGGCGATGTGAAGCTCGCGATCGTGATGCAAAAGTCGGGATTGCCGAAAGCGGAGGCGGCGGAGAGGCTGCGCCGCGCAGGGAACAGGGTGCGGCCGGCGATCGAAGACACGCCCGTATAAAATACTGGATAGACCCCCTTTTTTGCAGTATGATTGGCAACGTGACGGACATCGCTGACACGGCAATAAGGGAGTGGAGACACATGGCTTCATTGGTTTCGGCAGAAGCGGATCTTTCCGTCAGAAAGAAGGTCGCGCTGATTCTGCCTCTCGCCATTCCGGCCATGCTGGAGCAAGTTTTGCATACGCTGGTCGGCTTTGTCGACCTGTTTTTTGTGTCCAGTCTGGGAGCGGCGGCCATCGCCGCTGTCGGCGTGGCAAACGCTATGATTCTTGTTTTTATGGCGATCTTCATGGCGGTGGGAATATCGGCTTCCTCCTTCCTTACCCAGAGCATTGGCGCAGGAAAAACGGAGGAAGCCGCTGTCTATGCCAGACAGGCCGTGATGCTCACAGCGGGTCTGGGAATCCTGTGCGGTGCGGCGGCTTTGTTTTTTGCCGAGCCGATCTTGCGCATGATGGGGGCAGAGGCGCAGGTGCTGGGGGACGCCGTGGTCTATTTTCGCATCGCAGGGGGACCGGCAATCTTTATGGCATTGATGGTCACGCTCGGGAGCATTCTGCGGTCGACCGGGGATACGCGGACGCCGATGATGGTCAGCCTGTACATCAATCTCATCCACATCGCCTTGGATTACGTCCTCATTTTTGGGATCGGCTCCTTTGCGGGCTGGGGTGTTGCTGGCGCGGCCCTGGCGACGGCACTGGTGCGCATGCTGGGAGCGTTTACCCTGCTCGCTGCCGTTCAGAAGAGCTCGCTTGCTGTCTGGAAAGGCTTTTCCTGGCGGGAGTCGCTCGCGGGCGAGGCCCGGCAGATCATTTTCCGTTCGCTGCCGGTGATTGCGGAAAAGATGATCATGCGCTTTGGCGTGCTTGTCTACTACGGGGCGATTATCCGCATCGGGACAAAGGCGTATGCGGCCCACATGATCGCCTCCAACCTGGAGTCGCTGATGATGCTCGCAGGCGCCGGGTTCGAAGTGGCGGCGACGGTGCTGGTCGGGCAGTACCTCGGGGCGAAGCGGACGCGCGACGCCTATTCGTTCGGGATGCTCTGCGCCTGGCTGGGGCTTGTGCTCATGTCCCTGTTTGGCGTGCTCCTGTACATATTCGCGCCGATGATCGCCGCCCTTTTCACCCAGGATCGGGAAATGATCGATCTCGTGGTCATCGCTTTGACGTTCATGGCCTTGTACCAACCGCCGCTCGCCTTGCTGGTCGTGCTGCGCGGAGCCTTGCAGGGAGCAGGCGACACGAAAGCGCCGATGTACGCGACGGCAGTCGGCATGTGGCTGGTGCGGATGGTCGGGGTCTACCTGTTCGGCTTTCAGCTGGGCATGGGGCTTGCCGGAGTGTGGCTCTCGATTTTTTGCGATGTGCTGATTCGCGGAATCTTTCTTCTGTATCTTTATCGAAAAAGATTCCAGCACATTTCTCGTTGGGAAGGGATGGAAACAACAGAATGAATAGGGTAAAATTGGTATGAACCTATTTTTCAGTTCGAGTAAGGCTATTTCCGTCACCAGGGGTAGCCGTTTTCTTGTCCCGGGAGGGGGGAAACGATGAGAGACTTGTTGGACAGTGGGATCAGGGGCGGTCTTTTCTATCGCTCCTTCTTTGACCAATTGGGTCAGGCTGCTTTTCTGCTAGATCGATCTGGTGCCGTTTTTACCGGCAACCCGGCCTGCGAGGCACTGACAGGGTATGAGACAACGGAATGGGAAGGACTGCCCTTTTGGCTCCTGGCGATCCCGGAAGAGCGGGAGATGGTCCGGCTGCAGGCGCAGTTTGCCATGGAGGGGAATGCCAAGCCGTTCTGCACGTATTTGACACACAAGAGCAACCATTCGGTACCCGTATACATCACATTCGATACCTTTTCCGCAAAGGGCGTGCCCGTCGGGTATTACGCCATTGCCCAGGAGATCAGCACTACGCGGGAAGGCCCCGGCGGGAACACGTCGCACAAATTTGTGGATGTGTCCAATGAGGGCGTGTTTATTTACCGTATGGGCAGTCTGCAATACGCCAACCAGATCGGCGTCAAGCTCGTCGGCGCTCCCCATCTGCACAGTCTGCGGCAGGTTCCTCTCTCCTCGCTGTTCCACCCGCATGACATGCCGATGATCGAGGAGATGATGGCGCGGCTCGAACGGGGCGAGACGGTGGCGCCGCTCGAAGTGGAGCTGGTCCGGATGGACGGGATCCTGGTCGATGCGGAAGTATGCGGAACGGCTGCGGTCATCTCGGGCAAGCCCTCCTGCTACGTGCTGATCCGGGACATTACGGAGAAAAAAAGGGCGCATGAATTTTTGCAAAACTCGGAAAAACTCGCCCTGGTAGGCCAGCTCGCGGCAGGAATCGCGCACGAAATCCGCAATCCGCTGACGTCGTTAAAAGGGTTCGTCCAATTGATGCAGAAAGATGGAATGAGGAAGCCTGAGTATTTTTCCATCATGAGTTCAGAGCTGGCCCGGATCGAACTCATTGTCAATGAATTGTTGGTTTTGGCAAAGCCGCACGCTGCAGCCTTCGAGGCCCGCGACTTGTCCAAGTTGATCAGCCATGTGGTGACATTGCTGGAGACGGAAGCGATTTTGCGAAAAGTAATGATTCAGGTGGTTTTTGAAACAGAGCTGCCGCTGATTCGTTGCGATGAAAATCACTTCAAGCAGGCTTTTATCAACTTTCTGAAAAATGGAATTGAAGCGATGCCAGGCGGCGGAGAGATAGTGATCCGCCTGTGCTGCCAGGACAACCGCGTCGTCATCCGCTTCGAGGATAACGGGGTCGGCGTCCCTCCCGATCAGCTGGCGAGGCTGGGGGAAGCCTTTTTCACGACCAAAGAATCCGGAACGGGCCTGGGCCTTTTGGTAAGCCGCAGAATCATCGAAAACCACAGGGGGACGCTGCGGCTGACGAGTGTTCCCGGACAGGGTACGACAGTGGAGGTATCCTTGCCGGTTCACGGTTAGCCGCTGAGCAACAGGGAGGAGGAGCGGGAGGATGGCTGGCCATGCAGACAAGCATACGGTTCTGACAGCGGGATTCGCACAAATCCCAAAGGGAACCTCTCTGCACGAAGCATCGACGATGGTAGGATATGTGCTCATAATAGATGCGGATCACGATGTGATTTGCGATGCCAGCTTTCCATTTGTGATGGACAAGACGAGCGAATTTCTGGTGTCGCTGCTGGTGGGGAAATCAGTAGCAGACGGCATGCGGGAAATGGCGCAGGTCGTGCAGGAACGTTTTCTGGCTCCAGGCCAGGGTGCCGTTTTGCAAGCGATCCGTGCTGCTGTCGAGCGATATCATGAGAAAAAAAGGCAAGCGACCCAATCGCCGGAGGGGTGTACATGGATGAGGACTTCGCTGTAAAAGAAGCATATGCACGGCAGTTGTTGGACCGATATAGCCAATGGCTGAGCCGTATCGAGGAAGTGGATTGCCGGGAGATCGAAGCGGCAGGACGAGAGCTGGAAGGGCTGCTTTCGCAGGAGGACAGCGCGCTGCACGGCAATCTGATGAACAACATCAAGGAGCTTCACGACAAAATTACAGAGATGCTCTGGATCTCCGAGCATATGAAGATTTTGCACGATCTGAGCCATATCTTCGCGAAGACCTTTGAAGAAAGCCAGATTATGTGGAAAGCCTTTGAGCTGGTTTCCCGCGTCATGCAGACGGATGCCTTTTTCATTGCTTTTTATGATCAGGGCGACAGTGAAATCCGCATCCCGATCAGCATCGACAGCGGCATCAATTACGGCCCGATCACACTGCCTTACGGACAGGGGATGATCTCGCGAGTGATTGACACGCGGCAGACGATCCATATTCGCACCATGCGGGATGAGCCGAGCGAGCCGGAGATGATCCGCTGGGGCAGCCCGGAGATCGACACCAGCACTTGTATTTTTGTGCCGCTGATGCTGGGCAATCAGGTGAAGGGCGTGATTTCTGCCCAGTCCTATCGGGAGTTCGCATACAAGAAGGAGCACGAGGAGCTCTTGAAGATCATCGGCTTCCAGGTAGCCAGCGCGAGCGAGACGGCGAGATTGTACAAGCGGGTGTACCAGATGTCGTTCAAGGACGAACTGACAGGGATCTGCAATTACCGCGCCTTCCACAACGATCTGGAGAAGCTGCTGCGCGAGGCGGATTCCTCCGTGACCCTGATCATGCTCGACTCGGACAACCTGAAATCCGTCAACGATCAGTACGGCCATCATTCGGGCGACGAGCTGATTCGGCGGATCGCGGATGCATTGCGGGCGAGTGCGGACAGCCAGGACAGGGTGTACCGTTATGCGGGTGACGAGTTCATGCTGCTCTCGTCCGGGGCGACGATGGAGGAAGCAGAGGAAAAGGTGCGCGCCATTCGGGAGTATTTGCGGACCCATCCGCTCTTCCAGGATGAAAGTCAGATCCCGGTGGCGGTCAGCGCAGGAATCGCCCGTTTTCCGGAAGACGCCGATACGGCAGATGGCTTGAAGCGGGCAGCCGATGAGGCGCTGTACCGCTCCAAGCGAAAGGGCAAAAACTGTACGACTGTGTATGCGGCCGGCTAAAACAGGCCGCTGACAATCCTGTAGCCGAGCGTCGGCCAAATAGGCTGTCGCCAAAAGGAGCAGACTAAGACGACCCGGGCAGGGAGCAGTGTCAGGAGCCCCAGCCGGAAAGCTTGCTCCAAGGCCGTCTGGATCTGCCGGATCGCATCCGGATCGACCTCGACGGACTGGCCTTGTAGAGGAGGAGCATCGGCGCGATTGCGGACTGGGAGCTATTTAACATATCCCGAAAGAAGTCTCCCACCTCAAGGAACGTGAAGGTGCGATAGCACCAGTGAGTAGGTGGGAGATGAATTTCGGTAGGCGAAGCCTAAAATCTTTCTGTTTCTATAAGGGTATGA